>Ga0209845_1000062_pt1 | contig 13352 bp, 13 predicted proteins | sample GWRWS2_50_60_FD_187239 | JGI IMG/M metagenome (GOLD analysis project Ga0209845, IMG submission 187239) | Riverbed sediment microbial communities from areas with vegetation nearby in Columbia River, Washington, USA - GW-RW S2_50_60 (SPAdes)... | ecosystem: Environmental > Aquatic > Freshwater >... | reverse complement strand
TCGAGGATCCGAATCCGCTCTGATAGGAAGGAGCGGACCTCCCCGACGACATCATCGTATTCGGGGTGGGACTGCATCGTCTTCGGATTGCCGAGCATGTGCATCACGACGGCTCCAACACGGCCGCTGGCGACGACGCGTACCATGGCGGGCTCCCTCAATCCGGAGACATCGTTCACGATGGAGGCGCCGGCGTCGATCGCCTTCGCGGCCACTTCCGGCTTCATCGTGTCGACGGACAGGGGTACGTCGACCTTGTTGGCGAGGTTGCGGATCACCGGGCCGACCCGGCGCCACTCTTCGTCCGCAGACACCGGATCCGAACCGGGCCGAGTCGATTCACCGCCCACGTCGAGGAGATCGGCTCCCTGTTCCACCATCTCGAGGCCATGCCGGACGGCCTGATCCGGATCGAGGTATCGCCCGCCGTCGGAGAACGAATCGGGCGTGACGTTGAGGATTCCCATCACGCGCGTCCGGTCGAGGCGAATCTCGCCGGTCCGATGGCGCCAGACCGTTGCGGGGCCCGCCATGCGGACGAACAACGGCGGATTCCTATTTCACGGTGCGCGGGGTCCGGCAGGAGCTTTATACCTCCGAACGATAGGCGGGCGGCCATGCGGGTCCTGTTCCTCCATGTGGATTACCTCGAGTACGATGTGAGGGAGAAGGCTCTCAAAGGTGCCCCTGACGTCCCGCAGTCGAAACGGCATGGCCGGATCGAGGAAGCGCTCGTCTGCTTCATCAGCGCGGAGAAGCGCGACGAGCCGAATCCGGCCGGCGTCGCGAAAGCCGCGGCCGCGAATGTCGCCGACGTCGCGGGCCAGCTCCAGACGAAACGGATCGTCCTCTATCCCTACGCGCACCTGAGTTCATCCCTCGCCGCGCCGGGCTCGGCCCAAGAACTGCTCGCTTCCCTGGAAAAGGAACTGGTCGCCCGCGGCTTTGACGTCCACGCTTCCCCCTTCGGATACTACAAGTCCTTCCGGGTCGCCGTGAAAGGCCACCCGCTCAGCGAACTATCCCGCGAGATCGTCGCCGACGCGACCGCAGAAAGCAAGGCGGAGCTCTCCACCGCGGTGAAGGCGGAGGCGAAGCTCGTCTCGCACTGGCACATCCTCGAGCCGAACGGGGCTGTGCATCACCTCTCGATCAAGGACGGCAAGGTGAGCGGTTTCCATTTCGAGGGCCACGACCGGCTCCGGAGATTCGCGACGTACGAGATGGCGAAATCGCGGGAGGCGAAGGAGGAACCGCCGCACGTCCGGCTCATGCGAGAACTCGAACTCGTCGACTACGAGCCGGGATCCGATCCCGGGAACCTTCGGTACTATCCGAAAGGTCGGTTGATCAAAGGCCTCCTGGAGGAGTTCGTCACAAACCGGCTGCGGGACTACGGCACGATGGAGGTCGAGTGCCCCGTCATGTACGACTTCGAGCATCCCGCGCTCAAATCGTATCTGGACCGCTTCCCCGCTCGGCAGTACGTCGTCCAGACGCCGAACAAGCGGGCGTTCCTGCGGTTCAGCGCGTGTTTCGGCCAGTTCCTGATCATGAAGGACATGGTGATCTCGTACAAGCAGCTCCCCCTATCGCTGTATGAAATGACGCGGTATTCGTTCCGCGCGGAACAGCGCGGCGAAGTCGCCGGCCTCCGGCGGCTGCGGGCGTTCACGATGCCGGACTGCCACGCCCTCGTCTCCGATGTCGAAATGGCGAAGGAGGAGCTCATGGTGCGTTTCGAGGTCGCGTGGACCCTCCTCGAGGACTGCGGCCTTTCGATGCCGGACGACTTCGAAGTCGGAATGCGCGTGACGAAGCCGTTCTGGGATGCGAACAAGGAGTTCGTCGCCGCGTACGCGAAACGCTGGGGCAAGCCGATCCTGCTCGAGATGTGGTCCGACCAGTTCTTCTACTTCGTCATGAAGTACGAATGGAATTTCGTCGACGCGAACGACAAGGCCGCCGCCTTGACGACGGACCAGATTGACACGGAGAACGCCGAACGCTTCGGCATCACGTTCACGGACGAAGCGGGGGAGAAACGCCACCCGCTCATCCTCCATCTCTCGCCGAGCGGGGCAGTCGAACGGGTGCTCTACGCGCTCCTGGAGAAGGCCGCCGCGGCCACGAAAGCCGGCAAGACGCCGATGCTCCCCCTCTGGCTCTCGCCGACTCAAGTGCGGATCGTCCCCGTGAGCGCCGACCAACTTGAATACGCACGAGCCCTGCTCGACCGCCTCCCGGACGTCCGCGCCGACCTCGACGACTCGGACGACACGCTCGCGAAGAAAATCCGGACCGCGGAGAAGGAATGGGTTCCTTACATCGTCGTCGTCGGGAAGAAAGAGATCGAGAGCGGGAATCTCAACGTCCGGGTGCGAGAGAAGAAGGAGCAGACAGAGATGGCCGTGGACGCCCTCCGAAAGCGGATCCTCGCCGAGACGAAAGGGCTCCCCTTCCGGCCCCTGGCGGAACCCGCTGTCCTGAGCGCTCGTCCGATCTTTCGAGGGTAACGAGTATTCTCCTTTCTCGAACTTGAGAACCGAGGCTCCCGCCTTTATGGACCTCGCCTCCATCGAGCGCCCCGATGGCCTTTCTCAAGCGGGAGCACGCGGAGCTCCTCATCGGGATCGGCGTGCTCGCCCTCGGTTTGGGCCTCCTCCTGTTCACCTTCTCACATGCGCTGGCCATCGCGACGGCTCCGGGAGACTTCTTCCGTGGTCAATTCCCGCAGCAGCAGACTCCCGCAGGTCCGAGCGCATCGTTCACCTGGGACACAAACGGCTCCAACACAACGACCGTCCAGGACACCTCCCGCCAAGGAGACGTCGCGATCACATCGTGGGATTGGAACTTCGGGGATGGGACCCGTGTCTCGGGCCGCAATCCCGGTCCCCACACCTACGCGAATGCAAGCATCTACCAGGTCAGCCTGATCATTCGTGACGGCAACGGGAAGGAAAGCCGGGCCGTGGCGCAGGTGGAAGCGGTGCCGATGCAGCCCCGATCGGGCGACAGCCTCTCGGACCCGACCGCAGGCCTCCAGCTCAGCTTCGATCTGAGCGGCATCCTTCAACCGGTCGCCATCACGTTCCTGACCTTCGGGATGTACGTCGTCCTCTCAATGGTCGGCGGGGCCGTGACCCGGGCCGGATGGAACATGATCAAGCCGAAACCCGAGACGATCCGCATCCGCCTCAAGCCGAGGCACTTGACTCAAGCGATGGAAGAAGACGCACCTTCCGTGGTCATGCTACCGCCGCCCCCCGCCCGCTGAGATCAGCGCCTTCGACTCGTGCGGGGAACCTCGTTCTCGATGGATCGCTGGGAGCTCCCATCCGAGACGACATCTGCGATGGAGACGGATTCGCGCACGGCCTCCACGAGGGGCGAACGCACGCCCGTCATGATCACGAGGACGCGCAGGATCCCGTTGTACTTGCGGTCCACCCGGACCCCGAAGATCACGTTCGCGTCGGGGCGCATCGCGGCCGTCAGGCCCTCGACGACCTCGTGGGCCGTGCGGAGCGGGAGGCCTGGGCCGGCGCTGATGTGGATGAGGGCGCCGTTCGCCCCGCGGTAATCGACCTCGAGCAGCGGATTGTTGAGGGTGTCACGAACGAGCCGATCCGGGTCGTTGTCCGCATTCTCCCCGTAGAAGACCGTGGAGGTGCCGCCCGACTGAAGGATCGTGCGCACGTCGCTGAAATCCAGGTTGATCAGCGAAGGGACCGTGATCGACTCGGTGATGCCCTTGACCACTTCGCCGATCAGATGGTCCATGACGGCGAAGGCTTGTTCGACCGGGAGATTCGGGACCAGGTCCAGCAACCGGTTGTTATCCAGGAGGATCAACGAATCCGTTCGGTCTCGGAGTCGTTGGATGCCCGCCCGCGCGTTCATCATCCGGCCGCGTTCCGCCCGGAACGGCGTGGTCGCCAGGCTGATCACGACGCTCCCTGCGGCCTGCGCGAGTTCCGCCACGTGGGGCGCGACCCCTGTGCCCGTACCCCCGCCCAGTCCGACTGTGATGAACGTGAGATCGGCGTCGCCAATCTGGTTCCGGAGTTCTTGCTCCGCAATCTCGGCACACCGTTCGCCGATTTCTGGCCGGCCGCCGGCCCCCATGCCGCGCGTCACGCCCCCGCCGATCAGGAGCTTGCGATCCGCCTGGATCGAATCGAGATGCACCGCGTCCGTGTTCACGACGACCGTTCGGGCGCCGTGAATCCCCATCCGGTGCAGGCGATGAACGGAGTTCCCACCCGCGCCACCGCATCCGATCACGAGGACCTTCGGGCGGGCCAAGCCAAACGAGTCGAGGAACGACTGGTTCCCGGTGCGCTGCGCCGTCTCGAGGCCCATCCCTGATTCCATCCCGAACGGCCCCGCCTCGGACCGCCCTGCTCGCGCGCCTGAGGGGTTCGCGCGTTCCCGCCACGTCGACCTATCGCTCGGCCCCTTCCATGGCCTTGTGGAGCCGACGTCGGACATATTCCCGGACCGCGTTTCGGACCGCGTCTTCCACGGAGACGGAGTCGCCCGACTTCACGAGCTGCTGAAGGTCCACCACGTTGCCCTTCGGCAGTTCGATCATGAGCTTGCGGATGTAGTCCGGCGCGAACTTTACATCGATGAACCGATCGATCGCCGCGCGGATCGCGTCGGAAATCGTCGTGTAGTCGCCGCTCTTCACGAGCTGGTGGAGCGCTTTGATTTTGTCCGGGGGAATTCGGATCGTAACCCGCTCGGATTCCGATGGCATATGGACCCTAGTCCGCGTCCGACGTCTCGGGTAATTTTGTCTGACAATCGTATGGCAACCGCGTTATATAAACGTGCTGTCCAGACGGTTCGTCGGCGTGGACGGCAACCGGGTGTCCGGGCGAGCCGAGGAGCTCGATGACGCCCGATTAGAGATTGCAATCCGATACTGTGTGGGGAGGCGGGCTACAGCGCTCTCATCCGGTTGTTCTTCGGGTTGTGTTCCAATTCGGCCAGGTGGAGAACTTCCAGTACCGGCGGCACGTACATGCCGAATCTCCCGCGCAATCCTTTCTTCAATCCATACCACCCGCCAACGGGATTCTTCGGGGATCGACCCCAGGCCTCGATCGTTCCTTCGGCCGCCGGCTTCTGCTCGTCGGCGCTCCCAAGAAGCATCCAGTCGCCGCGCGACTTGAGCATCGAGTGCAGGTCGTTGATGCACCGAAGGTGGTACCGGAGTTCCGTGCTCCCCGACTTGACGACGAGCGCGGGTGGATCGAGCGCCTCGTCGCGAAACGCCAGAAACTCCGACGTTCCGCTCGGCGTCTTCAGATGCCAAGGATGCTCACGCGTGCCCTCTCCCGCTCCGCTCGACTTCCCTTTGCCAGCCATTTCCTGCCCCCGAAAGCGTTCGTCTTCCGCCGTCCTCGACAACTCATCGAAAGCTCGCTCGCGAACGACGCCAAATGAACCGCCCCTGTCTATTTCAACGATTCGCCGCCTTCAGGTGACGGCGTTCTCGGAGGGATTCAATCCCTCGGCAGTAGTCTCGCCAGTCCGCGACTCTCCGAAAAATGGGCGCCATTCACGCGCATTTCTTTGATCGCCATTTCCGAATCGCCGGGTTTCAGATCCACCCCGCGAATCGCGTCGCGAAGCACGCGGATCGCAAGCCCGCGTCGCAGGCCGTCGAGCGTCGTCGCCCGCACACAGTAGTCCGTCGCGAGGCCACAGATGAACAATTCCTCCACATCGAGCTCATGCAAGGTTGACTCGAGATCCCGGCCGCGATCGGTGAACGCTTGGAACGCCGAATACGAATCCTGTTCCGGATCCATTCCCTTCGAGAGGATGACCGATTTCTTCGGCACCTGGAGGTCCGCATGGAACCGGGCGCCCTTCGTCCCTTGGATGCAATGCGCAGGCCAGGCGCCTCCAAATTCCTTGAAATGCTTCGTCTCCCGCGGATGCCAGTCCCGTGTGAATAGCACGGGCAGGTTGCGGCGTTCGAAGAGCGTGACGGTCCGGTTCACCCGCGGGATGATCGTGTCGCCATCCGGGACACCGAGCGCCCCACCCGGACAGAAGTCGTTCTGAATGTCGACGACGAGCAGCGCCGGCTTCTCTCCCACGGTCTCGGCCCCGCCATCCGGGCGATTCGCTAAAAGGTTGCGGCCTGGACGAGATGCGCGAAATCCGTGACGTAGTCGTCACGAAACGCGAGGTCAGGGGGCAAGGTCTCAAACCATCGCGCTTCGCGCACGTCGGGACCCGGATGCGGGACGGTGGAGGAGGCGCGCGCGACGAATTGCGCGAAATAGCCATGCGCCACCCGGGCGCCATCGGAGAAGGTCTGCTGGAGAATGCGCGTGAGGACGGGCTCCAGCGCGTCCAGGCCCACCTCCTCATGCACTTCGCGGCGCAGGCCGTCCATGGTGGTCTCGCCTTCCTCGAGACGGCCGCCGGGAGTGACCCATGCGTCGCCCCATCCGGCCGCGGCCACGTGACGAATCAACAGGACCCGACCTCGCCCGTCATGGAGAAGTCCGCCCGCGGACCAGAACGGATCCTCGGCCGCCCGGAACGCCGAGTGATCCGGCGGGACGACGATCTTCCGTTTCTCGATCGGGATCCGTCCGAACCGGTCGAACGCATCCGCGAGTCGGTCCTTGCAGACCCCCGGGCACATCGACCGTCTCAAGGATGGGAAGCTTATTTAACACCGCCCCGAGTTGCGGGCCCGCGCACGGAGGTTCGCGCGTGCCACTCGAAGACGTTTCTGACCGAGCGAACAAAGTCTACGACACGATGAAGTCCGCCGGCATCACGTCGGAGGACAAGATGCGGGATGCCGACGCCATCACGAAGATGTCCAAGCTCCCGAAGAATTTCGTTATCCAAGCGCTCCAGGAGCTGCAGGCGAAAGGCTACGCGAAGCGGAGAGCGCGCGAGAAGGCGGCAGGCTATTACCTCGTGAAGTGACCGTGCCTTCGGATCAAGCGCGCCGGGGGCGGTGGAGCGCGGCGGCAACCATGAGGGGCAAGAGCGCGGACGCGTCGCCCTCGATCGTCACCTGCTTTGCCGCCTCCTTGACCTTGCCCCAGGAAATCCCTTCGCGAACGCGAGCCCCGCTCAGGCTCCCGTCCCATTCCGGGGCCGTCGTGATGTACACCGCGTAGTCGAGCCCCCCGCGGAACTGGTTCCACCAAATCGTGTGGTGTTTAGAGACGCCCCCTCCGATCATCAGGGCCCCCGTTTCCTTCGCACGGAAGACGAGGTCGGCAAGCGCCGACTCGTCCCGGAACTGGTCGATCGCGAACTCCTTGTGCTCCTGCCAAAACGACCAGAGCTGATATCCGACGGCCCCGTCGAAAATCGCCGGCACGACAACGGGGATGCGGTTCTTCCACGCCCACCAGAGGAGTGACTGGCGGCTACCGGTGCGCCGGCCAAGCTCCCAAAGCAATTCGCTCGTGGACGGTGCCCGGACCCCGGAGTCCCACAGGTCGAGGAGCATGGGCTGGATCCTTTTCTCCAGTATGATTCCATACGACGCGTTCGGGATCAGGACGTTCCCGAGACGGTTCACCCCGAGGCGATGCAACGCGACATCGTCCATTTCGAAATCGCCATGGTAGTACGGCTGCCACACCCGCGCGAGATCGTGATCGGCGGTGCCGCACGTCGTGACCACGACGTCGACGAGCTTTTCCTGGACGAGGGCACGCAAGACCCCGCGGACCCCCGTGGCCATCAGGGCGGCGGGAAACGAGAGGAAGGTCGTGCACGCCGGTCGGCGGAACATCGTCCGGAGAATCTCCACCCCGACGGCGATTTTCTTGGCGGTAAAACCGCCTCCGCGGCCCATCGCCTCGACGAGTCGTGCGACCTCCGAAGACGGCGAGATGTCGATGTCGTCGACCTTCCGGCGCAACAGGTCGTGCTTCGGCATCCGCGCGGAATTCAGGCGACTCGATAAAAGACTATGGCCCGTCGCGGGCCTATGGAACCAAGATCGCCTTCAGGCGCTCCCAGACCCCGAACGGGCCGCGCCATCGGAACGTGGTCCCGCAGTCCTCACACCGGCCCCAACCGTCATCCTGGAACGTGACTCGCGTGGATCGACACACCCCGCAGGTTCCGGATGCGGGCTTCTGGATTCCGCGCCGCCGGCGCTCGTCGGCGACTTGGGCTTCGAGCCGCTGAGCCGCCTCCTCCGCGTTCCGGGCGAAGGTCAGTCCAGCCAAGTAATCGCCTTTCGTGAGGACATCCCGGGCCTGCCGAAGGAGAACGCGGACTTCGGTCGCGCTGAGGTCGTACGACTCCGCCTCCTTTAGGACGGGCTCGCACGAGCTGATGATCCCCTGGGCCTTCTCGACCTGGGCTTGGCGGAGCTGCATCGCCCGCTCGATCTGTCGTTGCTGACCTTTCATCGCGAGCCGCTCCGCGCGCTTGAGGAGATCCCCCGCGTGGCCGTGCTCCCCGGCGGCGACGGCTGTCCGCGCCGCCTGATGGAGTTCCTCCGCCTCCCGCATGTCCGCTCCGACGTTGCGCGCGAGGCCGATGTGGTCGGAGACAAATCCGATCGATTCCTCGACCTCGCGAATCCGGCGGAGCCTCGCGTCCTCCACTCGCTGGGCGGCCTCGACGAAACTCTCCCGCGCCGCGGCAAGCCGATCCCGGTCGAGGAAGTCACCCCCTCGCTTCCATGCGTCTTCGGCCAAGGCAATCGATGCACCGAGATTCGCGGCCTCCCGAATCGAATCCCGCGTGAGGGCGAGCAGATCCCGCACCCGGTCCGCCTCCCGCGCGTGGGCCACCTCCGCGGCCCGGACGAGATCCTGCAGGAAGGCATCGTCCAGGAGCTGGCCCTGAAAGAACACGTCCCGGGCCCGGTCGAGGAGCGCGCGGGCCGTCGCGGTCTCCGGGTCCTCCGGACTGCACGGCTCCAAGAGACCTTGCGCCGCGAGGACGGCGTACGACCACGAGGCGCGGCGGAGCTGGTCGGTGGTGCGCTCCGCGATGCGGGACGCTTCTTGCGCCGCGGTCAGCGCGGCCTCGAACTGGCGTTCTTGGAATCTCTTGCGAGCTTGCTCAAGGAGTTCTTCCACCCGCTCGTAGTCGACGTCCGCATCGCGTCCCAGTACGAGTCCGGAATCCCGTTCCGCGGTGTCCTGGGCTTCGAGTTCCATGAGGATTTCGGGGGAGCCCGGGGCGCCGGCGATGGCGGCGACCAGGTCCGATTTCCGTTTCAGCCCGAGGAGGCTCACGCGATGACGCTCCCCCAGTTCCCGCAGCTGCCGGGGTCGAAGCCGCTCGAGGTGGTATTCCATTCGTCGGCGGTCCGCTTCCGTCAGCAGGACCTCTGCGTCGGGACGCGAAGCGAGCGCTTCGATCAGCGAACTGCGGTTCGGATACCGCGTCGGATCGAGCCCATGGGCTGCGGCAAGGCCATGCAAGACTTGGTCGGGCAACGTGGAGAACGCTTCACGCGGGGAGGCGGGCGTCCGTCAACCTCCGGGCGAATCAATCGTCCCGACCGCGATAAACGTTGCGGGCGCCGGCTCATACATCCGGCGGCCGATACCGGCGCAAGACTTCGATCGCCCACTGGACCTTCCGGAACTCACGCGGATCGCCACCCGCGTCGGGATGGTGGCGGCGGGCCCGGTCGCGGTATGCGCGCTCGATCGCGGTGCGTGACGGCCAACCAAGACCGAACCGGGGCGGATGCACGCGGGCGTCCTCGAATCCGAGGATGCGGAACGCGGCCTCGATCCCTTTCGTCTGAAGATAGAACTCCCGCAGGTCGGAGAAGATCCCGCCGGATTCGTGCCCGCCTTCGATGCTGTATCGCTTGTGGTCCCGCGCGATCGCGGTCCCCGTGCGGTGGTCACGTCCGCATGCGAAACAGAAGAACCGCTCCGCCACGTCCCGCCATTCGCGGTTTCCTTGATGGGCTTTCGGGTCAGGAGGCAAAGGTTATTCGCGTCCGCCGCCTTGGCGTCGATTGTGTCGTTCCGGGCCGGGCCCTCCGTGTTCAAAGACCAAGGGAAACTATCGTTCGACTACCTCCCTGAAAAGATGGTCCACCGGGAGGCGCAGATGCAGCGGCTCTTCAGCCTCCTCCGGCCCATCGTCGAGGTAGGCGCCTCCAGCAACGCCTTTCTGTATGGGCCCGTGGGGACGGGGAAGACCCACACGGCGAAGCGCTTCTGCCTGGACTTCAAGAAATACGCGTCGGAATCGAACCGAGCGGTCGACTGGGACGTCGTGAACTGCCGGCAGCGGATGGGGGACGACGCCGTCCTGCTCCGGCTGATCCAGCACTTCGATGCGCACTTCCCGGAACGCGGATTCTCGATCGCGGAGAAGATGGAGACGCTGCGACGGCACCTCGAGAAACACCGGCTCCACTTCATCGTGATCCTGGACGAAGTGGACGCGCTCCTGAAGAAGAGCGGCGCCGACCTGATCTACTCCTTCGCGCGAATCGCGGAGGAGACGATTGCCTCGAAAGGCAACATCTCGATGATCCTGATCTCGCAGCGGCCGAACGCGTTGGAGTACATGGACCGGGCCGCGCTGAGCACGTTCCGCCGATCGAACGTCGTGGAGTTCCCGAAGTACGATCGAGGGGAGCTGCGGGACATCGTCGCGGGCCGCGTACAGCTCGCGATGCACCCGGGCACCCTCGGCGAGGACCTCGTCGACCTGATCGCGGATATCGCGTCCGAGTTCGGGGATGCGCGGTATGCCATCGAGCTCCTCGAGAAGGCCGGCATGCTCGCGGATGAGGAGAACCTGGAGGAAGTCGCACCGGAGCATCTCCGCGGCGCGAAGGCCCACGTCCATCCGACGGACGTCCAAGAGCGCCTCGGCCTCCTCGACGTCCCGAAGAAACTCGTGCTCTTGGCGATCGCGCGGAAGAGCCGCAAGAAAGCGTACATCACGATGGGCGACGCCGAAGAGGCGTACGCCGTGGTGTGCGAAGAGTACGACGAGAAGCCGCGGGCCCACACCCAGTTCTGGAAGTACGTGCGCGATCTCGACGCGCTCGGCCTCGTCGACACGAAGTTGAGCGGCGAGGGCGTCGTGGGCAAGACGACGCTGATTTCTCTCCCGGAAATTCCCGCCAAAGTACTCAGTGATAATCTGGAACGAAGTTTGAAGAGACGATAGCCGCTATGGAGAAACCGATGGGATGGGTGCAACCTCAGGAAGGCGAAATGGGCACGGAGGCTGAGGCACTTCGCTCCGCGATGCCCATGGAGCTCGAGAAGGGCGCTTGCTATCTCGTGAAAGAGAAGAAGCCCGAACTGAGTTTTCGACTATTCGAAATGCTCCTCGGCCAGAAAATTCCGGGCCTGTGCATCACCCGACAGTATCCGGACCGCGTGCGGCGCGAACGCGGCCTCACGGACGTGCGGATCATTTGGCTGAGCCACACGCCCGGCGAGGACTATCACAACCCGACGGCGATCGGCACGCTCGCGAAGGTGATCCAGAAGTTCATCGAGGACAACAACGGGGAAGGCGCGGTCCTCCTCGATGGCCTGGAATACCTGATCATCAACAACGGATTTCTGCAGACCCTCATGTTCGTGGAACACGTGAACGAGTTCGTCATGCAGCGACGGGCGATCATCCTGCTGCCCGTGAGCCCGGACACCCTCGAGGAGAAGGAGCTCGCCCTCCTCGAGCGGAACATGAAGGTCCTCGAGTCCCCCGCGCTCAAGACGGACCTCGAATCCCGCGAAGTGAGTCGCCTTTTGGACAACTATTGATGGTTCGCCCGCGCGGCTTCGAGTTGGCGGCCCACGATCTCGTCCACGCGGGTAAGAAACCGATCCTCCTTGCCCTTCGGGATCGTCGCGCCCGATGCGATGTTGTGGCCGCCGCCGTTCCCGGAAGCCTCGGACGCGGCCTCGCGCAATGCCGCGGCGAGGTCGACGCCGGCCGCGATGAGGGCCCGGGTGCCGCGGGCAGAGACCTTCGTGACGCCGTCGAGGACGGAAAGCCCGAGGGTCGGTCGCGTTTGGTCGAAGAAGAACAGCATACCCGTTCCCGCGACGACGCCGGCCAAACTTGCGTCGTCGCAATAGAAGAACTGGATGTGTTTCTTCGGGAACAGCCCTTTTGACTCGAGGGAGACGAGGTAACCGAGGACCTTCGAGGTGTATTCGTCGAGCAACTTCTCCGCCCTCGAGAGCGCCTCACGGTCCCCGAGACACACGGCCATCCCGAGCCCTTCCTGTCCGAGACGGTCGCAGCTGTTCACATACGCCTCGAGGTCGTGGGCGTAGATCTGATCGGGTTCGATCCAGTATCGATCGGCGACGAGGATGTCGAGCGCTTCCGGAGCCGCGTGTTGCTCTACGAGCCGGGCGGCCAAGACCGACGTGAGCTTTCGGCGGCCGCCCGCGTCGAGATCGCGGACGCTCGCTTCGGGGTCGACTCCCACCGCGCGAAGAAAGTCTGCCGCAGCTTCGAGTCGCCCCGAAAGACCACGGAAGTACGGCTCGATCGAAAGCGCGAGCGCCTTCCCGAGTGGCAGGTCCCGAAGGGCCAGTCGGCGTTCCGAGACGACGACCTTGCGGTTCCTTGCCTCCTCGAACAGCGCGGCATTCACGCCGACGAAACCTCCGACCGCCTGCTTGTCCCCGATCGCGCCAGCCATCGCCGGCCCGGCGAGATCCCAATTCCGCTCGTCGAGGACGAGGGCAAACAGCCACGTCGTCGTCGCGCCGCACATTTCCCGCGCCCCGTCGACACCGAAGAAGTGGGGGTTCACATGGGCGACCGTCTCCGAGTCTCGGATCGGCCTGTGATGATCCAAGACGACGACCGGATACGGAAGTCCTTCGAGGAGATCGAGCTGCCCGGATCCCATGTCGCTCACGATGAGCAGTTCGTTGGTCTCTTCCTGCAGGCGGGCCGCCGAGGATCGGTCGAGTGCGTGGGCCATCGTCGCGTGGATGCGCTTCCCGCGACGCATCAGCGCCCGCGTGAGGATCGATGCGGACGTCGTGCCGTCGGGATCGTAATGACAGAACACGCGGACGCGCGAGACGCCGTCCACGAGATTCGCACCCTCCCGCGCGCGTTCAAGGAGCCCCTCCGGCGCCAGGTCTTCCAGGCGCTTCACCATCGGGCCACCTGCTTCACTGGAGTTCCGCAAGCTTGAGCGAGTAGTCCCAGTCGGCCGGAATCACGCCTCGTTCCTTGTAATATCGGGAGAGACGTCGGATCTTCGACTCGATGAGCTGCAGGCCGCGCTTGTTACTGAGGTCCTTCTTGTGCTCTTTCAGATGCGTCTGAAGGCTCGCGGCCCGCTTGATGAGACCCGCAAGGTCCTCGGG
>Ga0209845_1000061_pt1 | contig 13409 bp, 9 predicted proteins | sample GWRWS2_50_60_FD_187239 | JGI IMG/M metagenome (GOLD analysis project Ga0209845, IMG submission 187239) | Riverbed sediment microbial communities from areas with vegetation nearby in Columbia River, Washington, USA - GW-RW S2_50_60 (SPAdes)... | ecosystem: Environmental > Aquatic > Freshwater >... | reverse complement strand
GATGGCGGCTTCGAACTGACGTCATAGACGACTCGATTGACCCCCTTCACCTCGTTGATGATCCGATTCGAGATCGTGCCCATCAGTTCATACGGCAGTCGAGCCCAGTCCGCCGTCATCCCATCCAGGCTGGTGACGGCTCGGATGGCGACGACGTGCTCATAGGTGCGCTGATCCCCCATCACGCCCACGGTTCGAACAGGGAGCAACACCGCAAAGGCTTGCCAAAGCTCCCGGTAGAGGCCGGAGTTCCTGATTTCCTGCTCCACGATGGCCTCGGCCTCTCGAAGCATCGCCAACCGTTCCTTGCTGAGTGGTCCTAGCACGCGAATCGCCAACCCGGGGCCGGGAAACGGCTGCCGCCAAATGATGTCATCCGGCAGACCGAGCTCTTTGCCCAACAGCCGAACCTCGTCTTTGAACAGCTCGCGCAGTGGCTCGATCAGCTTGAGTTTCATCCTGGTCGGCAGTCCCCCCACATTGTGATGGGTTTTGATGGTCGCGGATGGTCCCTTGAAGCTGACACTCTCGATCACATCCGGGTACAGGGTACCTTGCACCAGATAGTCCACCTTGCCGAGGCGGCTTGCCTCCTTCTCGAAGTTCTTGATGAAGAGGCGTCCGATGATCTTCCGTTTCCGCTCCGGGTGCGTCACAGCTTTCAGGGCGGCCAGGAACTGCGTTGAACAGTCAAGATACCTGAGGTTCAGTTTGAGGTGGGAGGCAAAGGTCCGTCGGACCGTCGGCCCTTCCTCTTTCCGCAGCAGTCCGTTGTCCACAAAGACGCAGGTCAGTTGCTTGCCGACGGCTCGGTGGGCCAGGACCGCCGCCACGGAGGAATCCACGCCACCGCTCAAGGCGCACATCACCTTGCTGCGCCCCACTGTCTCATGGATCTGCCTGACCGCCGTGTCCACATAGGAGCTCATAGTCCAGGTGGGCTGACAGCCGCAAATATCATAGACGAAATTGCGGAGGATACGTGCCCCTTCGACCGTGTGGGCGACTTCAGGGTGGAATTGGAGACAATAGATTCTCCGGCCACCCGCCACCATCTTCATCGCAGCGACTGGAGAGTTCTCCGTGTGCGCGATGGAGCGGAATCCCTTCGGCATGCGTTCGATCCGGTCACCATGCGACATCCAGACGATGGTCGAGTGTTCGTCGCCCACCCCTTTGAAGAGATCGGACCGATCGTCAATGTTGAGTTCTGCTCGTCCAAACTCCCGTCGCGTCGCCTTCGCCACTTCCCCATCTAGCAGATGCGTCACCAGTTGCATACCATAGCAAATACCCAGGATAGGGAAGCCTTGATCCAGCAGTTGTTGGGAGATCAGCGGAGCCTTGCGATCATAGACGCTCGCCGGTCCTCCGGAGAGGACGAGACCTTTCGGGCGGTAGGCAAGCACGGTCGCGAGGGAAGCGGTGCAAGGCAGGATCTGGGAATAGACCTGCGCTTCGCGGATTCGACGAGCGATGAGCTGTGTGTACTGAGAACCGAAGTCGAGAACGAGGATTCTATCGTGCCAGAGTTCCATGGAGACGTGATTCGTTAATCATGCAACGTTAAACGTGGAAGAGCGAGAGATAAGCCCGGCCGGCTCACGGTTAACGTAATAACGATTAACGTTTAACGTCCTACTCCCAGTCGGTCCGGTAATTCGGCGCTTCCTTCGTGATGATCACATCGTGGACATGACCTTCCCGGAGGCCGGCGAGCGTCTGCCTGATGAAGGTCGCCTTCTGCTGCAGTTCAGGGATGGTTCGACAGCCGCAGTAGCCCATCCCGGACTTGACCCCGCCGACGAGCTGGTAGATCACGCCCGACAGAGTACCTTTGTAGGGTACGCGCCCCTCAATCCCTTCAGGAACTAGCTTCGACTCAGCACGCCCAGCCTGGAAGTAGCGGTCCTTCCCGCCCTTTTCCATCGCGCCGATCGAGCCCATCCCGCGATAGACTTTGTAGGTGCGCCCCTGGAACAAGATGGTTTCGCCCGGCGACTCCTCGGTTCCAGCCAGGAGGCCTCCGACCATCACGGCGGACGCCCCTGCGGCCAACGCTTTCGTAATGTCGCCGGAGTACTTGATCCCGCCGTCCGCGATGATGGGGATGCCGCTCCCGGCCAGCGCCTCGGCACAATCGGAGATCGCGGTCAACTGCGGCATGCCCGCCCCGGACACCATCCGGGTGGTACATATGGAACCGGGACCGACCCCCACCTTCACCGCGTCCGCCCCGGCTTTCACCAGATCCTTTGCGGCGGACGCAGTCGCGATATTGCCTGCGATGACCTCCATGCCCGGATACCGTTGCTTCATGAACTTCACTGTGTCCAGCACGCTCCGCGCATGGCCGTGAGCCGTGTCCACCACGACCAGATCCGCCCCTGCCTTCGCCAGCAACTCGACGCGCTGCTCGGCATCCGCGCCAACCCCGACGGCGGCTCCCACCCGCAGGCGACCGTGCGCATCCTTGCAGGCATTGGGATACTTGATGCGCTTCTCGATATCCTTGATCGTGATCAACCCCTTCAGTTCGAATCGCTTGTTGACCACCGGCAGTTTCTCAATCCGATACTCATGCAGAATGTCCCGCGCTTTCTCCAGACTGGTGCCTTCCGGAGCGGTCACCAGTTTTTCCCGCGTCATGACCTGGGAGACTTTCAGCTCCATCCTGGTTTCAAAGCGCAGATCCCGGTTGGTCACAATGCCCACGAGTTTCCCGTGCTTGGTCACGGGAATCCCGGAAATTCTGTACTTCGACATGAGCTGATGCGCGTCCCGAATCGTCTGTTCTGGTGAAATCGTAATGGGGTCCAGAATCATCCCGCTCTCAGACTTCTTGACCCTATCCACTTCAGCCGCCTGATCGGCCGGCGCCAGCACGCGATGAATCATGCCCATCCCGCCCTCACGGGCCAACGCAATGGCCAATCTGGCCTCTGTCACCGTATCCATCGCCGCGCTCAAGATCGGAATGTTGATCGTCACGTTCCGCGACACGCGCGTCCGGGTGTCGGTCTCGCTGGGAAGCACCTCCGACTTGGCCGGCACCAAAACCACATCATCGTATGTCAGGCCCTCTCTGATGTCCTTCTGGCGCATCAATTTGCCTCTTACGGACGTCGCCCTTCGGTTGTCTGGTCCGTCAGGGCGGCCGCGGTTTCAGCCTCTTCCTTCAATCGTTCTCCGCCCTCCTCAGCCTGCAAGAACTGCTGAACGCGCGTGTTGCTACTGTCAACCACGAAGATGCTGCCGCGCCCATCCACGGCAATGCCGTACGGGAAGTTGAATTGCCCGTCCGCGTTGCCGAACCCTCCCCACTGCGTCATGAAGTTCCCCTCACGGTCGAACTTTTGCACACGGTGGTTGCCGGCATCCGTAACATAGACATCCCCGTTTCCGTCCACTGCGATACCCCACGGGTTGCGGAGCTGACCCGCTTCCTGGGCTTGTAGGCTGCTGGCATGGCCGGGACCGCCACCCCCCCATTTCGTGATCAACTGCGGCAGGACGTTGGTGCTGGTATCGAACTTCTGAACACGGTGATTGCCCATATCCACGACATACACCGCGCCGTCCGACGGATCAACGGCAACCCCACGCGCAAAATAGAACTGCCCGTCGTTAGTCCCGAAGCTGCCCCACTGCATGATAAATTCACCCTTTGGATCAAACTTTTGCACCCTGAAATTCGCGCTATCCACCACATAGATGTAGCCCCGCACCCGGTCCACCGCGATACCCCAGGGCGAATTGAACTGCCCTTCCCCGTTTCCGCGCGAGCCGAACTTCATCAGATACTGCCCCAACTTGCCGTCGAACTTCTGGACACGGTGATTGTTCGTATCCACCACGAACACATTCCCCTGCGCGTCGCACGCGAGTCCAGTCGGGTTGTGGAAATTGGAGTTGGCTGATCCGAAGTTTCCCCACAGCACAATGAAGTTGCCGGTGTTGTCGAATTTCTGGATACGGTTGTTGCCGTTGTCCACCACAAACAGCGACCCCTGTTGGTCAAGGGTGATGCCGTACATCGGACTCATGAACTCACCACCGTGCAACAGAGAGGCCCCACGGCCGGGCTTTCCCCATTTCGCCACGCACAGGTAGCCTGACGTGTTGACCAGGAGGCTGGCGGTCGCCGGCATCGAGACGTTGTTGCCAACGTCTTTGAACCAGACGTAGACGGTTTTATGGCCATCACCAGGAGAAAGGGTGAAGGGAATCGTCGCCCCGAACTTGTGCGCAGGGAGCACATCTACCCACCCTGGCATGCCGGCCATCGGCGTCATCGGACTTTCAGAAATAAAATAGGCCCCCACGCCCGTGTCCACGTCAGTAGCTGAAATCGTCACCACCACGTCAGGAGCGCTCGTCATGAACGCCCCATGGTTGATGACCGCGTTGGGATTCTGCGGGGCCGTCATGTCGATGAGCACCGGCATCGCCATCACTTCCTCGGACAGACCGCTTTCGAGCCCGTCGTGATAGACGGCGGCGAGGGCGTAGTGATAGGGGATACCATTGGTCAAACCGGAATGCGTGTAGGGAGTCGTCACGCCCTCGATGCGAGTCGCCGTCTGAGTGGTCACGCCTGGCGTGGTGTGGAAGTACAGGTTATAGGATTCAACCCCTGGCAGATCCAACCAGCCCAGGATCACTTCAGTGTCTCCGGCTTTCGCCACCAAACTCCCCGGTGCCGGCAAGGCCGCGTCTCCCTGTTTTGCAGTCTGTGCAGCCCTCTGCAACTCCTCCTCGGTCGGCGCATACTTCAGCACGCGCGCGTTTCCGCTGTCCACCACGTAGACGCACCCTTCTTTATCGACCACGATGCCGGACGGGAAATTCAGTTGTCCTTCCATCAGGCCGCGGTTACCCCAGGCGCAGAGAAAGGTTCCGTTTCCATCGAATTTCTGAATTCGATGGTTGCCGCTGTCCACCACATACACATTTCCCAACGCGTCGCAGGCCACGCCCCAGGGGGCCTTGAATTGACCGGGACCGCTCCCTTCCCGTCCCCATTTGGTGAGGAAACTGCCTCTCGCATCGAATTTCTGGATGCGATGGTTGCCCTCATCGGCCACGATGATATTCCCCACGAAATCCACCGCTACTCCGCGTGGAAAAAAGAAGGCTCCGTCAAAGCTGCCGTCCCGTCCCCATTTGAGGAGCGGGGTTCCGTCAGACTGGAACTTCTGAATCCGCGCGTTGCTGGTATCCGAGATGTACAAGTTACCTTGGGTGTCAGTCGCTGCGCCCCACGGCACATCAAACTTTCCCATGTCCGCGCCCCGCCAGGCGAACCCGAACTTCCCCCAGGCACGTAATGGGTTCCCCGCGGAATCGAACTTCTGGAGCCGGTTGTTACCGCTGTCAGCCACATACACGACTCCCTCCGGGCCCGTCGCCAACCCGCGCGGATAGTAAAACTCCCCTTCCTCTGCACTCGCTTCACTACCCCATCGCGCCAGGAACTTTCCTTCCTTGTCGAGCTTTTGAATGGAATGATTATCCGTGTCAGCGACATAGATATTCCCCTCGCTGTCCAAGGCGATCCCGGTCGGTGACTTGAATTCCCCGTCATCCACTCCCTCTTGGCCGATCTGCATCACCAAAAGATAGGGGGACGGGATCGCCATGACCTCCGCCGACTCCGGGCTCTCTCCGTCCGGGGTCACCACAGTCACCACATAGTGATAACAGGTCCCGTTTGCCAGGTCGTCGTGGACATAGGGGGCGCCGGCCCCCTCTATGCAGTTGCCTTTCTCTTTCGTCACCCCGATAACCGGATTGAAATCCGCCGCACTGGCAATCGGGCGGGTGAGAATGGAGAACTTGATTTGCACTCCCTTGGAGGTTAGGAAATAGAGGTTGTAGTACATGGCATCGGGGACCGGGTCCCAGGAAATCGTGATTCGGCCGTTCCCCGGTTTGGCCACGACACCGGTCGGAGCAGGAGGGAGTTTTTCCGCCTCAATCGCCTCTCCAGCACCCCATTCACCGGCGTTCCCTTCGGCCTGGAGCCTTGGACGAATAGTCAGGGGCACCTCGTGAGACAGCCACTCCTTCATCATGTTCCAGGCCTCATGGATCAGGCTTTGATTCAGAACGGAAACCCAGAATGAATCTAACTTGTTTCAAACACTTAAGAAAGGCAGTCTAGCAAACGGAAAATGCTCTCGTCAAGGTCGCGTGGTCCGCTGCGAGCTGCGCGCACCAGCGAGAGAATCCGCGGGAAGGAGTGGGGCAAGCCATCAAGAACAAGGCACGAAACCAGGCGAATTCAGACTCGTTCGGCCGGCTCAGGGGTCAAGAACAGGGATTCCTCTTCAACCGGCAATGACCCCTGCACAGACTCGCCCAGTTCCTTGAATTCACGCAAAGGAGGCAGTTCCGAGAGATCGCGCAGACCGAAGTGCTCCAAGAAATACTTGGTGGTCCCATACAGGATCGGCCGACCAGGCACATCCTTCCGGCCCATCATCCGCACAAGTTTGCGCTCCAAGAGGGTCCGAAGCACACTGGATGTCTCGACACCCCGGATCTCCTCGACCTCGGCCCGGACGATTGGTTGCTTGTACGCAACAATGGCGAGCGATTCCAGCGCAGACCGTGACAGTTTCGGCGCCGCTTTGACCTTGTCGAGACGTTTCACCCAGGGCGCCACATCCGGCCTGGTCACGATCCGAAAGCCGCCGGCCACCTCGACGAGCTGCAAACTCCGTCCCTCTTGGTTGTAATCCTCCCGGAGACATCGCAACGCCTCTACAACCTCGGCCTTTGAGACTCTCCCCAGCACCGTCACCAAACGATCCACAGACAACGGCTCGTGGGAGACGAACAACAGCGCTTCGAGAATACCCTTCAGCGCCCGTTGGTCCAACGTCTCCGACAATGGCTCCTGATGATCAGCGCCGTTTCCGTTCCCATTGCCGGCACCGTGCCCATTCGTACCGCTTTTCGCGAGCACCTCTTCACTGCCGTCACGCATCGGGACGTCGTCATCCTTCGGCTTGCCTATCGGTGTGTTCATGATATTCTCCCTTCCAGGTCGCTAGGCTTCAATCGGATCCTCGCCGGTCATCAACGAGAAGGCCCGCGTAACCAGAATGGGACCGAACGTCTCACCCTGGAACACACGCACTACCTTGATCCGCATCAACTCCAGCAGCGCCAGGAAGGTGACAATGACGAGCAGCCGATGGCGCTGACCTTCAAAAATCGACAGGAACGTGATGGACTCTTGACCGTCAAGCAATTCCAGAATGACTGTCATCCGGTCCCTGACTGTCAGGTTTTCCGGAACGATTTCAAGCAACTGATGACTCGGCGTCCTGGCCAGAAGGCCCTGCAACGCGTCAACCAGGTCAAACAGGGTCGCATCTTCCAGCAATGGCTCGTTGGACTGGGCCGTCACGGATGGCGGCTGCTGCCGCGAGAAGATCTCCCGCCACAGCCGCTCCTGGCCGTCAAGCTCCCGCGCGGCCTCCTTGAACTGCTTGTACTCCAACAGCCGGCGAACCAGTTCCTCCCGAGGATCCGGACCCTCATCCTCGTCGCTCCCCGCCTCATCGTCCGGCAACAACATTCGTGACTTGATCTGCACCAACGTCGCCGCCACGACCAGAAACTCACCGGCCACCGCCAAATTCAACGACTTCATCACGCTCAGATAGTCGAGATACTGCCGAGCGATGAGCGCAATAGGGATATCATAGATATTGATCTCGTTCTTCTTGATCAGATGCAGCAGCAGATCGAGCGGCCCCTCAAACTGCTCGATCCGAATCTGATAGGGCAGTTCAACCTGGTCCAACCCGGCTCCTCCATGATCCCCATCGAGCCGAAAAGCTGGCCCCTTATACCAACTTATGGGGCAGGAGGCAAGAGAATTTCTATATATAGTGGCTTCAGGCGCTTTCGCCATCTAGCCCTTGCGGAGAAAGAGGACAAAGCAGACCGTAAAAATCAGCAGGGCGGCGGCAATTCCATATAGAAAGCGGGGATCGTGCAGTCCCCCTGGAGACTGACTCGCGCCACTCCCCTTCGTTCGGATGAAGCGCGGCTCCACCTGAAAGAACACCTTTGCAAAGTCATTGACACCCTTAAACTCTGCATCCGTAAAGTCCGCCAGGGATCGAAACGTCGTGCGCCGGAAATAGGCGTCTCCCTCAAAGACCGTGAACAGGAAGAAGGCCTCTCGCTCGAACAGCGCCTCAGAAAAGTCGAGCCCACCCAGAAAACGGCTGCCGGAAAACCCGGTGCCCAGCTTGAAGTAGGTCCGTGAGAAACTGGCCTCTTTCTCAAACGTCACTTCCAGAAACTCGGCCAATCCGTTGAATCCGGCCCGAAGAAAGGTCACTGCCTCGCCGAAGACCGCCTTGTGAAAACGCGAATGCACGCCGAACGCGGTCTTTTCGAACCGCGCGGTTTGGCTGAAGAGAGCCCCAATGAAGAACCCCTCGCGGAGAAGAACCGCTTCCGAGAAATCCACTGACTCCACAAACGCAGCATGCGACAAATCCATCGAGCGCTCGAACGTCGTGCCGGTCATGATCACCGGCCCTTTCACCACCAGATACCCTTCCTTCAAATTTGTGGCCACGCGACCTCGCACGAGGGAATTTCGGATCAGGATCGGTCCCGAGATGACCCTGACTTGCCGGAGGTGTTGCTTCTGGATCGCATCCTGTACCCTGGGCGAGAGAACGTCGAGCGTCGGCACCGAGACAAGCGGTAATTCATCCAGCATCAGATCTCCAGTGATCACCACCCCGCTCAGATCAACCCCCTTGCCGCTCTTGAAGGCCGCCAACAGCTCAGCGGCGGTCACCGCCTGAGCGTCACGCTGTTGCGCGGTGCAGTCTTTTCCCAGATGTCTCGTGAGTAACGGGGCCGCCTCTAATGGCCTGCGCTCGACCTCACATTCCGCGAGCAGGAGTGTAGCGAAAGAAAGGCTGAGCGCAAAAACAACGATAACCCACACAACAACGACGGCCGAGAAACGCACGGGGGGTCGCCTCACCCTAACGCCTTCACGATGGCCTCATATTGCTCTTGAGTCAGCCGGTGCATCCCCAGGTTGAGCCTCCTGGTCAGTTCGGCCCGGTCAGGAACCTCCAGCACCCGGTGCAGCAAAGTAAGACTGTCTTCCGGAGAGGACATCCACCGCTGAGTCAGCTTGATCTGCACAAACCCGTAGCGGGCTTCCGTCCGGAGCTCGTCCCGCACCAACTCGTCTAGACCGTCAAGCGGCATCACCCTGGAAAGGATCTGAACGTGCGCGTAGAGCCCGGCTTTGAGCACATACACCAGCCCGCAGGATTGGTCGGTCAAGTACTGACGAAGATTATCGCGGATCAGCGCGCTTTGAAGGCCCCAGACTTGATGCACCAGTTGCAGGTCGGCGCTGTCCTGCGAGCTTCGCTCCCGGAGAGCGCCAGCGACAAACAGGAAGTGACTCGTCATCGTGTCTAAGGGGGAACGGATGGCTGGTCACGCGAGGCCTAGCCGCAGCCAGGCCTCGTCGCGTGGTCTTACTCGGGCAGATCGTTTAGGCTCAGGTAAAAATCACGCACTGCTTGGTCAGTGTAGAGCATGATGGCGCGCCAGCCGATCAGGATCGGGGAAACTCCTCATTGTCGTCCTGAACGTCTTCGGACTTCTCAAGGAAGTCCGCTTCGTCCTCTTCGTCGTCCAGTGCTACCTCCTCTCGCACATCCTCTCCCATGGCCACGTCCTCTGTGAGCGTGATGTCTTCCGGCAGTTCTTCCCGCGTGGCATGGGACCTTCGTTCGACCACGGACGGCACAGCTTTCGGGCTCACGACCTTCGCCCTCTTCACCTTGGCTCTGGGCCTGGATTTCTTGACCGCTGCCTTCCTCCTGGATGCCCGCTTGGCTCGAACCTTGGTCTTCTTCCTTCTTGCTTTCGGCCTCGCTCTCCTCGACGCCGATGACTTCGATTTCCGTTTCGTCGCCTTTCTCCGTTTCTTCGCCATTCCTCTCCCCTCCTCCTCAGTAGTGAGCGGCACTTTCCTCTGGCCGACGCCAGGGGACTCCATCTAGCATGATTTGGTTCCCTCTTGCAACCGCCCTCTTTCACCCATTGTAAGCCATTGGAGCCGTTCAGGATTTGTCCGTCACCCTCCCCTTCAGAAGCAGGTCGCAGGGCTCGCGATCGAGGGAATCAGCCCAACCTCAGGGTTCGACCCATACATTCACGAAAGACGGAAGGCTATCCCCACCCTTCACGGTGTCGGGCCCCTTCATATCGGTCACCCGGAGCTTGAACTTCAACAACCGCTTGGTTGAAACCTTGGGTGCGACGAACGTGGGCTTCGCCGTATTGGGATCCAGTAGGGGGACTTTATTACCTCGAATCTGCGCCCACTCAAACTGCAAGGGATCGCCATCCGGATCGGTACTCCGGAGCCCGTTCAGCACAACGGTGGTGCCGGCCTTGACCGTCAGATCCGAGCCTGCATGAGCCGTCGGCAGCCGATTGGGTTCCGCGTCCGACTTGACCACGACCTCGAGGGTCCCCTGCTTGGCCCTATTCGTCACTGTGATGGTCGCCTTTCCGTTCCCCGCCACGCGCAGAAGTCCATCCGGATAGACGGTGATCACCTGGTCGTTCGAGGAATGATACGTGCTTCCCGCGGTCCCTCCACCGATCCGACGCATGACGCCGTCAGCAAACTGTCCGACGACTGGCATCTCAAGAATCCTCCCGATCGTGTCGAGCCTCCATGGCTTCTCCACCTCGAACTCGATGCCGGCCAACTCAGCAGACGGCTCTACCTGAACAAGGATCTCATCAAATTCATCCCAACTGGCCAACCGACCCCTCGCGACTTCCCCGACGGCGAGCAGCCGCATGGAGCCGATAGCGTCAATCGGTACCGTCAGCACCCCGCCAAATGGCGGGGTCTCGGAGGCGGTCGCCACCAGGGACGCAGAGGCCTGCTGAGCTGTGACCGGTTCTGTCCCGTGACGGTACCAATAGTACTGGACGCGACGGATCCCGATCTCGGTGCCGAGATCTACCGTCACGGTGACCTGCTGACCGGATATTAGAACAGACTTCTCCGCGGGCGTGGTGATCGTGAACGCTAAAGTCTGACATGGGAAGAAGCATAGGCCGAGTGCAACAGCGGCGGGAACCCAGAAGCGATCGCGGAACAGCATCAGGATGCTCCAAGCCGGGGGAGTATAGCAAGGGGATGCCGGAGGGTCCACCAGCAACGAGCGCGACCGATCATGGCAGAACGGCAGCCAGGAACCGCTCGATCGCGTAGGTGCTGATCTGCCCGCAGGGTCCGTTGAAGTTCACGTCACAGCCGTGGGTCGCCCATGGTAAGCGCAGAAAGAGATGGGGCCGTCCGGCCTGCGCCAAGCGGACGGCCAGGCGCTCGCTCTGAGCAGGAAACACCAACTCGTCTCGTCCACCGTGAACAACCAAGGTGGGGGGAGTGCCACGCGCCACTAAGTTCAAAGGTGAGGCGGCATCGTACACACCTGGCACCTCGTCAGGGCTCCCCCCGAGATAGGCCCTAAGAATGCCTCGAGAGTCGATCACGGCCGGTTTACTAGGGTTCGCGTACGCAAAGCGCATATCGGCAGGTGTGTAGAACGCCACCACGCCGCGGATGGCTCGGTCTTGGGTCTCATAGGCAACCAACAGCGCGAGTTGCCCACCGGCGGAACGTCCCAGCAGCACGAGTCGCTGCGGATCAAGACCAAGGCTTACGGCGTTGGCCTTCAGATAGGCAATAGCATCCCTAACGTCATCTCGGGCCGCGGGAAAGGGCCACTGAGGCGCGAGCCGGTAGCTGAGCGCCGCGACCACATAGCCGCGAGCCGCAAGATAGGTATTCAGCGTGGCCAGCTCCGTGCGAGCACCGTTCTGCCAGGATCCTCCGTGGATCACCACAATACCGGGAGCGGCAGGCCTCGCCTTGAGAGCCTCGGAAGTCGGAGCCTCGTATTGGTAGAGGTCAAGCCACAACTTCTGCTCGTCTTTAGTGGCATAGGCCACAGTCTGGACGCTCACCCGTGGGGAGCCGACTCCTCTCCACAGGTCTGGATACACCAATGCCGCAGGCCGCGCTGGAGCGCCGGTCGCAGAGCGAGGAGTGCTTTGGCCAAAGGCAGCAGCGAGCTGGCCAGGGACTCGGCTGGCAACAGGCACTGCCCGCAGCAGGGGGCTGAGCGATAAGATCGCTGCTGTCAGACCCAGCATAGCTCCCACGCGCCTGCCCCATGAATCCCGCCAGCCTGGTAAAAACACCAAGAGCGGAAGCAAAGCCAGCCAATGGCCCCACTCGGTCACCCCAAGCGCCACCAGCCACAGGCGGTGAGTCGGAGCCTGGACGACGGTCAATAGGGCACTTCCGGCGCACAAGGCCCCAAATAGCAAGCGGATCATAGGGTGAATCCCTTCCCGATTTTCCGTGTCTAAGCCGCTACCATAGCATTATGCGTTTCATCTGAGAAGGAGTCTCCACCTTTCCCTTTGTCCGTAACGTGCTCGAGCGGTACCCCTCCATGACCAGGCCCCAATCCTGAAACGCAGAACCGAAGCTTGCCGAACGGTGGCTCCTTCAGGTAGGCTTCCTCTGCGAATTGTTTGGCCCACCTACAATCGGCCCAGTGAAGAGGCCATGAAACCAACCGCTGCGATCCAGAAACCGCTTGAGCTGACCGAGGATCTGCTGAAGCTTCGGGCCTGGAGAATGCCCGACATGGTGGCCTATCAGCACGTCCCCGACGAATGGTGGCTGACACCCTTGGACGATAATCTGCCTTTGCTCCGCTTGAACCCCCTTGGATTGGAATTGCTCACCTCCATGGACGGCCAGACGACCGTGGCCACCTTGCTTCACAAATACGGCAAGTGGGTGTGTGGTCCTGATGGACAGACCGGCCGCTGGCACCTGGAACGATGGTCGCTGCCCGGCTATTCCCTCTGCTATTTCGGCACCGAGCCTCCGGCCGGTGATCGGCATGAAGCCAAATGGGATCTCCTCCTGCAACAGATCCGGGAGGGCTGGTCCGGTCAAGAGGGGTTCGAGGGCGAGGAGCATCTGTCGGAATTTCATCTCCACGAGATCACGAAACGGGATGGCCACTTCGACCAGATTGAAACGACGGTGTCGCATCTGTTCCGCGAACCGAGCGAGGCACTGCAAGGCCTGACCTATGGTCGTCACTTGGCTAAGCACCTGCGTCGGCTCGGCTGGTGGTCCCCGAAGCCTCGTTCCATCCTGGAGGTCGGCGGCGGTTTAGGGTACGTGGCTCGCGAACTCGCCGGCGAACTGTCGCCGTCGGAACGACTGGGAGTCCGGTACATCTTCCTGGACATCACGAGGCCGTTTCTGGAATCCCAGTTCGCGCTGGCACGGG
>Ga0209845_1000060_pt1 | contig 13484 bp, 13 predicted proteins | sample GWRWS2_50_60_FD_187239 | JGI IMG/M metagenome (GOLD analysis project Ga0209845, IMG submission 187239) | Riverbed sediment microbial communities from areas with vegetation nearby in Columbia River, Washington, USA - GW-RW S2_50_60 (SPAdes)... | ecosystem: Environmental > Aquatic > Freshwater >... | reverse complement strand
CAAGATATTGGCGTTGAACGCGCCGCAGAGACCTCGGTCGCTGGTGACGACAAGGACTTCGACGTTGCGCGCGGCCCGCTTCTGCAACAGCGGATGGGCAGCCCGGTTGACGCGGAGGCCGAGGTCCGCAATCACCTCGCGCATTTTATGCCCATATGGCCTGGCCGCCAGGATGCGGTCCTGCGCACGCTTGAGCTTGGCTGCGGCCACCATCTTCATGGCCTTGGTAATCTTCTGGGTGTTCTTGACGGAGCCGATCTTGCGCCGCAGGGCTTGCAGGCTTGGCATCGCTCAGAAGTTCAGATTGGTTGATTGACTGATTGAATCATTACTAATTGGAGGAGCCACAAGTCCAGAAATCGCCAAATCACAAAATGGGTAAATCCTATTTCGCTCCGTATCCCATCTTCTGCTTGAACGTGGTGATGATCTGCTTCAGCTCGGCGCCGAACGTCTCGTCGATCTTTCCCTTGGTGACGACGTCCTTCTTCATCTGAGGGTGGTGCTGAGTGACGTAATGGAGTAGGTCCTCTTCGAACTGCCTGATCTTGTCCACCGGGACGTCGTCCAGGAAGCCATTCACGCCAGCGTAAACGGAGATGACCTGATCGGCCACCAGCATCGGTTTGTACTGGCCCTGCTTGAGCAGCTCCACCATCCTGACGCCGCGTGCCAACTGGGCCTGGGTGGCCTTGTCGAGCTCGCTCCCGAACTGCGCGAAGGCCGCCATCTCGCGGTACTGGGCCAGGTCCAACCTGAGTGTGCCCGCCACTTGCTTCATCGTCTTGATCTGCGCCGACCCGCCGACGCGGGAGACGGACAAGCCGACGTTGATCGCGGGCCGGATGCCCGAGTAGAACAAGTCTCCGGCTAAGTAGATCTGCCCGTCCGTAATCGAAATGACATTCGTTGGAATATAGGCCGACACGTCGCCGGCCTGCGTCTCGATGATCGGGAGCGCGGTCAGGCTGCCGCCGCCTAACTTGTCGCTCAGCTTGGCCGCCCGTTCCAGGAGGCGCGAGTGCAGGTAGAAGACGTCGCCCGGATAGGCCTCTCGGCCCGGCGGCCGCCGGAGCAGGAGCGAGAGCTGGCGGTAGGCCGTCGCATGCTTGGAGAGGTCGTCGTAGATGATGAGCGCATGCTGGCCGTTGTCGCGGAAATGCTCGCCCATGGTAGCGCCGGCGTAAGGAGCCAGGAACTGCAGTGACGCCGCTTCGCTGGCCGTGGCCGAGACGACCATGCTGTACTCCATCGCGTGGTGCTCTTCCAGCGTCTTGACGACACGGGCCACGGTGGAGCGCTTCTGGCCGATCGCCACGTAGATGCAGAAGACGTTCTGCCCCTTCTGGTTGATGATCGTGTCCACCGCGATGGCGGTTTTCCCGGTCTGCCGGTCCCCGATGATCAACTCGCGCTGACCGCGGCCGATCGGGATCATCGCGTCAATGGCCTTGAGGCCGGTCTGCAGCGGCTCTCGGACGGACTGTCGAGTGACCACCCCGGGTGCGCGCACTTCGATCCGGCGGGTTGCGGTAGCTTTGATTGGCCCTTTGCCGTCCAAGGGTAAGCCGATCGCGCTGACCACGCGCCCCACGAGCGCCTCTCCGACCGGCACTTCGGCAATGCGCCCCGTCCGCTTGACCGGATCGCCTTCCTTGATGCCGGTGTCGTCCCCCATCAACACGGCGCCCACATTGTCCTCTTCCAAGTTGAGGGTGATGCCGTAGAGGTTGCCTGGGAATTCCAGCATTTCCCCCGCCATCGTCCCGTCCAATCCGTAGATCTTGGCGATGCCGTCCCCGACCTGGATCACGGACCCCATCTCGTTGACGTCCACGTGCTTGTCGTAGCTTTTGATCTTTTCTTTGATGATCGCGCTGATCTCGTCAGCCTTGATCTGCATGCGCTACTCCTTAGTCAGCAGGGCCTGTATGGCGGTCAACCGACCCTTCACCGTGCTGTCGAAAATGGTGCTTCCGATCCGAATCTGGAGACCCGAGAGCAGGCTGGTCTCGGTCTGAAAGGTGAGATCCACATCGCGCCCGAGCAGAGTGCGGAGGCGGGTGCGAAGGTCCGCTTGCTGAGGAGGGCTCAGCGTTGCGGCCGAGGTGATGGCCACCTGCTGGGTCCCTTTGGCTTGATCCACGAGCGCGGCGAACGCATTGGCGATCTCCGGGAGAAATCCAACCCGGTTTTTCTTGACAAGCTGTGCGAGAAAACCGGCGACGAAGGGTGGGCATTTCAGCCTTCGACTGAGGGCTGAAAGGACCTCCTGTTTTTCTTCCAAGCTGAAGGCGGGTGATGCCAAGACGTGCTTAAGAGAATCTGTCTCCGAGAGAATCCGGCCCAGTTCGGTCAATCCAGCACGGGTGGGCTCTAGACTCTTGGTATCCAGGAGTTCAAATAAAGCCTTGGCGTAACGTCGTGCAACGGAATTTTTGATCACAATCGCTACCGGTGAATCTGGCGATGAACGGGATAATTCGCGTGCGGGTGGGCACGACAAGAGCGCGCCAGACTAGCATCCGTTCGAGGGGCCTGTCAAGGAGGGAAGGAGGGGTACTGAAACCGTCGAGTTGACTCCCGTGCTCGCGCACCACGCACACTCAGAAGGGAATGTGCAGGACGACCAGGGAGCTCCTGTGCTCCCGCAGCGCGCGGCCTCAGAAGGCCCTCGCTGGACGGCCGCAGTTGGAACTCCCTGGTCGCCCTGCTAACGGTGAGGATGCCAGGGCAAGAGGTGCTCGGGTGGACGCGCGCAGCGGAGTCAGACTCGACGCTCCAGCGAAAGGGAAGGGAGGACAAGAGAAGGAATGGTTACTGAATAATCCCGCCACCGAGCACTCGGTCGCCGTCGTAAAAGACGGCAGACTGTCCCGGGCTCAGCGCGCGCTGAGGGGTGTGGAAGCGCACCAGCACTGTCTGATCATCGTTGGGAAGTAGAGCTGCGGAGGCGGGTGGTGTAGCATAGCGGACCTTCACTTCGGCCTGAGTCGGTCCTTGCATGATAGATTCGTCGAAGACATTCAGGTCTGCGACCACACAGTCTGATCGAAACAGGCTCTCTTCCGGCCCGAGGACGACACTCTGGGTTTCCGGCACCACACGCTGGACGTACAGTCGCCGGCCAGTGGCAATGCCTAATCCTCGTCGTTGTCCGGGCGTGTAGCTAGCGATCCCTTCGTGGTGTCCCAGCATGTTGCCCGCTGTATCAGTGAAGAGACCGGCACGTCTGGACTCCGGCTTTTCGGCCTGAATGAATGTCCGATAATCCCCCTGGGTTACGAAGCAGATTTCCTGACTCTCTTTTAATTCGTCAGCCGGCAACCCTAGGGATTCGGCTTGCGCCCAGACTTCTGCCTTCTGCAGGGACCCAACCGGAAACAGGATGCGAGAAAGCCATGCAGGACTGATCCGATGCAGGAAATAGCTCTGATCCTTCCTGGAGTCATTGGCCCGTCGCAGACTATGCCTGTTGTGGTTTCGTTCGATTCTGGCATAGTGCCCTGTGGCGATGAAATCCGCCCCTCGCTCTTCAGCGATCCGATAGAGTGAACGGATCTTCACACGCTCGTTGCACCGCACGCAGGGATTCGGGGTTGTGCCAGCAAGATATCCAGATAGAAAATCTTCGATCACGCCTGTCCGGAAACTCGCACGCATATCAATCAACTCATGGGTGATCCCTAGTCGCTTCGCCACATACTTCGCAACACCGACTTTGCAACAGCCTCGTTCCTGCCAGCGCTTCGACGCGGCGACCAATTCATCCTCCTGTTCCCAGACTTGGAGGGTGACGCCATGCACCTCAAACCCCTGTTCAACCAGCATGGAGGCGGCTACGGAGCTGTCAACTCCACCGCTCATTCCGAGGATGACTGTGCGCCGTGTCATGGCTTAACTCTCAAGACTTCAACTCCTGCACTCGAACCTTACCCCGATGGGTAGCCAAGTCATGGACATTCTCAAGACCCTCAGATTTGTCCTCCACCCATTTGTTTGCGCCCATCTCACACATCCCGTGGAGGTGAGCACCCTCTTCGACGGAAATCGCCGGCGTCTTGACATCGCCAATCAGGACAGCGGGCTTGAGTATCTGCACTTTTTCGGTAGCGCAGATGGTGCCGTTGATCTTGCCACTGGTGATCAAGGTACCGACGGAGATAATGCCCTTGATCATCGCATGATCTCCGACAATCAGTGTGCCGTTGGTGTGGATTTCACCTTCGAAGCGACCATCAATCCGAACGGTTCCGTCGAAGTTGACGATGCCCTTGAAATCAACGCCCTTTCCCAGAAACGTGAAGTTTTCATCGTCTCCGGGGTTATCTTTCTTCTTGTCGTTTGGCCCCCACATAGTATCCTCCTCCTCAGCGTTACGCCTTTAACGTGCGACGGCAGGCAACGCAAGACTGGTTGACTGACAGTGGCACTCTCATGGCATTAACTCACGAGCTCCACAGAAACCATGGGCTTTGATGCAAGATGTGGACCATATGAATCATTGAGCACATGGTTCGTCGAGGTGATATGGAGGTGCTGTGTGATGAGTCAAGGAAAACTTTCGTGTTGCTCTTGAGCACTGAAAAGCTAAGTACAAATGCCAGAATCTAATGTCAAATCCAAGAACGAGCTAAAAATCATTTAAATTCATTGTGTTGAGTACCTAACGAAATGGGAACGCCACCCAGGAGAACCTCCAACAATCTTTCCAGTTCGGCAGAGGAAAAATAGTGGATGACGACCTTGCCGCTTCTTTTTCCTTTCAGGATGGTGACCCGCGTTCCGAGGTGTTTTTGAATTCTCTCCTCAAGGTCCGGGTAGGGTTTTCTTCGCCACGCCACTCTTTTTCCTTTCCGCCACCGTGCCTCACGAGCTACCTCCTCCTCAGCTTGCCGCACCGATAGTTGCTCTTGGGCGATTCTTCGAGCCAGCTTTATCTGCTTCTCGGAATTCTCAAGCCCCAGTATGACCTTTGCATGGCCGGTCGAAATGAGATCTGATTCTATTAACTGTTGAATTTCACTTGGCAAATTCACGAGTCTTACCAAGTTGGCAATAGATGAACGGTCTTTCCCAAGCCGTTGGGCAATGGTTTCATGGGTAAACCCGAATTCTTGAACCATTCGATGGTAGGCTCGTGCCGCTTCCATTGGGTTGAGGTCTTTGCGCTGCAGATTTTCCACTAGCGCGAGCTCGATGGCTTGCTCATCATTCGAGTTTCGTACGATGGCTGCAACGCTGTGAAGGCCAGCGAGTCTTGCTGCTCTCAGGCGTCGCTCTCCAACAATGAGCTCAAAAAATCCATCACCCTTTCGACGAACGAGAATAGGTTGAAGCAGACCGTTTTGTTTGACTGATTCAGCCAACTCTACAAGCTCTGAATCTGAAAACTCGCGTCGAGGCTGATAACGATTTGGAATGATGTGTTCGATTGGAAGCTCTTGAATTTCTTTATCTTCCAGTATGGTCTTCACACCGCCTATCGGCAATAGTGCCTCTAGTCCTCTACCGAGGGCTTTCTTTTCCATGGCTTAAGACCTCCCTTGTGAGTTCGAGATAGGCCTGAGACCCAGCCGAGGCAGCATTGTAGAGCATCACGGGACGTCCATAGCTTGGAGCCTCAGCCAGCGTGATATTCCTTGGAATGACGGTCTTGTAGACCTTCTCCTTAAAATGTCCTCTGATTTCCTCAGCAACCTGGCGGGACAAGCTGTTTCTCGAATCGTACAGAGTGAGCAGGATACCCTCTAACTCCAAGGCTGGATTGAGTGAATCCTGAACTCTCTGTACATTGGACATCAAGCGACCCAACCCTTCCATCGCATAGTATTCACATTGAACCGGTACGAGCACAGACGATGAGGCTACTAAGGCATTGATCGTCAACATGCCGAGCGCTGGAGGGCAATCTATGATCAAGAAGTCATAGAGGCCCTGGATTTCATCCAGAGCAAACTTCAATATCTTCTCACGCTCTGGGACCGTGACGAGCTCCACTTCAGCACCAGCCAGGTCTGCATTGGACGGCACAATAGAGAGTTTCGAAACGGCGGTAGGTTTGACTGTTTCTAATATTTTTACCCCTCTTATAAGACAGTCGTAGACAGTGCGGTGCAGAGCACGGGTATCCACACCAAGACCACTCGTTGCATTGGCTTGAGGATCCATATCGATCAACAATACAGAGCGTTCATTGATAGCAATCGACGCCGCAAGATTCACGGAAGTTGTTGTTTTACCAACGCCTCCCTTCTGATTCGCGACCGCGATTATTCTCCCCATTCCTAGGACCTCTACAACATCATTTTCGATTGTTCCACGTGGAACATCTTCTTGATTCGCATCAGCCTTCGATTGGTTCAACGACCGTCAGGACTCTTTTTCCACAACCATAAGGCAGGCTGAATGACACCTCTCTCAATACTCCAAGACCGTGCGAGTTCATTCGTTCTTCTAATGGCTTTGATCGTCCAAGAACAATGAATCCTTTTTCAGCCAGGAGCGGCCGAGCGAAAGGAAGAATTTGCTCAATTCCAACGGCTCGAGTCACGATATATCGATAGCGTCCCAGATGTGCTGGCTCCATGCTGAGATCTTGGAGTCGTGTAGAAAGGACAACCGTTTTCTTGAGCCCAAGCTTCCCGATGACATGTCGCAGAAATGCGGTCTTCTTCATGCTCGGTTCCAATAGGGTCAAGTCAAGATCTGGATGACAAATCTTTAATGGTAGTCCTGGAAATCCAGCTCCGGACCCCACGTCGAGCAAGGATTCATTGTCATTGGGGAAGGGGGAAAGTACCTTACTGTAAGCTAGTGAGTCGAGAAAATGTTTGACTGCTATTTCCTTTTCTTGCGTGATTGTGGTGAGATTAATTCTCTTATTCCAAGCTATTAATTCATTGTAATAGGAAACAAAATCAGATACTTGAGTGCAAGTTATGGAAAACCCAAGTTGTGCTAACCCTCCCGTCAAAAACTCCGCAAACCGTGTCGATTGTTCCACGTGGAACATCTACGACAAACTTTGATCCGCGTCAAGCTCTATTTTTTGAAAGCGTAAGAAGAACCAATGACTTCCAGTCCTAGCTGAAGCGGTAGGGATGGATGGGCGGGAATTAGGGTTTCAGTAAACGGCCTAGTCGTCTATCTCGTTCTAGAGCAACCACGAGCAGAGAGATGGCGGCAGGGGTGACTCCGGAAATGCGCGAAGCTTGTCCAACGGAAGCTGGCCTGACTCGTTTGAATTTTTCTAACACTTCTCGAGAGAAACCTGTCACACCGTCATAGTTAAATGTGGTCGGGATCCATCGCTCCTCTAGTTTCTTGAAGCCAGCCACTTGCTGAAGCTGACGCCGAATGTATCCTTCATATTTCACTGTTATCTCGACGCAATCTCTGACTTCTCCGTTTTCTGGGCCAGTCTCGCCAGTCATCTCTAACAGCCCACCATAGCTCAATTCCTGTCTCTTCAATAGCTGGGCAAGGGTGAGGTCTGGAGTGACGCCATTTAGCTCCAAAGCAGCCAGTTCCTTTCTGAACTTAGCGGTCCACTCAGGCCTGGTTTGCTTCAGGCGCTTGACCTCTCGATCGACGGATTCACGCTTGGTCAAAAATCGTGAATGGGCGGGTTCTGGGATCAAACCAAGGTGGAAGCCTATGTCCATCAATCTGAAATCTGCATTGTCCTGGCGGAGCAGTAAGCGATATTCGGCCCGAGAAGTAAACATACGGTACGGCTCGCGGGCATCCTTCGTGATAAGGTCGTCGATCAAGACTCCAATATAGGCCTGAGACCGATCCAACACGAGTGGAGGCTTTCCGCGCATCTGCAGGGCAGCATTGATCCCGGCCATAATTCCTTGTGCAGCCGCCTCTTCATATCCGGACGTTCCATTGATCTGCCCAGCATGGTAAAGCCCAGCGACCTGTTTGGTTTCCAGGGTGGGATGAAGTTGCCGGGGTGGAAAGTAGTCGTACTCAATCGCATAGCCGGGCTTCAGCATCCTGGCATGCTCCAGTCCAGGTATTGTCCGCAGAATCTTCGACTGAACATCAACCGGTAGACTTGTGGAGATCCCGTTTGGATAGTATTCGTTGCTGTCCAACCCTTCAGGCTCAATAAAAATCTGGTGCCTGCTTTTGTCCGCGAAGCGAACAACTTTGTCCTCGATTGAGGGACAGTACCGCGGACCGACCGAGTCAATCACACCGCTGTACATGGGGGAGCGATCAAGATTCTCACGGATGATGGCGTGGGTCTGTTCATTGGTGTACGTGAGATGGCACGACACCTGAGGCAGTGTAATTCTCTCCGTTCGATACGAAAATGGAGGTGGGGGATCATCACCTGGTTGCGGGATCATGATGTCAAAATTGATGGAGTCACGATCCAGACGCGGCGGAGTGCCGGTCTTCAGGCGTCCCACTTCGAATCCCAGGTCACGCATACAGTCCGAGAGATGCTCTGCCGAAGCCTCCCCACCACGTCCGGCCGGGAAATGATTCATCCCGACATGAATTAATCCCTTAAGGAATGTACCTGATGTCAGAATTACCGCTCTTGCAGAGATCTGCTCCCGGGAATCGGTAAGCACTCCGGTGACTGCACCCCCTTGCGTGACCACGCGGTCAACCGTGCCGCGGCCGATGTCGAGCCCCAACTGGGAGCGAAGTGTCTGCTGCATGGCCTGTCTATAGAGCTTCTTGTCGCACTGAGCCCGCAGCGCCCGGACCGCCGGCCCCTTGCTGGTGTTGAGCATCCGAAACTGAATCCCTGCCCGGTCTGTGTTGCGACCCATCTCGCCGCCAAGCGCATCAATTTCCTTCACCAAGTGCCCTTTGGCGATCCCGCCGACTGCGGGGTTGCAGGACATCTGGGCGATCTTATCCTCATCCATCGTCAGCAGGAGGACTCGCGCCCCCATCCGGGCGGCTGCAAGAGCCGCTTCACAGCCGGCGTGGCCTCCACCGACTACGACGATGTCATACTGTCGTGTCATACAAATACTGCATGATTGGAGGCGCGAGGCCAAGGGCGATAGGTCAAATGATATGGCCTGCCTCTAGCCCCTTGCCTTTCGCCGGCTCATTTCCCGATGCAAAACTCTCGAAAGATGCGATCCAGGATATCGTCCGTGCTGACCGCACCGGTAATTTCGCCCAGGGCATCAATGGCAGCTCGAAGGTCCATAGCCACGAATTCTCCCGAAAGTTTCGCTCCAACAGATCCGGCGGCGTTCGTCAGCGCCTCTTTGGCCTTGAGCAGCGCACTTTGATGGCGCAGATGCGTGACCACGATCGACTCGCCCGGCTCAAAGTCTGCGCGAAGAATCATCGCCCGAAGACGGTCCCGTAGATCGTCCAGACCGTCCCCGGTTTTGGCCGAGATGCAAACTACGGCGCAAGCCGGTTCGTCATGCTCCAACGATGCAAGTGCTGATGAATCGATCCGACGGGGCAGATCGGTCTTGTTGACCACCACCAACCGCTTCTTGTCCCGGTGCCGGGCCAGCAGCTCGTGGTCCTCCTCGGTAAGCGGCATCGAGCCATCCAAGACAATCAGCAACAACTCCGCTTGCTCCATAACGGCCAGGCTGCGCCTGACGCCCTCCTGTTCGACCGGATCCTCAGTGCTATGGACTCCAGCTGTGTCAAACAGCCGCACCGGCACCCCCCTGATGTTCAGCACCTCTTCGAGTACATCGCGTGTCGTCCCCGGCACCGGCGTGACGATAGCGCGATCAGTCCGCAGGAGCGCGTTCAGCAGACTGGACTTGCCCACGTTAGGATGCCCCATTATCGCGGCGGTCACACCCTCCCGGAGAATACGTCCCTCCCGACAACTGCTCGCTAAACGGGAGAGTTCTTCAATCGTCTTTTGAAGATTCGCTGCAAGCTCCTCTGGACGGATAAACGCAATGTCCTCCTCAGTGAAGTCGATGGCGGCTTCCACGTGGGCAAGCAGGCGGATCAGTGCCTCCCGCATTCGATCAATTTCAGACGACAAGGCTCCACGCAGGTGTTCCTGCGCAATCCGAAGGCTGCCGGCCGTTTTGGCTCGAATCGTGTCGAGAACTGCCTCAGCCTGCGTGAGGTCGAGCCGCCCGTTCAGGAACGCGCGCTTGGTGAACTCACCAGGTTCAGCCAGCCGAGCCCCCCGACGGATCACTGCCTCACACAGAGTCTGGAGAACCAACGGCCCCCCGTGGCACTGGATTTCCACCACATCTTCGGCCGTGTAGGAACGGGGAGCTCTCATCACAACGACGAGCGCTTCGTCAATGGCCAGGGAGGAAACAAGCCGCCAGTTCCTGGCCTGGACCAGTCCTGTCTGGGGTTCTTGTACGGGCATAGCCTCAAGAAGGTCGGCATGGTACATGACGTGGCTTGTGACAGACTTGAGCGGTCTGCCGGACCGGAGCTTCACAAGACCGGTCGCCGCTTCAATGGCCTTCTCCCCGCTAATTCTCAGAACCCCGATCCCACCTTCTCCTACTGGAGTCGCAATGGCGCAGATCGTGTCCTGTAATTCTCCGCTCATGGTTTATCCGCTGATGGCTCAACCGAGCTCTCCGCCTCAGCCCTCTGCACGACCTTGTCCTTCTTCCTTTTTCCGGCCTGTTTCTCCCCATCCACAGGCGAGGCGACTGCAGCCGTGTCCTCAGAAGCGGACATGAATGTCGGCTTCTTGAAGACATACCGATCTGTCACAAACTGCTGAAGGATGGTGAGTACATTGTTGGTGAGCCAGTAGAGCACCAGCCCGGCTGGGAAAGTCAGAAACAAGAGGGTGAGAAAGGCCGGCATGAGCAGCATGATCTTGGCTTGGGTTGGATCCATGGTGGTAGGCATGATCTTCTGCTGGACGACCATGGAAACTCCCATGATCACAGGAAGGACGTAATAGGGGTCTTGGACCGAGAGATCCGTGATCCACAAGACAAATGGGGCCTGACGAAGGTCAATCGTCATGTACAAGATGTTGAACAGCGCGACGAACACCGGCATTTGAAGCAGCATCGGGAGGCATCCCCCCACAGGATTCACCTTATGGTCGCGGTAGAGCTTGATAAGCTCTCGGTTGAGCCGCTCCCGGTCGTCCTTGTACTTCGCCTGCATGGCGACGACTTTGGGCTGGACGCCCTGCATATCCTTCATGGACTTGTAGCTCTTGTACTGGAGGGGAACGAACAGCAGTTTGATGCCGACTGTCAGAAGGATAATCGTCACGCCGTAATTTCCGGTATAGTCGTAAATGAAACGGAGGATGTAAAAGATCGGCTTGGCCACGAATTTGACGAAGCTCCAGCTCCCATAGATGAACCAGCCGAAGTCTATGGTATCTTCCAGACCGACATTCAACGATTTGAGCGTGTCGAATTCCTTAGGACCAGCATACAACTGCAGTTTGAGGGCTGATGACGGGTCGCCCTGAGCAATCCGAATGCCAGCGGATACGAGCTTGTCACCTTCTTTCTTGACCAGTGCGGCGGTCGCTTCGCCGGGGATCAACACGCTCAAGAAATACTTGTCCTGGAGAGCCACCCACCGGACTGTGCCTTTGCGTTCCAATTCTCCATCAGGGGTGTCTTTCTCGATCTTGTCATCCACCAACGAGGCCGGTCCAATGAGCCCGATGAACCCCTCTCCCCATTCCAGGATCCCGAAGTTCGTGCCCAGGCCGATATCCACCGCGCCCCTCAGCCCCTCGGCCTTGACCGAGACATCCACAAGATAACTGTGGTAGTGGAAGGTGAGTTGCTTCTCCACACGCAAGCCACCCCGGGGATCTTGATAGGCGAAGGTAAGATGGCCGTTAGGATGAGCCTCATCCAGCGTGGAAAAATCTTGCTCAACCTGATACAGACCGTCCAATAATTGTCTGCTGATGACCGGGTCCGGGACCTGAAGGGACAGCGGCCCCTTAAACTTACCCCCGGAATACATGAGTTGAACTGGTTGCGGCCCATCGGGACCCTTGGTCGAGTAACGCTTGAGTTCCCACCCCTTGATGACCGCTCCACGGTTGGTGAATACCGCCCGAAATAGGTCCGTCACAACCTCGTAGGTCTGCTCCTCAACAGGAGATCGCGCGTCCTTCTCTCTCGCATCGAGGCGTGCAGACCCGAGGGTGGGTGCGGACACAACTGGGAGAGGCGCGCTGGGGGATTCAGGACCTTTTGCGGAAGCTGAGGGACTCTCGATCGTGCGAGGCTGATCTGGCTGAGGGGGCGACTGGACCATCCCCATCTGCTTCAGCAAATAGTCATAGCCGATAATAATCGCGAGCGCAAGAATCAGAAAGATAACGACCCTCTTTTCCATCTATCGAGGACTCCCTTACTAACGGTAGAAAGCAGTGGTCAGGACGAAACCCGCTTCAAGCATCAGGACGGTTTTGAGCTGGCGGCTGCTGTCCTTACATCGCTGTTATTGAACGGGATCGAACCCACCGGGGTGGAAAGGGTGACATTTCAGAAACCGAAGGCAGGCCCACCCCAGTCCCCGCAGAGCCCCGTATCGCTGGATCGCCTCACAGGCATAATGGGAACAGGTAGGCTCAAACCGACAGGCTGGCGCAAGCAGGGGGGAAACCCATCGCTGATACAGCCGAATCAAGCTGAGGCAGAGTTGTCGCATCGTTGGTCCAACTCAACAATCATCAATCCTTCATGCCGCAGAGCCGCTTTCCAGGCGTCCTGAAGCAACCGGTGTTGGACGATCAGGGCCTCCCGCCTCGGGAACACCAAGAATTCGCGTCCTCCTACCAACTGTTGCCGGACTTCCCGCGCCAATTCCCTGAACACACGTTTGGCTCGATTCCTGTCCACTGCTCCGCCGAGACGCTTGCCCACCACAATCCCGATCCGGGTCTGTGATGATCCTGATGGACAGGAGAGCATGTTAAACAGTGGGGTCTGAAACCTGCGGCCATGTTTCTTCACACGCTCAATATCGGTGCTTTTCCGGAGGAAGAGAACACGATCTTCCGACGGTCTGGTCATCGTTAGGAGTCTACCGGAGAGCCACACACCGCGACGGACGATCTCTGAGACTACAGGCAACGTCGCTCACACAGTAAGCCGCGCCCGCCCTTTGGCTCGCCGGCGGGCCAATACTTTCCGCCCACCCTTTGTACTCATACGTTTCCTGAACCCATGCTCTCTTTTTCTTTTCAAATTTGACGGTTCTCTGAAGGTAGTTGACATGGCGACGCTCCTCCATAGTAATCCAGCCCACAAAACGCAGCATTATATGAGCCGTCCCTCGGTGTGTCAATCGCGCGACGGTAGACTTGTAGACCTTGCAGCAGGCCTTGGCGACAGCTCAGACCGTTTCAGTCCGGACTGGCAAGAAAGATGTGAAACCATTAGCTCTTCGCGGTCCTCTATCCGAGCGGCCTGATCAACTCGCTGTGAGGCGGTTTTGTGTACCCTGAGCCAATCTGCCACATGATGTTGAGCCATGACCCATTGCACGAA
>Ga0209845_1000058_pt1 | contig 13613 bp, 14 predicted proteins | sample GWRWS2_50_60_FD_187239 | JGI IMG/M metagenome (GOLD analysis project Ga0209845, IMG submission 187239) | Riverbed sediment microbial communities from areas with vegetation nearby in Columbia River, Washington, USA - GW-RW S2_50_60 (SPAdes)... | ecosystem: Environmental > Aquatic > Freshwater >... | reverse complement strand
CTCCGGCCGGTGCAGACGATCGCGGGCGATGGCATTCAAGGGCTCGCCACGGCGTTCATGCTCATCCGCAGCGGCATCGCGGATCTGGTGGCCGTGGAATCCCACTGCAAGTCCTCCAATATCCTCCGTCACAACGAAGTCCTGGAGATGGCGTTCGATCCGATCTACGAGCGCCCGCTGCGCATCAACCCGCACTACGTCGCGGGGCTCGAGATGCAGCGGTTCCTCCATGAGACCAACACCGCAGAGGACGCGGTGGCGCAGGTGGTGGTGAAGAACCGCCGCCACGCGCTCAGCAACGCGATCGCTCCGTTTGGCGCGGCCTTCTCGATCGATGACGTCCTGGCATCCCCGCCGGTGGCCGAGCCCCTGCGCGAATTGGAGGTCAGCCCGTACGCGGATGGCGCGGTCGTGATCGTCGTTGCATCGGAAGAGGCGGCGCGCCGTGCGCCGCGGCCGCTGTGGATACGCGGTATCGGATGGATTTCCGACAGTCCCTGGTTGGCCTCGCGCGCGTGGGGGCAGGCCACGTACGCTGCCCTGGCTGCTGAGATGGCCTACAAGATGGCCGGCATCTCGGATCCCTCGAACGAGATCCGCTTTGCCGAGATCGACGACACCTATGCATATAAGGAGCTGCAGCACGTGGAGGCGGCGCGCCTGGCCCCTCGCGGCGGCGCCGGCCGCATGACACTCTCGGGTGAGACGGCGCGCAGCGGCAGCCTGCCCATTAACCCGTCAGGCGGAAGCCTTGGGATGGGGTACTGCTTCGACACCTCGGCGTTGTACCGCACCGCTGAAGCGGCCCGCCAGGTCCGCGGGGAGGCGGGACGCCACCAGGTACGCGGCGCAACGACGGGATTGGTCATGTCCTGGCGGGGCGTGCCGACGCAAACAGGCGGCGCGCTCGTGCTGGCCGCCTAGGCGGAGGAGATCTGGGAACCTGATGAAGCGAACACCGAGGCGCAGGGTCGCGATGGTCGGTGCGGGGATGAGCCTCTTCGTCCGGCGCGCGCTGGAAACCGGCAAGGAGCTCTCCTATTATGCGGCGGCGCAGGCCCTGGAAAGCGCCGGTGTGAAGCGCAAGGACATCGAGGCCGTGATCATGGCCACTGCGCCTGATGCCTTTGACGGCGTGCACATGAAAGGCGACTGGCTGCTGGACGGCGCCGGTGGCGTGCGAAAACCGTACATGCGCGCGTACGTCGGCGGCGGCTCCGGCGTCTTCAGCATCATCAGTGGATGGACGCTCGTCGCCTCGGGCCTCTTCGACCTCGTCCTGGTCGTCGGCGAGGAGAAGATGAGCAGTTGCCAGCCGCACCCTCAGGGCGCGTTCATCACGATCTTCGACCACATCATCGAGCGCCCGCTCGGCCCGAATCTGCTGTGGATCTTCTCGCTCGAGCAAAACCGCTACATGTCCACCTACGGGATCCGCAACGACGACATCGCACTCGTCTCCGTCAAGAACAAGCGCAACGCCCTGGCGCATCCGGCGGCCCAGGTCGCGGCGTCGGTCACCGTCAAGGAGGTGCTGGCTTCCGAGGTCGTGGCGTGGCCGGTGCACAGGCTGATGGTCAGCCCGGTGAGCGACGGGGCGGCGGCGATCGTGCTGGCAAGCGAACAGGTCGCGCGCCGCCTGACCGACAAACCGGTATGGGTGCAGGGGGTGGGCTGGTCGCTCGACACGTCCTACTGGGGCAACCGGGACCTCGCCTATCCCCGGTACGTGGAAAAAGCCGCGCGCATGGCTTACGAGATGGCCGGCGTCACCGAGCCGCAGAAAGAGATTCACGTCGCGGAACCCTACGATCCCTTCGCGTACAAAGAGCTGCATCACCTCGAAGGGCTGTTGCTGTCGGAGAAGGGGAAAGCGCCGGAGGATCTCGCCCAGGGTCGGTTCGAGCGCAGCGGACCGTTGCCTTCGTGCCCGTCAGGCGGGCTGATGGGGGTGGGCAATCCCATCGCCGCGGCCGGGGTGATGAAACTCTGCGAGTTGTTCTGGCAACTCCGCAAAGAGGCCGGTGCGCGCCAGGTGCCGGGCAACCCCGAACGCGGCGTGGCTCAGGCATGGGGCGACCTGATGCAGATCGGCACGGTTGCCGTGCTCGGAACTCACTAGAGGAGACGTTGATGGCGGCCAGGGTGGTGCACCACAAACGTCATGGCGCGGCGACGCGGGTCGTTGCCCCCGATGCACCTCCTCGCCTCCCCATGAGGGGGAAAGCGCTGAGCGATGTGGAGTTCCAGAAGACGGTCCCCACGGTCTGGTGGGAGCCGCAGCTCGAATACCGATGGGACGCCGGCGCCGCGATCAGCCGCTTCCTTACCGGGCTGAAGGAAGGCAAGATCTACGGCGTGCGCTGCCGGCAGTGCGGCCGCACCGTCACCCCGCCCCGCGCCTTCTGCGAGCTCGACTTCAAGCCGATGGATGAGTGGGTGGAGCTCGCCGATACCGGCACCATCAATACATTCTCGATTTGCTACATCACCTGGGACATGAAACCGCTGCGCAAACCGCAGATCCCGGCCGTCGTCGAAATTGACGGCACCGTCCCGCGTGTGGGCTTCTTGCATCTTATCGGCGGGGTGTCGGGCACTTCCATCGCGGCCGTGCGCAGGCAGGTTCAGGTGGGCATGCCGGTGCGCGCCGTATGGAAACCGCGTGACAGGCGGCAGGGAGCGATCACTGACATCATCTCCTTTGAACCGCTCAAGGCCAAAAGGAGGAGGACGTAATGGCGCACCGCCCGGAGGCGGCGCGAACCTGGTACGGGACCATGCCGGTGCAATTCCGCTATACGCCCGGTGCGGCGGGGCTGCGATTCTTCCAGACGCTCAAGCAAAAGGGGATACTCGCCGCCACCCGATGCGAGGAATGCCACCGTACCTATCTCCCGCCGCGGCTGTATTGTGAAGAGTGCTTCGCCGATCTTGACGGTACATGGGTGGAGGTGCCTCCACGCGGCCGCGTGCACACTTTCACCCTCGTTCATGTAGACAGGGACGGCCGCCGCCTTCGGGAGCCGGAGATCGCAGCCTTCGTGCGAATTGACGGCACCGACGGAGGACTCGTGACCAGATTGGTCAACGTGAAGCCCCAGGACGCGCGCATCGAGATGCAGGTCGAGGCGGTACTGCTCCCCCCGCGGCGCCGGCGCGCCACTCTCGACGACATCGTCGGGTTTGCGCCTCCGGGGGCGCTCCCGGCCCGGCGTCGCCGACCGAAAATTTGACATTCTTCCTGCGGCTCAGAAATCGGTTGCGCGCCGCGCTCGATGGAACCCCCGATATCCGGGTCACCGACTATACCTCAACCGGCATGAAGGTTACTGTATCCGGTTATCCGCTGCGGACCAGCCTTCTCAGGCATCTGTTCCGGCCCGCCCCGGTCGGTGAGATCGCCGACGCGCTGCGCGCGCGGGTGCCCGCAATGACCATTCCGCCATTTGGTCTGGTGCGGGATCGGATTTTTCCGGTGCTGAAACACACGACAACCCTGCCGCCGCCCACCGGCTACATGGTGGAGAATCGCATCATGCGCGTGCCTTTTGATGAAGCGATCGTCGTCGCATACGCCATCGAGGGACAGTTCCAGATCACCTACGTTACCGAGGGCATGCTGAGTCGGTGGGCGCTGCCCCGGGACGCCCTCCACACACTCGCCTTGGATAACCTGCGCGCAAAGACCAATCACGTGCTCGCTGAGATCGGCGGACCGCGCCGGGAGTATGCCGCCCTCGACGGCTTCGATGCCGCACGCCTGCTGGTCGCAGACCTGATCATCCCACCCGGGGTCACCGATCCGGTACTGGCGATCCCCCATGAACACGCCCTGCTGATCCACGACCGCGCGGACGCGGATGCGCTTCGCGAGCGGGCGGCTCAGGCGCTGCGCGGCGCGTCCCTCCCCCTGACATCACACCTCTATCGCTGGACCGACGGAGGCCCGGTTCGCGCGAACGGAGCGGTGTGACGAACCAGGCGCTTCTGGACCGCGGGGCCGGTAAGCTCGCGCAGAGTGTCGGAGGCGATCCAGCGGGCGGCCCGCGAGTCCATGCGCTGAATGTCCTTCGCGACCTGAATCGCGCGGGCGTTGAGCGCGCGATTCCGTTTCCCGATGTTTCGTAACGCCCAGTTCACCGCCTTCTTCACGAAGTTTCGCTCGTCGACCGCCCCCCGCTTGATCAGCGGGAAGAAGCGCTCGAACTCTGCATCCGCCATCCCTTTATCGTGCCAGGCCAGCTCCGCGATGAGCGTGAACGCCGTGCGCTTGACGAACTCTTCCTCCCGCATCGACCATTCCCGAATCTTCTTCCGCGCGAACGGTGTCCTGACAAAGAGCTCGCTGACCTGATCGACGACGTCCCAGGAATCGAAGGTCTTGACCCAGCGCTCTAATTGCTGCTCGGTGACCTTCTCCGGCTCTTCCACAAACCCAGCCAGGATCCGGGCCTCGTGAATTCCCGACTTCCACAGCTCCCCGGCCAGCCTGTGGCTCTTGCCGGTCTCTTTCGCAATCTTCCGAAGTTCCCAGATGGAAATGCCCAATACCCGCGATCTCGGCCGGATGCCGAAGCGGGCCATCCCCGCCGCATCCTCTGGGCTGGCAATGCGCCGGAGGCGCGCCAGAATGCTCCGGGCGGACGGCCTCTCCGGCATGCTAGCTCTTATACTCGTAGAATCCGCGGCCCGTCTTACGGCCGTGCATACCCGCCAGCACCATCTGCTTCATCAGCGGCGGCGCGGCGTAGCGCGTGTCCTTGAACTCCTCGAACATGGCCTCCGCGATGTAGTAGGTCGTGTCGATCCCCACGTAATCGAGGAGCGTCAGCGGTCCCATCGGGTGGGCCAGGCCAAGGTGCACGGCGGTGTCGATGTCTTCCCTGGTCGCGATCCCGAGCTCCAGGGCCCGGACGGCGTCCAGCATGTAGGGCACCAGCAGAAGGTTGACGATGAAGCCCGGGCTGTCCTTGCAGACCACGACGGTCTTCCCGACGGATTCCGCGAAGCGCCGGCCCGTCGCCATCGTTTCCTCCGATGTCTGCAGCCCACGGATGAGCTCGACCAGCTTCATGACGGGGACGGGATTGAAGAAGTGCATCCCCAGGACATGCTGCGGGCGTCTGGTCACCGACGCCATCTCCGTGATGGAGAGCGACGACGTGTTGCTGGCGAAGAGGGTGCGGGGCGGGCAGAGACGATCGAGCTCGCGGAAGACGTCTTTCTTCAGCTCCATCTTCTCAACGACCGCCTCGATCACCAGATCCGAGTCGCCCAGGTCCGCCAGCTTCGTCGTCCCCTTGATCCTGGCGCGGGCCGCCTGCATGTCCGGGGCGGAGAGTTTCCCTCGCTCCACGGCGCGGCGCATGGACGCCTCCACGCGGCCGAGGCCATTCTTAAGCAGATCATCGTCAACCTCGCGCACCACCACGTCATATCCGCTCCGGGTGCAGACCTCCACGATACCGGAGCCCATCAGTCCACATCCCACGACGCCTACACGCTTCAGCTCCATCTAGATCCCCCGTTTCTCACGTTCCTCGTTCCCCGGCCGCCGCCGCGCGGCCTTCGACCTCGACCCGGGCGCGCGCCACGTCATCCTCACCGAGGATGATGACCTGATCGTAGCCTTCGTGCGGAATACGTTGCAGCGCCTGCTGGAGCTGCTGCCACTGCCTGTGGATCACGGTCCTGCCCACCCTGCGGTCGCGGCGCGCGTCCCAACGCCCGGCGGTCTGCTCCGGAACGTCGAACACGATGATCGTGACCGGGATCTTCCAGCGGCGCGCCAGCCGTCGCAGGTCGCTTCTGGCGTCGGGGTGCAGGGCGGTGCTGTCGGCGACCGTCAGCCGCCGCAGGCGCAGCCGTGTGTCGATAATCTGATGGAAGAGCGCAAACGCGTCGGCGGAGGCGCTGATGCTGGCCTCGTCATCCGTGAGCATGGCCCGGCACCGGTCGGAAGAAACAATTGCGGTCTCGGGGAAGTGGCGCTGGGCGAAGGTTGACTTGCCGGATCCCGCCGGACCGCAGAGTATGACCAGACACGCGCTGGGCAGGACCACCCGCATTCAGCCGACGACCTCGTGGATCAGCGGGCGGCGGGGCGCGCGGCTGCGAACGATGGAGTAGGCGGCACCGACGCGCGCGGCCGCAGCCTCCGCACGCTCGGCGTCGGCGGAATGGACGTCGGCGAGGATCTCTCCCTCCCGGACCGCGTCGCCGACCTTCTTTCTCAGCACGATGCCGACCGCGGGATCGATCACGTCCTCTTTCGTCGCCCGGCCCGCGCCAAGCGCCATCGCGGCGAGCCCGATGGCTTCGGCCTCAATACTCTCCACGCTTCCGCTCGCAGGCGACGGCACGGGGGAGACCACGGGCGCCGCGGGCAGGCGGGCCGGGTTATCGACAAGTGCCGGATCCCCTCCCTGCGCCTTGATCATGTCCTTGAACTTCGCCAGAGCCTCGCGGCGCTCGAACGCCCCCTCCAGGCGCGCCCTGGCCTGTTCGCCCGTCTTCGCAATTCCGGCAAGGAGCAGCATCTGGGAGCCGAGCACGAGGCACAGCTCGCGGAGGTCCTGTGGTCCCTCGCCGCGCAGCGTGTCCAGGGCTTCACGCACCTCGAGCGCATTCCCCACCGCGAACCCCAGCGGTTGGTCCATGTCGCTGATCACGGCCATCGTGCGCCGCCCTACCGCATTCCCGATGTTCACCATCGTCTGGGCCAACTCGCGAGACGTCTCGAGCGTCTTCATGAAGGCTCCGCGGCCGGTCTTCACGTCGAGCACGATGGCGTCGCTGCCTCCCGCGATCTTCTTGCTCATCACGCTGGCGGCGATCAGCGGGACGCTGTCCACGGTGGCCGTGACGTCGCGCAGGGCGTAGATCTTCTTGTCGGCGGGGACCAGGTTTGCCGTCTGCCCGGCGATGGCACACCCGATGCGGTTGACCTGCTCGATGAACTGGTCGGTGCTGAGCTCGGCCCGGAATCCGGCGATGGATTCCAGCTTGTCAATCGTGCCGCCCGTGTGCCCAAGTCCCCTGCCGCTGAGCTTCGCCACGGGGGCCCCGGCCGCGGCGACCAACGGGATGAGGACGAGCGAGGTCTTGTCGCCCACGCCGCCGGTACTGTGCTTGTCGACCTTCACACCGCGGATGCGGCCGAGATCCAGCTGCTCGCCCGAACGCACCATCGCCATCGTGAACTCCGCGGTTTCCTCGGGGGTCATCCCGCGGAAGAACACCGCCATGAGAAACGCGCTCATCTGATAGTCTGGGATCTCACCCGCCGCATACCCCGAGATCAGCCGTACGAGCTCTTCGGAGGTAAGCGCCGCGCCATCCCGCTTTTTCTGAATGAGATCGTAGACGCGCACGGTCAAAGGGGCATCTCGCGCACGACCCGCCGGACCAGCCGGATGAATTTCGGCTCGAGCTCTTTGGCCGTCCTGATCACGTCCTCGTGCGTGACGGGCTGGACATGCTCTCCTGTGGCCATGTCGGTGATGGCGGTGATGCCGAGCACACGCATCCCCATGTGCCGCGCCGCGATCACTTCGGGCACCGTCGACATCCCCACCGCGTCGGCGCCCCAGCGGCCCATCATGCGCAGCTCCGCGGGCGTCTCGTAACTCGGACCGTGCACGCCGATGTACACGCCCTTCCGGATCATCATGCCCTCGGCGACTGCGGCCCGCTCGGCCAGCGCGATGAGCTCGGGATCGTAGGGCTGCGACATGTCGGGAAAGCGCGGTCCCACGTCGGGATCGTTGGGCCCGCTGAGCGGGTTCGCGCCCATGAAGTTGATGTGATCGGCGATGATCATCAGATCGCCGCGGTGCCACTGCCGGTTGATCCCGCCCGCGGCATTGCTGACAATCAGCGCTGCTGCGCCCAGCGCCTTCATCACGCGCACAGGGAACACCACGTCGGCCAACATATAGCCTTCATAGAAGTGCGCGCGGCCCGCCATCGCCACTACCGGCTTGTCCTCGAGGCGTCCGAGGATGAGCCGTCCGGCGTGGCCTTCGACGGTCGATCGTGGGAACCCGGGAATTTCAGCGTACGGGATCGCGGCATCGGCGGCGATGTGATCGGCCAGGGCCCCCAGGCCCGATCCCAGAATCATGGCAATCGTTGGGACGGTCTTGGTGCGGCCGCGCACAAACGCGGCGGCCTTCGTGATCTGCTCACGCCCACTCACGTCAGCTCACACTCCTACGGTTCACGAGCAAGATCAATCGTGCGAACTCAGCTCAACCGCCACTGATGCTTATGGCGCGCAGCATGCTGGCGCCCGGACCCGTCCACCGGATCGACAGCGCATCGGCGACGGTGGCGCCGACGTCGGCAAAGGTTTCACGCGTGCCGAGGTCCACCCCTCCCCGCGCCTGCGGGCCCGCGATCAACAACGGCACGTACTCACGCGAGTGATCGGTGCTTGGGGTGGTCGGATCGTTGCCGTGGTCGGCCGTGATGAAAAGTAGATCGGTCCCCTGCAGCCGTCCGAGGACCTCCGGCAGCCGCGCATCGATCGCTTCGAGATCGCGGGCATACCCCTGTGGATCGTTGCGATGCCCGTATTTGGAGTCGAGATCGACCAGGTTGGTGAAGATGATGCCGCGTTCCATCTCGCCCATCGCGCGCACCGTCTGCGCCATCCCGTCTTGATCGTCGTGCGTGTGCACACCACGCGTGACCCCGCGGCCCGCAAAGATATCAGGGATCTTGCCGATGCCGATCACCTCGCAGCCGGCTTCGACCGCCGCATCGAGTACGGTCGTCTTCACCGGAGGCAGCGAGAAGTCCCGGCGGAGGTCGGTGCGCGTATAGGACCCGTGCCGTCCCATGAACGGCCGGGCGATGACGCGGCTCACCGCGTGCGGGCCGGTGAGCAGGTCCCGTGCGGCGCGGCACATCTCGTACAGGCGTGCGGGCGGCACCACACCCTCGTGCGCGGCAATCTGGAAGACGCTGTCGGCGGACGTGTACACGATAGGGTACCCTGTGCGCTCGTGCTCAGGTCCTAACTGCTCGATGATTTCCGTACCGGAAGCGGCCACGTTGCCGAGCGTCTTCGTGCCGATGGCGCGCTCAAAGGCGGCAATGATCTCGCGCGGGAAGCCCTTCGGATACGTCGGGAATGGACGCTCGAGGATCACACCCATGAGTTCCCAGTGGCCTGTCGTGGTGTCCTTGCCGGCGGAGCGCTCTGCAAGCTTCCCGAACGCGCCCTGCGGGGCAGCCGCCGGCGCCACGCCGCGAATGGGGACGATGCGCCCGAGACCGAGCCGTTCGAGGGTGGGCACGCGCAGCCCGCCGGCCGTTTCCGCGGTGTGGGGAATCGTGCTGCTGCCCTCGTCGCCGTAACGACCGGCATCGGGAAGTTCCCCGACCCCGGCGCTGTCGAGGACGATGATGATTATGCGCGCAAATAGCGGCATCTGAAGGGGGAGCTAGCGACCGCGACGAGTCTGTGATCTTCCGGGGACGCCGCCCCTCCCCCGTTGACGGATCGCGATCCGCATCCCGTCACGCGGGTGCGCCCGCGCGTACACGCCGCGGAGGTGATCTCTTGAGACGTGGGTATAGATTTGCGTCGTGCCGATACTGGCGTGGCCGAGCATCTCCTGCACTGCCCGGAGATCCGCCCCGCCCTCGAGCAGATGCGTCGCAAACGAGTGCCGCAGGACGTGCGGCGTCAGCGGCCTGATGATACGTGCTTTCTTCGCGTATTGTTTGAACAGCTTCCAGCAGCCCTGACGCGTCAGCCTCCGTCCACGCCGGCTGAGGAAGAGCGCCTGGGTCACGCGCCGCCGGGCGAGGGCGGGCCGGCCACTGCGCTGGTAGGACAGTAGAGCGGAGACCGCCTTCGCCCCGACGGGCACGAACCGCTCCTTGTCCCCCTTCCCAATACAGCGCACAAGCTCCGCGCCCAGATCCACGTCGCCCAGGTTCAGGCCGACCAGCTCGGAGACACGCAGCCCACTGCTGTACATCAGCTCCAGCATGGCCCGGTCGCGCAGCCCTTCCGGTCGTGACGAATCGGGGGAGGTCAGCAGCCGATCGATCTCTTCCACCGAGAGAGTTTTCGGCAGCCTGCGCGGCAGCTTCGGGGCGCCCAGGTCCAGCGTGGGATCGGATGAGATGAGTTGCTCCCGAAGCAAGTAGTGATAAAAGGACCGGATCGCCGCGGCGCGGCGCTTCACCGTGGCGGGGGCCCGCCCCCGGCGGCGCAGGGTGACGAGGTAGAGTGTCACCGCCGCGCGCGTGACGTCTTCCGGGCCCACCGCTCCGCGCGGGCGGAGAAACCGGATAAAGTCATTGAGGTCCTGCTGGTACGCCTCGATGGTCCGGGGAGCCAGCCCTTGCTCAGTCCGCGCGTAGGCCAGGAAGGCGTCGACGTGCGATCCAAATGTGTCAGGTCCCCGCAATGACGTCTCCGGCGAGCAGCAGTCCGATGATCGATTTCGCGTCGCGGATCTCGCCCCGATCGACCATCGCCCGCGCCTCAGGCAGCGGCAGGCGAACGACTTCGAGATCTTCTTCTTCCGCCTCGAGGCGGTGCGGGGTGAGGTCCGCGGCAAGATACACGTACACCACCTCGGTGAGAAACCCGGGAGACGGATAGAACGTGGCGAGATGCTGCACCCGGCCCGCGCGCATGCCGATCTCTTCGGCAAGCTCGCGCTGCAGCGCGTGCGGCGCGTCCTCGCCCACTTCCAGCGTGCCCGCCGGAATCTCCAGGAGGGTTCCGCCGGTGGCGGCGCGATACTGCCGCACCAGCAACACATCGCCGTGCGGGGTCAGCGGCACGACGGCGACGGCGCCGCGGTGCTCCACGATCTCTCGCGTCGCGGTGCGGCCGCTGGGGAGGGCCACCTCATCGACCCGCAGCGAGATCACGCGGCCGTCGTAGATCCGGCGGCTGCGCACCAGGCGCTCGGCCACGGGCTACGCCCGCCTCTCGACCACCTCTTCGGTATACACCGGCGTTCCCTCGCGCCGGACCAGGTCGCGGAAGGCAGCGATCAAACGCAACGTGATCGCTCCCGGCCGCCCCTCGGCGATCTTGCGGCCGTCCACCTCGACGACCGGACCGACCTCGGCCCCTGTGCCCGTGAGAAAGCACTCGTCGGCAGTGTAGATGTCGTGCAGGGTGAACACCCTCTCCATCAGGAGAACGCCGAGCTCCCGGGCCAGCTCGATCACGGCCCCGCGGGTGATTCCCTTGAGGATGCCGACGTAGGGAGGCGGCGTCCACACCTCGCTCTCCCGCACGAGGAACAGGTTGTCGGCGCTGCACTCGCAGACGTAGCCTTCGCTGTTCAGCATGACGGCCTCATCGACGCCGGCCTGGTTGGCCTCCATTCGCGCCATGATGTTGCTGAGATAGTTCAGCGACTTCGCCTGCGGCGACAGCGCGTCGGGACGGATCTTGCGGGTTGTGGCTGTGATCATGCGCAGTCCGCGTTCGTACGCGTCCTTTGGGTAGAGCTGGATCGTGTCGACGATGATCACCACGGTCGGCGTCTTGCATTTCCGAGGATCCAGGCCGAGGTCGCCGACGCCGCGGGAGATGACGGGACGGATGTAGGCGTCGCGCAGGCCCGAGCGGCGCACGGTCTCAAGAATCGCAGCCCGAAGTTCATCCCGCGCAAGCGGGATGTCAAGCATCAGGTAACGGGCTGATTCATACAACCGATCTAAGTGTTGCTCCAACCGGAAGACGCGGCCGCCATAGACGCGGATGCCTTCGAAGATGCCGTCCCCATACAGATAGCCGTGATCGTAGACGGAAATCTTTGCCTCGTCCTTCTGCACGAACGTTCCATTCACATACGTCACCAATGCCATCAGTCCCAGACCTCCTCGTCCCTACCTGTCCCTTACACTGGCCTTTCCCCGCGCCCGCGCGCCTTCACCTCCGGCCCGCGCCCGCAGGAGCGCCGCCCCGATGAAATCTCGGTAGAGGGGATGGGGCCGGTTGGGACGCGATCGGTATTCTCCGTGGAATTGCGTGCCCATGAACCACGGATGGCCGGACAATTCCACGATCTCCACAAGATTCTTGGCCGGGTAGACGCCGGTGATCCGAAGCCCGTGGCGGGTCAGCACGTCGAGATAGGCGTTGTTCACTTCGTAGCGATGGCGGTGACGCTCGGCTACCTCGAGCACACCGTAGGCGGTCGCGGCAAGCGACCCGGGCGTCAGCCGGCACGGATAGAGGCCGAGACGCATGGTGCCGCCCTTCTCGGTCACATCTTTCTGCTCCGGCAACAAGTCGATCACCGGGTGCGGCGTGTCCGGGTCCACCTCGGTGGTATTTGCGCCGTGCAGGCCGCAGACGTGGCGCGCGAACTCCACCACGGCCCACTGCATCCCGTAACAGTCGCCAAGAAACGGGACCTGTTCCTCTCTAGCATATCTGATGGCCTTCACCTTGCCTTCCACGCCGCGGGAGCCAAACCCGGGGCAGATCAAAATGCCGTCGAACTCCCGCAGGCGCGCGATGGCCTCCTCGTCGCTGTACCGCTCCAGCAGCTCGGAATCGACCTTGTCGATCACCACTTCACAGCGATGCGCGATACCGCCATGGCGCAGCGCCTCCACGATACTGACGTAGCTGTCTTCCACGCCCATGTACTTGCCGACCAGCGCGATGCGCGCCATGCCGGTCGGACGCTTGATGCGGTCGACCATCTCCCGCCAGTCACTCAGATCCGGAGGCGGGCCCTCCAGGCCGAGCCGGTTGAACACGAGCGAGCTGAGCCCCTCGTCCTCCAGGATCAGGGGCACCTCATAGATCGTCTCCGCGTCGAGCGCCTGGACCACGGCTTCGGGCGCCACGTCGCAGAACAGCGCGAGCTTCTCCTTGACGGACCGGGAGAGCGGGCGCTCCGTGCGGCAGACGATGACATCGGGCTGAATCCCAATGCTGCGCAGCTCCCGCACGCTGTGTTGTGTGGGCTTGGTCTTCAACTCCCCGGCCGCCTCGAGGTAGGGCACAAGCGATACGTGGACGTACATGACGTTGCCGGGGCCCACGTCATGGCGGAACTGCCGGATCGCTTCCAGGAACGGCAGCCCCTCAATGTCGCCGACCGTACCGCCGACTTCCACGATCACGGCATCGGCATTGACCAGCTGCCCCACCCTGTGGATCTCTTCCTTGATCTCGTTCGTGACGTGCGGGATGACCTGAACTGTTCCGCCCAGGTACTCGCCCCGCCGCTCCCGGGCGATGACCGTTCCGTAGATCTTGCCGGTCGTGGTGTTGTTGTCGCGGGTGAGATTCGCGTCGATGAAGCGCTCGTAGTGGCCGAGGTCCATGTCGGTCTCGGCGCCGTCGTCCGTGACGAAGACCTCGCCGTGCTGGTGCGGGTTCATCGTGCCGGCATCCACGTTGACATATGGGTCGAACTTCAGCATCGTCACGCGGAGGCCGCGGGCCACCAGCAGCCGCCCCAGCGAGGCTGAGGTGATGCCCTTCCCCAGCGCAGACGCCACGCCGCCCGTCACGAAGATGTATTTTGTCACCGGTCCCCCTCCGATGCCGCCCGCTCACCCCAGGCGAGTTTGGTCCGCAGGATGCTGTAAAAGCTTGAGCCGCG
>Ga0209845_1000056_pt1 | contig 13726 bp, 15 predicted proteins | sample GWRWS2_50_60_FD_187239 | JGI IMG/M metagenome (GOLD analysis project Ga0209845, IMG submission 187239) | Riverbed sediment microbial communities from areas with vegetation nearby in Columbia River, Washington, USA - GW-RW S2_50_60 (SPAdes)... | ecosystem: Environmental > Aquatic > Freshwater >... | reverse complement strand
CGGTCTCCGCGTTGATTCACGCCGCCACCATGGTCACCGCCGGTGTGTACATGATCGCGCGGCTGCACCCCCTATTCATGCGCGCGGAGCTGACGCAGATGGTGGTGGCCGCAGTCGGCGCGGCGACCGCATTCTTCGCCGCCACGATCGCGCTCGTGCAGTGGGATCTCAAGCGCGTCCTCGCCTACTCGACGATCAGCCAGCTCGGCTACATGTTCCTGGCGATGGGTGTGGCGGCGATGCCGGCCGGGATGTTCCACCTCACCACCCATGCCTTCTTCAAAGCGCTGCTGTTCCTCGCGGCGGGCAGTGTCATGCACGCGATGCACGGCGCCATCGATATGCGCCGCCTCGGCGGCCTGGGCCGGCCGCTGCGCTTTACGATGTGGAGCTTCCTCATCGGCGCCCTGGCGCTGGCCGGCGTCCCGCCGTTCGCCGGGTTCTTCAGCAAGGATCTGATTCTCGAGCAGGCGTTCCTGCGCGCGGACGGCGGAGCGGTGCTGCTGCTGTGGATGGCCGGGGTGCTCACCTCGCTGGTGACCGCTGTCTACATCACGCGCGCGGCGATCATGACGTTCGCTCCCCCCTCCGCGCATCACGTCGCCCCACATGAGGCACCGCCGTCGATGTGGTGGCCGATGGCGGCCCTTGCGGTCTTGTCGATCGGCGGCGGAGCGCTTGGCGCGCAGTCGGCCGGCCGGCCGATGGTGCAGGGGCTCCAGGAGTTCTTTGGTCTCACCGCCCACGAGGGCGCCGCCGCGCCCCTGTGGCTCGCGCTCCTCACGCCCGCCGTAGCGCTCCTCGGGATCGCGGTCGGCTACTTCGCCTACCGCGGCAGGCGCCAGATCAATCTCGGCCGTGTCGGGACCTTTCTCGAACTGGAGTGGTACCTCGAGCCGCTGTACGACCGCGTCATCGCGGGTAATGCGAAACGCGTGGGGCGCGTGCTCGCCACGACGGTGGAGTTGCGGGTCATCGACGGCGCCGTCAACGGCATAGGTCTCGCCGCCGCCCGAGCCGGCGCGTCGCTGCGGCGGCTCCAGACGGGCTACGTGCGGAACTATGCGGCCGCGATCCTGGCGGGCACGGTGCTCTTGATCGGGTGGTGGCTGCTCCGATGACATTCCCGTATCTGAGCGCCCTGCTCTTCCTTCCTCTATGTGGAGCCGTGGTGGTGGCGCTCCTCGGGCGCCGCCGCAGTGACGCCATTCGCTGGACCGGGTTGGCCGCCTCGCTTGCCGCCCTGGGCGTCGCGGCGGTGGTGTTCTTGCGGTTTGCGTCGGGAACGGCGGGCATGCAGTTCGAGGAGCGCGCCGTCTGGGTCCCCGCCGCCGGGATCTCGTACCACGTGGGCGTCGACGGCATCTCGCTGCCGCTCGTGCTGCTCACGGCCGTCATTATGCCGCTGGCCCTCCTCTCCTCATGGACATCTGTCACCGAGCGCGTCAAGGAGTTCACGGTCAGCATGCTGGTGCTCCAGACCGCGCTCCTCGGGACGTTTCTAAGCCTGGACCTGGTCCTCTTTTACGTCTTCTGGGACGCCGTGCTCGTGCCGATGTACTTCATCATCGGCCTGTGGGGCGGATCGCGGCGCGCCTACGCGGCGTTCAAGTTCATCCTGTACACGATGGCCGGCAGCGCGCTCATGCTCGTGGCAATCATCAGCCTCTACCTGCAAAGTGGGCCCGCGGGCGCGCGGAGTTTCGACCTTCTCGCGCTGCGAGACGTGGTCGTGCCGATGCCCCTGCAGGCCTGGCTGTTCGGGGCGTTTGCGCTGGCGTTTGCGATCAAAGTGCCGGTGTGGCCGCTGCACACCTGGCTGCCTGACGCGCACACCGAGGCGCCCACGGCCGGCAGCGTCGTCCTGGCCGCCGTGCTTCTGAAAATGGGCACCTACGGCTTCCTCCGGTTCCTGCTCCCGCTGTTCCCCGAGGCCACGCGTCAGTTCGCGCCGCTGTTCGCGATCCTCGCGGTCATCGGCATCCTCTACGGTGGCGCGGTGTCGTGGGCGCAGTCCGACATGAAGCGGCTGGTGGCGATGAGCAGCGTCAGCCACCTCGGCTTCGTCACCCTCGGGGCGTTCGCGCTCACGGTGGAAGCGCTGCAGGGCAGCCTGCTGCAGATGGTCAACCACGGGATCAGCACCGGCGGCCTGTTCCTGCTCGTCGGCGTGCTCTACGATCGCACCCATTCGCGGCTCATGGCCGACTACGGAGGCGTCGCCGCGCTGATGCCCCGCTTTGCCGTCGTGGCAACGATCATCATGCTGTCGTCGATGGCGCTGCCCGGCACCAACGGCTTCGTCGGTGAATTTCTCATTCTGCTCGGTGCGTTCCGGGTTGCTCCGATCTACGTGGTGTTCGCGGTCGGAGGGGTCATTCTCTCAGCGGTGTACCTGCTGTGGATGTACCAGCGGGTGATGCACGGGCCGGTTGTCGTCGCCGCCCGGCCGCGCGTGGTGGAGATCACCTCGCGGGAGCTCCTGATCTTTGTCCCGCTGATTCTGCTGATCTTCGGGATCGGCCTGTATCCCGCGCCGCTGCTCCAGCGCAGTGAGGCTTCGGTGAGAGCCCTTCTCGAGCGAGTAGAGGCCAGACGGTGACACCGTCGGTTGCGGACCTCCGCGCGTTGTGGCCCGAGCTCATCGTCGCAGGAGCGGCACTCGTGATCATGGTATGGGGGACCTTCATGGTGCAGGATCGCCAATCGCCGCTGCGCTGGGCGACCACCCTGGCGCTCATCGCAGCCCTGTCGGAGACGCTGGCGCTGGGGGCGGATGCGCGGGCGCTGTTCGGCGGGATGTACAGCCGCGACGCCGCGGCGCTGGTGCTGCAGACGATCGCGCTGGGGGGCGCCGTCATGGCGGTGTGGCTCTCGGGCGACTACGTCGAACGAACGCGCCTGGAGGCCGGCGAATTCTATGCGCTCGTACTCGTTGCGGCGCTCGGCACGATGGTCATGGCGGCCGGATCTGATCTAATCATGATCTTCCTCGGTTTGGAGACGCTCTCCATTCCCCTGTACGTCCTGGCGGCGTATGCGCGGGACGACCTGCGTTCGCAGGAAGCGGGGATGAAGTATTTCCTGCTCGGCGCGTTCAGCTCCGTGTTCTTCCTCTACGGGATCGCGCTCATCTACGGCGTCACGGGGTCGACGAGCCTCGTGCGGCTCGGCGCCGTGGCGGCGTCGGATTCGATCATGCTCCGCATCGGGATCGGCCTGCTCCTGATCGGGCTGGCGTTCAAGGCGGCCGTCGTGCCGTTCCACGCCTGGGCCCCCGATGTGTACGAGGGGGCGCCACTGCCGGTCACCGCCTACATGTCCGTGATCGCGAAGGTCGGCGCGTTCGCCGCGCTGCTGCGCGTCTTCCCTGGGACGCTGGGTGCACAAACCGCGCAGTGGGCCGGGGCCCTGGCGCTCCTCAGCATCCTGACGATGGTCCTGGGCAATTTCGCCGCGCTCCTGCAGACCAACCTGAAGCGGCTGCTCGCCTATTCGAGCATCGCCCACACCGGGTTCATGATGATCGGCGTGGCGGCGGGGACCCGGCAGGGCGCGTGGGGCGTGGCCTTCTACCTGTTCGCGTACACCTTCATGACGCTGGGTGCATTCGCGGTCCTGCTCATGCTGGAGCGTCGCGGCGAGGAAGCGGATCAGATCACCGATCTGACGGGTCTTGCCTCGCGGTCGCCATCCCTGGCGGCCGCGATGGCGGTGTGCATGGTCTCGCTGGCGGGACTACCGCCGACGGCCGGATTCATTGCGAAGTTCTACGTCTTCGCCGCCGCCCTCGACGCCGGTCAGACGGCCCTCGCCGTCCTCGGCGTGCTCGCGTCAGTGGTGTCCGCGTATTTCTATCTGCGCGTCGCGTACACCATGTTCACCGGCGAGCCGCAGGGCGACGTGAGCTTTGCGGGTGGACGCTGGGTGGCCGCCGCGCTCGCGGTGGCGGTGATCGGGGTGCTGGCCCTCGGCGTCTTCCCGGCGCCCGTGACGGCCTTCGTTCAACAGCTGGGGCAGGCGCTCAGGTAGATCCGCCAAAAGAGCTTTAGGGAGGAGGTGGTAGGGATGCGACGGCTCACGGTGGCGCAACCTGAGGCGGTTGAAATACTGGTCGCCAAGATTCTCGTTCGCGCCAAGGACAACCCAGCCTGGCGGCGGATGGTTCTGGCCACAGATCGAGCCCACAGGCAGTACGGCGAGGTCAGTGCTCCAGACTTTCGCGGCTTCTATCACGGGCTGCTGACCGGCTACGCCGTAGCGGTCAAGGCCTTGCAGGGCAAGGTCACGGCGTCGGGAAAGCGCAAGACGTAGGCGGAGGCGACAGCCGTGCCGGTCGTCAAGGTTGCCGCGGTAGGAGATATCGCGCCGGGGACGGGGATGGTGGTCGAGGCCGCGGGCAGGACCCTCGCCCTCTTCAACCTCAACGGAACCTTCTACGCGCTGGACAACAAATGTACGCATGTGGGCGGGCCGCTCGGCGAAGGCGACGTCGCTGGGAACGTCGTGACCTGCCCGTGGCACGGCAGCAAGTTCGACATCACGACCGGGGCGGTCGTGGGGCCGCCGGCGCGCCGGCCGGTCGCCGCCTATCGCGTGTCGGTGAAGAACAATGAGGTTATGGTGGAAATGCCGGGTACGTGAGTCCACAGGAGCGCGCGATGAACCATCACGGCGTGTGGCTGTGGGGGTCATGGATGCCTATAATCGCCCGACGAATTGAACGACCTTAGAACCTCATCCCGACCGTCAGGTAGGCCCCAGGTCCCAACCAGATGTGGCGGCGAAGTCAACTTGCCTTCTGAGTTGAATCCCCCAGCTCCACCACCCTACTTCGGCGTAGCTGGCCGGGGAGTGGCTGTAGCGCAGGTCCAACCAGTACATCCCTCCAGTCGTAACACGCCGGCCGATGACCGTTCCCTCAGTGGAGGTGAAGACTCCAGAGAAGAAATCGATGAAGACAACTGGGTCCGGACCGAGTTGCTGCGAGGTTTCCCAGCCTGAACGAATTCGCGGCGGCGGCGTGGTCGAGCCCGAGTAGGCCGCACGCACCTGGCCCACGAGAGCTGGTTACGCGGCTGGATGCAACAACCCAATTGGGTCATCATCGGCTTGCGACATCAACTGGGTCCGGACCGAGTTGAGGGAACATAAGGGACCTACCGGGGTGTCCCTTATGTTCCCTTATGTTCCCCTAACGTCCTTTGCTCGTACCACACGACGCCTGGTCAAGAACCAGGTGCCGATCAGGATCAGCGCCACCGCCGGGATCTGGCCATAGGTGATGACCCACCAGATTCGGTCTTCACTGCGGAGGAGATCGAGTACGATGCGGCCGATCGACGTGAGCACGATCACCGTCCAAAACACTTGCCCCGAGAAGGCGCGGCGTCGAGAAATGCTCAAGGCCACTGCTAGGATCCCCACCGCCAGGATCATTTCGTAGATCTGCAGCGGGTGTCGTGGCTCCGGGACGCCCGGGAATCTCACCGCCCACGGCAGCGAGGTCGGGTCGCCGTAGAGTTCTCCATTCATGAAGTTGCCGAACCGCACGAAGATGTTGCCGATCGGCACCACCCATATCACCGCGTCCGCGAGATCCCAGAAGGGGACGCGCTCCCGGCGTGAGGCGATCCACAGCGCCACCAGCCCGCCGGCGATCGCACCGTGGGAGGTGAGTCCGCCGTGGTCCAGCCGCAGCATCTCGACGGGATTCGTGAACTCCGCGGGGTGGGAGATGATGTAGCCTGCGCGCGCGCCGATGAATGCGAGGACGATGGTCAGCACGGCGAGACGATCGATGAGGGCAGGCCGGATTCCGAAGCGGGGACTGAGGCGATACGCGGCCCACAGGGCGGCCAGGATCGTGAGCGCCATCATCACGCCGTACCATCGGATGACGAGAGGCCCCCATCGGAAGAGGATGGGATCCATGGCGCGCGTTAGTATAACATGAACCTATGCGCATCGCGGTCGGCAGCACCAGTGAGTCGAAATTGCGGGCGGCGCGGGCCGTCTGCGGGCGCGCGTTTCCCGGTGCGGCGGTGGAAGGCGTCCAGGTCCAATCCGGTGTGGCGGCGCAGCCGACGACCCAGGAGGACGCCGTTCGCGGCGCCAGGCGCCGGGCGCGCGAGGCGCAGCGGCTCGTCGATGCGGATCTCGGCATGGGGATCGAGGGTGGAGTCTTCCAGGATACCTATGGGACGTGGATCTGCGCATGGGCTGCTGTGGTCGAACGGGGCGGCCGTGAGAGCCTCGCGTCGGGGATCCGCTTCCCGCTGCCCGAGTGGATGGCTGCTCGGGCGCTTGGGGGAGAAGAGCTCGGCGCAATCGTGGACGCGTATCTGGACGAGCCCGAGGCCCATGAAGCGCTCGGCGCCATCGGATTGCTCACCAACGGATTGCTTGAGCGCCAGGCGGCGCTGGAACAGGTCCTGATCGCTGCGCTGGCGCCGGTGCTGTCCGCGCGGCTCTATGCCCTGAAGAGTGGAGAGAAAAACACCCGCGGAGGATGAGATGGCCTCATCCCCCGCGGACACTGCTCTTTGCAGTCGTTACGCTCGCGTGACGAGCAACCAGAGCAACACGATGATCAGTAGGGCCGTAAGCATGGCACCCGCCTCCTTCGAGGTGACTTACAAGATGACTTACGAGTCCGCCCCCCTGACGAGTTCTGTCAGGGGAGCAGGTGGCGCTTTGGCTACGTCTCGCGATTCTGGGTGAACAGCCACCACAGGATCCCCAGGAACAAGAGGGTCTCAAGCATGACCGTACCTCCTTTGCGCGCCACTGAGCGCCTGTACTACGCTGACAGTTATCAGCGTGTCTTCGATGCCCGCGTGCTTGACGTGCGGCCGCACGATCGAGGCCACGCCGTCGTCCTCGACCGCACGGCCTTTTTTCCCACTTCCGGGGGACAGCCACACGATCTCGGCACACTCGGCGATGCAAGGGTGATCGACGTCGTCGATAATGAGGACACCGTCGTTCACGTCGTGGCACGGCCGATCGAGGGCGACGTGCGCGGCGAGATCGACTGGCCGCGGCGATTCGACCACATGCAGCAGCACACCGGGCAGCACATCCTGTCCCAGGCTGCACTGCGCTCGCTCGACGCCCAGACTATCTCGGTGCATTTCGGGGCGGAGGTGTGCACGCTGGATCTGGACCTGTCCGATCTCACGCCGGAAATGGCAGCCCGAACGGAGGATCTCGCCAACGCCGTCATATTCGAGGACCGGCCGGTGCCTGTGCACATGGTGGATGAATCCGAGCTCCCAACTCTGGGCCTGCGGCGGCCGGCGAAGAAGCGGGGGCAGATCCGGGTCGTCGAGGTGGAGGAGTTCGATCGCTCCGCGTGCGGGGGGACGCACGTCCGCCGGACCGGTGAGATTGGGCTGATCAAGCTGCGCCGCTGGGAGCGGTACAAAGGCGGCGTCCGCGTCGAGTTTCTGTGCGGGTGGCGCGCGCTCCGCGATTATCGGTGGAAGAGCACGCTCGTCTCGGATCTGGCCGGATCGTTCACGGTGAAGGATCGCGAGGTGGCCGAGGCAATAGGCCGGCTGTCGGGGCAACTGAAAGAGCGGGAGCGCGTCATCGCCGACCTGCGGGATCGGCTGTTCTCGAGCGAAGCGCGGGGCTACCTGGACGGAGCGCGGGGCAGCCCGAAGATCATCGCGGATGTGCTCGACCGGTCTCCGGATGAAGCCGGAACGCTCGCCGGGAAGATCGTCTCCGCGGAATCTTCTGTCGTCGTTTTCGGAGCGGCGCGGGGCCGCATCATTATCGCGCGGTCGCCGTCGCTCGATCTGGACGCCGCGGCGCTGTTGCGGCGCATCCTCGAGCCGCGCGGCGGACGGGGCGGGGGTCGCCCGGAATTCGCGCAGGGCGCGCTCGCGGCGGAGGCGCTGCGCGAGGCAGTGGAGTCGGCGCGAGTCGAGCTGCGCCGGATGTTCGATGCCTGAACTGCCGTTCATCCAGGTTCTGACGGAGAATCTCGACCGCGGCGTACGGGAGCGGACCATCGCCCGCGTCCGGCTGCACAGTCCGTCCCTGTTGAAGACTTTTGAGCCGCCGCTTCCGGCGATCCAGGGACGGCGAATCAGGGGCGTCCGGCGGATCGCGAAACTCGTCATCGTCGACCTGGAGGGCGACCTCTCCCTCGTGCTTCATTTGATGCGCCACGGCCGCGTGCAGATCGGTCCGCCCAGGGCGCGCGGAAAGGACCTGGCGCTGGGTGTCGTGCTGGACGACGGGCGCGAGGTCAGGGTCGTGGAACTGGGACCGAAGAAGCGCGCCTCGGTCTACGTGCTCGAGACATCAGGGATGGCGGAGGTCGAACCCATCGCAGGCCTGGGTACGGACCCGCTCGATCCCGGATTCACCGCGGAGCGGCTCGGCGCGATGCTGGCCGGTGAGGCCGTTCAATTGAAGCGGTTCCTCACCCTGCAGCGCTACGTCACCGGGATCGGGAACGCCTACTCCGACGAAATCCTTTGGGAGGCGCCGCTCTCTCCGTTCGTACGCGCTGACCGCCTGAAGCCTGCGGAAGTGCGTACGCTCCACGCCGCCATCGCGGCGACGATGCGGCGGGCCCTCGAGGAGCATCGCCGCCACTTCGCTGCGGAGCTCCCGACGCGCGAGCCGCTCGAGCTGCTGCGCGTGCACCGCCACGGCGGCGAGCCCTGCCCGCGCTGCGGGACGCCGATCGCCGAAGTCGCTTACGCAGAGAAAGAGACCTACTACTGCCCGGCATGCCAGACCGGCGGAAAGGTCTACGCCGACCGGAGGATGTCGAGGCTGCTGAAGTAAGTGCCGGAACTGCCGGAAGTCGAAACCGTCCGCCGGAGTCTTCTGCCGTTGATCGGCCGGACCATCAGGCGCGTCGACGTGCGCCTGCCGGCGGCGATCCGGACGCACCGTCCGGTACAGTTTGCCAAGGTCCTTGCCGGGAAATCAGTCCGCAAGGTCGAGCGGCGCGGGAAGGCGCTTCTGATCTCTCTCAGCAGCGGTTGGGTTCTGGTCGTGCATTTCAAGCTCTGGGGGCTGCTGCGGTTCTCCGCGGAGGGCATCCGGCCGGACAGGGAGACCGCGGTCATCGTGCACTTCAAGCGGGGCGGGGATCTGGAGTTCCGCGAGCTGCAACTCTCCACGATCGAGCTGTACAAGCAACGACGTCTCCCAAGGATCGAATATCTTGCGAACCTCGGCGTGGACCCGCTGTCCGCGGAATTCACGAAGGAGCGTTTGTGGGAGTTGATGCAGCGGCGGGTCGCAGTGCGCGCGCTGCTCACCGATCAGGAGCGTATCGCGGGCATCGGCAACCTGTGGGCACACGAGATCCTCCATGCGGCCGGGCTGCGGCCGGGCCGCCAGGCCATCGCGCTCACCCTGGCGGAGGTGGAAGGCCTGCATCAGGCCGTGCGCCGCGTGCTTCGCAGCGGGATCGCACGGGGTGGAGAGCCGGAGTTCAGCGACGCCCTGGAGCGCAAAGGCCGGGTCCGTCTGGCCGTCTACGGCCGTGCCGGTCAGCCGTGTCCGCGCGGTGACGGCACGATTGTCGCCACCCGGTCCGGCGGACGTCCTTCGTTCTTCTGCCCGGCGTGCCAGCATTGAATTGCCGATGACCACCATCGACCGCGGATACCTGTTGGATGTGCTGCGTCGTCTGATTGCGATCAACTCCATCAACCCCTCGCTCTCCCCCGGCGCTCCGGGTGAAGCACAGATCGCGGGCTGCCTCGCAGAATTGTGCCGGGACCTTGGGCTGGATGTACAGATCGCCGAGGCCGCTCCCGGCCGGCCCAACGTGGTCGCGACGCTGAGGGGTGAGGGGCGAGGCCGGAGTCTGCTGCTGAACGGCCACGTCGATACCGTCTCCGTGGAAGGGATGGATCGGCCGTTCGCGCCGTACGAGCGCGAGGGTCGCGTCTACGGCCGCGGGGCGTACGACATGAAAGGTTCGCTCGCCGCGATGCTTGCGGCCACGGCGGCGATCCGGGCGCAGCACCGGCTGCGCGGCGATCTCATGCTGGCCTTTGTTGCGGACGAGGAATACGCGAGTCTTGGCACGGAGGCGCTCGTGCGTACGGCTCGAGCGGACGCCGCGATCGTGACGGAGGGGACCGAGCTGCAGATCGGGATCGCGCACAAAGGATTTGCCTGGGTCCAGTTCGAGACGGCCGGCGTGGCCGCGCACGGGAGCCGGTATGATGAGGGACGCGATGCGATCGCCGCGATGGGCAGCGTGCTGGTCGAGCTCCGCCGGCTGGAGACCATGCGGCTGCCGCAACACCGGCACCCGCTGTTGGGCCGCGCCTCAGTGCACGCGTCGCTGATCGAGGGCGGCGAAGGACTGAGTACCTATCCCAGCCGCAGCGTGCTTCGCGTGGAGCGGCGGACGCTGCCCGGAGAGATGGCAGCGGACATCGAGGCTGAGATGCGGGAGGTCTTGCAGCGTGCCGTCGGCGCGGATGCGGTGGCTGAGGGCAAAGTCGGCGTGTTCTTCTTCCGCCCGGCGTACGAGATCGAACCCCACGCGCCCGTGGTCCTGGCGCTCTCCGCTGCCGGGCAGCGGGTGCTCGGCGCCCCTTTGCGGGTGATAGGGCTGTCGCCGTGGATGGACTCTGCCATCCTCGGCACCGCCGGCATCCCCACGGTGATCTTTGGACCGTCGGGCGCGGGGGCGCACGCGGCCGAGGAGTACGTGGACGTGAAGAGCGTCGTGCGCTGCGCGCAGGTGCTCGCACAGACCGCCGTGCAGTTCTGCGGCGCGCGCTGATGAGCGCCCTGATTACGCTGCTCAGCGACTTCGGCTCGAGCGGGCCTTACCCGGCGGCGATGAAGGCGGTGATCGCATCGTACTGCGATCCGCTCTTCATCGACATCAGCCATGAAGTCCCGCGCCACAATATCCGCGCCGGCGCCTACCTCCTGTTCACCGTCGCCCCGTTCACTCCCGCCGGGACGATCCACCTGGCCGTGGTGGATCCCGGTGTCGGCACGCCGCGGAGCGCACTGGTCCTGACGTCGGGTGGACAGTTCTTCGTCGGGCCGGACAATGGACTGCTGGTTCCTGCGGCGCGGAGGGTCGGCACGCCCCGGGCCTATGCCATCGACGACGAACAGTTGCTGCGCGGAATCCGGTCTGCGACGTTTCACGGGCGAGATCTCTTCGCGCCGGTGGCAGGGCTGCTCGCAAAGGGCATGCTTCCGTCCGCGCTCGGCTCACCCGCGTCGGAATTCGCGGACCTGGAATTCGGCACCGGCCAGCTGGAGCGCGGCACACTCACCGGCGAAATCATTTACGCCGACGCGTTTGGCAATCTGATCACGAACATCCCGGCGTCACTGTTGCCGGCCGAGGGGAAGCGCGTCATGGTGCGCGCCGGAGGTAGGACCACGTCCGCGATCGTCGCCCGGACCTACGGTGACGGAGCCCCGAACCGGCTCCTGGTCGTCCCCGGCAGCGATGGGTTCGCTGAGATCGCGATCCGCGAGGCGAGCGCGGCCAAGGCGCTGGGGGCCGGACCGGGATCGGTTGTTCATGTCAGACCCCGGTCCTGAAATCATTGCGACCGCCGGACTGGGCGCAGAATTGCGGGGGCAGGAAAAGAGGGAGAGGTTCCCGCAAAAGTTCTTTACAAAAGATTGTTAGCGTGGACACGGCGGGAACGCGGCGTCCGACGTGATGCGTACGTTGAGGTGGCGAGGTATGAGGATCCTGGCCCTGGTGTTGGCGGCGTTGATCGTGCCCGGCATGGCGCAGCCCGTGCCGGCTGCTCCCAGGACCGCTCCGCAGTTTGATCTGGAATTGTTCAGCGGGACGACCTTCCGGCTCGCGGACGCCCGAGGCTCCGCGGTGGTGCTGTTGTTCTGGGCGCCGTGGTGAGTGACGTGCAACGCTGACGCCCCCGTGTGGGAGCGGACCTGGCAGGCGTGGAAAGGGAAGGGCGTGCAGTTCGTCGGTATAGGTCTCCTCGATTCGAAGGAGGCCTGCGCAGGATTCATCCGGCGCCACAACCTGACGTTTGCGAATGGGTACGATGGCGACGGTAAGGTCGCGAAGTTGTACGGATTCACGTATCAACCGTTCTGGGCGGTGATCGGGAAGGACGGGTCGTTGGTGAAGGCGGGCTACGGGCCCGCGGGTGAGGCGGAACTGGTGTCGATGCTGCGGACGGTCGCGCGATGATGGAGGTCAACCTGCTCCTGGCGTTTGGGGCCGGCGTGCTGGGTTTCCTTTCGCCCTGCATCGTGCCTCTGGTGCCGGGCTACGTGTCATTCGTCTCCGGCATTTCGCTCACAGAGCTCGATCCGGCGGCGAGGCGGCGACACCTCGCCCAGGTGCTCGTCACTATGGGCTTGTTTGTCCTCGGATTCTCGATTATCTTTACTGCCATGGGCGCCTCAGCGAGTGCGCTGGGCGCCTTTGTCATGACCAACCGGCAGTGGCTGGGCCGGGTCGGGGGGCTCGTCGTTGTGCTGCTCGGGTTGTCGGTGCTCGGCATCGTGAAGGTCCCCGGACTGTACCGGGAGCGGCGTCTGCAGCTCCAGCGCCGGCCCGGCGGTCTGCTCGGCGCCGTGCCCGTGGGGATGGCCTTCGGCTTCGCCTGGACGCCCTGCGTTGGCCCGGTGCTCGCCGGCATCTTGGCTCTGGCCGCGACGGCCCAGGGTATCGGGGACGGCGCGCTGCTTCTCTTTACCTACTCACTGGGGCTGGGGCTGCCGTTTCTGGTGGCGGCCGGGCTCCTCACAAGCGCGGCCGACGCCTTCGGCTGGATACGCCGGAACGGCCGCGCGATTGAAGTCTTAAGCGGTGTGTTCCTTGTTGTGATGGGCGGGGCAATGATGTTCGACCTGGTGTTTCGACTCAACACCTGGATCCTGCGGTTGATTCCTTTCCGGCCGGCACTGTGATCGTGGCCTCCGCAATCACGACCGTGCACGCAACGCAACTTCCGGAGCCCTCTGCGGATCGGGGCAGCAGGGGTGCGGCGAGAAAAATTCGGCAGAGGCAGGGGGTCTACGGCATGAATCATCGATTCGGGGTCCTACAGCGGGTCGCGGTCATCCTCATCATGGTGACGTTGCTTGCGCCGGTGGCACTGGCGCAGACGCCGCCGGCGGCAAACGGCGAGCCTTCACTCGTGTTTGAAGCCCTCCGGGTGCTGCAGACAAACTACGTCGACCCAGTCGATCCGGCACGGTTGCTGAGCGCGGCCACGGAGGCGTTGCGTAAAGAACTGTCGTCCAAGGGGATCACCGTCGAGCTGACGGATATTCCGGCGAGCACCTTCGAAGCCGACGCGCGCCGGTTGTTCGCCGAGCGCTTCACTTCGGCCGTCAGCGCCGCCGGAACCTCGCTCACCCCCGCGCAGTTGTCCTACGTCGCCATTCGCGGGATGACCGAGTCTTTCAAGGACTCCCACACGGGTTTTCTCAACCCACAACAGAATCAGGAGCGACGGGCGCGCCAGCGCGGTCAGTCAGGCTTCACCGGCGTGGGGATCATCCTGCTGCCGAAGGAAGACAAGTTCTACGTGTGGTCCACGATCCCGGGCGGCCCGGCTGAGGCCGCCGGCGTGCGGGACTTCGACCGTATTCTCAAGGTCAACGACATCAGCGCCACCAGCCTGCAGGTGGATCAGGTCTCGGGCATGATCCGCGGTGTTCCGGGGACGCCGGTGACGCTGACCCTGCTCCGGCCGGGCGTTGCCGATCCCAT
>Ga0209845_1000050_pt1 | contig 14191 bp, 7 predicted proteins | sample GWRWS2_50_60_FD_187239 | JGI IMG/M metagenome (GOLD analysis project Ga0209845, IMG submission 187239) | Riverbed sediment microbial communities from areas with vegetation nearby in Columbia River, Washington, USA - GW-RW S2_50_60 (SPAdes)... | ecosystem: Environmental > Aquatic > Freshwater >... | reverse complement strand
GGCGTCGCCAAGAACGCCACCACCGCCAGAGCAAATATGACAACCGCCGCCTTCCTCATGGTCCTGCCTCCTTATGATTGAAAGCCTGTAATTGAAAACCTAGACCGGATTAGAACTTCCTCACATCATGTCTTAGTGGGGGCGTGAGAACCACTTTATTCCACCGCACCGCTGCTCGACGCTGTGTGCGACAGTGTTGGAGGGTTGTTCTTGAAATACCAGGGGAAGAATTCTATACAGCCATTGACAATGGTGTCAAGCCCAAAACTTCCCAGACGGAAAGTCTAGTTTTTTCTCAACCGGTTGTCTCGATTAAGCGTCGAGGACAGCACTCGACCAAGAGCCCCTCCAGCGGTAGCTTGGACCGCCTCATCCTGATCCCGCAAGGCTTTCTTCAGAATCGCCACTTGCTTTCCGCCCCCAACGCGGCCCAGCGCCCGGGCCGCGGCGATGCGGGGCCGTGGCAGCGGATCCTCCAAGAGCAGGCTGAGCGCTTCGATGGCTTCCTCCGCCTGGCCCCCGCCCAGAGCCCTGGCCGCCGCGGCTCTGGTGCCGGGATCAGGATTCTGCATCAGTTCTCGAAACACCTGAGCGGTCTCTCTGTAAGGCACCCCAAGGTGCAGGAGGGCAGAAGCTGCCGCAGCCCGCACGGCAGGGTTGGCGTCAGCCAAGACCTTCTTTAACGCGGAAGCCGACTCCGATCCCCGCAACTCGCCCAAACCGACTGCCGCGGCAGCCCGGACTGCTGGGACTGGATCGTTCAGCGTCTTGACCAACGCCGGCACCGCTTCGACAAGTCCCAGATCACCCAGCGAGGCTGCCGCTGCCCCACGGGCAGAAGGCTGACTATCACTCAGCGCTCTCTCAAGAATCTGAAGCGCCCTGCGGTCGCGAAGCTCTCCAAGCATCCTGAGGGCCGCGCTACGCTCCTCGGGATTCGGCGCTGAGGCTGCCTGGACGATTGTGGCCCAGAGCTCGTTCCTCCCCAGCATAACCAACGCACCGGAGGCCGCGACGCGCACCATCGGTTGCTCATCATGCAACAATTGCTCGACCAGGGCAACCGCCGAACGATCGCCCGATCGTCCCAGCGCCTTCAGCGCAGCAGCCCGCACGAGCGCAGCCGGATCTTCAAGGGCCTTCTGAAGTCGAGGGGATCGCTGGCCTGCCTTGAGTCGTCCGAGGCCTTCCACCGCAAGCGCACGGACCAGGCCTGACCCATCGCTGAGCCCATCTTCAAAGTAGGGAACCGTCTCTTCGGAGTCGAGCTCTTTGAGGGCGGTATAGGCAGCCCCTCGCATCTGTTCACGCATATCTTTTAGCAAGGGAGTGATAAACCCCACGGCAACCTCGCGCAACAGCGCAGCGTCGTCCTGTCCCAGCCTCGCCTCTACCCGCTCATAGTGGGTCAGGGCCTCGGCAGGACGGCCAAGCTGGACAAGGCTCTTGACCTTGAGCCGTCCGGCGTCAACCGGCCCGGATCCGTCCTTCGTGAGAGGCTCAACCAACTCGATGGTTCGTTCATACTGCTTCTGATCAAAGGCAGCCTGGGCTTGCTTCAAGACCTCAGCCTGGGTGGCGCTGTCGGCCACCGCGAGAGGAGGCCCACCGCAAACAAGCGTCCAGGCGAGCAACCCGGCAACAAGCCTCTCCACTGTTCTATCCCTTCTCCTGAGGAACCGGCGGCGGCTCCCAACGTCTGTAGCCCAGCGGAACCTCAAAAAAGTAGTCCGCTTGCTTCGAAAACACGACGTGTTGATATTCGACCGACCAGTCCCGGTTCAGGCTCATCAGCTTGAGCGGCAAGTCTTGCTCGACATCCAGCCATTCATAGTACCGTTCAGCTCCTCCTGCGCGGGAGACCGTCACATCATAGAGACGCGCTGGACGACCAGCGGCTGAGGCATCCCCGATCAGAAGACGACTGGTCTCACCATCCAGCCGTGAGGTCAGTGGGAGCCGGTGATCGGGTCTGATCGGCACCACGAGAAATTGTCGGTGCTGCGAAAGAAGGAACCAGACCTCTTGTTTGTCCAGCCTGACGATAGAGACTCCCGCGTAGCCGAGGTCGGTTCGGACTCCACCCCGATGCTCGAGCCGGTAGCGGTCTCCCTTGACGAAGAGCTGGGCCTCCCGCACCCGGCCGTCAGACCGATGGATCACCTTCGCAGAGAATTCCAGATGAACATGAGGAACCTTGTCAGCAGTCTGAGGCGGGGAAGAAGGCGGCCCTTCGGCTAACGCAGGGACCGTGGCCAAGACTGAAGCGAAACCGATAAGGAGAAGGAATTGAGGAACTCGGAGACTCACGACGTCGGGATGAAATCGTGGCTACTGCTGATGTTCGACGAGCGGAATAATTTCAATCGGGCGACCCAATGCTCCAAGCCCGAACCGGGGATTGTCCACCACTTCATGAGCGGTACGGTGCCCCGTCGGCGCGCGGAGAGAGAGATCAGCGGTCACCCGCCCGCCCGGCTCGACCGTGAGCATCTGCTCCCGCATGGTCCCCACTTGCGGATGCCAGACCACCAGACGATAGGTGCCCGGCGGCACGTCGGTGATCGTAAATCTTCCCGAGGCATCGGTGATGGAATAGTACGGGTTGTCAATGGCAAGGGCCCAACTTTCCATATACGCGTGAAACCCGCACTGCATGAAGAAAGTCCGGCGCCCCTTGCTGAGGTAGATCGGCCCCAACATGGACTTGCCAGGCTTGTGGTTGTGAGTGGCATGTAGGTCGCCGCGATTGTGAAGGAAGTTCATCGGAAGCGGCGAGTTGAAGAGGACGCGCGCTCCAAGGTGGGACGAGGTTTCGTAGGCCTGAATGTCGTGCATGACCGGGTCCATGTTCATCACCTCGATGGCATGGCCATCGCGGACGACCGTCATGAACGGCAGAAACCTGCAATCCCGAGCTTCCACCTGCGGAACTGACACTTCAAACGCCTTGCCCGCCTCGACACCGTCCAGCATCACCACGGCGTCTTTCAGTCCGCCAGCCTGATCGACGACAAAATCGTACAGCAGTCGCCACCCGTTGCCGTTGGAGATCCGCCCGCAGTATTCGGGATCGGGGTACATGACTAGGTTGTAGCCCTTCGGCGCAGGGGTCGGACCATCTAGCGTGACGGTGCCGGCCAACACCCCGCCATTGCGGACCTCAACGACCTCGTACGCGATCGCAGGAAACGCGGTTCCGACCACCAGGCTCAACCCCAGCACGCCCGCGCAGGCCACCCTGGCCGCGACCCACGGGAGGGGTTGGGTTCGGATTCTTTCTCTTGTCTGACTCCTCACGCCTTACTCCTCATGCCTCACGGTTTCTGCAGTTCCAGTGTGGGTCGAATGTCCAGCGATCTGCCAAGCGCTTCCAGTCCAAAGTGAGGGTTCTCCATCATCTCGTGGGCGCTTCGACGGCCGGTCGGCGCCTTGAACTCAAAGCCGGTCGTGACAGTCCCCTTGGCCGTCACCGTGACCTTCCGCTCCAGGGCCGGTCCAGTCTGTGGATGCCAGGCGACCAGGGTGTAGTCCCCCGGGGGCACGTCCGTAAGGGTGAACGAGCCGTCGCTCGCGGTCACCGCGGAGTATGGATTCTCGACTGCCATCCCCCAGCTTTCCATATAGGCGTGGAACCCGCACTGCATGACGAAGATCCTCCGACCCTTGGTGAGGTGGATCGTCTCCGTCATAGGTTGCCCTGCCAGGTGCTCGTGACTGTCCGGCCCCACGATGCGGCGATGATGCGGGTTCATCGGGAGCGGCGTGTTGAACAGCACCCGTGGTCCCAGGTGCGAGGTTTCATAGGCCTGAATGTCGTGCATGACTGGATCCATATTGACCACCGTCACGTCCTGCTCGTCCCGCACTAAGCTCACGAACGGCATGAAGCGACAGTCCCGCGCCTCAATCGAGGGCGACGTAAAAGTAAAGGCCTTTCCCTTCGGGACGTCCACCAGCATGACCACGACGTCTTTGAGCCCGCCGTCCGGAGCGATCGTGAATTCGTTCAGCAACCTCCAGCCGGTGCCGGTCGAGATACGCCCGCAATAGACTGGGTCCGGGAACGTCACAAGATTGAATCCTTTCGTAGTCGGCTTGTCGCCCGCGATCGTGACCCTGCCCGTCACCGTCCCGCCATCTTTTACCTTGATTTCCTCATAGGACCAGACCGGCGAGGCGATCGCCAGCACAGATATCCAAGCCACGACAGTCACAGACTTCATCACACCCCTCCGACTCCCTTCTCCACTAACTTCGGTCCATGCATGCTCACTCGTACCACGACTGTCTTGATAGAAAAAGGGGGAGCCGCGACGGCTCCCCCCAGAGAACAACTCAAAAGTTGAAAGGCAAAAGTTTGTGGGAGCGGTTACTTTTGTCTTTTCACTTTTACCTTCCCGCTGAGGACACCGGCATGACCGTCGCCGTCGCAGGTGGCTCAGCTTCGGTCTTCTTCACGCCAGGCACAGCGCCGGACAGAGGCATGACGCGCTGATCACCAGTCGGGAGCACGCGGAGATAGCCCCACTGTCCCGACTGCGAGTACGGTAACCGCTGGTTGCTATACACATAATCGCCCGGCAATCTGTAGGGCCCGCCCGCGGAGGAGATGAACGCGTCGATCACCTCCGAGCCGGAGAACTCGACCACGCTGATCTGGTCGGCTCCCCGCATGTAGGGCTCGATCGGCCACTCATGTTTCTCGACGCTGAACATCTGATTCTGCTCATTGTTCGCGCCGAGCACATGGATTCGGACCGGGTCGCCCGCATGCGCCTCGATGAGCGGCGTCACCGGGTCCTCCGGCTTGTCCGCCACGCAGGGCTGGAACATCTTGCCCAGCGAGCAACCGGTCTCCTCCCGGTATTTGTAAGGCTCCGACCGGTAGTTGATGCCGGTTAAGCCCGCCACGTTCTGCACGTAGGGCATGAAGCTGGTCCCGATGATGTTGTCCTCATCCTGGAAGTACAGCGCGACGTCCCGGTAATTGGCCCGACGCTCGTTCCCCTGAATCGTGCGGTCGATGATCACGTCCGCCGTCCAACTGTTCTTGAGCGAGATATCCGCGCCGGTCTTGGGATCACGATACTGCGACCCCCTCGGTCCGATGACGACTGCGCCGAACAAGCCGTTGCGCGGGTTCATCATGACGTTGCCCCAGTCCCACACCAACGACGTAATCTCGCCGATAAACGGATCCGCATAGTAGGTGTAGGTGCGGCTCTCCCCCGGAGCGATCGTCTGATCGCCCGGATTGTTCCCGACGTTCGCCCCCAACGAGTCTTTCGGATTGAACGCCAAGGAAATCGCCGAGAACGACGCGCGGCTGGCCTTCATCTTGTTCTTGAGATTGATCTTGACGCAGTCTCCGACGTTGGCACGCAGCGTCAGCGGCATCGGCTGGAGCCCGCCTGCCACCTTCGACGCTTCCTCTTCCAAGGTGTAGATCTTCGCGTCGGGGTTGGCGACTTGGATCTTCCGTTCAAAGTCCACCTCGATGGCCTCCGGTGCCTTCGGGTTGAACTTCATGGATGGATAATCCAAGGCCACCACATTAAAGCTCTTTACCGGCGCCCCGGCCGGGCAGACCGGCTGCTGCTTCGGAATCTCATTCCGCGCCGAGTAGCCGGCCGGAAGCTTCTGCAGATCCGGCACTTCCTTGTCCAGCACCCGAACGATGCCCCAGGCTCCCTCAGAGAACTTTGAGGACCGTCCGTTGAAATGAATATAATCGCCCCCCTGCAATCTGGGACCGCCTGCCTGCGGCACGACCAGATCGTATCGCTCGGCGATCCCGATATGGATCGAATTCTTGCGGTTGGCATCGCCCGCATACCGCTCGGTCAGGAACGTATGGCCGGACAGGGTCCAGGTCATCGTCTCGTTCATGAGGGTATGCAGCAGCCTGAAGACCATGGTGTCACCCACATAGGCTCGCAGCAGCGGCGTATAGGGGTCTCCATGGATGGTGCTGTTAAAGATTTGCGATACCTCCGGATTGGTCGTCAACCGTTGCGCGATCGGCCCGGCCCTGAAATTCAGCCCGCTGCCGGTCGTGTGTGTCCCGCCGTTCAGGAACGGCATCGGCGTCATGTAGATCTTATCCGGCATCATGAACGACACGGTCTTGCCCGCTTCCAGCGCGACCTCTACCGGCTGCCCCGGCGGGTTCCCGCTTGTCACGATGTTGACTGTGTGCGGCACGGTGTCATGCACCTGCACCATCAACTCGCGGAAGCTGCCGTTGACCCCATAGCCAACCGGCTCGACCGTCCGGATGTCCGCAACCGGACCGCTCCGAATTTCTTTGCCGGTCTTGGGATCATGATAGGTGGAGCCGACCGGCTCGGCGATGATGGTGCCGAAGCCACCATGGGGCCAGGTCGTAGCCCCGAACGCATGGTCGTGCCAGAAGACGGTGCCGACATCGGCGTCCACCCAGAACCGCTGCCGGACGAATTCCGCGGTCACGATGTCATTCGCCGGATGGTCATTTTTCAAGGGTTTGGTGAAGGTCATCGTATTGCCCTTGATCTCCTTGATCCGGGCGATCTCGTTTCCCTTCACATTATCAGCCCCCACTAAGACCTCGGTATTCACATGGTACTGCACCGCGTTCTTCACCGTGATGCTGGTGGCACCCTTCTTCGCCGCCGCGGTCAACGGCGTGTTCATCGGGAGGGGGAGGCCCTTTTTGTTCTTCTTTTCCAGCATTGTGAAGGGCCGCACCGATTGCTCGTACGACATGCCGGTGATCACGCCGTCCGATGCCTGGTTATCGAACTGAAAGAAATGGAAATGGGTGTTGATCTTGGACGACTGGAAATTCGTATAGTCGTCATCCTCCCATTCGCTGGTCAGCATCCAATCCACGCAATCATAGATATTGGCGCGGACCACGAGCGGATACTTCAGATCGTCATTAGCCCGGATCGCGGCCTCTTCCTCATGGAGCACGTAGATCAACCCGTTCTTGTCTATGACGGGCGGTTCCTTACCCTGTCCTTTGGCGATCTTGATTGGCAGCTTGATGAAATGGACGTTGTAATACTTGCGTCCGGCGTTTTCCGGACACATGCTCCACCGTCCATTTTCACCTGGCTTGGCAGGATCAAGGCTTCGCGATCCATCTTCGTCCTGATGAATCATCTCCAGCCAAGGCGCCCCATTGTGATTGGGGGAGAACATGACCCGCTTCCCGAAATGCGGGGTCAGATGCGGCCAGGCCACCTTCCCGGTCGTCGGCTCAAAGAGAAGGGGCCGCCGCTTGCCCGGAATTGGAGATTTGTACTTCGGATTGTCAATCGTGCTTTCCTTCTCGCTCATCGCACGATGACCCTCCCAGGTCCAGTCGAGCACGGTCGCATCATAGGAGACGATCTGGCCTTTCTCATCGTCTTTGTGTCCAGGCTTCCCCTGGGTCGGGAGCTGGATCTCCACCCAGTCCTTAATCGTCACGACGGCCGGATTCGACTTCCAGTTGGTCTTCCCCTTCTCAACGATCTGGAAGGTCTTGCCGAACCAGTCCACCGTTTTGCCGAGCAACTTGTCGGACGTGACGCCAGCCTTCATGCGCCCTTTGCGGTCCGGTAATTCGCGTAGGTCCGGCATCACATCGTTCCGAGAGTCACCGACCTGGAGCGTGTTGTAGACCCGCCAATACCCCCACATTCCGGACACATAGTGATGCGCCACGTGGCAGTGGAAGAGGAAGTCGCCGGCCAGTTGCTGGCAGAGGCCGGAGCCGCACTCGGTCTCTAGATCCAAGGCCTCAGACGGCCCGATCACTTCGACATCGACCCGGTCCGTCTTGGCCCGGATCACCGGATATTTCACTGGGCCGTTCATAGCCGTGTACCAAAGGTTCATGTCGTCAATGGCGCGAGGGCTCCGCGGCCAGCGGATCGCGCCCCCGTGTGGGTGATGCGAGTGGAAGACCTCCGAGCCGCCATGGACCAGACGGTACTTCGCCGGATCGCCCATGTAGGAGCGCGGAATCGTCGTCGGGGCATCGCCGAAGGAATAGGAGCTGTAGCCCATGGACTCGTCTTCGAAGCCGAAGTACTCGTGTTGCACGTGCATGTTATTGATACCGAAGGGCTCGCTGCGGTAGTTCAGCGCACGACCGCCCGGCCGGTAGCTATCAGTCAGCGGATCCCGCTGCGGGAGGAAGTCACCCTTCTTGTTCACGGGACGGAAGGCTTCGTCGCCTACCTCGTGGTAGATGATCACGAACTCGCGGAAGTCCGGCCCGGTCCCGTTCTTGATGATCGCCTGCCAGCCGCTCTTCATCGGCGTCGGATCCCCAGTCCCCAGCGGATCGAGGTATTCAGACCCCTTGGGCTCCACGACGAACGTGCCGAAGAGACCCATGACCGTCAATTCACGATCATTGCTGTAACTGTGGAACTGTCGGCCGCCCTCCTGCGTGCTCGGATGGATATACCACTCCAAATCCACACTCTTGTTCTGCGCCACGATCGAGTCCGGATTCGTCGTGGTCGCCGCGTTACCGGTCGCGCTGACCAGCATGCTGGACCCGTGGATGTGCAGGCTGACGTCCTCGCCACCTTCGAGCTTGTTCTGGAGCGTCACCTTTATGCAGTCGCCCTGGTTCCCGCGGATCACCAGGGGTTGAATCCACTGACCCTGGAGACCGTTCGACACCGCGCCGGGATCATGCCCTTCCTTTTCGCGCCCCGCCTTGTTCTTCGCCTCCTCTTCGCGGACCTTGTCGATGTTCTCGGTCAACACGTACATGTAGCCGGGATAGAAATCCAGCCACTGGTTGATCGAGATCTCGACGTTGATGGCTGCAATGTCATACTTCCGAACCGGCGCGCTCGCCGGGCACCGACCGCCCTGCATGGCGACCGGCTCCATCCGCGGATCCGACACCAACAACAGGTCCTGCGCACCGGCACCATACTGGTGCATCATGGACATGTTGTTGTAGAGCCCGCCTGTCTGCTGCGTCTGGGCGTCCTGCCCCATTTGCAACATGATCCGCTCATGCTGCCGCTCCACCATCGCCGCGCGTTCGGGGCGTCCGGCCATCGCGTCCTCCACGACGGTCTGGCCCTTGAGCTGCTCCGCCCAAGCAGGGGTCTGGTGAGCCATGGCCGCGTGATCAGCGTGGGAGGAGGATTCAGCCGAAGCGGCAAGCGGGAGCCATAAGAGAGCCCCACCCGCAATCACGCTGAGGGAACGGAAGAAGATGTGAGATACCTTGGGGGGATACATGACCGGCCTCCTTACATGACATGTTATGGAATATGTGCGATGAACCGACCCTAAACGTTGAATGCCGCTACATACGCTGGCAGGTATAGGAAAGGCCTCCGAATTTCCGAGGTAAACCCCAGCTCCGAAGCTCGAATGACGCTCAGAGATGCTAACGATACTCAAGTCCGACCAACTCTGTCAACCCCTAGAAAACCCAATAGGCTCGTGGAACCTCCGCCTCGCTATACAGGCCCATGTCGGAGACCAGCTTTCTGGTCCGACCTGGATTATGAGATAATAAGGCCATGCTCCTGAAGCGTCTGCTGGTTGGTCTCCCCCTCAAGACGACTCAAGCAATTCACGAGCGGTTGTCCAAACGTCTCGCGCTGGCAGTCTTTTCCTCCGACGCCCTCTCCTCCGTCGCGTACGCCACCGAAGAAATCCTGCTGGTGCTGGTGCTGGCCGGAACAGCGGCCGTGGCCTGGTCCATTCCAGTCAGCTTCATGATTGTTCTGCTCCTGGCCATCCTCACCATGTCCTACCGGCAAATCATCTTTGAGTATCCCGAGGGCGGGGGGGCCTATATCGTAGCCAAGTCCAATCTGGGTCCGTGGTCCGGACTGACGGCCGCCGCCTCGCTGATGATTGATTATGTCCTCACGGTCTCGGTGAGCGTCGCCGCAGGCGTGGCGGCGCTGACCTCGGCGGTGCCAGCCCTGTTTTCTCACCGTGTGGCCCTGGGAGTCACTGCGATTCTTCTGGTGCTCGTCGTCAATCTCCGCGGAGTCCGTGAATCCGGACGGATCTTCGCCGTCCCCACCTATATGTTCATCGGCACAATTCTATTGATGCTGGGCGTCGGTCTTATTCGAACCCTGTCAGGACAGTCAGTGCCTATGGCGCCTGGGCCAGGCAGCAATGCAGCCCCGGCGGCTGAAGGCCTGACCCTTTTTCTACTCCTGCGTGCCTTCTCCTCCGGCTGCACCGCACTCACCGGTGTGGAGGTGATTTCCAACGGCGTGTCGGCCTTCAAGCGGCCAGAATCCAAAAATGCCGCCCTGACCATGGTCGGCATGGCGACGATCCTGGGCACGATGTTCATCGGCATCAGTACCTTGGCCTACCATTTGAGCATCTTCCCTAAAGAAGAAGAGACGGTGGTCTCCCAGATCGCACGAGCAATCTTCGGGGAAGGCCCGCTCTATTACCTCGTCCAGGCCTCGACCATGCTGATCCTCATCCTGGCGGCCAACAGCGCCTTCGCGGGTTTTCCACGTCTGGCCTCGATTCTGGCCCGCGACAGTTACATGCCCCACCAAATGGCGATGATGGGCGATCGCCTCGTGTTTTCAAACGGGATCATCATCCTGGGCCTGATTTCATGCGCGCTGATTGCTCTCTTCCACGGTGATACCCATGCCCTGATCCCGCTCTATGCCGTCGGCGTCTTCCTCTCTTTCACGCTCGCGCAGGCCGGCATGGTCCGCCGGTGGCTGATCAAGCGAGGGCCCCACTGGCGGAAGAAGCTGATCGTCAACGGTGTGGGAGCTGTGACAACCGCAGTGGCCACCGGGATCATCGCCAGCACCAAGTTCCTGCATGGGGCCTGGATCGTTGTGGCCTTGATTCCACTGATCATCCTGTGGTTCCGTACCGTGCATAAGCACTATCGAGCGGTGGCGGAGCAGATCGCCTTGGAACGGGACCACCGTCCTCCGGTTCCCCGGCGAAACACGGTCATTATTCCCATCAGCGGGGTCAATCACGCCGTCATCCGGGCGGTGGACTACGCACGCAGCCGGCCCGGAGACATCCGCGCCGTCCTGGTTGACGTTGATAAGGAAGCGACCGCCCGGATTGAAATGCAGTGGGCCCAATGGGGATGCGGCGTCAATCTGGTCGTCTTGCCGTCTCCCTACCGTTCCGTGCTTAGCTCACTGTTGGACTACATTGAAGAAACACTCCAGAAGGACCCGCAAGCCTGGGTGACCGTGGTCCTGCCTGAAATCCTGCCGGCTCGATGGTGGCAGAATATCCTGCACAACCAGCGAGCGCTGATGCTCAAGGCGGCCTTGCTCTTTAAGGAACGCGTCGTCCTCACTGATGTCCCGTTCCACCTGGAGCGATGAAAGAGAGAGGAGGGTCTCTATGGAAGCGGCACATCGAGGCCTGTTCAGGCGGACGATCCGGATTGTGGTGATGAGCGCGGCCCTTGTATCCGCAGCACCCGCCATGGCCTTCAAAATCGTGGAGCCGGCTGAGAACAGCGTCTTAAAATCAGGGAAGACGGTCACAGTCAAGGTGGACCTGGGTCAGAACCCCGGCGTCATCAAGGTCCGCTACTACTGGTATCCCGAATATGGCGACACCCTTGTGGAGCAGGACGAGTACGAGAAGCCGGCAGTGCCAACCCAGGACAAGATCGCGATTGACAAGTTCTTGACGAAGGACAGTGCAGGCGGAGGTTTGATCGTGGCGACGCCCCTCCTGGTTGCCACCGCAGAAGCGGATCCGCCGTTCGGCGGGAAATTCCCGGTGCCGTCGGAAGCGATCGGCGGCGTGAGGCTCCTCGCGGTCGGTGAAATCTCCCGAGGGCGCCTCGGAACAAGATCCGTGTTCGACGAGGTTCTGGTGCGGGTCGAGCCGGAGGCCGAGCTCACCTCCATCGAGTTCGAAACGGACAAGCCGCTGCGCCTGGGACGGGCAGGACAGGTCGAGGGTTACGGCCAGGTGGATACGCTCGGCAAGATTATCGAGCTTCCGGTGGTCGGCCAATTTTCGGATGGTGTGGTCCGTCCGATTGCGTCACCAACCACTGGAACCTCCTATCGGTCCTCCAACGAAAAAGTCATCAAGGTCCATCCGCAGTTCGGGCTCCTTCAACTGGTGGGCAACGGCCGAACCACCCTGACCGTCACCAATCGGGGCAAGAAGGAGGATCTCGAGGTCATCGTTGAGGTCGGTGACCAAGCAAACGAACCGCCGATCGCCGATGCCGGTCAAAACCGGACCGTAAAGGCCGGCACGAAAGTCGAACTGAACGGGCTGAAGAGCCGAGACCCCGAGGGAGAAGCGCTGTTCTACGCCTGGAGTCAGGTGCGGGGAAGTAAGGTCCCGCTCCTGGACGTCAACATGCCCAAGGCTTCCTTCGTGGCGCCGCAGGTGTCGGAAAAGGCGCTCTATCGGTTCAAGCTTCGCGTCAGCGACAAGAAGGGGGCGGATAGTTTGCCCGCCTTTGTGGACGTTGTGGTGGAACCGTGATGCGGTGCAAGAATCATAGCCTTAGCTGTGGTGGGCGCCTCGACAAATCTGGTGGTGTAGACCCCTACCTTGCAGACTCTTCCTTCAAATTCAGCCAGAATATTGCGCCCATTCGAAAGCACTCCATACATCTTTGCCTTTATCATCGCGCCTCAACATGGGCATAGGTCCTTCGCGCGGCCATGAGTTCCCGCCTGTGTCGCCTGAGTTCTGTCCCATAGCGCGAGCGGAGGACTGTTGCTTCATACGGTGCGATCCGATTTTTGACCTTCGCAAGTTCTTGTTTGAGTTGCTCCACCAGCGCCATTCCTGACGCAGTCAGCCAGCCGAGTTTCTTCACCGCGTAGTTCAGCTCGCGAAGCGAATACTCGACTGATGCCACCTCTTCTAGACACCGGAAGCGGGCGCGGAGGATTTGCTGAGGAGTCAGTGTCGCGCGGCCGGATTCGGCCCAGGACGAAAGCCGCTCAAACAGGATCGCTCCCATGGTGAATGTGAAGGTCGCGTGGAGGATGCCGCGCAGCGGGCGCAGGCTGCGCCGCCATGGGGAATAAAAGATCTCCTGATTGCGGTCATGGCGGTGCATGACGTACTTCCGCAGCAGCAGATTCAAATGATGATGGCTGTTTTCATGCACTAGATCGTCGATCAGATCGAACCCGTCCCGCTCGAAGGTATTGATGAACGAGAGCCCCGGCCGATGACGGTAGCTGAAACTCACCACGCCCTGGACCTTGAGCGGCACGATCCCCTGGCTCAGAAACGCCAGATTCATTGCGCCGTTCGGCCAGGCGCCTTCGATGGCGGCAAGGGCTTTCCGGATGCGCTCGCTAAGCCCAGCGCTGGTAGGCACCACGCGGATGGGGACTCGGTCGTTCCTGGAATAGCCGAGCGTATGGCCGAGTGTCAGGCCAGCGGGCCACACAGCGTTCGGCGCCTTGAGAAACACCGGCCACACGTGACGCCATCCCCACCGGAGTCGGATACCTGTGTTGAGCACGCTGGTCGTTAGTCGTCCGACGCGTAACCGGATGTCTTTCTCACGGATCAGCAGAGTGGCTTTACAATGCCGCTTGGCAAGTTCGCGCTTCACAGGCGCGGGCGGCTCGAGATACGCGCCGGCCACTCCCAAGGAGACACAACCCGCAAGCTCCACGCGCTCAAAGCTCTGGCTCAGATCACAGGGCACGGCCCATGGCTGTCTCCCCGTCTGCTCCAGCCAGTCACAGGGTAGGCCCGGCACCAGAAACAACGACTCTTGAATCACCTGTTGCGCCAGGCGCGCACAGAGGCCAGACAGACGCGGCGCAAGCCCAGCCGACTCAGGTTCACCGCGGGGGAACAGCTCGTTGAGATAACTGTTTTCGTAGAATTGCTCTTCGCACTCGGCCAAGAGTTCCTTTGCGAACTGGCGAGGGTGGTTTTCCCGGCGAAGCTGCTCACGGAGGTCAATGAAATACACCAGATCATTCAATTCCTCGATCCACCCGACAACTTTCCAGCCGGAATAATCTTCCTGCCTGAACGCCTGGCCCACCAAACGGAAATAGGCTACCGGTAACCGCAGCGCCGCAGCAGGGTCCGGGTAATGCTTCTCCAGATCGTCACAGAGCTCGTCGAGGAGATTCCGCATGGATTTGCGGAACTCATGGATCAGCGATGACAGGAACGTGGAGTCAAAAAGTTTCACTGGACCATCTTA
>Ga0209845_1000049_pt1 | contig 14210 bp, 18 predicted proteins | sample GWRWS2_50_60_FD_187239 | JGI IMG/M metagenome (GOLD analysis project Ga0209845, IMG submission 187239) | Riverbed sediment microbial communities from areas with vegetation nearby in Columbia River, Washington, USA - GW-RW S2_50_60 (SPAdes)... | ecosystem: Environmental > Aquatic > Freshwater >... | reverse complement strand
CTCCCCCTCGATCAACCGAGCCACCGCCGTCGACCCGATCGGCTGAGTCGCCTCCGGGTCCATCACCCCCCATCCATCCGCTGGGCACGTCAGCGTCTGCCCCTCATAGTGCGGGTGCGCCGTCTCGCCTCCAGGATGCGCATGCCCGGTCTCACACCCCTCCACCGTCACGTGCCCGTGCGCAATTGCCTCTGGTGCCTGCATTCAACGACCCCTCTCGTGATACTGATTCAGCCCTAGCCGACTCACGAACTCTCCCGGCCCTACACTGGCCAGCGCGATGGCCGAACCGATCTCGCGCTCACGCGCTTCCAGCCACTGCTCTGCCGCCTCCTTCCACCCATTCGACCCAACATCCCATCCGAAGTCCTCGTGATCCAGGTGCGTTAGCGCCACCTTCACCGTTAGCGACGGTCCCCCATTCGCCAATATGGCTGCCTTCACCAGCTCTGGCATGAACGACCCTACTCGCCGCACCTTCCGAGTCACGGTCGTCAGCTCCGGAGGAATATCCAACGCTTCCCACGTCGTCTCGTTGTCCAGCGGTCCTGAATCCCCCGCAATCCGGATCGCCCTGTTCCTCACCACCACCCACACCGACACCAAGTCCACCTCAGGCGCCCACGGACTGATCCCCGCCATCGCTAGGAAGTCAATCGCCCGACAGTCCGATGACGTCGCGAACGGGTAATACGGCGAATGCAGCCCGAGCCCGTACCCCTGCGTCCCCTCCACGATCACTGCCGCTCCGCCCGCCAGCTCATCTCGAATGATCCCTGCAGTCACACCACCCCTCCCAGGCGAAGGACTATGCTGACCGCCGTACGTCCGAGCCCGTCGCATCAATCGTGCCGCTCGAGCCGCCCCGATCCCCTTCCCCGTCGACCGACCCTGCGTCGCCATCTCCTGCTCACTAAGCAGGTACTCTCGGTCGATCATCGTTGCCGCAGGATCTACCAGCAATCGACCCCGAATATCCAGCGCATACTCGTCCTCCAAGAATCGGATCTCGCTCTCCAGCACCTCTGGGTCGATTTCGCTGCCAGCCGCAATCACCAGCATCGCTTCCGGATGTGTCACTGCAGCCACCGGGATGTGCCGAAGCGCAATGGCGTCTCCCGTCTTGGGGTGCGTCACTGTGTGTCCCGCATTCGGCCCGGCCACTCTCACGGCCACCACATCCTCATCTGCCAGATGCGACAGCCCCGCCAGATATCCGGTGACTTCCCCCTTGCCTTCGGACCCGAACTGTCCCCCGACCACCACGATCACGCGCCCCATCAGGCCGACTCCCTCTGATAGTGGGTCTCCTCATGCAACACCAGGACATCCTCGCGGATCGGGGCGAAGCACACCCCGCATTCCTTTACCCGAACATACGCTCCGATCGCTCCTGTGCCCACCAGGTACAGCGCTCGTCCACGCTCGGCATCCGCCTTATCCCTGCGCAGACGCTCATCACGAGCACGCTCCCCATCCGTTGCCATGCCGCCTCCTACCGCTAGCCCAGTGCCCACCGCCCACACTACCACACCCGTTGACCCGTTGTCAAGCCCGCCCCGGGACGCCACCCCCCTCCACGGTGCGATAGCACCCGGTACCACCCGTGAAGCTCAGCCGATCGGGCATGCGGATTCTTCGACAGCAGCAGCTCCTCGCCCAACCCGACTCGCGCTCGCTCGGTCAGTGCATCCTGCTGCCTCCTCGGAGTCTGCTTCACCAGCGGCACTCGTCCCATGGCACACAGCACTCTCACAGCTCCGACGCATTCGATCGTATCCACTGCGTCCTGCGACATCGCCTCGAAGTCCCGACCGGTCCGTCGCGCTTGGGCCTGCATCATCTTCAGGCTGATGATGAACCGCTCGATCACCACTTCATCGAACAGCCCTTCGTCGCATGCCGATACCAGGTACGCGATCATCCCCGGGACATCCACTTCCTTGGCGAACCTGCACTTCCAGGGCAGCGTCCCGTTCTCGCGCTCGAACCTGGCTATCCCGACGTGTACCGCGCCCGGATCAATCGACAGGAACCTTCGGGTCCAACCATTCGTGCCCGAGCCGACCGTTCGAGTGGAAGTGCTCCTCGAGCCCGCATCGACCTGCACGCCCTCCGGGAGCAGCACACCCTGTCCCATCTGCACGCCTCCTTTCCTCCATCCGGCAGTACGCGCAGTCCGCGCAGATCCGCAGCGCGTGAACTGCCTCAGCCAGGATCTCCTGACCAACCATCCCTGGCTGACGCCTCAGATCCTCCAACTCCCCCGCCAGATCGCCCTTCAGGACTTCTGCCATGGCTTGCTCCCTACGATCATGGGGATCTCTGCCGCTGCGGTCGCGATCCCCTCACCAGACCTCTTAATCGCCGCGCACACCGCCATCTGGCTCTCTCGCGGCACGGCACACACGAGCGAATCATGGATTTGCAGCCTCAGCATCCCGGGGAGGTCTCGGTCCACCGCGACCATCCATCGCTTCACGATCTGAGCGATCCCTCCCTGGATCACCTGATTGAACGCCTTCGACGACTCGAACTGCAGCTCTCTATCGCTGAACCACCGCAACCGACCGTCCCACAGCTGCACATACCCTCGTTGCTCGGCCAGCCTAGTCGCCCGATGGTTGATCGCCTGAAACTCCGGATAGATCCCCCGCCACTTCGAGATAACGCCCTTCGACTCCTCGAGCGACAGAATGACCCCGGTCTGCCTCTCCACGTCATCTCGGAACGTCAGCGGTCCCACCGAGTACAACAGCGCGAAGTTACATCTCTTGGCCATCTGCCGAGCCTGATGCCCTCGCTCCCCGAACAGCATGTCCGCTGTCTCACTGTGGACATCCGCTCCCGTCTCTAGCAGCTCCCGCATCAGCTTGCACCCAGCGTACGACGTCGCCATCCGCAGCTCGGCCTGCTCCAGGTCGAATTCTATGGCAACCAGCCCAGCCGCCTGCATCTGATCCTCGGGGAACAGCAGATACCTCGGCAGCACCAGCCCCTCCACGAACTCGGCATGCCGGAAGTCATTGGGCACCGCTTGCAGATTGATCCGTCGCGAGCTGAACCGCTGACTAATCGTCCCCGCCTGATCCAGATCGGTCCTCAGCAGCCCGTCCGCTCCCAGCGCTTCGGCCCATCCCAGGTAGTACTTCGACACCGCCGAGTCCAGCTTCGACCACCGCTGGTATCGCTTCGCTTGTTCGGCCACCTTCGGCTGCATCGTCAGCGACCGTACGCAGCACTCCAGCATCGATGGTCTCGGAGCCACATACCCGCGATCCCCTGGCTTCTTCTCCTTCGACCCCACAGTCATGCAGTGCGGCACCGCACCCATCTTCCCGAAGAACCACGCCGAAGCCTTCTCTGGCGTCGGCTTGAACTCCAGGTCGACCTCCAGCACCTCCATCCGCCGCTCACACTCAGTCGCCGCCGCATATGACGCAGCCTTATCAAACTGAACCCCAGCTCGCTCCATCCGGTAGATGATGGGCAGCAGCGCCATCTCGTGTCTGAAGTGCTCGAGCAGCTCCGGCTCACTCTCGAACCGCTCCGCTTGCCATAGCTTGGCTCGCAGCGTCAGCATCGCGTCCTGACGAGCATACGGCTCCATAATCCGCCACGGCACCAGATCGTACCTCGGATGCGTCGGCGTGCCGTACCGCCCCTTCGATCCGCGGATCACGCCCTCCAGCTCGACCTTATATTTCCCCGTCCCGAGATGCCGCTCCCCGATCGCATCCAACGAGGCCTTCTCCCGGGGCTCGAGCAACCTCGACGCCAACAGCGTGTCCCACCACACCGCGTGCTCCAGATCCCTCCCCGGCCACATCCGCGTGCCCGCCCGGAGAAAGTGCAGGTCGTGCTTGTACTTTTGGCCAATGTGGCGCTGGAATGACAGCCACTCGAGCAGGTAGACCCAATCGTCCCAATCCAGGTTCGGATCTTCCCCGCCCTCCTCCATGTCAAACAGCATCGGCCGATCCCCGCCGTCCTGCTTCTCGCTGAACCGCTCCTGGTCGAACGGCAGCGCCACCGCGTGGATATCCCCGCTCGGCAGGACCCACGCCAATGACACGACCGCCAGCGAGCATCGATACTTCGACCCCCGCGCGAAGTCGTCCACGTATAGACCCGAACTCTCGGTATCCACCGCCACCTCGAGTCCCGTCACGTCAGGAAGATGCAGCGTGCGCGCCATCGCCACCCTCCCCCGTTAGATTAATCCCATGAAGCCTAAGCACATGGTCGAACCAGCTCGGCTTGAACGCCAACCGAGGATCCTCCCCCAACGCCTCGATGTCTCTGCACATGCCGCAGGTGCCCTCCCACTTATTCACCCGGATCGGGGTGCCCTTCCCCGACAGCCGCAATTCCGCCAGGTCCACCCACTTCTTCTCGATCTCGATCCCGACCCCGTCCAGCCCCACAGCCTGAGCCGCCATCAGCGACGACCCCACGCCCATGAACGGGTCCAGCACTCTGCCCAGCGGCGTGTGCCGCATGAACAGCTCGAACAGCTCCACCGGCTTCTGCGTGGGATGCCACCTCTTCTTCCCAGCCGGACTCGGAATTATCAGGTAGTTCGGCAGCCCGCCGCCCGGATACCGAACCCCCTTCGGATGCTTCCGGTAGCCCCACAGCACCAGCTCGACGTTGTTGCGCCACGGGTTGCCCGGGAACCCCGGCATCGGATTCGGCTTGATCCACGCGAACGGCTTGGTCTTGAATCCCAACCGTCTTGCTGTGATCACCGCGTGCGCGAACACCTCGGTCCCCGCCGTCATGTACAGATAGCCCTCCTCGTCCAGCAGCCGTGCCGCCTGCTCGATCGACCATCTGACCAGCGCGGTCGTGGCATCCATATCGCCGTCGTTGAGGTGCCAGTCGAACGTCCCCTCGTGCCACATCGGCAACCCATACGGCGGGTCATAGCACATCAGCTTGAACGACCCATCCGGCATCTCCGGCAAGATCTTCAGTGAGTCTCCGTGAATCAGCTCGATTGTCATGGCCCTAGCCTACCACACTGATTGTTCCGCTGTCAAGTGCCGCCACGACCGCATCCGTCACAGCACCGACCACCATTCCCATCTCGATTCCTGGATCAAGCCAGTCGTGACTTATGGCGCTACAGATTGCTTGCTCGATGATCTCCCTCAGATCCATTTGCGTCTCCCGCAATTGATGACAGCCGGCCGCCCTGCGGGGCCTCAGGTGCGCGCGTATGCGCGTGTGCGCGCCCGCGTGCGCGTACAACGCCCCGTACCCCGTACGGGTGTCACAGTGTCACACAAGTCCTTGACCGGTAGATTTGTGATGACAGTAGCGATGACAGTGCGGGTGTCACGCGGGTGTCACACCCCCCAATTCGGGCTGACTTTGAGGAATATCGATTTCCATCCCAGTTCGCTGAATAACCCGCGATGACACCCGCGTGACACCCGCCGCTGTCATCGCCTGGTACCGACGTTGCCAGGTCGTGCCAACCTTTCTTGGACCGACTGGGAAGACCTTCCCATCTCCATCGATTCCCAATGCTCGGCGTTGCGCTCGGATCGATGGAAGACTCCCTAGTTGTCGATCACGGGCGGTCAATCCTCGGTACAAACTCCAAGCATCGGCTACCCTCTGCTCGCTGAACCAGACCACACCCTCCGCGTCCACAAACGCTGGCTGATCGTTCATGGGTGATCTCGGCACTCCGTGATCCCTGAGCAGTCGAGGTAGGATCGTCATCGTCAAATAATTCTCCTGACCAATGTCCTCCTGATCGCGGCACCACTCCTCGACGCGGGTCAGCAGACCGACGTCACCCAGAAGCTCCGCGAGGATACGCGCGCCAGTGAGGAGTATTGCCACCTTATCAGCGTGACGACCGGAGCCCTCCCGCAGCGTGGGCAGCGAATGAACTCCATCGGCATGTTGCAACACCGCCTGCACAATGGAACCGGCAACGGCGGTAAGACCATCCGGGTCCGGGTAGCGCGCACGCAATGCGAGGATATCATCCCATTGGGCTCGTGACCCGTCATGCAGACTCATCCTTCCCTTGACAGGCGGAATCTCCAGCTGGATCGCCCTATCGATCAGTGCCTTCTCCGCGCCCAGCGACCCCAGTCCCTCTCCGCTAAGAACGATCGAAGCCACGAGCCGTACAGTCTCTTCACTCGTACGATCCTGAGCCTTCTTACTACGACTACCGCCAGACGAGGCTTGTCGCAGCAGATCAAGAACACCCGTTGGATCAGAAACGTCATCAATCCAGACGATACCTGACCGGTGTGCGCCAGCTCGGTCCCGCAGGACTGGCAGCGTATACTCACCCTGACCGTGATAACTTCCCGCGAGCTGAAGCATGAGACTAAAGAAACCAGTCGTCTTGCCGGATTCACTTGGTGCCTCCAACGCCATGAACGGCCACACCGACACTAACCTATCGATCTGCGGCTTGAGCAGGGTGGCCACCCACCACGCTCCAAACACGGCAGTAACTGTCGAGTCGTGGAACGTCAGCACCTCGCGAAGCACATCGAGTGCTTCGGTCTCTGCCACAAAGCCGTACCTATAGGGCGTCCGGTCTCGTAGTCGTGGGTCCAACATTACTCCGCCGTGTCCCTGCAATCCGCCGCTCGTGATCACTCCCTCATGCGTGACGAAGCCCACTCCGTCATGGAACCCCAGAGAATCAATTGCGCGGAAATGCGCTGGACTCTGAGACATTAGCCATCGATGCAACCGAGTTGCTCGCTCGATCATATGAGCTTTGCGGTGTTCCTCGAGAGGAGGAGCGACGGTCGCCCCGAATCCGGCCAGCCAGATCTGGAGCCTACGCCACTCCCCCAGCTCCTTCTTGCTGAGCAGCGTACGCACCGTCTTGGTCTTGGTTACAACGTCCACGACATACTGCTGGTCGCCGTCCATTTCGATAACGCCTCGAGCAATCAGGTTGAAGTCAGCCCATGGTCTCCAAACCTCTACTGATTCCTCACCGCTCTTGACCTGACAGAGCGTCCATAGACAATCATCCTTCTCGGTCAGCCACCCGGTCTCGGCGCTCGGCTCGACGTCCTTCCGGTTCTCGGCGTTCCACACGGAGGAGATAGTCCTACGCCATTCCTCCTCCTCGAGCGGCACTGCTAGCTCCCTGTTCACCATCGCGCACAGCGCTAGGTACGCATCCTCATGAGGAACGTGCTTCGCCAGGTGCCCTGCGATCCGAGTTAGCCAGTCGTTCCGACCACCCTCTATCGCGGGATTCACCAGCAGCTTCGCTAGCTGGGATCTGCGCCGCGCGCCCACCACAGACTGCACCTCAGCGACCGCCTGAGTGTCGCGCCCGAGCCGCTCAAAGTCATCCCATGCCACCACGGTCTCCGGCATCCTGATCCATTCATACCGGACACCCGACTCATGCGTGGATGGTGGCACGACCACTCCGGTCCCCTCCGCTCGGAGATCCCAGCTGATGGTCACGCCTTGCACAACCTCGTGCTGGCTGCGGCTGTCCACAACCTGGTCCGCGTTGATTCGGAAGTAGAAGTGCCAGCCCTTCGCAGTCCGCACGCAGCACGTCTGGTCCAGCAGCGCCGCGACCCCATCCTGTCTACGGAACCACGCCAGCGTCTCGTCGTTGTCGACGTCGAGCACCACGACCCCACTGGGCCTGCCGCACATCACCCAGAAGTTGTAGCGTTCCCCTCGTCCTGAGAACCATGTCGCCAGCATTGGACCGGTAGGCTGGTCACGCCATTCCTCCCACGTAGCCAGCGCCACACGCTTGCCTCGAGCCGGCAGCACCCGGAATCCCCACCCGTCGAGCTGCCTTGCCGTATCTACTGCTCCCACGCTACCTCCCCCACAGCCGCCACCGCCCCCATATACCCCCGGGCCTCCCAGCGGACGCAAAAAGCGCTACCCCCCGGGCGCGTGGAGGCCTTCTGGCGGGCTGCCCGGCCACGCCCAATAGCCTCCAAACCGGTCCTGCGCCCAAGTCAGCCGTCTTATTCCCATCAGCTCGTCCGCAGTCTTGCACGTCTTGAATGGCCTCGGCCCTAGGGGAGGTGGCGCAACCGTGTGTAGGTCGAACGCGCTGTCGCTCGAGAAGTGCTGGTGGCATCCCACGCAGTGCGCCTGCTGCATCGACGTCCACAGCCTGCTGCAGTCCCCGCAGCTCCACACCAGACGGTCGACATCGTCCCTGAGCTGCCCCGTCGAGTCTCGGTGCAGATCTAGGTCCACCATCCGCGCCTTACTCAGGGACTGCATCCTGCGCCCCCTTTCGGTCGGCCTCGTAGACGCGTTCGGCGAAGTCCCGCTTCCACCGTCGCCCTGCCTGCGTCGATCCTTTCCCCCGTAACTGCCGACCAAACCGTTCCCACGCGACCTGCTTGTGCAGCGCGATCACGTTGTTCGGGCACGACTTCCTTGCCATCTAACGCCACCTCCCACAAACATGGTGACACGGGTCCCCCCGCGCCGTCCCGTAGACGCACCGACCGCCCATGCTGGGGAACTGCGACAGCTCCCACGGGTGCTTGCACCCGGTGCACTTCCTCGCCAACAGCCGCGTCATATAGCCTTGGCCTGGGCTGGGCGAACGCCTTCGGGGAAGCCTGTCCGGCCGCCCCTCAACGTTGCTCGAGATCGTCTTCACTGCCCCCTCGGGTCTCCCCATCCGCCGTACCTGCGGCTGTCGCCCGTCCCCGGCCACGGGATATACGGGTCCCCGGTGTGCGGGCTGTTCCCGCCCCGAGTCGGTCCCTCACCTGTCCCCGTCGATCCTGGCCAGGGCAGCGGGTCGGGCCGTCCCTGGTACGGCCGCTCGGGCGGCTGCACTCGGTGGTCGTGCCGAGGCTTGCCACCTCGGGACGCCGCCACGTGGATGACGTCGCTGTTGCCGCCGTCCCCGGTACGCCAGAACTGCCACCAGTGCCCGCCCCCGCCGCTGTCCTTGACCTCGGCGAACCCGATCTCGTTGTGCCTGGGCAGATCATTCTTCGCGGCGCTCGTGCGCCAGGTGCCCTTCTCGACGTTGTACCAGACCGCCCCTGAGCCGGTGTGGATCTGCGTCTCCTCCGTGTGCCCTGCCAGCCATTGGAAGAGGTTCATCTGCCGCTCCTCCCCATCTCGATTGCCCAAACCATCCTACCACATCCTTGCGCCCCTGTCAACCCGCCAGCCCCAGGTGTGGGGGACCTGGGGCATGACGGGCTGGGGGAGACCTACAGCTTGCGTCCGGCGGCCTCCGTCTCCTTGTCGGGCAACGCCCGGATGGCGGTCGCGCCGTTGACGGTCTGGTCCTTCATCTTGCCCTGCCGAGCGACGTGCTGATCCAGGTAGATCAGGACATCCTCCTCGAGCAGCTCGTTGGTGTTGGTGTCCAGCTCGGCGTCGAACGCGTGGAACGTCGCCTTGAGCTTGGCGATGGAGTCTGGCGTGTTGGTGGTGGTCCACCAGGTGCGCCCCGCTCGCACTCCGCCGATCTCGCCCGTCGCCATGTCGTAGGAGCGGAAGTTGTAGAAGACCCAGTCCCAGCGGTCGTTCTCGCCGCCGATGTCCTTGACCTCCATCAGGCTGACCACGTACCAGCCTTCCTCCAGCAGGCCACCGATTGGGTCCTGCCACTGACCGTCCGCTGCGGCCTCTGCCGCTTCCCGGACGTCTCCCCTCAGAGTGGGCATAACGTCCTCCTTTCCCTTGTGGGCGTGGCCCGGTCAACACAATCCTACCACACCCGTTGCCAGGCTGTCAAGCACGCCGTCGACATGCGCACTCATCCGTGCATCGGAACCAGCCTCCGTGGAGCTGCCCAAAGACGCGCTGAGCCCATTCATGTTGCCCCACTTCTTCAGGCATTCCATCAAGACCGCCCGCCACAGGACTCGGATCACGACGCCTTCGCGGCCTCGGCCTCCGCTCTCTCGCGGGCTAGTCGTTCGCTGCGCTTCTCCCTCGGCTTGGGCACGGCCGGATCGAGCAGCTTCCCTTCAGTCAGCAGCTCCATCAGCTCCTGCTGCATCGGGTCCTTCTCGGCGGTCAGCTCGCCTCGCTGATACGCGAACACTCTGGCGAACGTCGGCTCAGCGAACGGATCGGGCAGCACATGATCCCGGTCCTTCGCTCGAGCCGGAATTCCGTCCTCGGTGTGCGCCTCGGTCCGTCCAATCCGGAACGGATTCTTGGGGTCATCCTCGTTCTCCAACGTCTTCAACCGGATCACGAAGTCGCTGTACGCCATGACGTCGGCCTGCACCCCAGGCGAGTTGGCAGGTCCGATGCTGCGCGTCCCCCGACCTCGGAATGGCTCGCGGTGCTCCTCCTGGCAGCAGATCGCCCAGTGGCAGGGCAGGTCGCGGTACTGCCTGAGGAGCTGCTGGATCTGATTGACCACGATCCCGTGCCATTCCACTTGCACGAAATAGTCGCTGAAGTCGTAGCCCTCGTCCTTGGCCTTGGCCCGAGGCAGCTCCTGCACCCGAACCTGCTCCGTGATCGCCTTCTGCACCTCGGTCGACGTGTCCAGGATGAACCCGACCGGTGCGGTCTTGGCGCGGTCCAGGTACTCCTGTCGCAGATCCCAGAACAGTCGGTCCAAGTTGGCGAACGTGACGTCGGGCAGGTCAGGTTCGAAGTTGGCTATGGCGAGCTGCAGTCGATCGATCGGGATACCCAGCTCGGCCAACCGATCCTTGCGGAACCCGGGCTCAGCGGCGATCACCGCCACCTCCCCCAGCTCGGCCATGTAGGACGCGTCGGTGGTCTTGCCTGTACCGTTCAGCCCGTAGTAGGCGATCCGGCACTGGAGTGACGTCGCTGCGAGCGACTTCCGCGTCCTAGCCACCCTGCGGACCCCACCCGGTCACCGTGGCGTCGTGGATATGCATGTCAGACTCATGGTACTCGGTCTCCGCGATGATCCCGACATACTCCCGGATCTCGCGGTCGGTGGGCGGGGCCTCGCGGTAGTCGGCCACCTTCAGTTGCGCGTTGATGACTAGCTCGCGCACGGGCTCTGCATTCATGCCTTCCCTATGATGCATCTGCCGCTCCTATCGTGGGGGGGGTGGCGTAGCCGGCCAGAGAGGTTCGGGTCGCTCCTGCACTCACTGCCGATCAGGCTGTACCGCCCTCCAGCAGCTCTCGTGCTTCCCGGTCAGGCACCGGGCTGGGTCCCATGGAACCTTGCCTTGTTTGTCGCGCCGTTCCTCCTCACCGATTAGCGCTGGCCTCGCGGTGCCACAGCCGGCTACGCACGCCACCATCCTACCACAGCGGTTGTCCCGCCGTCAAGTGCCCGCAGGCTCGTAGGTTCCCACGATCCACAGCGCTTCAGGGTCTCGCTCATCGAGTGCCCGGATCTCCCACTCGAACTCGCGGAGCGCCTCCGGCGGCAGCTCGTTCTCCGTCAGGATCACTATTGCCTCCCAGCGGTGCCGCTCCCAAATCTCATCCCACAGGTCCGGGTAATTCAGCATGGCCAGATGCACGCCGAACACCAGTACGAACCTCTCAGCCATCAGTGCCGTTCCTGCTGCATCTCGAACATGTGCGCCTCAAGTAGCTCGCGCTCACGGTCGGGTCCGTACTTACGACCGTGCAAACAGGGGAACGTGAACGAGCACCGCCACTTGCATCGATCGGGATCGGGATGGCGCGGTGCCTCGTTCGGTCCATACCCGTGCAGTCTATGGAAGTCATTTAGCGCCTCCACCAGGATGCGGCGCTGCTCCTCCTCGGTCCGATAGAGCGGCGTCAGCGCGAACCATTCATCCAGCGGCGGGTCGCCCCGAGCTGGCACTGACCGCTGCGGGGTTCGGCACAGTCCGTGCAGCGAGCTGAGGATGCGGTAGCCCGCTCGGTTCATCACGGCCTCATACAGGCCGAACTGGTCATCAAACGCCAGCTCCCGATCGCTGAGCAGTCGGCTTGAGAATTTCCAATCCAGGATGTGCATCGACCCACGTCGCAGGTCCTCGATCAGGAGGTCCAGCTTGACCTTCAGTACGAACCGCGCATCCAGGGGCAGCCGCAGCTCCTGCTCGACCCCAAGAATCTTCCACTCGCGGCTCGCCCCATACCGTTCCACGAAGCGCTCGTAGATCCATAGGATTGTCTGGATGTAGTCGGAGCCGGACGCGTGCGCTACTTCCAGAGCGTCCTGCTTAGCCTGACCCAACGATGAGCCTGACTGCAGGGATCGGAAGTGAGCCTCCAGCACGCTGTGTCCAAGCTTGCCGATCTCCAGCGGTCGACTAGCCGACGGCGGAGTCCAGCGTTGCTTGTACGCCAGCTCGTGCTTGTGCGGACACTGACGGCCAGCATCCAGCTCCGACCAACTTACGACGATGGGCTCAGACATCTTCCCCCCGCGACATCCGATCCAGCTCGTCGTTGGCTCGGCCGACCATCTCGCATCCGTGACGCGCGCCGAGCACGTAGCCCGCCTGCGCGAGCGTGCACGCGGTCTGCATCACTAGCGGGATCAGCCCGATGCCGGGCGGCAGCACCTGAGCTGCGATCGTGTGAATCTCGGCGTGCAGCTCGGCGGCCTCCTCCATGGGCAGCACCTGCTCGAGCATATTCGCCAGATCATCGTGCGTGTCGTCCGCCACCAGCTTGAAGAGATCCCCCGCTTCATACGTCATCTGCCGCCTCCCATCGCATGGACCCATCCTACCACACCGGTTGCTCCGCTGTCAAGCCCAACGGGGAAGCCCACCGGTCGCCCGATGGGCCGTCTCCCCCGCCGATTCAGGTGGCCAGCGTCACCTCGCTGACCGGCACCTCGTGCTCGGTGATCGAGCTGTCCGCGTCCCGAGGCTTGTCCGGCACGCCGACGACCGCGACCCACGGAGACAGAATGTCGTCCTCGACAGACCGATGCACGCGAAGCACCTTGCCCAGGCGCTCGCGTCCGCTGATGGTGACCTTGACAGCCTGATCGACCAACCCCTGCGCGTCGGCCTTGTTCTTCTTGGCTGTCTCGAGCCGGTCGGCTGACGCCTCGCCTGACTCAGCCTTGGCAGTCACCTTCGCGGCCTTCCGCGTCTTGCGGTTGGCCCGCGCCGTGCGGCTGGCGTCGAGGAAGGTGATCCAGTTGAGCGTACCGAGCAGCGCCTCGGCCTCCTGCGCCGTCAGCTCGCCGACCGGATGGCGCTGCACCTTGGACGCCTTCTCAGGGTCGAGGACCTGCTCGATGAGCTGGCTCTTGAGCTTGGCGTCGTAGCCCGGCCGGAACCGACCGGTCTCGCCGAGGAACGGGGTACCGTCCGGCTGACGGAGGTCGCCGACGCCGGCGTCCTCGTACCTGGTGCGCTTCCGCTGCTTCGGCTGGGCCGGAGCCTCGGGAGCCTCGGTGGCGGTCATGTCTTGCTCCTTTCTCGGACGGCACGATGCCGCCTCGTTATCCGGATCTTACCATACCTTGGCGCCCTGTGTCAAATCCGAGCCTACGCCACCTCCCCCCGAGGAACCGCCGGGCCGAAGCCGCCGCAATCCTCGCACCAATGGCCGACGCTGTCCCTGAGCAGGCTCGGTCCGGTTCCGCCGCATCCCGCGCAGACACCCGGCCCGAGCCCAACGACATCCTTCACGCTGGCGACCTCGAACGGAGTCGGCTGTCGTGTCTCGTCTCCCATCTCGATCACCTCCTCGGCCTCTATAGAACCATATCGTCAGCTCGCTGTCAAGTCGTCGTCTTCCCTCGATGTCGCCGAAGTCTGATCTCACAAAGGCATGCGCAGCTTCCCTGCACCCGGTCTCCAATGATCACCAAACGCAGGCACCAATGCTGCAATCGCTCGGCATGCTTCACGCATCTCCGACACTTCACCGGATATCTCCCGAATAATGGCCGCCTTCATCTGAATGCGTTCGATGCGCGAGCCTGCCATGCACCGATGACGCTGCGTTGAACCGTCCGGCCCAATCCGTTCGAACGAGCAGCCCGTATCGCTCGATCATCTTGTCGCAGAGCCGCATCTCCTTATGCAGCTCGACGTGCGATGGCCATCCCTGCGGGATCGGCTCGCTGCGGGTCATGTCCGGCCGTCCCAGTGGGTCCCGGTCAGCTTCTCCCAGGCGGTGCGGATTGGCCAGGTCCAGCGCCATCCGTCGATGCGGGCCTGGGTGGGCCAGATGAACGCCTCGTGCAGCGTCCAGCTCCAGCCCATGTGCCAGATGCTCTCGGCCAGTGCTCGGAGGTTGGTGAT
>Ga0209845_1000047_pt1 | contig 14410 bp, 10 predicted proteins | sample GWRWS2_50_60_FD_187239 | JGI IMG/M metagenome (GOLD analysis project Ga0209845, IMG submission 187239) | Riverbed sediment microbial communities from areas with vegetation nearby in Columbia River, Washington, USA - GW-RW S2_50_60 (SPAdes)... | ecosystem: Environmental > Aquatic > Freshwater >... | reverse complement strand
CGTTCAAACACAGTCCTACTCCTACACCCTCACCTCGGGTGGATCAGCGACCACCCATCGAATCTACATCGGAGTCGCGAACGGCCTGCCGAGGCGGCTGCAGGTTCTGGATGCTCGCGGTGGGATCAGCTCTACGATCGACTACTTCGACTACGACGCCGCAATCACCATCGTGCTCCCTGCGTGCGGATAGTATAATTCCTCTGGCGGGGCCCGTAGCTCAAGGGTAGAGCAGCACCCTCATAAGGTGTTGGTTCCTGGTTCGAGCCCAGGCGGGCCCACAATACTGATGTGGGTTTCGTGACTGATCTCGCTAGACAAAGTGCACGGTTTGCTCTAAGTCTCTCAGGAATAGGAGATCCTGGGATGCAAGGAGAATATTCATATGGCGTGGCCTTCCCTGTCGGCGGGCGCGGGCTGTGTTGCGACCCGTCCATTCCTTAGCTAGTTGCGACTCCTTTAGTTAGTTACGACCACGAGGGGATCGCTATGAAGCTGCAAGAGATCATGAGCCACCACCGGCAGGCGATTCTCGACCGGTGGGTGGCCTTACTGAAAGAGACGCACACGAGCCAGGTGCTTTGGACTGGCGAGATTGAGGTGCAGGTCGCGGCGTTTCTCGACGTGCTGATCGCCTCGCCAACCGAAGGCCTCACTGAGAACGTGCGCAAGGCCGCCAGCGCGCTCAGTGAGCAACAGGCAGCCGCGGGGATGTCGCCGACCGAGACCGCAACGTTCGTGCTCTCCCTCAAGCGGACGGTGCTGCCGGTGCTCGAGGCGACGTTCGCTCAGGATCCCCGCGCGCTGGCGAACGAGCTCCGCGACGCCTACTTGTACTTCGACCAGGTCGCGCTCGCCACGTTCGGGGCCTACGTCGCCGCGCGCGACGAAGTGATCCGGCGGCAGGCAGCCACCATGGCCGAGCAGACCCGCCTCCTGGCGATGGAGCGCGAAGTCATCGAAACGCTCCAGCGACACTTGTTGCCTGCGCGGTTGCCGCAGTTGCCGGGTCTCGAGATCGCCGCTCATTACCTGCCAGCCGAGGACAGTGGGCAAGTCGGTGGGGATTGGTACGACGTGCTCACGCTCCCTGAGGCGAGGGTCGGCCTGGTGATGGGGGACGTGGCTGGCAAGGGCATCCTGGCCGCCGCGGTCATGGGACAGGTGCGCAGCGCTTTGCGCGCCTATGCCACCGAGGGGCACTCTCCGGCGGTCGTGTTGGACCGGCTCCAGCGCCTCATGGAACCAGACGAGATGGTGACCGCCGTCTACGTCACCGTCGATCTGAACCAGTGGACCCTGCACTATGCGAACGCCGGGCACCTGCCCCCGCTGCTCGTCAAACCGGATGGCACGGTGCAGCCCCTTCCGGGCGGTCAGATCCCGCTCGGTGGGCAGTTGACCCGCGAGTATCGGACCGAGGCCGCAGGCCTTGCGCCAGGCGGGATGCTGGTCCTCTACACCGATGGGCTGGTCGAGGTCCGTGGCAACTCGCTCGATGACCGGATGACGCTCCTCCAGGAGACGCTTGCTGCGGCCGCGGATAGCCGGGCGAGCGCCGACGCGCTCCTGGCACGCGTCCTTGAGACCCTCCTTGAGGGACGGGCTGCTCGCGATGACGTCGCCCTTCTTGTTGCGCGCGTTCCCCCACAGGAGGGCGCTCGTGGGGTCCATGCATCGGGCTCCCCTTTCTGATATTATTCTGAACATGAGGAGTACCAGGCGATTTCCACGGCGGGGAATCGTAATGAAAAGGAAAAGACCCGTGGGGTTCGATTTCAAGTCGTTCGTCGTAAGAGATGGGGACGGACGAACCATCATGGAGCTCCGGAAAGCTCAGGCCCTCTTCTCGCAGGGAGAGCCTGCCGATTCGGTATTCTACATCCTCAAGGGTAGGGTCAAGCCTACGGTGGTGTCCAGCCAGGGGAAAGAAGCCGTCATCGCGGTGTTCGGGCGACGAGGCGGAAGAGCGGCTGGAACAGTTTCTGAAAGAGGACCGTTGAGCACAATCACGCGATAGCGACAGATCTCCTGAAAAAGCACGGGACGCCGGCGGTACGGCCTGCGTCCCCTTTTCTTCCCCAGCTCGTCTTCCAGCGATTGCTTGCAGAACCTCAACAAGGAATGGCTAGATGGTCGACTACCGCTTGAAAATGAAGTAGGCCGCACCAACGATCAGTAGAAACGCCACCAGGTGGTTCCAGCGGAGGGGCTTCTTGAGGATCTCCTAATCGGAGAGCTTGCTTCGAGCTATCGCGGCGAGCAGTTGAAGCAGTGGTTGGCAAAGGTAAAGGCGAGATTCCCCTCCACCCGGCCCAGCCCGCCCACCATGCCGGTAGTGTCCGCGCCTAGCGTTTTCCAGACTGGATGGTCGTTCACCAGCACATAGGTAAAGCTCGTGCCGACAGCACCCCAATCGTAGAAGAGTCGAAGGTCGTAGATGTTGCCTTTGTCGTCGACGACCGCGCGCAGAGCATAGGGTGGCCCGGGTCGGGGAAGCCGCTCTCGGTAGCCCGGGGTTGTGTATAGCCGTTCCGCCATCTCACGCCGCAATTCCGCGTCTCGACGGGCGGCCGGCCGACCTGCCCGCTCCAGCGCATCATCAATGATCGCCCTGTGGATCCCGATGAGCAAGTAACGGCGCTCAGGTAGTCCGTCCAAGATGAACACGTCGTGGTCGTGAAATGTGTCGGGGGCGTCAGACTGGTGTTCGACCTTCTCTTCAATCATCCGGCGCAGGCGGCCGGCGAAGGGGCGCAGGAGGCGTGGAAGGTCAAGCCGCGTGATGCTCACCTGACGGCGCTTTTCCCGGTCGGGACCCTCCCATTCCATGTAGGAGCCGGCCACGGCCGCCGTGACCGGACGCCCGCGGACGAATAGGACCAGGGTGCCGCTGAAGTCGGCAGTAAGCCGGTAGGGCTCGTTGTACTTGGAGGCAAAGACGCGCGCCAGGAGCGCGTCCACGTCAATTCCCCCGCCCAGCGACGGCGCAGCGAGCGTCAGAAGGACCAGGGTGGCGAGCACAAGTGTCCGCATAGTCTTTGTTTGCAGTCTCCCTCTTCCCCGTCCCATCGGCACCTCAGACCTGCAGCTAACCATTGTCCCCCAGCTCCCGAGCAATTGCATCGGTCATGCGGGCCACACGCGCCATGCTCTTCACGTCGTGAACCCTCACGACATCCGCGCCGTGCAGGATCGATGCGGCCACCGTGGCGGCCGTGCCCTCCATCCGATCTGTGGGCGGGAGTCCGCCGAGGACACGGCCGATGGTACCTTTTCGCGAGGTGCCAATCACGATCGGCCGACCGAGGACTTGCAGTTCCTGAAGGCGACGAAGCAGCTCCAAGTTCTGGCGGACCGTTTTCCCAAACCCAAATCCAGGATCGATCAAGATGTGATCACGCGAGATACCCGCACCGGCCGCAAGGGCGGTGCGTTCGTGAAGGAAGGATGCAATATCCACTATGATGTCCGATTCTTCGTGTTCCTCCGCCTCGGCGCGGGTCATCCCGTAGCCGTGCATCAGGACCACAGGCACTTCGGCTTCGGCCACTACGGCCGCCATCTCGGGGTCCGAGCGCAGGGCGCTCACATCGTTCACCATGGCTGCGCCTGCCTGGAGTGCGTGGCGCGCCACCTCGGCCCTACGGGTGTCCACGGAGATGGGGACGCCGAGCTCTCCGGTGATAGCCTCCACAACGGGGATCACGCGGCGGAGCTCCTCCGGAATCGGAACCGGAACAGCTCCAGGGCGGGTCGATTCACCGCCGATATCGATGATGTCCGCGCCCTGTTCGACCATATCACGCGCGAGCGCCCCTGCCGCGGCCAGATCCGTGACTCCATCGCCGGAAAACGAATCCGGGGTCACGTTGAGCACCCCCATGATATACGTGCGGCGGCCCCATTCCAGCACCAGTCGCCCGAGCCGAATCGGCCTTGGCCGGGTCTGCGGCGTGCCTGCGTTCTCCGCAGCGGCGGCGGCCATGTGCCTACTCCTGCCAGAACCACTCAAATGCGTTCCACGTGATGAAGGAGCCAAAGAGGCCCGTCGGCCGGACTCCTCGGAGGGCTTTCCTGGCTGTGGTGAGCGCCGGGACGAAGTAGAGTGAAAGCGCAGGCAAATCCTCCGCCAACACCTCCTGCTGGCGCCGGAGCAGACGGATCCGCTGCTGTTCATTCAGCTCTTCAGCCGCCGCCTCGAGCAGCCGGTCATTCTCCACGTTGCGCCATCCCATGCTGTTGAATCCCTCCCAGCCATTCGCATCGCCGGGGATCTGGCTGCTGTGGAATCCTTCGTACCCCATGCTCTCAGGACTGAAGAGGGTGGACCACAGGGCCATGTACGGGAACTGCCGGCGCCGGACGATAGTACCAATCAACACCGACGCCGGGCGGAGGTCGATGCGCAGGTCGATCCCGACCCCGCGCAGCTGCATCTGGACGATCTGGGCAACCTGTTCACGCGCGCTGAAGCCGGCCGTGGTCATAAGTGTCATCTCAACCCTGCGTCCGTCCTGGTCGCGCAGGATCCCGTCACTCCCGGCCGTAAACCCCGCCTCCGTCAGCAGCGCCGAGGCGCGGGCCGGGTCGTATGGGTAGGCCCGCACGCGCGGAGCGGAAGCCGGATGCCGCGGCGCCAGCCAGGTGTGCGCCACGAAATATCTGCCTCCATACACGGCCTGTACAATGGCCTCCCGATCAATGGCCATCGCAATCGCCCAGCGCACCCGGCGGTCGCGGAGCCACTCAGCGTCGAGATTGAAGCCGATGCGTTCCCAGCGCAGTGATGGTGTGTAAAACGTATCGACCTCATGCGTCCGTCGCTCGATCTCGAACATCTGCTCCACGCCAAAGTTATTGATTTCGCTCACATCGACCCCGCCGCTCATCACCGCGGCCTGCAGCACGGTGGAATCCAAGATGAACCGGAAGATCAGGCGTTGGATCCGTGCCCGCCCAGGTTGGTAGGCGGGATAGGCCTCCACCGTGAGGTGGCTTCCGGGCACCCATTCGATGAACTGGAAGGGTCCGTTGGCGATCGGAGCCCGCCAGTATTGATGGAGAGGCAGCCGCGCCGGGTCGCGCAGGTATGCACGCTCCAGGAGGTGACGCGGCAAGATGATCTGCTCCCCAAAGGGCAGCGATCCGGCAAATGGATAGCGTTCCTTCCACTGCACGATTATCGTGTACGGATCCTGGAGATTGGGGACGAGCACGTTGTCAACCTTGTTGAGGACTAACCGGCTGATCCCCGGGATGCGGGGATTTCGCAGCATTCCAAAGGTGAACCTGAAGTCCAGGCCGGTCACCGGGAGGCCGTCGTGCCAGGTGAAGCCTCGGCGAATGGCCCAACTGACCTCCATACGGCCGCCTGGCATGAGACGCCATAGGCCGCTGTCCAGCGACGGAAGCCTCTCGACAAGAATCGGTCGGCGCCGCCAGCGTTCGGTGTACGGTGCCACGAAAGTGAACAGGGCGTTTTCTACGACTCGGGCCGCGGACATCGGGGAAAACCGGCCCAGGGTGTCAGGCTCCTGGGCCATCCCGAGCACGACCGTGTCGCGCGCCGCCTCGGCGGGAAGGGTGGCGCACAGAAATAGGCTACATAGAACGGCGCCTGCCCATCGTTGCCGGAATTGTCTCATAGGTCCGTGCGTTGGAGGTTGATTGCGACTCAAGGGTGGACTTCGTCCCGTACGATCGGGGCGCCTTCCAAGCGGCGAGAACCCGTGTTTGGCGACCCGAGTTCTGGGAGCAGGGTCAAGGACAGGCGGAGGCGCTAGGATTCACACATTCTGACTGCCGCCCGGTTCGCTGGGGCAAAATAGTCGTCAGTAACAGGATGTCCCTCAGGGAACGGGAATACTACTGGGCCATGCCGGAGGTCACGCGGTGCTTGCGGAGGCGGAGCGATGGATGAGCGGGAGCGAACCGGCGTCTTCCGCGTCGGCGCGCCGACTTCTAAGGACATCCACCAGATTTTCGAACACGTGTACCAGGCCCTGCGGGAGAAAGGCTACAACCCGGTGGACCAGATCGTCGGGTACCTGCTGAGTGGGGACCCCACCTACGTCACCAGCCACCGGGATGCACGGACGGTCATCCGCCAGGTCGACCGCCTGCTGCTGCTGGAGGAACTCGTCCGCTGTTATGTCGAGCACAAACTCTGACTCGACCCCGTCCGACGCAGCGCTCATGGAGACGTTAGAGTGGAACACCTGATCATCGACGGTGGGAGACCTCTCCGGGGCTCCGTCCGCATCTCGGGCGGCAAGAACAGCTCGCTGGCTATTATTACAGCAGCCTGCCTCGCGCCCGCCCGGACCGTTCTGGAGAATGTCCCGCACTGCCGGGACGTCCTGACGCTCAAAGCCATCCTGGAGAGCCTGGGCGCCAAGATCACCCTGGACTCCGGATGGATGGTTATCGACTCCCGCAACCTGACCGGTCATGCTCCCCCCTACGAGCTCTGCCGCCAGATGCGCGCCTCGTTCTACACCGCGGGAATGCTCCTCGGCCGCATGGGCAGGGCGGAAGTCCCCCTTCCCGGAGGGTGTGTGATCGGGTCGCGTCCGGTCGACTTTCACCTCCGCGGGTTCACCGCCATGGGCGCGAACGTGCTCACCGAGCACGGTCATGTCCGGGCGGAAGCTCCGCAACTATCCGGGACGAGCTTTTTCGTCCCGCGCAGCAGCGTCGGCACGACGATCAACCTGATGCTCGCGGCCACTCTCGCCTCCGGACAGACGGTGCTGGAGAATGCCGCGCGAGAGCCCGAGGTAACCGATACCGCGGTCTTCCTGAGCCTCCTCGGGGCGCACATCAAGGGAGCAGGCACGAACACGATCTCGATCGAGGGTGTGAAGGAATTGCACGGCACCGGCCATGCCGTCATCCCGGATCGACTGGAAGCCGGGACCTACCTCATCGCCGCGGCCGCGACAGGCGGCGACGTGTTTGTTGAGCAGATGATCCCCGAGCACATCGGCGCGCTGCTCACGAAGCTCGAAGAGAGCGGAGCTCAGGTGGAACGCAACACCGACGGCGTCCGCGTACGTGGGGTCGGCCGTCACCGCGGCGTTGACGTCGATACCGCGCCGTTCCCCGGGTTTGCCACGGATCTCCACCCGCCGTTCGCGGCGCTGATGTCGATCGCCGACGGCCGCAGCGTCATCCGCGAGACGGTGTTCGAATCCCGCTTTGGCTATGTGGACGAACTGCGCCGCATGGGCGCCGACGTCCGGGTCGATGGAGACACCGCCACCGTCTCGGGAGTTCCTTATCTCACAGGCGCGCAGGTCGAGGCACTCGATCTGCGGGCCGGCGCGACTGTCGTGATCGCGGCGCTGGCCGCGCAGGGTACGAGCGTGATCTCCACCGTGGAAAACATCGACCGCGGTTACGAGCGGGTCGAGGAGAAGCTCAACGCCCTGGGCGCCAGCGTCCAGCGGATCGAGGTCGGCGGAGAGCCCGTCGTCGCGCAGGCCGGATAACCCGCAAGTTTATCACCCCTCGATTTCTGGCCGGGAAGTCACCTCCCTGAGCGCGAATATCCTTCAGAACAATGTCCCCGTTGAAGTGGATCGGTCGTCTCGTCCTCGGGATCTTTGAAGGGGCCGGCCGTCTGACCCTGCTGCTCTTCCAGGCCGGTCACTGGGTGTTACGCGGCCACATCGAGGCGCGCCAGACCCTCGCTCAGATGGCCCATATCGGAGTCGATGCCCTGCCCATTATTGCCATTACGGGTGCCTTCGCCGGGGCCGTGCTTGCATACCAGACGGCCAGCCAGCTGGTCGCCTTCGGCGTCCCCGGCTACGTTGGAGGCCTCGTGGCCCTGTCGCTCGCTCGGGAAGCAGCGCCCGTGTTCACCGCTGTGACGACAGCCGGCCGCAGCGGCGGGGGAATTGCGGCGGAACTCGGAACAATGGCAGTGACCGAGCAGCTTGACGCCCTGCGCGTCATGGCGACCGACCCGGTCCGTTACCTGGTGGTGCCCCGTCTGCTCGCCGGTGTGTTTGCGCTCCCGCTCTTGACAGTCGGCGCCCTTCTTGCCGGTATGGTCGGCGGGTGGGGTGTGGCATCGCTCGAGGGGGTTGGGACGGCCACGTACCTGTCGTCCGTGCGCCGGTTCCTGACCCCTTCCGACATCGTGGGCGGGCTCTTTAAGTCGGCGTTGTTCGGAATGATCATCGCGTTGATCGGATCGCATCGCGGCATGAGCGCGGATGGAGGTGCGGCAGGCGTTGGACGCGCCGCTACCGGGGCGGTTGTGGCGGCGATCGTCCTGATCCTCGTCGGCAACCTATTTCTGGATGTGCTGCTGTTCTAATCGCGCATGAGCGCGCCGGTGATCCGGGTCCGGGAACTCCGCAAGAGGCTCGGACGAGTTGAGGTGCTGCGGGGGATCTCGTTCGAGGTGATGCCGCAGGAGATCTTTGTGATCATGGGCCCCAGCGGCACGGGGAAGACGGTCCTCTTGCGGCACCTGATCGGATTACTGACACCCGACGCAGGGGAGATTTACCTGTGGGACGCGCCAGTGCATGCCCTGAGGGGGGACGATCTCGACCGGCTTCGCCTGCGCATCGGCGTCGTCTTCCAGTCGGCGGCGCTGTTTGACTCGATGACGGTGGGGGAGAACGTTGCCTTTCCCGTACGGCGGCATCGAGGAGAGAGCGAGATCAAGATCCGGGAGACGGTCTCCACGTTGCTGTCGATGGTGGGGATGGAAGGCCAGGAACAGAAGATGCCGGCCGATCTGAGCGGCGGCATGCGCAAGCGGGTGGGAATTGCGCGAGCGCTCGCCCTGAACCCGGACCTGGTCTTCTACGATGAACCCACAGCGGGATTAGACCCGCCCGCGGCGCGAGGGGTAGAGAGCTTGATGGCGCGGCTGCAGACCGACCTCGGCGTGACCTCGGTCGTCGTCACGCATGACCTCTGGACGGCGTTTGGGATCGGCGATCGCGTCGCCGTGCTGGATTCAGGAAGAGTGATCGCGATCGGCACACCCGCGGAGATCCAGGCTGATCCGCGGCCGCAGATTCGAGATTTCATCCACCCGCCGGCGGCGGGGGGAGAGAGAGGTGGGGAAGTATGAGTCCGGAAACGCGAGTGGGCATAGTAACGGTGCTCGCGTTCGTGCTGATCCTGGGGCTGGTGGTGTGGCTTCGCGGCAATCCCTTCGGCCCTCGCGGGTATCAACTCCACGTCGAGATGAGCGATGCCGCGGGGCTCGAGAAAGGCACACCGGTGCGAATGTCGGGCGTCACCGTCGGCGAGGTGAGCAACGTCGAGCTCACAGGCGAGAAGGTCGCCTTGCTGACCCTCACGATAAGATCCCGCGAGAGTATCCCCAAAGATTCGCGCTTCCGAGCCGCAACAACCGGTCTCGTGGGTGAACGGTATTTGGCAATCACTCCCGGTACCAGTAAGGATGCGCTGCGGACAACCCCCCAAACCCCAGCGACGGGCGACGATCCATTCTCGCTGGAGCGACTCGCGCAGCGTCTCGAGGATATCAGCGCGAAGGTGAACGACTTTATCCAAAACGCCAACCAGTTGATTACCGATCCGCAGATGCGTGCGGATCTGCGCGAGGCGCTGCGGAACGCGCGGGAGGCGACTGCGCTGGCCCGGGAGACTATCGCGCAGGCGCGCGTGGTGGCCGGCACCGTGCGCCGGGCAGGGGACAACATCGAGGCCACGTCCGTTCGAGTGCGGGAGATCGTAGACTCCGACGTTGCGGCCATTGCCGGTGACCTTCGGGCCATGGCGACAAACCTGGAACAGTCGTCAGAGCGCGTGAAGGCGTTCGTCGATGAGACCTCCGCCGGCGGGCAGCTATCCCAGGATATCCGCGAGACCGCGGCGGCGCTGCGAGACGCCGGCCAACGGATCCGGAAGATGTCGGAGGATCTGCAGGGCGTCATCAACCAGGAGAACGTGGCAAACGTGCGCGATCTCGTGGACGAGGCCAGGGCCACAATAAGGGAGGCCCGCGCGGTCGTGGGACGGGCCGGGGGTTTCATGGGGCAGTTATCGGGCGGAACGTCCTCGAGCCGGTTCTACTCGCTCAATTACGATGTCTGGTACAGCGGGCAGCGGGGCGGCCACAACCTCGATTTCACAATGTTCCCGGAGAGTTCGCGCTCGTACCGGTTCGGCGTCCACGACATCGGGGCCGGCAACCGGACAGTGTTGCAGGTGGGCGGCCGGCTCAACCCCACATTGGGCTGGCGCGCGGGGATCTATGAATCTGAGGTCGGCCTGGGAGTGGACTATCGGGCATCGGACCCGCTCACCCTCAGCCTCGACGCGTACAACATGAACCTCTTGACGCTCGATGCGATCGCCCGCTATCAGGTCTCGCCCGGCTGGGGGCTGACATTCGGCGGGAAGAACCTGCTTCGGACACCTGCCTGGTTGTTCGGGGTGGGGGTGAGTTACTGAGCGAAGCGAACGGCCCTGCTATAATCGGCTGAGGGCGAGTAGCTCAACGGTGGAGCATCCGGTTTACACCCGGAAGGCCGTAGGTTCGATCCCTACCTCGCCCACGAGTCCCCAGCATTGTACTAGGGAGTTCGAAAGAGCGTACTCTTTCTACGATTTTGGGAGCGCCTTTCCCGAGCCTCTTCGCCCCTTTTCGTGTAGGAGTTGATCGAAGTAGCTTGTTGCTACAAGAAAACTGCCTGCGATCAGTGGCCACCACGGAATCTGTTGTTCACGGTAGTATACGCCAAGCAGTATCAATTGAACCCCGATCAAGAAAAGACCCAATCCCCGTTGGACCAGCACGCTCATTAGTCTATACGCTGCGCTGCCTCGACCAGCACGTAATTCCGAGCGGTAGTATAAAAAGCCCAGAACAACGAGTCGGAGCCCGGAGATGCACGGTAACGTTGCCAACACGTACCATCCAATCATTTTGCCTCTTCTCTCCTATTCCATTAAGTCGCGATCAACTGTCTCTGCACCTACCATCTCCCTGTAAGCCGGTGAATGAAGTCCCTCCAAACTTCCCCTTGATGGTAACGAGCGTCGAGGAACATAGCTAGTACTAATGCAGCAGTGAACCTTCCAGCGAATGGGTTGTTGGCTGACTCTTGGAAGAACCCTTGCCAATTTCCTGTTTGTGCACGGGCAATAATGACGCTCCATTCGACGATGACATTCAGAGCAAACTGACTCGCAGCAAACGCATAAATTGCTTTGATGAGGTCCTTGCTAACAATACCATTCCTCGTCTCGGAAATGCGGGTTGGCCGAGTGGATGCTTGTTTGGCACTGTTTACTTCATCAGCCAACGCCCGAAGTCCATCAAGTGCATCCCCATGACCGGCGATTCGCGCTGCTTCACGATACCCAATGTAAGCGGCTACCCGCATTTCTTCGGGCAAGGAAAGCGTTACCAGAGCAGCCTCAGTGCGCAGCGTATTTAAACACTCTAACTCACATGCTGCCAATCCGGTAAGATCCACCAAGTTTACTGGATTATTAAGGACATATGCGTAGAGATTAAGAGACGACGGGTTGAAGTTCCACTGTATGAGATCCTCCGACAACCATCGCCCCACTCCAGGGTCGTAGAATCTTGCCCCCATATGGTACAGGCCCGTTGCCGGATCTAGTTCGGCACCTGTGAATCGATAGTTGCCTGTTGTCCACGTCCCCCCCGTGGCCCGAATATTGCCCATAGCATCGTAGAAGAGGCTCGCGACGTGGGTGCCCCCTTCGTCGGTCACACCTGTCAACCCGCCTAAGCCGTCATGGGCGAAGTAGCGGCGGTTTCCGTTAACCTCGCGGCGCCCGATGAGATTCCCGAAGATGTCGCGGTCCAGTTGGGCCTTCAAGGCGCCTGCCCCGTCCGTTTCCCAGATCGGACGGATGCCGTCGTAGTAGTAGACGGTGGCTCCATCGGGGCCGGTGCGGCGGAGCTTGAGCCCGTCGCCGTTATAGGTGTAGGATACGCTGCCGCCGGAGCCGCTGGCTCCGGTGAGGCGGTTGAAGACGTCCCAAGAGAAGCTCTGGCCGGCGGTGGTGCTGATGAGATTCCCGTTGGCGTCGTACGAATAGTTCACGGCGCCCGCGGTGGTGAGCCGGTTGTTCGCGTCGTACGAGTAGGGGGTCGTCCCGCTGGGAGCGGTCTGGCTGGTCCGGTTTCCCACTGAATCATACGCCCATGACCAGGAACCATAGGTGCCCGGGTACGCTGCCGCGGTAAGGCGGTTCAGGGCGTCATAGGTGAAGGTCGTGGTGCCCGTGCCGTCGGCCTGGCTGACCCGGTTCCCGTTCGCATCGTAGTTGTAGGTGAATGATTGGAAGATAGCGCTGTCGGGACGCTTATGCGTTATGGACTGCAGCCAGTTGTTGTTCAAATAGGCATAATCGGTTCGGGTGCCGTTGGGCTGGATGAGGGCGGTCCGATTGCCCGCCGGATCGTAGGAGAGGGTCCAGGCGAGCGTCCCCGTGGAGATCTGAGTCAGGCGGTTGGCATTGTCGTACAGATAGTTGAGCGTGGTGCTGCCGTCGGGATAGGTCAGCCGCGTCCGGTTCCCGTTCTTATCGAAGAGGTATGACACAGACCGGGTGTCGGGCGTTGTCGTCTGAATGAGGCGATCGAGCTTATCGTACGCGAAGGTGGTCGGGCCGCTGCCGTCGGTCATCGAGGTGCGGTTGCCGTTCGCGTCGTAGACGTAAGAGACCGTGAGGCCGCCGGCGGTCACGCGGGTGAGGCGGTTGACCTGGTCATAGGTATAGGTGTGCGTCGCCCCCTTGCGGTCCCGCATCGAGAGGCGGTTGCCGGCCTGATCATAGGTGTAGGTCGTGGCCTGCAAGAGCGCGTCCCGGACCAGTTGGAGCCGGTTGGCATTGTCATATTCAAAGGACGTGGCGTGGGTGCGGGCGTTAATAATCCGCATCAGGTTACTGACCGCGTCGTACTCATACTGCGTGATGCCGTTGCGGGCGTCGGTAATTTTGATGAGGCGGTCGCGGTTGTCGTATTCAAATGCGGTGGCCTGGATCTTAGCGTCGAGGGACCGGGTGCGGTTGCCATTGGCATCGTACTCGTGGCTGACGACGTTGTTGAGCGGATCCTTGACGCTGATGACGAGCCGGCTGAGGTTGTAGGCTGTGGTCCAGATCCGGCCGTTGCCGTTGGTCATGCTGACGTGGTCGTCCACTGCGTCGTACCCGTAGGTGGTCGCACCTGCCGGCAAAGGCGGGGTGACGGTCTGCAGCTGGCGTCTTGCCGTATAGGCAAACGAGGTGGTCTTCTGCAGAGGGTCGCGCACGGTCGCCACGCCGCCCCAGGGATGATATGTGTATTCGGTGAGCGACTCGTCCGGGGTGCCGACCGCACGGCGGACGCTGGCCAGGTTGTGCTTGCTGTCGTATGTGTAGTCCGTACGGATCCCCCGAGGATTGGTCACACTTGCTAGGTTGTCATTCGGTGGATTCTCCGTCGTGTTCCACGCCAGCGCGGTCGTCAGGTTCAAGGTGCCCGAAGCCTGGACGACCTGGGTGACCTTGTTGTGCGCGTTGAACGCAAACGTCGTCACGCGACCGAGCGGGTCGCTCACTTGGGTCACGTTGTGCCGGCTGTCGTAAGCGTACTGCGCGGCCTGGCCGAGCGGATTCGTCACCTTAACAACGTCCCCGTTGCTGATGTCATGCGTCGTGGCGTAGCCGAGGGCGTTCGTGGCCACTGTCTTGATGACTCGGTAGGGAGCCGTGGAGGCGTGAGTGTAAGCGTAGTTTGTGGCGATCCCGTCCACTGCGGTTACCTTAGCTATCCGAGGAGTCCCGTCGGGTCCCGTTGTCCAATCAAACGTGGTTGTAAATCCCCTCGGGTTCGTAATGGTTGCCAGCAGGCCGCTGGGTGTGTAGGTATGTCGGGTGATGTGTCCCGCAGCGTTCGTAACGGACAACACCTTGAGTGTGTTCGCGTCATAGGTGTAGGTGGACGTCCGATTGTATGGGTCAGTCACGCTTCGAAGTCGATAGGCCCACTTGGTTGCCACGCACTCCCCGATGTTCTCCATCCCTCCTTTCTGAACACACACCTCGTAGGCACGCTCGTAACTGTAGTTGGTTGACCGCCCGACTGGATCCGTCACTCGCAATAGATAGATCCCGACACCGTCGAGGAAGCTTGTGTGGACGAATGTGGCGATGTTTCCGTTCGCGTCACGCTCTTCTGCGATTAGCTGACTAGAGAACTTTCGAACTCTGCCCTTGGCCAGGTAAATAGTATGCCAACCGTCCCAGGTACAATTCGAGGGCACGGACTGAATGTTGGAGCTTATTCGCAATCCTGCAGGGGCCAGAGGCGACAGGCCCGCAGTAGCCGACCCTCGGTCAATCGGTTCTTTGGGGGGACAATTGTAATGAAGTTCCATCGTGG
>Ga0209845_1000045_pt1 | contig 14586 bp, 15 predicted proteins | sample GWRWS2_50_60_FD_187239 | JGI IMG/M metagenome (GOLD analysis project Ga0209845, IMG submission 187239) | Riverbed sediment microbial communities from areas with vegetation nearby in Columbia River, Washington, USA - GW-RW S2_50_60 (SPAdes)... | ecosystem: Environmental > Aquatic > Freshwater >... | reverse complement strand
GCCTGGACGGCTCAGTAACGGACTTTCATGCCTACACGATGATTCAGCTGGCGATGGCCTACGAGCGCGCGGAGGGATTCGACCTCATCCACAACCACGTGGACTATTTCGCGTTCCCGTTCGCGCGTCTCACCCGCACACCCACGCTGACCACGATGCATGGACGGCTGGACCTGCCGGAAGTGCGGCGGGTCAATCATGTCTTCCGCGAGCACCCCCTGATCTCGATCAGCGACGCCCAACGCACGGACCTGCCCGATGCCAACTGGATTTCCACGGTGCACAATGGGATCGATCCAGGCCAGTTCACGTTCCGCAAGGAGACGGGCAAGTACCTGGCCTTCCTGGGACGTATTTCGGTCGAGAAGCGGCCGGACCGCGCCATCGACATCGCTCGCGCCGTGGGAATGCCACTGCGCGTCGCCGCGAAAATCGATCCGGCCGACCGTGACTACTACGAGCACGCCATCCGGCCGCTGATGGACAACGACCTGGTTGAGTTCGTGGGGGAGATCGACGAGGAGCAGAAGGACGCCTTCCTGGGCAACGCGTTCGCCTACCTCTTCCCCATCGATTGGCCCGAGCCGTTCGGGATCACCATGATCGAGGCGATGGCGACGGGCACCCCTGTGATCGCCATGAATTGCGGCTCCGTGCCTGAAGTGGTCAGAGACGGGGTCACTGGCTTTATCTGCCGCGACGTGGGCGAGATGATCGCCTCGGTCAGGCGCATCTCCGAGATCTCCCGCGAGGCGTGCCGCCTGCACGTGGAGAAGCACTTCTCCCGGGCGGATATGGCCAAGAAGTACGAGCAGGCATACCAGCGAGTCCTGCGACATCGCGTGGCCGTGCCCGCCTAGACGATGCCGGCACGCATCCAGCTCGGTCCCCCGCGCATCTCCCTGGCGGAAGGCAGCAGCCTCTTCGTGAGCGCTCCCGACGGGAACGTCTACCCGGGGGAAGACCACGGCCTGTTCGTCCAGGACACGCGCCTCCTGTCACGCTACCGCATCCGTATCGCCCGCCGGCGGTGGCTGCTGTTCTCCTCGGCGCCAATTACGCATTACTCCGCCCAGCTCTACTACGTGAACCCGGGGATGGATTCACCCGCCGGCACAATCCGCAAGGGATCGGTGGCAATGACCCTCGGGCGCACGCTGCGGGGCGGCGTCCACGAGGATATCGACATCGCCAACTACAGCGCGCGGCCCGCGATCTTCCCGCTCGTGATTGAGGCGGAGTGCGACTTCGCCGATCTCTTCGAGATTCGCCGTATCGGGCCGCAGCGCGCGCGCAAGGTCCGCGTCGAGGTCCATAGCGACGGAACTCACGAGATACGCTGGTCGTACAGCCGGGAGGATTTCACCCGCGGCCTGATCCTCCGGGTCCTGAACGCCGACAGCCCGCCTGAGCTCCATCACGCCGGACTGACCTTCCACGTCACAGTACCGCCGCACGGACGATGGCACAGCTGTCTGCACTTGATGCCCGTCGTGGGGCAGGAAACGCTCCAGGCTCCCGGGACCTGCCACGGTACGCTGCTCGATGAGCTTGAAGACCGGCGCCGGAGGTGGTACCGCTCGGTGGCCACCTGCGAGGCCCCCAATGAGGATGTCCGCCTGGCCTACCGGCAGGCCGTGGACGACCTCACGGTGCTGCGCCTCACCGCAGCCGACTCGCAGGTCGAGCACGCAGTGGTGGCGGCCGGCATCCCGTGGTTCGCCACGCTGTTTGGCCGCGACAGTCTCATCATCAGCCTGCAGTCCCTGCCCGTGGTAAAAGGGTTCGCGCCCGCGGTGCTGCGGGAGCTCGCGGCGCTGCAGGCGACGGCGGTGGACGATTTTCGCGACGCGCAACCCGGCAAGATCCTGCACGAGATCCGGTACGGCGAGCTCGCCCATTTCCAGGAGATCCCGCACACCCCGTACTATGGCACCGCCGATGCGACGATTCTGTACCTCATCCTGCTCCACGAGACCTATCGCTGGACCGGCGAGCGGAAACTCGTGGAAGATCTGCTGCCTGCCGCTGAGCGCGCGCTCCTGTGGATCGACAGGTATGGCGACCTCGACCAGGACGGTTTCCAGGAATATCTGCGCCGCTCACCTCGCGGGATCAAGCACCAGGGGTGGAAGGACTCCGCCAATGGTGTGGTCCACGCCGACGGCGGACCGGTGGACGCCCCCGTCGGGCTCGTGGAACTGCAGGGCTATGTGTACGACGCGAAACGGCGGATGGCCGCGTTGTATGAGGCGCTCGGCCGCGCCGACGATGCGTCGCGACTCCGCCGGGAGAGCGAGGCGCTGCGCGAGCAGTTCGAGGAGCGGTTCTGGTGGCCGCAGGAGGGCACCTACATTTTCGGTCTGGATGGCCGGAAGCGTCCGATCTACTCCGTCGTCAGCAATCCCGGGCATGCGCTGTGGTCCGGGATCGCGCGACCTGAACATGCCCGGGGCGTCGTCCGCCGTCTCATGGCGCCCGACATGTTCAGCGGATGGGGCGTGCGCACGCTCAGCAGCCGGCACTCGGCATACAACCCCTTCGACTACCAGCTGGGCGCGGTGTGGCCGCACGACAACGGCTTGATCGCGCTCGGGTTCCGGCGCTATGGCTTCGCGAAGGAAGCGGCACGGATCGCGGAGGCGATGTTCAGCGTGGCCGCATCCTTCCAGTCCCACCATCTGCCGGAGCTCTTCGCGGGCCTGCCCAGGGCGCCGCGGTCGTTCCCGGTGCAGTACCCCGACGCCAACGTGCCCCAGGGCTGGGCGGCCGGCTCCGTCTTCATGATGCTGCAGGCCCTGCTGGGCATGCGCGCCGACGCCGCGCACGGACGGTTGCTGCTCGATCCACATCTCCCGGAGTGGGTGCCCCGACTCAGCCTTCGCGGCCTGGCCGTTGGCCGCGCGCGGTTCGACCTCGACGTAACGCGGGATGGGGACGAGGCGCGCGCCGAGATCGACATCCACGAGGGCTCTCTGGACCTGGTCCTCGAACCATGGACGCCTGACGAAATCTAGCGGACCACGAGGGACGCGCTTCCGCCCGGAGAACCTTTCCGACCGGAGCACGATGCGAAGACGCGGATGGATCGTCCCGGTGGCCGCGTTCATCCTGGCAGTCATCGCCCTCTTCTCAGTTTACGCGTTCGTCTTCCCAGGGAGACGCGAACCGCTTGCGGGTAGTCCTTACACTCTCATTATCCAGCCCAACGTCTCCACCGAGTCAGTGGACCTGGCGAAGCGCGGGCTCCTGATCGCCAACGACTATCTGATCAAACGCCTGGGCCGAACGATCACCACCCCAATCGATGTCCGTCTCTCCGGATTTACGCCGTGCACGCCCTTTGAACCGATCCCTCAACTGGCAGCCACCGGATACGCCGATGCCCGCCGGCTCTGCATCAATACCAGAAGCCGCGTCTGGAAATCCGCTGCGGCGAACCCCTGGATTCCGCTGGCCCTCGTCGCTCACGAGCACTTTCACGTCCTGCAGAGTCAAATGGGGTGCCTCCCGCCACGGGCGCGGAAGGAATATGCCTGGTTGACTGAAGGGAGCGCCGTCTATGTGGGCTGGCGCACCGTCATCGAGGCGGACGAGGTGAGCGCCGAGCGCGCAGAGGAGTTGTTCAATCGCCTGCTCACCTCGCGGGGCGCCCTCCCTAGGTTAACGACCTACGAGCGCGAGATTGAAGGAGATGCGGCTTACACGCTGGCGTACAACGCCTTTCAAATACTCATCGCCAGGGGCGGGCTCTCATCATACATGGATTTCTGTACGCGAGTGGCCTCTGGAGAAAACTGGCGGGCCGCCTTTGCCCAGGCGTTTGGGCTCACCGTGGATCAGTTCTACGCCGCGTTCGAGTCCTCCCGGCGGTGATGACGCGTCCCCGCGACTACCTGCCGGGAAGCAGACTCTCGAGGAGATCCCGCACCCGCTCCCCTGTTGTCGCACTCACAGACCAGGAGCTCGGCTGCACTGAGGCACCCGGGACCCGTGGTCGTGGAGGCGGTGATCGACCCGTACGAGCCGCCGATGCCGCCGAAAATCACATTCGAACAAGCCAAGAAGTTCGCTCAGTCGCTCGCCCGCGGAGAGCCAAACCGAGAGAAGATTGCGCTGACGGTGCTGGCGGATCGAGTGCGCGAGCTCGTGTAGCGTTCGGTGCCGTTCTAGCGGCTCCGCCGCCGCCGATTGCCGGACTGGCGGGGTATTGCGAAGTGCGCGGCGATCATCTGCGCAGCTTTGTGCGGACCCAGCCGAGTATTATCAATGACGATGTTGTTGTGATACGGCACGTCACTAGATAGCTCGTAACGGTTGAGCCATTCTCTCAATCTCTTGACCTGTCTCATCTTTCGAAAGACCCGGCGCGACGGCGCCCGGACACGCCGTAACAACTCTTTGCGCTCGCAGATCAGACGGACGAAATGCACGCGGCCACCGTGGCGTTCGACGGCGCCAACGACGGCCTCCACGAATCCATCATCCTGGCCTTTGGCATAGACGAATGTAAAGATGACGCCGGGGATGCTTGCTTTGGCCGCGGCCTCGATCAACTCCACCCGGTAGCGATCTACGAGACTAAAGAATGGCCCCTGTCCCCACTCAAAGATCGAGCAGACCAGATCGATCGTCAGATGATTGTGGAAGACGCGATAGCCGGTGAGCTTCGCGAGGGCATTCGCAACGGTAAGCTTACCGACCGCCGGAGGACCATAAATGAATACGAGATTCATGGGGTAAGCCCAAACATCTCGGCCGCAACGGAGTCTAACCCCTGCTACAAGGGACGATAAGGGAACATAAGGGAACATAAGGGACGCTATCTCAGGTCGTTATGTTCCCTCAACTCGGTCCGGACCGAGTGTTCGATGATCCAGTTGGGGCATACGGGATTGCTTGGGCGCCGGTTCCCGTTTGAACGCGATCAAGCCAACCATCGTTTGCGGCGTTTATAGCTTTTGATCTCGGTGAACCGTCTCCGTTCAGCCCCCCGGATGCCGAGATAGAATTCCTCCACATCAACGTCTTCCCTGAGCTTGGCGGTCGGACCGTCGAGCACGATCTTCCCGTTCTCCATGATGTATCCATACGATGCGAGTTCCAACGCCATCTTGGCGTTCTGCTCGACGAGCAATATCGTCATGGCGGAGGTGGTGTTGAGGCGGTGGACGAGTTCGAAGATCTCGCGGGCGACGAGCGGCGCCAGACCGAGGCTCGGCTCATCGAGCAACAATACCCCGGGGACCGCCATCATGGCGCAGCCGATCGCCAGCATCTGCTGCTCGCCCCCTGAGAGATACCCGGCGCGCAGCTTACGCCGCTCCCGCAGGCGGGGGAAGTATTCGTACACCGAGTCCAGCGAGACGAGGCCCAGTCTGCGGCCCTCTTTCCGCCTCCCCAACGCGGCCCCGACGAGCAGGTTCTCCTCCGCGGTCAACTCTTCGAAGAGCCGGCGGCCTTCGCGCACCATGACGATCCCCATGCGCGCGGTCTCTTCCGGCAGCCGGTTCTCGATGCGCCGTCCGTTGAACTCCACGCTGCCGCGGGTCACCTCGCCTCGCTCCAACCGCACCAGGCCCGTAATCGCTTTGAGCGTCGTGGTTTTGCCTGCGCCGTTGGCTCCGATCAGCGCGGTGATCTTCCCCTCAGGAACGTTGAGGGAGACGCCCTTGAGTACAAGGATCGTCCCCCCGTACACGACCTCGATGTTGTTGACGGTCAGCATATGTTGACGGGGGGCTTACGCCTCCCCGTCGGTAGTGCGCTTAGAACCCCAACCAGTCCCTCCGGCGCTCAACATTGACGGGCTTGACGGGGGTGATCCGGCCGTTGCGGATCTGCACGATGCGCGTGGCGGTGGACGGCCGGTGGTCGGTGCGGCTCAGCGTAATCGGCGGCGCAAGCCCTGCCGGATCCCAATCCTTCAGCGTCTCCAGAGCCGACCGTATTGAGGGGCCGCTGAACCCGCCGAGGCGGGAGTAGGTCGTCCAGTTGTCGACGATGATCTCAAGTCCTTTCTTCAGCAGGGCGACATTCAGCCAGCCGCGGATATACGAGGCGATCACCGGACTCTGCACCGTTCCCCACTGGAACTCCGGCACGCGCCCGCGGAACCGCGTGTACGCATCGACGACCGTCCGCATGCCCGCTGAGGGCTCACCGAAGTAGACGTGCGGGGTGCTGCCGTAGACCCCCTCCGCATCCTTCCCGATGAGCTTGATCATGCTCTCGTCGTAGCCCCACACATTCACGAAGAACCGGGTGGTGAGCGCCGCGGCCTTCGCGTCGCGCACGATCACCGACGCGGAGTTGGTCGTGCCGCCGATCCACGCGAAGTCCGCCCCGAATGACTTCACCGCGGCCACCTGCGACCGCGCCTCCAGCGCCGCGAGGGCAACGATCTGGTCCGGTCCAACCTCAAAACCGAGCTCCTGAGCGTAAGCCTTGCCCGCGGGAATCGGCGCGCGGCCGTAGGGGTGATCGGGGTACATGAAGACGATCTTGGGCCGGCTGATGCGCTGCTCCGCGGCCAGTTCCTTGGCAAATTTCAGGACGGCGCGGAGCTGGTCGGAATAGCTGCTGACCGGATAGAAATTGTACGGCGTCTTCGCGGGGTCGTCCAGGTGCGAAGAGTAGGAGGCGGAAATGTAGGGGATCTGGTCCTCGCTGATCGTCTCCTTCAGGGCTTCGGTGTCGCCGGTGCCCCATCCGATGATCGCGTTGACGCGGTCGACGTCCCGATACTTGCGATACAGCGACAGCGCATCGGGAATGCGGTACCCGTAGTCAGACCAGACCAGGTCGATCTTCACTTTGCCGCGGATGCCGCCCTCCACCTCGTTGATGTAGCGCACATGATCGAGGACGCCCTTGTGGTAGTCGACGCCGACGTCTGATGTCGGCCCGGTGGTGTCGAACAGCGCCCCGACCTTGATCGTCGCGGGAATCGCCTGCTGGGCCAGCGCGGACGCAGGACCAAGCGCGAGCAGCGCCGCCAGCAGCAGCACGGCCACTCTCATCATCGTTCCCCCCTCCCCCGTTCAGGCGAATGAGATCAGACGCGGGGATACAGAGCTCCCACATCGGTGGTACGGCTCAAATTCGGAGGCGAGGCGGTGGTTCCCTTCAGCGGGAAATCTTGCGGACCGTCACCGATCGCACGGTGAGGTCCTCCTTGCGGTTGCCGCCGGCGTTGATCGCGAAATCCCATCCCCAGGTGTCGGCAAAAGCGGCGTCGGCGAGGCGAAACGTGTACGTGACCCAGCCATCCTTCGCCTCGACCCACTGCCATTGGGTAAAACGGTATCCCGTCATGGAGTCGTAGAGCAGGTTGTATCCGAGTTGCTGTGGCCCCCCCGCGCCGTGGACCTCCACACTTACTTCCACGTCGAACCGGCCGTCTACATAGAACAAGAAGCTGTCGTCCACGTCGAAGTACACAAAGACGATATCCCTGGCGGCCACCGTGCGCACCGCCTCGCTGCCGGCGACGTCCACGACATCCACCGCGCCGTTCCGGCGGGTACGAAAGGGCATGTTGTAGAGGCCGTTTTCAACGTTCGCTTTGCCGAGTTTGGCGCTGACCTCGGTCGCGCCGCCGAAGTCCTGGGTCCGGGGCATCCCCGGGGCCCCGCTGGCCGCGAGTGTTTCCCGAGCGGCCGCCACCGCCGAGGCGCCGAGGCCGGAAATCAGGAGCGGCTCGCCCCCCAGTGTCACGGTGCTCTTCCCGCCGGCGGCTGACACTGTTCGCGGATCTCCCGCCGGATTCAGGGCGGTCATCCCCTCTCCCTCCAGGGCCAGGGTGGCCTCACCGCCGATGCTCCACGCGACGGCTACAGCATCCGTCTCCCCAAACACGAGCGCGATTGTTTTGGGCTGCGTGAGATAGCCGGCGAAGACCTTGCTCCCTAACCGGGCGGATATCATCTCCAGCGCGCCCATCCCGATTGATGGGTCGATCGCCCAATCCACACGCTCGACATTGAACGCCTTGGCGATGGCCGCCACCTTGAGCATCTGCGCGGACCAGCCGGATCGCTCGCCTCCGGCCCGCGGGTCCCATTCGATCCAGACGGCCTTTCGCGTCCGGGCCAGGAGACGCTCTCGCAGCACGCCGAGCGGACGCAGCAGCGCCTCGGGGGCCAGCCCGCGCGGGGAGAGGGAGATGGCATCAAACGATTCAGGGATCTCGAGCAGGGCCCGCGTGATGGAGATGAGGTCAACCCCGAATGGTGTCGCGAGGACAACGCGGCTTCCCGCGTCGGCCGTCTTCGTATGCGTCTTTGTCGCCCGGACCAGCGCTTGATACTCACGGGCCGTGCCGCGCCAGATCGGCAGGCTCAAGACGGTCCAGACCTGCCAGTCCTTCACGCGCCCCTTGTATCTGGACGCTGCCTTGGCAACGAAGTTTTCCCAATCCGCGATCCGCTTCGGAGGTTGCCGCGACCAGATGGCGGGATCGCGCAACTCGGATCCGGTGGCAAGCGAAGCCCACTTCGGCATGTAGGCCAGGACCAGCGTCACGGAAAGGCCGGCCCGTGTGGCGGCTGCCACCGCGGCGTCGAGCTCCTTCCAGTCGAACGCACCGCGATCCGGCTCGATCTCCGACCAGTCGGCCAGGAGCTTGACGGACGCCGCTCCACCGCGGCGCATCGCCGCAAAGTCGGCGCCCCCGGCCGCCGCGAACCCGGTCGAAAACGGAACGGCCGGCTGACCTTGCGCCCGCCCGGACAGGACAGGCACGGTCAACAGGGTGATGATGAGGAGCGCCAGTGCGTTGCGTCGCATGACCCCAACCATACCATCCTTTGCCCGCCATATCATCACCATAGTACGGACGGCGCGGGAGGCCGGTTCGGGCCGGGGAGGACCGTGCGCGCAGGGATGTGAATAAGGTAACGCCATGTGGGAACGGCCCAGCGCAGTTTCGATTGTCGCCGGCGGCGGCGAGGGGCGGACGGAACTGACGGCGTTCGACCGCGCGCTCATGGACGCCGGCATCGCCAATCTGAACTTTGTACGCGTCACCAGCATCCTGCCCGCGGACACGCGGATCATCGCGGTTCCCGCGTTCGTCCCCGGCATGCTCACCCCGGCCGTCTACGCGAAGATCGACAGCCACACGCCGGGCGAGCGCATCGCCGCGGCAGTGGGCATGGGGCTCTCGCATCGTTCGTATGGCGTCATCATGGAATACAGTCACAGCGGCACGGGCGAGAACGCCGAGTCCATCGTCCGCAATATGGTAGAAGAAGCAATGGCGCTGCGGGATCTGCCCGTCGCCGACATCAAGGTCGCCGTGAAAGAGCATGTCGTGCAGCGTATCGGTTGCGCGGTCGCCGCCGTCGTGTTCTGGCCGGACGACGCTGCAGGCGGGAGGCGGCGCGACCGGTGAGCCAGTGGATCGTGGACGTCATCGGGGACGGCTTTGGGCAGGCCACCCAGGTCGATGACCTCCTCTACGACCACCAGTCGCCCTACCAGCGGGTGCAGGTGGCGGCCTCGGCGCGCTTCGGACGCATGCTCGTGCTTGACGACGCGGTACAAACGACGGAACGGGATGAGTACGTCTACCACGAGATGCTCGTCCACGTGCCGCTGGTCAGCCACCCCGCCCCGCGGCGCATCCTCATCATCGGCGGCGGCGACGGCGGCACGCTGGAGGAGGCGCTCAAGCACCCCGTCGAGTCCGTGACGATGGTCGAAATCGACGGCGAGGTCGTCGAGGTCAGCCGCCGCTTTCTGCCCGGAATCTCCGGGGGTGCCTTCGATGATCCGCGCACCCGGCTGCGCATCGAGGACGGTGTGGCCTTCGTGCGCGCTACCACGGAGCGCTTCGACGCCATCCTCGTCGACTCGACAGACCCGAAGGGACCCGGCATCGCGCTGTTCTCAGAGGAATTCTATCGCGCCTGCGCCGGGATCCTCACGCCCTCCGGCGTGCTGGCCGCACAGAGCGGCTCGCCGCTGCACCAGCGTAGCTTGATGGAGGGTATCTCCCGTCACCTGTCCGCCGTCTTCCCAATCGTCGCGCCGTACTGGGGTGCGGTTCCTGCCTATCCGGGCACCCTCTGGAGTTTCACTTTCGCCTCAGCAGCGACCGATCCGCGTCCTTCGCCCGACGAGGTGTTCCGCCGCATCAGCTCGCGTGGCCTTGGCCCCTTGCGGTACTACTCGCCCGGGGCCCACCACGCCGCGTTTGCGCTGCCGTCCGTGCCGTGAAATTTCTCGGCGCGGACCTCCACAGCCATCCCGCGGCCCTGCTCATCGGCGTGCCCTACGACGCGACCTCGACCTTTCGCGCCGGGAGCCGCCACGCGCCTGGGGCGATCCGGTGGGCGTCGCAGAGTATCGAGACATTCAGCCCGGTTCTCCGCCGTGACCTGGAAGACATCGCGTTCGGCGATGAGGGCGACCTGCACGTCGAAGGGATGACCCCTGAAGCCATGGTGGACACCCTCGCCTCGCGCATCGGGGCACTCGAGGCAGCCACGCTGCCCGTGATCGTGGGCGGCGAGCATACGGTCACCCTTGGCATCGTGCGCGCGCTCGCCGGCCGGCATCGCGACCTGGCGGTGCTCCAACTCGACGCGCACACCGACCTGCGGGACGAGTACGAGGGCCGGCGCGTGTCGCATGCCACCGTGATGAGGCGGATCCTTGACCTTGTTTCACCGGGTTCCCTGGTGGCGGCGGGCATCCGCGCGGGGACGCGTGAGGAGTTCTTGCTCTCGACGGGCCTGCGGTACTCCTCGCATCGCCTGGCCATACCGCCGGAGGTCTGGACGTGGCTAGAGGCCAGGCCCGTCTACGTCACCATCGATATCGACGTCATGGATCCAGCCGACGCGCCGGGGACCGGCAATCCCGAGCCTGAGGGCGTCTCGGCCCACGAGCTCCTGACATTCGTGCGTCGGCTGGAGGGTTTGCGGGTCGTGGGAGTGGACCTCGTAGAGGTATCTCCGCCCTATGACCCGTCAGGCAGGACCAGCGTGCTCGCTGCGACGATCTTGAGAGAGGCGATCCTGGCGATCACCGCCCCCAGACCTGCCTGAAGACCCGCAGCGCGTTGGCCCCAAGGATCTTGCGGATGTCCGCCGGCGCGTGGCCGCGTTCGATCAGGCCCGCGGTGAGGTTCGGCAGTTTTGAGACGTCTTCGAGATCCTCCACCGCCTGACTGAACCCATCGAAGTCCGACCCCAGGGCGACGTGATCGGTCCCCATCACGTTGACCAGATATTCGATATGGGCGAGGACAGCTCGCAGGCTGGGGCCGCCGGTGAAGGAGGGGTAGAAATTTACGCCCACCACGCCACCGCCCTTCTTGATCTCCCGCAACTGATCGTCGGTGAGATTGCGCCGGTGCGGTGTGAGGCCGGCGGCGTTGGAGTGCGTGGCCACGACGGGTCCGCGCACGGAGCCCATCACATCCCAGAAACTGCGCTCGGAGAGATGCGACACGTCCACCACAATGCCCAGGCCCAGCATCCGCGCTATGACGGCTCCTCCGAGCGGGGTGAGACCTCCGTGGCGCTCTTCGACTGCGCCGTCGGCGAGGTCATTGCTGTTGTTCCAGGTCAGACTCATCATGCGCACGCCCCGCGCATAGAGCCGGTCGAGATTCGCTACGTCTCCGTCGATGGCCGAGCCGTTTTCGACCGCCAGCACCGCCGCGATCCGGCCGGTTCGTGATACGCGCTCGATTTCTGCGACCGAGGTCACGCGAACGAGCCGATCGTCCTGCTGATCGAGACGCTCGAACGCGTCGAGCAAGCGGCTCACCCGTCCGAAACCCTGGCCCGTGAAATGTGGATGCACGAAGAGCGCGAACACCTGCGCATCGACCCCGCCTTCGCGCAGGCGGGGGAGGTCGATGTGTCCCGCCGCGCTCCGGACGGCGATGTCGCGCGTTCCGGATTCGACCTCGAGAATGGTGTCGCTGTGGAGATCGACGACAGTGGCGTCGCGGTGAAGAGCAAGGGCGTTCAATCAGGACTTCTCTGGAGGGCAGGCGCAGGGACGCTGATGACACTTCGGACATCCCGCGGCGTAGCGGGACACCGCGTCCTCAGCGTCAACCCCGCACAACGTCGCCAGGCTCACGGTCCAGGCCAGCACGTCGGAAAACTCCTCGCGCAAGGCAGCAGGCTCGCCTGTGCGAACGGCACGCGCGAGCTCGCCGACCTCTTCAGCGAGCCAGCGGAAGGTGCCGTCCTTGCCGCGGGCGCGGTCGCGGTGGCCGTACGTCGCTTCGATGATCTGCTGGAACTCACGGAGATGCACGCCCTGAGAGTTCAGCGGAGAGGAACTGAAACCTTGCGGGGTGTTTCGAACGCGCTACTTCATTCCCGTCAGTTCGGCCGCGATCGCCATCAATACGGTTTGGGGCACATTGCCGAGGACCGCGAAGTTCGTCGCGCGCGACTGCCACAACACCACCCGGAAATAGCCAAGGTCGAGGAACCGGCCGAGGGGTCCTCGCATGCTGCCCACAACAGTCTCCCTTCCGACGTTGGGGAAGGCCATCCGCGATGCGGGGGTCTGGAAGATCGTCACGACGCCGACGCCGTCGCTGTATGTCGCTGCCGCAGCGGCGAACGCACCGTGACGCGCCACACGGCCGTCGCGAAAGACATACCGGTTGAGCAGGCGCGGAGGAGCGACGATTGGGGTGCCCGCCTGCCGGCGCAGCTCGTCTGCGGTCGTCACCCGGCCTCCCGAGACGTGGAAGGAGAGCACCTTCGCGCCCGCGGGCCGGCGAAATGTGAACAGCGCCGTCGGGAGGTTGAGGCTGTAGCTGATGCGGCTGAAGTAACTGACGTACACGATCTCGCCGCCAGCATCCCGTTCCTCCGTGCGCAGGACCACGCCGGTCGCCTGATCCACCCACAAGTGCCGGTTGCTGCCGCCCGCGCCTGGGGCAAGCGCCAGGACAACGGTGTCCCGGCCGATCACCGCCTCACGTCCGAGCAGGGAAACGGTATACCGGCGGAGGATATCCTCCGCCGGTTCGGGCGACCCCGCGCCCTGCACAAAAGACGGACCGCGAATGACCAGGTGCATCGATGGTTCGTACTGCCAGGTATCCACCCCATCGTCCACGATGAGGCGGCCGCTCACCGATTCCGGAGAGAGAAATTCCAGGCGCAGCCGGCCCAGCCGTTTGTAGGCTTCCAGGATCGTGACCGTCTCCGCGCGTGTGCCCCTGACCGTCGAGATGACCTTCGTTCCTTCGTAATCGATGAGCGCGGGCGCGGCGAGCATCGTCTTGAGGATGGACGCCGCGTCGGGAGCGGGCCTGGGCGCCCGCGACTCGAAGCGGACCGCGGCGGGGGCAGGCATCGTCAGCCCAAGCACCAGCGCCGCAATGATGACGTGCGTTCCAGTCACGGCTCCTCTCCGGGCGCGCGCCGGGCGCCGGCGAGAGCAAGATTCGCATCACCGACCAGCAAGCCGATGTACGCGCGATCCACAAATGGATCGGCGGACGAGACCAGGGCGTGCTCGCGCACGTAGACGTCCACGCCGATGTCGGCGGCCTGCAGCCGGTCGATGCGGCCCTTCACCAGCGGCACCGCGACCAGGATGAGCACCAGCATGGCCGCGGCGACGGCGTACGCCGGCCGCCTGAACGCGGCGCGTATGGTCTCGAGCATTCCGGAGGCTACGGGGCGGCCTTCTTCCTGGGCGATCCGGCGGCGCAGCCCCTGCCACACTTCCTGCGGGGCCTCTCGTTCGGGAAGCCGCCCAATCAGATGCTTCACCTGCCGCAGTCCGGCAAGCTCCTCGCGGCATTCGATGCAGGTCACTAGATGCGCCTCGACCTCGCGCCGTTCGTCGGGAGAAAGCTCGCCGTCGGCGTAGGCGGACAGCTGCCGTATCAGGCGGGCGTGGATCACCGTTCCATCCCCCTTCCCTGCGCGCGGCCGGGCAAGAGGTGGCGCAGGCGCTCCTGCAGCATCCGCCGGGCGCGGTGCAGCCGTGATTTCACGGTGCCGACCGGGATGCGCAGCGTTTCGCTGATCTCCTCGTAGGAGTGTCCTTCGATATCACTCAAAACGACCACCATCCGTAATTCCGAACTGAGCGCGAGCAGAGCGCGCTGGATGTCGGCGTCCAGCTGCGCGCTCAGAACAGTCTCTTCCGGATCCGCGGCAGGATCCGCGACTTCGCGGGTCACCTCGTCGCCCTTCGCGGTTACCAGCGGCGCGTCGAGCGACTCGATGCGTACCTTGGGCCGGCGCCGGAGCATGTCGATGTAGAGATTTGTGACGATCCGGTACAGCCAGCTCTCCAGGTTCGCGGTCGGATCGATCCGACGGAACGCGCGATAGACGCGGATGCACGCCTCCTGCGTGAGATCCTTGGCGTCGGCGTCGTTGCCGGCCATGCGGTAGGCGAGCAGATAGATCCGGCGGCCATACCGCTCCAGCAAGGCCTCGTACGCCTGAATCTCGTGACGCTGATACCGGGGCGGCGAGGAATTGGAAAAACGCCCACCCGCTCTCACTGTATCCTACGGGAGCGGCGGGCGCGGAAGTTCCGGCACAACCGTCATCGTATCACAATGCCTGCACGGAGGCG
>Ga0209845_1000044_pt1 | contig 14636 bp, 19 predicted proteins | sample GWRWS2_50_60_FD_187239 | JGI IMG/M metagenome (GOLD analysis project Ga0209845, IMG submission 187239) | Riverbed sediment microbial communities from areas with vegetation nearby in Columbia River, Washington, USA - GW-RW S2_50_60 (SPAdes)... | ecosystem: Environmental > Aquatic > Freshwater >... | reverse complement strand
GGGGGGGGGGGGGGGGTGTGTAGTTTAGTCGAGTCCGTTCGCTGGCGCGACAACGTACGCAGGCATAGCTTCGCGCACCGAAACTGAGCCGGTGTCGTCTGTTGCCATGCTCGGGAACGCCGTAGCTAAGTACGTGTACGCGGGCCGCGTGACGTACGGGAGCGCATAGGACGCTCCGAATTGTACCTGTTTGCAGGCAAAAAGAGAGGGCGAGATTTCTCTCGCCCTCATGGACGCTCGTGGCAGCTACGCTGCTACGCGTACGGATCTACGCGAACGGGAAGCCATCCCTCGCAGCGATCATCCCAGCTACGCTGGGCACACCGCACAGCCGCAGCCATCGTAGCCTCGTCAGAGCTACGCTCTGTCACGATCACGCGCCGCTCAGTCCCTTCGGGACTGCGTAGAACGACGGTGACTGTCATGCCTTCCGCCGCCTTCGGCGGACGACCGGGGGCCGCGCCTTCGTGACCGTACCAACCCGAAGGGTTCGCACAAGCCTGCCCTCGCAGTCGTACCAGGGGACGTGGCTGACAGGAACGTAGTTCCTGACTCGCAAGCTAGCTCACGTCCTTGACGTGCTTGCTCTGTACCAGAGCATCGAGGGTCGTCAGCTTGAACGTAGTGGCGAAGCCACTGAGGCGGTTGCGGGCCGGAACCCGACCCTTCTTGTCGGCTTCACCGACAATCTCGAACTGCGACTCGCCGCCGCCCTTCTTCACGTAAGTGAAGGTGCAGCCCTTGACCCACTTCGACTCCTTCGGAGTCGCCGTGCTGCGACCCTTGCCACGGGAAGCCTTCGGCTTCGGAGCATCCTCCTGCGGCTCACTGTCCGCCGCCTTCGGCTCCTGTGCGGTGAGGTGCGCCAGGATGGCGTCGAGCTTGGCATCCTGAGCATCCACTCTCTCCGAGAGTGCCGCGACCGTGACCCGACCCTTGTTCTGCGAAGCAGCCATGCTAGCCACTCCTTCCTCGCCCCTTCGGGGCGTCTGTGCCGCTCGGCCGACCCGAGCAGCGGAAACCGCAGCTTAGCAGATCGGCGCGCAGGGCTTCGCCCCGCGTCTGGATCAGCGCACACGAGGGGCCGAGGCACCGAGGCTACTGCTCCGCAGTAGAGCGCAGACTGAGGCAGCGCCGCAGCCCTGGCTACCGAAGGTAGCTACGTACGTACGTGTACGTACAGGTATGTAGAGGGGGCACAAACCCGCATGGGTACAGGGGCTGAGGGGGTGTACTATACCTTAGGTATGAGTCCGGTATGGATATGGTATGAGTACGTGAATTGCCTGCAAATCACATGTTTCCCTGCTACTAAAAAGACCGTACAAAGGTATAGGTTATAGCGTTTAGGCTATGGGTTCCCCCGTTGAACGGGTACTATCATGGTGTGTGCATGCAGTTATGGCAGTGAATAACACCAAATGCCATGCCTGTCTTCCTTTATTAGAGCCAAACGTACCTACAAGAGCACTACGAAGGGACGACTCCATGAAGCGTTCGAATCTCACCGGAATGAGTCCCGTAGTAGTGCGATTTCACTTTGTGAAAGGGGGTCAGATAGGGTCGAAAAGGGTCAATAACAGTAACACAAGTACGTAGTTTTTACGGATTTCATACTGTAACGCGACAGAAAGCCCATATTCTGCCTTATATAATATGAAGAGGGGCATCTGTCCCCCTTCTAGGCGGCGCGGAGGACGCGTCGATCCAGAGCACACCACTCAAGAAGGAGACAAAATGGCTCTCGGCACAGTAACAATCGTGAAAAAGGGCGTTCTGGCCCCTGGCGGGATCAGGTTCGCCATCGTGGACATCCAGCCGACCACTGGTGCTAACTACACCGCCAACGGTGAGGCGCTTACCCCGGCTATGTTCGGGTTTTCGAGCGAGATTTACCATGGCGAGCTTAGCCCGAAGGATGAGGCGAGCGGTACGGAGACGTACATCGTCGATCCGGGTAACGGAGTGTCCACTGTAAAGCTTGTCGCCATGGCTTCGGACGGTGTAGAGGTCGCCGCTTCGGTCGATCTGTCCACTAAGCGGGCGAGAGGCATCGTTTACGGTAAGTAGACGCCCATGGTTCACATCAACGTGGACGGTGGGACTAACGCAGGGTGGAAAAAGACGCGCGCGGCGCGGAAAACCCCCTGGAAATGCCATAAATGCGGGGCAGTGAACGAGAAGTACTGGATAAACTGCCCGAAATGTGGCGCATCTAGAGATTAGGAGACAACTTTGAGCGATCTACGGAGGGTCAAGGCCCACGAGGGCCTGCCGTTCAACACAGATGAAGAGGTAACGGACGCGATCCTCCCGTTTTCGCCCAAGTTCGTGTGGTTCGCAGAAAACGGGTACATCCCGCATCTGTTCCAGATAGCCTTCCACGCTAACCGTGTGGAAGAGCGACTTCGGCGCTTCAGGTGCCTGGTAGCGGGGAGACGAGGGGGAAAAACCCTCTCGGCGGCTTGGGAAGTGCTGTTCTACGCAGCACACCCGGCGCAGTTCCATTGGGACGCGCACAACAAGATATCAGATGAACCACTCCACATCTGGATTCTGACTCCTGACTACCGCTCATCGGGGCGTGCAGCCCTACATAACATGCGAAAAGTACTCCGCCTGTCTGGTTTGGTGGAGGGTAAGGACTACAAAGAGAACCGTGGGGACTTGTACATCGAGTTCGAGAACGGGACTCTAATCGAATTCAAGACGGCAGAGCGCCCGGACAAGCTGGTAGGCGCAGGTCTCGACATCCTCTGGATCGACGAGGCGGCTCTGATCCCGGACGAGGAAGCGTGGAACATCGCGCGCCCTGCCTTGTCTGACAAGATAGGTATCGTGATCTGCACGACCACTCCACGGGGTAAGAACTGGTTCTACATCCTGTTCTGGAGGCATCTAGCCGACGACATCGACGTGGGCACGGTAGAGTACCGCTCACTCGATAACCCCCATTTCCCGGCGGAAGAGTGGCAGGCGGCGCGGCGAGACTACCACCCACTCATGTTCAAGCAGGAGTTCATGGCTAGCTTCGACAGCATGGCGGGGAAAGAGCTTAGCGGCGAGTGGCTGCACTACTTCACGTTCGAGAAACAGAGCACAGAAGAGGACGTTATCACCATCCCTCGTAAGGAGGGAGGGGGGTACGACCTAGAGACGTACATCGGTATCGACCCGGCGGTCAGCCTCGCTAACACCGCCGACAAGTTCGCCATGGCCCTGATCGGAGTCCAGCGGGACACCGGGCAGGCGTACGTGCTCCGCATTTGGGCGGGGCGGATTCCTTTCCATGAACAGCTTGAGAAGATCCAGCTATGGCACGACCAGTACCGTCCGGAGTACATCGGCATCGAGTCGGTGGCGTTCTCCCGGTACCTGGCTGACCAGGCTATCAGACTCCCGAATTTCCCCAACGTGATCCCACAGTTGGCGGCAGGTAAGAAGTGGGAGCGGATTCTCGGTATGGCCCCGGTTTTCAAGACCGGGAAGGTGCGGATTCACCGCCACGCTCACCGGGAGTTCATCGAAGAGTGGCTGGATTACGACAGTGAGAAGAAGAACACGCACGACGATATCCTCGACGCAGTGGAGATTGGGCTGCGGACGGCGGGCGTACTGCTCCCGTTCAAGTCCCTCCTAACCGAGGATGAGTTCAGTGAAGGACGCCTAACCCTTCAGGAGCTAGCTGACCAGCGGCACCGGAGGTCGAGGTCGTCGAACTACGACCCTGAAATGGGGATAGAGTACTAATGGCATTCAGACTTGTCAACAGAGAGAAGCTGCTTGCACCGGGCATCTGCCTGCTCTGCGAGCGAAAGCCCCCGGCCCGCGTGGTCGATACGGGGTACAAGAACATCCGCAACACCGTGACCGAGCCGCTGCGCGGACGCAAGTACATCTGCGACCGCTGCGGCGAGTTGATCGCCAAGGCGCTCGGACACAAGACAGGAGCACAGTACGCGAGGATCGAAGAGGAACTGGCGCAGCGCGACCAGATGCTTGCCGACACGCGCGCTCTGCTCGACATTCAGGAACGGATCGACGCACTCAGCAATGTTCTGGCGAACTAAGACGCGCATCCTGACTGACGAGATTGATTTCCTGCGGGCGCAGGTGGCGCAGCTACAGAACTACATTCTCATGGTTGGCCCCACCGCGAGTACCCCGCAGCTACCGCTCCACCGCCAGATCGACGCAGGGCCGGACGTTGAACTAAAGTTCGACGAGAACGACCCGGCGTTCCGCATGTACTCGACCGAACTGGAAGAGGATCTTGCGTACCTGGTGGAGGACGGGCAAATGTCCCAGGCGAGAGCCGACGAGCTACTGAAGGAGGCTGATAGTGCGTTTGTGGAAGAGGAAGCCTAACGGCCTCGGCCCCAACCCCGAGTGGGTTGGAAACTCGAACGTCGTGTTCAAGAACAGCGTTGGGGGCGGCAAAGGCTCCTGGGAGTATCTGGCTGGCCGCGAGTATGGACTCATCGCGGAGAAAGCCGACGAGTTCATAATCAAGGGCTACGCAACCGGCACCCTGAGCAGGCACTACGACACTCAGGAGAAGCAGGAGTTGCTCGCCAAGATGCAAAGGATCACTTTTGGCTAGCGGACTGTACAAGAGCTACAAGAAGGCAACCCTCGAAAGTACGAACGAGGACGCGTCGAGCGAGACGCTGTTCAAGGTTCTGCTTATCGACACGGCGGACTACACGGTAGACCTTGCCACTCACGACTTCCTGAACGATGTTGCTGCTGCCGCAAAGGAGGAAGGGCCTGTAACCCTTACCTCCACGACCACCGACTCTCCGGAGGGGGGCGTCTTTGACGCCGCTAACGTGACCTTCACAGGCGCGACCGGCGACTCGTGTGAGGCGCTCATCATCTACTCAGAGGGAGGCGGCACGGATGCTACCCGGCCTCTTGTTGCTTACATTGATGGATTTTCTGTCACGCCTAACGGCGGGGACATCACGGTAACTTGGGACAACGGATCTAACCGTATCTTCAAGCTCTAGGAGGCGGAATGGGAATCTGGATTCCGCCCAGTGGCGGCATTGGCCCAAGGCAAACAAACATCACCGCCGCAGATAGAAACGGTACTACGATCACTACCTCGGGTACGGCTCACACAAAGGGAGCGTACTCGGCAGGTCAGTTGATCGCAACGGCCGACCAGGATACGTACGGTCTTACCGTCGTCGTAGATGATGTAGCTGTTGCGAACACGAACACACGTTATCTTCTCGATATTGGTGTAGGGGCTTCTGGCTCCGAACGCACCTTGATTGAGAACTTGAACGTAGGGTTTGCTGGTGGTGCGGGTACGGACGACCGTCCGAAGTCATGGTTCTTCCCGGTGTTCATCCCCCAAGGAGAGCGTCTTTCTGCACGCGGGCAGGCACTAGCTGTTTCTGATATCGCAGAAGTAGGGGTATACCTGCATCAAAGCGCAGCAGGATATGGAATGGAAGTCCCTACTCTATGGGAGGGACTCGGAATTTCTACTGCTGCTTCGCAGGGAACCAACGTGACTCCTGCGTCCGGATCTTTCGGGTCGTGGACTACTATCCTAGACCCGATCACTAAGGACTACAAGTGGTGGCACGTAGGATACGGGGCGTCTACCGATACCACGATTGCTACGGGCGGTACCACTGTCGTTCAGATCGGAATTGGAGACACATCGGCGGCAGTTACCACCATCGGAGAATGGCTCTTTTACTCGGGACAGACCGAGATTATCACTGGCCCCTTCCCCTCAGAACCCGTATACTGGCCTATCAACGCAGATACGGTCAACGGCGTATTCGCCCGTCTTGCTAGCTTCGAGACTGAGGTACGCGACGTGGCCGTTTACGCAGCGGAGTAACTATGGCGCTAACTGAATACGAATCAGGCTCTCAAACCACGTCCGGCACTACCGAACATTTCCTTGGAACCGATAACGACGGTACCGATGGGGTGTTCTGGCTAGTTATCGACCTGAACGATATGGTCGATGGGGACGTGCTAGAGATTCGCATGTACGAAAAGGCCCGCTCTGCTGACACAGTGCGCGGCTTCAAGAAGTGGATTATTCGTGATTCACAGCCAACAGACGAACTACTGTGGGTAAGCCCTTCAATACCGTTCCTGCACAACCGAAGATTCAGCGTGAAAGCAACAGCAGGGACTATCACCCTTCCGTGGTCAACAAGGAAGGTCTAATGTCTAGGGATAGCGGCCGGAGCTAACCAATGTTGATCTTCTATGACAGCGGCGCTATCGCGGAACTGCTAGGCGGGCCGTCCACTCAGGACATTCAGCCAGCGGGTATCGCAAGCGAAGAGGCGTTCGGTACAGTTACCGTAACACCTGGCGCTGTCACCGTCTCTCCGACTGGCATCGCCAGTGAAGAGGCGTTCGGCACGCTCATCGTGTCGTACATCATTTCTGTCGCAGGCATTCCATCTGAGGAAGCCTTCGGCAGCGTGACCGTCACCCCCGGTGCGGTCAATCTAACTCCTTCCGGCATCGCGTCGGAGGAAGCCTTCGGCGTGCCTGAAGTGGCATCCGGAGCGCAGTTTGTAACGCCTTCGGGCATCACGTCCGAGGAAGCGTTCGGCACGGCCACTGTAACTCCTGGGGCTGTGAACCTGAACATCACGGGTATCGCACCCGAGGAAGCATTTGGCACTCCTTCGATCAGCGTAGGCGCTATCAGCTTCACTCCCGCAGGGATTCCCTCGGAGGAAGCGTTCGGTGCTGTTGGCGTCAGCGGAGGCGACCCGCCCCCAAGCGGGAGCACCCCTGGCGGTATTGGGCGTCGGAGGCGCAGGAAAGGAAGATAGATGGGACTTGTTTACGACCGGCACCTTCTGGCGGCCGCTGGAAGTACCGGCAACAACACACACGCTGCTGTAAAGATCGGGGCCGATTACATGGCCCTAGCTTTCCAGTTTGTCGTGGAGGCGGTCGGTGGTACTCCGACCGTCACCTGGAAGTTCCAGGGTAGCCCGGACGGAACCAACTGGTACGACATCGCGTACATCACTGACGCGACCGATACCGTTGCCGTAGCCACCATCGTCTCGACAGCGACGGGTGGTAAGATTATATTCCTGGCTAACGCCACGAGCAGAAAGTACAAGTACTTCCGGTGCGTGACTTCGGCTAACACGAACGTGACGTACCGTGCTGAAATTTACCCGAGCGACTAAGGAGGCGTAAGTGGCAGACCGAGGAAACACCGGGCGCATCAAGCCCGTTTCCGAACTGCGTACTGCCGCCGACCTCACGAACAAGCTCAACGACCTGAAGAAGTTCCGCAAGAGTCACGAGAAGGATTGGCGCCTGAACATGGCGTTCTACCGGAACAAGCAGTACACCTTCTCTACGAAGAGTGGACGGCTTGAGACTCTTGGCACCGAGGACGGGGACAAGCCCCGGTACCGTGTCCGCCTACAGGCGAACCAGATCACCCCCGGTACCCAGTCGCTCCTTGCGAAACTGACCAAGACGAAGCCAGTCCTGTCTGCTACCCCGCAGTCCTCGTCTCAGTCGGACGTTCGTGCGGCGCAGACTGCTGAGCTTCTACTTGAGGATTGGTGGGTGGAACTCGGGCTTGAGGACAAGCTTGAGGAAGCCATCCTTTGGTCAATCCTCGGTGGTCAGGGTTGGTGGAAGTTGTCGTGGGACGCCCTAGCGGGCAAGCCCATGACGTTCACCGTCAACCCGGAGTCGGGTCAGGTAGTCACGAACGATGAACTGATTGGCCTGTACAAGACTCAGCTTGCTCAGATGGGTCTGCCGGAGGACTACTCCGACCAGACTGTGTTCCTGGGCGACGTGAGGGTCGATGTGCTGTCGCCTTTCCAGGTGTGGCTTGATCCAACGGCCAAGACGTGGACAGAGGCGAAGTACGCAATCTGCGAACACTCACTTGACCCGGACGAGATTTACGCCCGGTTCAAGGTTCGGGTCGAGCCGGATAGCGTTCCGGTCGATCCCGACAGAAGCCTTCCTTTGGGTGGCAGCGACACTGGTAAAGACGGGTCGCAAACCCCCTCAGTCAAGAAGGTATACTTCGGTTACTTCATCCCGCAAGGCGGACTGCCCAAGGGGCGCTACGTTGTGTGGGTGGAGGACAAGGCAACCGATAACGACGGGTCAGCCGACCCAAAGAAGAACATTCTGTACGACGGCCCCTGGCCCTACAAGGTGAACCAGCTACCGCTGGTGAAGTTCCCAGGCGTCCGAGTACCCGGTTCGGTGTACGACGACAGCGTTGTCACAGCAGCGCGTCCGCTTCAGAAGGAGCTAAACCGAACCATTAGTCAGATCGTTGAGTACAAGAACCTGACGATCAAACCTCGCGTGTGGGCGCCAATTGGCTCCCTGAAGCGCCGACTCACCACGGAGCCTGGCGCGGTCTACGAGTTCCAGCCTGTGGGCGGTATGCGCCCGGAGGTTGAGCAACTCCCGGCCATGCCTCCGTACGTGTTCGAGCACCTTCAGGACATAACGGTGCGTCTACGCGAGGTGTTCATGCTCAACGAAGTCACCGAAGGCACCGTACCTCCTAACGTGGAGGCGGGAGTTGCCATCGACCTTCTACAGGAAATGTCCACCGACCGCCTGGCCCCGACGATCAAGCTGATCGAAATGGCGCTAGCGCGGGCGAGTAAGATCCTCCTGACTTTGGCTCAGGAGTACTACGTCGAGCCGAGGCTCCTGAAGATCAGGGGCGGCGGCGGTAGTACCCAGGTCAAGAAGTTCAAGGGGGCGGACATCGCCGGAGGGGTCGATGTCACTGCCGAGTCCGGTTCCGGTCTTCCGCGCACGCGCGCGGGTAGACAGGCGCGGATTGAATCGTATATCGACCGTGGTATCCTCGCGCCTCAGCAGGCGTGGAAATACCTCGACATCGCTGATATGCGGTCGGTGGCGACGAAGTGGGCAGCCGACGAAGATCAGGCGTATCGTGAGAACGACAAGATCCTTCGTGGCGAACCTATCAACGCAGTGGAATTCATGATGGCGCAGCAGGCCGTGCAGTCAGGCGTGAACCCGGAGACGGGCGAGCCTATCATGGACGAGCAGGAGGCTATGGACGTTCTTGAGCGTGCCTCGCTCAAGCCAGGCCCCGCCGACAACGATCCAGTACACCTGGACGTTCACCACGAAATGATGGTGTCGGTGGAGTTTGAGCAGTTCCCGCCTCAGATCCAGCGGCGCTTCTACATCCACCATATGATGCAGGAAGAGCAGTCGAGGGCTAAGGCACCCGTACCCGAAGGGCAGTCGCCACGCGTCTCCCTCTCGATGCACGGTACGCTCGGCCCGACCGTCGCCAGCAAGATCATGCAGAAGGCTGGCGTGGACGCATCGGCTGAAGAGTTCACTGAGCAGCCGCTTGAGACGATGGTTCAGGACTTCGTAGATCAACCCGACGCCGAAGAGGCAGGGAATGATCCTCTCGTGGAGTCCGACCTAGCGCAGCGGCAGGTGAAGCTGCAAGGCGATATGGCGAGGCAGCAACTTGACACGGCGGCAGCCGTGCATAAGATGGTGCTCGCTGAGCGCAAAGCTAACCTCGATGAAGAGGTAAAGAGGAAGGCGGCGAGCAAGCCTAGTGGCGGAGCGAAGTAAGTATACTGACGATGATAGGGCGAGGGTTTACCTCGCCCTGTCTGTGAATGAAGGAAACGTCAAGAGAAGTTCCCGCGATACCGGCGTCCCTATCTCCACGGTACGGCTGTGGAAGAAAACATGGGAGAAGGATGGAGTCTCACAGGACATCCAAACAATCGCGGAAGCGCAAGCGCAGGTCTTTATCCAGGATGCGAGTCGTGCTAGAGATTTGGCGTTGGCGCAGTGGACAGCGAAAGTCGAGGCAGGCGAAGTAGCCGCTCGTGACCTAATGACGGGTATCGGTGTCCTGACCGACAAGATCAACATGGCGAAGGGCCTGACGCGCAACACCGGCCCGTCGCAGCCTGCGGTTGACCCCGCCGCTATGCGTGAGCTAGCGCGCGGACTGATCGCTGGCGCGCTCGATGCCGCTCGTGAACGCGAGTCGGTAGTCGAGGACGTGGAGTACGAACGGGTCGTACCCCGCGCTATAGAAGAGGGAACAAGGGCGTAGCCCACTCCCCTAACTAGGAGGCACTTTGTCTGATACACCCGAACAGAATGATGTAGCACGCGCGACCGAACTCGCTGCTCAGTTGCTCGCAGAAGATCCTGAGGCCGCGGATTTTCTCCCCGAGCCGGGTAGCGAACAATCACCCGAGCCTGCTGCGACGGCACCGGACGCTCCCGACGATAATCCCCCGGCCCCCGAGGTCGAGGAACCGGAGGAAGAGTTCGTTCCAAGGGCCGACCTTGAATCCCTGTTGGAGGGCGTAGATGATCCCGCTGCGCGGGAGAAAATCATCACCGCCTACAAGTCATTCCAGCGGGGCTTCACACAGCGAAGTCAGGAAATCTCGGAGCTTCGACGGGCTTTCGACGGGGTAGACCCGGCGCAGGCGCGTGAGGCGTACGAGTTCATGACGAAGCTGAGTTCGGACGGCGAGTTCGCCCGTCAGGTACACGGACAACTGACTAAGGCGCTAACGGATGCTGGCTGGTCTTTGGGCGAGGCTCAGAGCATGGCAGCGGACGCAGTGGCCGAGGTTCAGACCCCAAGTACCGATTGGGATGAACTTGGCATCGACCCCGAACATCCTCTTGTGAAAGAGGTTTCCGAGCTACGCGAGTGGCAGCGGCAGCAGGAGCAGCGCGCCCAGGAGCGCGATTTCGACGAGTACCAGCAGTCGGTGATTCGTGAAATCGAGCGACAGGATGCGGACATCCGGCGGCAGCACACTTCGTACGACGACGACGATATGGACTCGATCTACAAGATCGCGGCCTCGACTTCTGGCGACCTTTGGGCCGCTCAGGAAATGTACGAGGGCATGCGGGATCGGTGGGCGACGGACTACGTGGCCCGCAAGCAGGAGATTCCGGAGGGTGTCTCGCCCGTCACGGGTGGGGCGGCTCACACGGAAGAGCCTGTCGAGTTCCGCACGATCAAGGAGGGTCATAAGTACGCCGTCGAGCTAGCTCAGAAGCTCTTCGATCAGGAGTCTTAGCCCTAGCAACTTCTACCCTCTAGGAGGTATCTCGGATGGCTGGTGCTGGCCGAGACACAATCGCAACGCTTCTCAAGGAGGTGTACATTCCGGGAATCAACCGTCAGGTCAATGACGAGGTTCTTGGTCTGAACCGTCTTGAGTCGCGTGCCGATTCACTAGTAGAGGGTCTGAAGGCTGTCGTGGCGGTCGATCTTGGTCGCAATGCTGGTGTCGGGCCTGCGCGTGAGCGTGGGGCACTCCCGGTTGCCGGTAAGCAGCGGCCTAATCGCGCCGTGTACAACCTCAAGTCCCTGTACGGTCGTGGAGAGATTACGGGTCAGGCCGTTCGCTCCACGGCGAATAACGCTGCCGCTTTCGCGCGGGCGCTGAAGTACGAGGCCGATGGCCTCCATCGTGACCTCCGTAAGGATCTGGCTCGCCAGGTTTACGGTGGCTACGACATCGCCGGTGCTGCGGCTGCGGGCGGCATCAACGCCTCTGCGGCAATCGCCAAGGTGGCGGTGGACAACGGCGCGGCTTCGTTCACGCTTACGTCCGATGCCCCGATCCGTCAGGGCCATATCGTCCCCGGTATGGTTCTCGACGGTACTGCGAACTTCACCTCTACGGTGGCTAGCGCTGTCGATATGGAAGTTCTGTCTGTCAACCTGTCCACCCTCAATGTCACGTTTACCGCCGATCCGACCGGCCTTGCCGCGAACCACTTCCTGGTTCGTGCCAACACGGTCGATGCGTCGGGCAACGCTGGCATCACGGGTATCTCCGCTATTATCTCTTCGGAGTCTTTTGGCGGTCTGAACCCGGCGACTGCTGGTCTTGACCAGTGGCGCTCGCTCGTGGATTCCACGGGTGGGGCGTTCTCCCAGGACGACCTCCACCAGATGTGGAACCGCGTGCGGATGGAGGCTGGCGAGTCCCCGTCTGAGATTTGGACTACGTTCGGTATCACTCGCGCGTACTTCAACGATCTTCAGTCGCAGGTTCAGTTCACTGAGCCGATGAAGCTTGAGGGCGGTTTCCGCGTTCTTGCCTTCATGGACAAGCCGTTCTTCGGAGACGTGGACTGCCCCCTCGGTGCCGTGTTCCTTCCGGACACTGACGGTATCCATATCGCTGCCGAGTCCAAGGACTTCAAGCCCCTGGATGAGGACAACTCGTTCCTTCACTGGATCACGGGCTTCGATATGTGGGAGTGGGCGCTTCAGCGGGATATGGAGGTTGTGGCCGAGAGGCGCAACACTTCTGCCAAGCTGACTGGTTTGACTGACACCGGCTACTAAACCGTAACTTAGTTGGCCCAGGGGGAGCCACAATCCCCCTCTCGACCCGGTACGACTGGACATAGAAAGGAGCGACTCATGCGCTGCAAGATCGAGACAACCGTGAGGTACGCGACGGCGGATCAGTACCAGCCGTCCCCTCCGAGGACGGTGGGGATGGGCGAGCCGCGGTGCCTCAAGCGGGAGCTGCGCGACGGCGGCCACGTCGGCGTCCTCGTGCCCTGCCGCTGACCGGAGAGGAGGATCATGGCTGAGAGCAAGATCCAGGTGAAGCAGGCGGACGAATGAGCGGTCTGCCGTTCGAGAAGCCCGGCAACGGCGAAGCGCAGGTTGAGGTGCAAATCCCTCGCCGGTACCTAAACTAGTAAGGAGAAGTCAGCATGATGCACTCGCCAGTCAACCGGATCTACATTCCGGGGCGCGGTGTCGTTGACCTTGATATGTACCGAATTCATCGGGCTGTCTCGGAATACGACGACCGCCTGATCTTCGGACGCGTTATCGACGGAGAGCACCCGCTCTACGGAGACTACGCACTATTCGTGAAGATGCCGCACGGCCAGAAGCCGGTGTGCGTCCTCACGTTCGGCAAGCAACTCCCCACGCCTGAAGAGGCGGTCAAGCGGGCAGATGCGGCCAATACCCGCAAGCACGGGTCAGAGATTTATGACGCGATGCTGCGTGACAACGCGGAGCTTGAGAAGGCCCGCGCAGCCAAGTGGGACGACCTGGGAACCCTGGTGTCGGAGGTACGCGATCATGCGTTTCGACAGACAGGCGTTCACCCGTTCCCTCGAATCTTCGTTCCGAAGGGAGTCTAAGTGGACGTTAGTGAAATGCTCACCGTCCTAGACCTCCACGGGTTCGAGGACATCGAGACCACGGACAAGGTGCAGGTAATCAACGATACGATTCAGGACATCTGTACCCGCGACCCGTGGCCGTTCCTTGAGAGCACAGACACGATTAGCGCACCCGGTGAGGTGAACGGGACGACCGGAGCAGTCACACTCCCGTCCGATTTCACGTCCCTCCTGAAGATCGTGAATACTAATACCTCGGGGTACAGGATCAATTTCATCCGCATGGATGAGCACTTCGAGCGTAGGAGCGATCAACTGGCGCTCACCGGCATTCCGTACAACTACTTTTTCCTTGGCGAAGGGATGCGGCTGTGGCCCATCCCGGAGACCGGCGACTTCACTCTCGTGTACATTCGCGAGCACCCGGAGGTCACATCCGGTACTCTTGAGAACGCCATCTTGATCCCGAAGCGTCACCACAAAGCGATCCCGCTAGGTGCGATCTATCGTCTACACGCGCAGGAGGACGACGCCGAGAACGCGCAGTTGTTCAAGGCGCAGTACGAAGAGAAGATCAGCTTGATGCGGCAGGATCTGTTCATCAAGCAGTGGGACAGCCCCGATTCCGTCCTCGTGATGGATTGGGATTTGTCGAGCTTTGGCGACCTAGAGGACTAACATGCCCCTTGAGACTCAAGACGTAGCTCTTGCGCCCGAGGGCATGAACACGCAGCTTGATCCCTGGAAGATCCCGGACGGTCAGGCGCGCTTCATCCAAGACGCTGTACTTCACAAGCCTAACGACGTTCGACGGCGTGGGCCGGTGAAGAGAGGAAAGAACAAGGACGGTAACGACATCGCCGCCCTAACGGGCAGGTACTGCATCGGTATCGTCGGAACAGAGAATCCCAACGGTACGTGGAGGGTGGCCGTTATCGGTCAGGGCGCGAGCGAGAGCACCGCTCCGCAGCTTCATGTACTTAGCACGGATCTTACAACCTTCGCATCCAACGGTTACGGTTCTGGACTTGGGTTGGCGATCAATACTGGCGAACGTTACTCGGTGTCAACTTCCCCACATCCATGGGGAGGCACGATCATCGGATGGCAGAAAAGGGTCGATCCTTCCGGTCAGACTGCACTTGTCCATTGGGCGGGTGCTACGAAAGTCAACGCTGGCACGGGTACCATCACGGTGGCCCAGGACTCCACAAGCGTATCCGGCTCCGGCACTCAGTTTCTTACTGAGGCCGAGGCAGGTATGTTCGTGTACTCTCGGACTAACGTGGAAACCACTGGTGTGACGTTCATCGGAATCGTGAAGTCGGTGCAGAGCGATACTGCGCTAACCCTCGTGGAGGGTGCGCTGCTCGCTGTCACCGGCAGGAACTACAACTTCCAGGCACGTCGCCCACTGAGTAGGCGTGTGGCGA
>Ga0209845_1000043_pt1 | contig 14697 bp, 16 predicted proteins | sample GWRWS2_50_60_FD_187239 | JGI IMG/M metagenome (GOLD analysis project Ga0209845, IMG submission 187239) | Riverbed sediment microbial communities from areas with vegetation nearby in Columbia River, Washington, USA - GW-RW S2_50_60 (SPAdes)... | ecosystem: Environmental > Aquatic > Freshwater >... | reverse complement strand
CGTCCCATCAATTGCCGCCGATACCTCCACAGTGTTCATGCTTTTCGTGCGGCCGATTCCCTTCCTGCGGCTGCAAAGTTACGTGCTCGATGCCGTGACCGATTCGAACCGCCTTCCGGAGTGCGTCGAGCGTCGAAGGCCATTGCTCCAGCAGTTCCATTTCTACGTGCGCAGTCAGCAGCGCCGCATGCACCCGACAGATCTGGGCAGGCTGGTCAACGACCTGCTGGTCGAGCACTTCAGCGACGTCGTGAACTACGACTTCACGGCCAACCTGGAGGAGGAGCTGGACCAGATCGAAGAGGGCACGCGGGATTGGAAGAAAGTGATCCAGGACTTTTATAAGCCGTTCGAGGTCGACCTGCGGCAGGCCGAGCAGAAGATTATCGAGGTGGAAACACCGGTGGTAGAGATCGGGGAGGCCTGTCCGAAGTGCGGCCGGCCGCTGGTGCGTAAGCACGGCCGCTTCGGCGAATTCATCGCCTGCTCGGGTTTTCCGGAGTGCAAATACACGCGGCCGTTGGGCATCGGTATCCCCTGTCCCCAATGCAAGGTCGGTGAGATCGTCGAGCGGCGCTCGCGGCGCGGCCGCATCTTCTACGGCTGCGGCACCTACCCGGCCTGCACCTTCACGAGCTGGGACCGGCCCACGGAGCGCATCTGTCCGGTCTGCGGCAGCCTGTTGGGGCTGCACCAGACCACGCGACGGACGACACTGCGCTGCATCAACAAAGCCCGCGGCCACACCGAGTCGCTGCCCCCGGAGCGACCCGAGGGTCCGCCCACCGGCGTGGAGACGCCGGAGGAGCCCGCGACAGCCGACGCGAACCGCTAAGGCTGGCGTGACTGGAAGGCCAGGATCAGACGAGTCCGGGCTCGGGGACGACCTCGCGTCGTTCCTGCGCTCCCTCGAGGGGGAGCGCGGCGTATCTGTGCACACGCTCGCCGCCTACCGCCGAGACATCCGGCAGTTCGTGGGCTTTCTCCAGAGCAGCGGGATCCCGGACTGGCCCGAAGTCACCGCCCAGGTCGCCCGCCGCTACATCGCGCACCTCGATCGCCGCTACGCCCGCGCCGCCGTCGCGCGCAACCTCTCCGCGCTCCGCACCCTGTTCCGCTATCTCTATCGTGAGGGAAAAGTTGCGCGCAATCCGCTTGCGCTCATTGCGGCGCCGAAACAGCCGCGCCGCTTGCCGAAGTTCCTCACCACGGACGAGATGGTGGCGCTGCTTGGCGCCCCCGACCCGCTCACCCCGGCGGGGTTGCGCGACCGCGCCCTGCTCGAAGTGCTCTATGCGACGGGGATGCGCGTCGGCGAACTGGTCTCCCTCCAGGTGCGCGATCTCTCGCTCTCCGACGAACTCCGGATCGTGGGGAAGGGCCGCAGGGAGCGCATCGTGTTGATGGGGATCGCCTCGCGCGAGGCGCTGGCGCGCTACCTCGAGGAAGGACGTCCCCGGCTGGTGCGGGGGCGCGATCCGGGAGCGGCGTTTCTCAATGCGCGTGGCGGGAGGCTCTCTGACCGCGGCGTCCGCCTGGTGGTGGACCGGTACATCCGGGCCGTAGCCTTCGACCGCCGCATCAGCCCTCATGTCTTGCGGCACACCTTTGCCACCCACATGCTCGATGGCGGCGCGGACCTGCGCACGGTGCAGGAATTGTTGGGGCACGTCAATCTCAGCACCACGCAAATCTACACCCACGTCTCCCGCGACTGGCTGAAGAAAGTGTACGATCGGGCGCATCCGCGTGCGTAACCCGTAATAGGACCGCTGGTTTCCTTGTGTCGCGGGTTTATGCTATACTACGGCGGGTGTTTTTGACGGCTGTTGCGCCCCGCGCCGGATCGGCCGGGGCGAGGTTATCTATCACGCACGCCGCTCGACCAACGCCGGGGTGCCGCCAGGTCCGGCGGCGGGATGAGAGGGGCGGAGGAAGCAACCCAGAGGAGGCAAGGCCTTGCCCGTCGTCACCATGAAGCAATTGCTGGAAGCCGGGGTCCACTTCGGCCACCAGACGCGCCGGTGGAACCCGAAGATGGCCCCCTTCATTTTCACCGAACGCAACGGCATCCACATCATCGATCTCCAGAAGAGCGTTCCTCTGATCGAGGAAGCCTACCGCTTCGTCCGCGACACCGTCGCCAACGGCGGCCATTGCCTGTTCGTGGGGACGAAGAAGCAGGCGCAGGATGCGATTCGCGAGGAGTCCACGCGCGCAGGTCAGCCGTACGTGGCGCAGCGGTGGCTGGGCGGCATGCTCACGAATTTCCAGACGATCCGCAAGCGCGTGGAACGGCTGCGCGAGATCGAGGACATGCGCGACCGTGGCCTGCTGGACGTGCTGCCCAAACGCGAGCAGGCCGGGCTCCTGGAGGAGCTGGCGCGGCTCGAGAAGTACCTCGGTGGGATCAAGGGCATGCTCAACCTGCCGAGCACGATCTATGTGGTTGACACGCGCAAGGAGCACATCGCCGTGATGGAGGCCCGCAAGCTCGGCGTCCCCGTCGTGGCGATCATCGACACCAACTGCGACCCGGATGAGGTCGATTATCCGATCCCCGGCAACGACGACGCGATTCGCGCCGTGCGGCTCATCACCAGCCGGGTCGCGAACGCCGCCCTCGAAGGCCTCGAAGAACGCCGCAAGCGTGAGGTCGTGGAGGAAGGCCCCTCACCCGAGCCGGTTGAGGTCCTGGATGAGGTGGAAGCAGAGAAGCCCGAACCAGCCGCGAAGGTCGAGGAAGGCGTGATCGCGCTCGACGAAAGGGAGACTGCCCTCGCCGACCTCGCGGAGCGGATGCCTGAGGAAGACCTTGCCGACGTCGAGCGATAGAAGGGTTTGGAGGAGTGATGGTGCAGCGAAAGACCGCAGAGATTAAGAAGACCGGAGAAATTACCACCGAGCAGATCAAGGAGCTGCGCGCCCGCACGGGCGCCGGCGTCGTGGACTGCCGAAACGCATTGCGGCAGTCGGGGGGCGACCTGGAGCGGGCCGTCGAAATCCTGCGCGCCAAGGGGCTCGCCACCGCCGAGAAGAAGGCCGGACGCGCCGCCACGGAGGGCCTGATCGAAGCCTACATTCACACCGGCGGTAAAGTCGGCGCGATGGTCGAGGTGAACTGCGAGACCGACTTCGTGGCCCGGACCGACGAGTTCCGCCGGCTGGCGCGCGACCTGGCCATGCAGGTGACGGCCAGCGTGCCGCGCTACGTCAGCCGCGAGGAGATTCCCGCGGATGCCATTGAGGAGCAGCGCGCGCTGTTCGCCCGGGAGCTCGCGGGCAAACCCTCCGCCGCCGTGGATGGGCGTCTCGCCAAGTGGTACCAGGACGTCGTGCTCCTGGAGCAGCCCTTCATCAAGGACGAGAGCAAGACGGTGCGCGACGTCATCACCGACGCCGTCGCCCGCATCGGCGAGAATATTCAAGTCCGGCGCTTCACCCGGTTCCGGATCGGAGAGTAACCCGGACCGGAGGGAGGAGGCGGAAGGCCATTTCCTCCGGAACGCCAACGCCAAAATACCGGCGCATCCTGTTGAAGTTGAGCGGCGAGGCCCTGGCCGGCGACGGTCTGTCGGGCCTCGACGCGCATGTGCTGCGTCTGGTCGCCCACGAGGTCAAGTCAGTCACCGTCCACGGTGTGCAGGTGGCCATTGTCGTGGGAGGCGGCAACATCATCCGCGGCGCCGACGTCAGCGCCCGCCTGGGCATCGACGAGGTGACCGCCCACCACATGGGCATGCTGGCGACCGCGGTGAACGCCCTGGCCCTGCAGGACATGATGGAGAAGGAAGGCCTCACCACGCGCGTGCAGACCGCGATCGAGATGCACCAGATCGCGGAACCCTTCATTCGCCGCCGGGCGATGCGGCATCTTGAGAAGGGGCGCGTGGTCATCTTCGCGGGCGGGACCGGGAGCCCATACTTCACGACCGATACCGCCGCGGCCCTGCGCGCCATCGAGATCGAAGCCGATGCGCTGCTCATGGCCAAGAAGGGGGTCGGCGGCGTCTACGACAAGGATCCGAAGCACCATCCCGATGCGGTGATGTTCCGCCGGCTGGCGTACATGGACGTGCTGAACCAGGACCTCAAGGTCATGGATGCCACCGCGGTGGCGCTGTGCAAGGACAACGACATGGACATCGTGGTGTTCGATGTGGCGGAGCCGGGGAACGTGAAGCGGGCGGTGCTCGGGGAGGAAGTGGGGACGCTGGTGACGGCCTCTTCGCGCGCGCGATGATCGGCGGCGTGCGGTGATCCACGACGTCATCGCGGACGCAAAGAGCCGCTTCCAGAAAGCCATCGATGCCACCCGGCACGAGTTCTCCTCGATTCGCACCGGCCGTGCGAGCCCTGCGCTCCTGGAGCAGATTCGGGTCGATTACTACGGCACGCCCACGCCGGTCACGCAGCTTGCCACCGTGACGGTGCCGGAGCCCCGGCTGCTCGTCATTGCCCCCTGGGACAAGAAGTTCGTCAAGGACGTGGAGCGCGCGATCCTGAAGAGCGAGCTCGGTCTGGTTCCATCCTCCGATGGGACTCACGTGCGGGTGCCCATCCCGTCCCTCACAGAAGAGCGGCGCAAGGAATTGGTCAAAGTGGCCCACCGCCACGCGGAGGAAGGCCGCGTCGCCATCCGCAACATCCGCCGCGAGGCCAAGGAGATGATCGAGGAACTCGAGGAGGCGGGCGAGATCTCCGAGGACGACAGCAAGCGGGGGTTGGAAGAACTGCAAAAACTCACCGATAAGGCCATCGCCGACATCGACGCGCTGCTGTCCGCCAAAGACAAAGAGATCATGGAAGTCTAGGCCGTGGTCGACGTCACCGGGTTGGAACTCGAAGAGGCGCGGGCCCGTCTGGAAGAGGCGGGCTTCGCTGTGCGATCCGTGACAGAGACGCGGCCTCCGGCTCCGGTCGAACTGGCCGGCCCGCTGCGGGTCGTGCGAGTCCGCCGCGAAAGCAGCCACGTGGACCTGGTCGTCACGCGCGAGCGCTACGTCCCGCGCGAGGCCGGGTAGCCGCGATCCTGTGCTCGATCCCGGGCGCATCCCCTCACATATTGCGATCATTATGGACGGCAACGGCCGGTGGGCGGAGGCCCGATCGCTGCCGCGTGCCGCAGGCCACCGGGCCGGCGTGGAGGCGGCCCGCCGGACGCTGCGCGCCTGCAGGGAGTTCGGCGTGCGTGTGCTCTCCCTGTTTGCATTTTCCACGGAGAACTGGCGGCGCCCGGCCGACGAGGTGCAGGCGTTGATGGAGCTGCTGGCCGACGCAGTCCGCGACGAGGCTGCCGAACTGATTCAGGGGGGGGTGCAGCTCCGTGTCAGTGGAGATCTCACCACGCTCGACGCCGAGGCACGCCACGACGTGGGGCAGGTGGTCGAGCTGACCCGGTCCAACCGCGACTTCATCCTCAACGTTGCATACAATTACGGCGGCCGGGCGGAGATCGTCTCCGCTGTGCAGCGCGTGGCTGCCGAAGCGGCGGAGGGACGGCTGCCCTCGAAGGAGATCACCGAAGAGCTCCTCGGCCGCCATCTGTATACCGCGGGGCTGCCTGATCCCGATCTGCTGATCCGCACCGGCGGCGAGCACCGCGTCAGCAACTTCCTCCTCTGGCAGATCGCGTACACTGAGTTGTATTTCACCAACATCTTCTGGCCGGACTTCGACCGCGAGCATCTGATGGAGGCGATCGGGGACTATCAGCAGCGCCGCCGACGCTTCGGCGGCGTCGAGGGTACCTGATGCGCGAAGAGTTCGCCGAGCGGCTCGACCGGTCGTCGCTGCGGCCGCGTGTGCTGACCGCGGTGGTTGGCATCCCCCTCGTGATGCTGGCGCTCTGGGCCGGGGAAGTGTGGTGGGCCGTGCTTACCGCCGCCGTCGCGGCACTTGGATGGGCTGAGTTCGTCCGGCTCCACGCACTCGGCAGGCTGCTTCGCAGCATTGTCGCGGTGCAACTCGCAGGCCTGTTTGCCGTGTTGTACTGGGGCGACGAGGTTCTGCTGCCGATTCTGTTGGCGTTTTGGGCGCTGGCGATCATCTTCGCCGGAGCGGGTTTCCTGCTTCGCGGCGACGACCCACGGCGCGGATACCGGACCGCGGCGGCGATTGCCCTCGGCGCGTTTTACCTTGGGGTCCCCACGAGCATTCTGGCGCGATGGAGGCTGGAGTATGGCGCATGGTCTCTTCTCGCGTTCCTGCTGGTGATTTGGGCGAACGATACGGCTGCGTATTTTGTGGGACTGGCAGCGGGACGGCACAAGCTCGCTGTGCGGATCAGTCCCGGGAAGAGCTGGGAAGGCGCGGCGGCCGGCCTTGTGGCAGGAGCGATCGTGGGAGCCGCGGTAGCGGCCCTGCTCCAGATGCCACCGGGCCAGGGCGCGCTGTTCGGAGCCCTGACGACGGTTGCCTCGCAGATTGGAGATTTGTTCGAGTCGGCGATGAAACGCAAGGCAGGCTTGAAGGATTCCGGAACGTTGCTGCCCGGCCACGGCGGCATCCTCGATCGGTTTGATGGAATCCTCGTTGCCGCGCCGATTGCGTATATGCTGATGCGGACGTGGGCAGGGAACGGATGAAACGTCTCGTCGTCCTCGGGTCCACCGGCAGCATCGGCCGCCAGGCGCTCGAGGTCGTGGATGCGCTGGCGGATGAGATCGAGGTGGTGGGCCTGGGCGCGCGGCGGGACGCCGACGCGCTCGTCGGCCAGGCGCTGCAATATCGGCCCAAAGCCATTGCGCTGGTTGAGGAGCAGAGCGCTGCACTAGTGCGTTCGCGCGTACCGCAAGGAACGGTCGTCTTTACAGGACGCGAGGCGCTCACGCGCCTCGCCACACAGGTCGAAGCCGACATCGTCCTGGTCGCGGTCGTCGGCATCGCCGGATTACTTCCGACCCTTCAGGCGCTGCGCGCCGGCCGCGATGTGGCCCTTGCCAACAAGGAGACGCTCGTGGCCGGCGGGGCGCTCGTCACTCGGGAGGCGGCGCGCCGCCGGAAGATGCTGCTCCCGGTGGACAGCGAGCACGCCGCGATCGCGCAGTGCCTGCGCGGAGAATCGCTCGAGAGCGTACGCAGGGTCTTGCTGACCGGATCGGGCGGGCCATTCCTGCGGCGGCCCATCGCGACCCTCGACCAGGTGGGCCGCGACGAGGCGCTGGCGCATCCCACCTGGAACATGGGGGAGAAGATCACTGTGGACTCGGCCACCCTGATGAACAAGGGCTTTGAGGTCATCGAGGCGCACTGGCTCTTCGGCCTGGCCGGCGAGCAGATCGACGTGGTGATCCATCCGCAGAGCATCGTGCACTCGCTCGTGGAGTTCGTGGACGGCAGCGTCAAAGCGCAGCTGGCCCCGCCCGACATGCGGATGGTGATCGCCTACGCGCTGACCGCGCCGCGCCGTCTGCCCTTGCCGTCGCCGGTCGTGGAATGGGATCGGCTGCAATTGACGTTTGAACGGCCGGACCCGGCGCGGTATCCTTGCCTGGGACTGGCTTACGATGCGCTGCGCGAGGGCGGCACGATGCCGGCCGTGCTGAATGCCAGTAACGAGGTCGGCGTCGAGCGGTTCCTCGCAGGCAGCATCCGGTTCACGGGGATCGCGCGGGCGGTCGAGGCTACCATGGACGCGCACCGGCCCGTCTCCGAGCCATCCCTGGAGGAGGTCCTGGCCGCGGATGCCTGGGCACGTGAACAGGCACTGCTGGCCCTGAGATAACGAATGCCGCCGAACGCGCCGTATATCATCGCAGCAGTCATCGCCTTCGGGATCATGATCATGGTCCATGAGCTGGGCCACTTCCTGGTGGCCAAGCGAGTGGGGATCACGGTCTACGCCTTTGCGCTTGGGTTCGGGCCCAAACTCTTTGGATTCCAGCGGGGCGAGACCCATTACTCTCTGAATATCATCCCGTTCGGCGGGTATGTCCGGATGGCCGGCGAGGACCTCGACAACGCGGGCGGCCCGGGCAGCTTCCGTACGAAGTCGGTATGGCAGCGCATGGCCGTGGTCGTGGCCGGACCGGCGATGAACCTTGCACTCTCGCTCGTGCTGTTGATGACCATCGCCCTGACCGTTGGGGTGGGAGCGACCAACCGCATCGGCTACCTGGTGCCGGGTTGGCCCGCCGAGCAGGCCGGGCTGCGGCGCGGGGACGCGATCGTGGCTATCGACGGCCGGTCGATACAGAGCGGGGACGATGTGATCGAGACGATCCACGCGCGCCCCGATCAAGATCTCGTGCTCACGGTGGAGCGGAACGGGCGGCGTTTTGAGGTCATGGTGCGCTCGCGGCGGGATCAGACGCGCAACATCGGGCTGATTGGCTTCAAGCCCGAGGCGATCCGCGTGGGTGTTGGACGGGCGCTGACGTGGAGCATCCGCACTGAGGTCGAGACCGTCAAGGTCATCTTCTCCGCGCTCGGCGGATTGCTGCGCGAGGGGAGGAAGATGCTGACGCAGCTCGCCGGCCCGATCGGCGCGGTGCGGTTCCTGGGAGAAGCCGGCGCGGCCGGCGCAGAGATCTTCATTTATACCGCGGCGGTCCTCTCCATCATGATTGGCGTCTTCAATCTCCTACCCATCCCGGCGTTGGACGGAGGCCGCCTGCTGTTCCTCGCGGTGGAGGCGCTGCGCCGCCGCCCCGTCGACGCGCGGCGCGAGGCCTATATCCATTTGGTCGGGTTTGCGTTGCTGATGCTCCTGTTGATACGATTGACTGTGTTTGACCTCTTCAGGCGTTAGGGCGCCATGAGCGGCACAGCAGTTCTCGCTGCAGGTTCGCACCGTTCGCGAACACGGAAGGTCCGCGTCGGAAAGGTCGAGATCGGCGGCGGAGCCCCTGTCTCCGTGCAGTCGATGACGATCACCGACACGCGGGACATCGAGGGCACGCTCGTTCAGATCTACCAGCTGGCCGCCGAAGGCTGCGAGATCGTCCGGCTGGCGGTTCCCGATCAGGCGGCAGCCGAGGCGCTGGGCGGGATCAAGCCGCGCAGCCCGCTTCCCATCGTCGCCGACATCCACTTCGACCACCGCTTGGCGCTCGCCGCGCTCGAGGCCGGCGTGGACAAGCTGCGCATCAACCCCGGCAACATCGGCAGCCGCGCCCGCACGCGGACCGTGGCGGAGGCGGCGAAAAGGCAAGGCGTGCCGATCCGCATTGGCGCCAACATCGGCTCGCTCAGCAAGGCCACCCTGCGGAAATTCGGACAACCCTGTGCTGAAGCGCTGGTGGACAGCGCGCTCGAGGACGTCAAGGTCTTGCAGGATCTGGACTTCCACGACATCGTGATCTCGGTCAAGGCCTCCGACGTGCCCATGGCGGTGGATGCGTACACGATGATCAGCGAGCGCGTGGACTACCCTCTGCATGTCGGCATCACCGAATCCGGGACGGCCTGGACGGGCGGGATCAAGTCGGCCACCGGCATCGGCGCCATCCTGGCCCGAGGCATCGGCGATACGATCCGTGTGTCGCTGGCCGCGGATCCGGTCGAAGAGGTCAAAGTGGGATTCGAGATCTTGAAGAGCCTCGGCCTGCGCACCCGCGGCGTGCAGCTCGTCGCCTGCCCCTCGTGCGGGCGCGCCGAAGTGGACATCATTGCCATCGCGCAGGAAGTCGAGCGGCGGCTGGCGCGCATCGACGCGCCGGTGAAAGTGGCGGTGATGGGCTGCGCGGTGAACGGCCCCGGCGAGGCGCGCATGGCGGATTTGGGGATCGCCTGCGGCCGCGGCATGGGGCTGCTGTTTAAGAACGGGAAGATCATCGCCAGCCTGCCGGAATCCCGGCTGGTCGACGCGTTGATGGAGCAGGTCGAGCAACTGGCGAGCGAGAAGGCCGCCACGGGATGAGCCCCACGGCATGGTGGGAGGCGGGATTGCGTCTGCTCATGGCCATGGCGCTCGGTGGTGTGATCGGCTGGCAGCGCGAGAGCGCGGAAAAGCCGGCCGGCTTTCGCACGCACATCCTCGTCGCGGTCGGCGCGGCGTTATTCACCCTCATCTCCGCCGTGGGCTTCTTCGGATCGGGCGCCGATCCCGCCCGGGTGGCGAGCAACATCGTCGTCGGCATCGGGTTTCTCGGGGCCGGCACCATCTTCCGGACCAGCGGAAGCGTGCAGGGGCTCACCACGGCGGCCAGCCTGTGGACGGTGGCCGCAATCGGCACAGCCGCGGGCGTCGGGTATTACTTCGGCGCGATCGCCACGACGTTGATTGTGATGGGCGTCCTCACCCTGCTGAAGTGGTTTGAGATGCGCATCCCCCGCCGCGGGATGGGCCACGTGGTCATGGTGATGGCAGATCGCCCCGGACAGTTGGGCCGGATCGGCACGGTGCTGGGCGCGTTCGGCGTGAACATCGAGCATGTGGATCTTTCCGCGCGCGTGGACAACAAGGTGGTCCTCGCCCTGGCCGCCCGGATTCCCGCGCGGGTCAGCCGCGACGAGATTCTGGTTGCGCTGGGGGATGTGGAAGGAGTGGAAGAAGTCCGCTGGGAAGACGGGGCCGCAGCCGCATGATCCCGCTGCGGGATGACAACCCCTCGTCCTCCCGTCCCCTCGTCACCTACCTGCTCATCGCCGCCAACGTTCTGGCCTTCCTCTACATGCTGACCCTGGGATCGCAGTCGGCCATCGAGCGGTTCGTCTTTGCGTACGGCGCGATCCCGGGGGAGATTACCGGCCGGGTGGGCGGCGAGCCTGTCCAGGAGTACCCGACCCTCATCACGTCGATGTTCATGCACGGCGGCTGGGCGCACCTGCTCGGCAACATGCTGTACCTGTGGATCTTCGGGGACAACGTCGAGGATCTGATGGGCCACGGCAGATTTCTGATCTTCTACATCGTCTCCGGTCTCGCTGCGGTCTGGGCGCACATTCTCACCAACCCCGCCTCCAGGATCCCCCTTGTGGGCGCCAGTGGCGCGATTGCGGGGGTGCTCGGCGCCTATCTCGTGCTGTTCCCCCGCGCGCACATCATCTCGCTCGTCCCGCTGGGGTTCTTTCTCCGCGTCGTCGCCGTACCGGCCATCCTCTTCCTGCCCATCTGGTTCTTGATGCAGTTTATCTACGGTTTCGCGTCGCTCGGCGCAGAGACCGCGGGAGTGGCCTGGTGGGCGCACGTGGGTGGGTTTGTTGCCGGCGCACTGCTCGCCTGGATCTTCGTCCGTCGCCGGTCCTGACCACCAGAGTAGGAGACACTCCGCAGAGCGCGAATCTGATTTGACGCGCTGTCCCATCCCCCCAGCGGTCAGAGGAGGATTCCCTGATGCGTGACATCACGGTGGAAGTGCTGGGCGGGAAGCCCGTGTCCGAGCACGCGGTCGAGATCGTCGAGCGCAAGGGCGTGGGGCATCCCGACTCCATCTGCGATGCCATCATGGAGCGCGTCAGCATCGAGCTGAGCCGCGAGTACCTCCGCCAGTTCGGTTTCATCCTGCACCACAACATCGACAAAGGGTTCCTCGTGGCCGGCAACGCGGAGATCAAGCTGGGCGGGGGCCGGGTGACCGAGCCGATGCGTCTGATCTTCGGCGATCGCGCCACGTACGAGCTCAACGGGAAGCGGCTTCCCATCGGCGAGATCGCCACCAGCACCGCCAAACGGTGGATCAAGGAACACCTCCGCTTCGTCGACGCCGAGGAGCACGTGCGTTACGATGTGCAGCTCAAACCGGGCTCCCCGGAACTGGTGGACATCTTCAACCGTGAGTCCCCTGGCGCGAACGACACCTCAGGCGCCGTGGGCTACGCGCCGCTCACCGAGACGGAACGGTTGGTGCTGCAGGCCGAGAACTACATGAACTCGCCGCAGTTCAAGGATCAGTTCCCCGAAGCGGGCGAGGACATCAAGGTGATGGGGTTCCGCCGCGAGCAGACGCTCGACCTCACCGCCGCCGTGGCTTTTGTGGATCGCTACGTGGACTCCGAGGCCATGTATTTCCGGCGCAAGCAGCAGATGCACGAGGCGGTGGAAGAGTTCATCCGCGCCGAGGTGAAGACGCTCGAGCGCGTCAACCTCAACCTGAACACCCTCGACGTGCCCGGGCGCGGGCTGGGCGGCATGTACCTCTCGGTGACGGGAACGTCCGCGGAGAGCGGCGACAGCGGCCAGATCGGCCGCGGCAACAAAGTGAACGGCGTCATCGCGCTCAACCGCCCGATGGGCACCGAGGCGGCCGCGGGCAAGAACCCCGTCTCGCACGTCGGGAAGATCTACACGATCATGACCCATCAGGTGGCGGCGAAGATCTACGAGGAAGTCCGCGGCATCCGCGAAGTGTACGTGTGGATGCTCAGCCAGATCGGATCGCCCATCGACCGGCCGAAGGTCGTCGCGGCGCAGATCATCCTGGAGAAGCGCGCCCGCGAGGCCGTGGCGAAGCGGAAAGTCGCAGACATTGTGGAGCGTGAACTCGCCAACATCAACGCCCTCACCCGCGAACTGGCTGAAGGCAAGTATCCGGTCGTCTAGCGTTCCCCTCATCCTCATTCTCACGCTCGTGCTGGCCGGCTGCGAAGTGCGGCGCGCGCCCGCGCCGGAGAGCACACGCCAGCTCCGCGTGGCCGGAGTGCGGCGAATCATCGATCAGCCCGCGCTCAGTCCTCCCGCGTGGAGTCCCGACGGCACGCGGTTCGCCTTCAGCGCAGATCAGGGTCTCTATGTCAGCACGTCAGGCTCCGGCGCCCCCCGAAAGATTGCCGCGGTCCGAATGGCCACGTCGATCTCGTGGTCGCCCACCCTGGATCTCTTGGCGGTCGTAGACCGCGGCACGGCGTGGACGATCCGCGCCAACGGATCGGAGCGGCGGCGGGTCGATCTTCCGGGGTTTGTGACCGCCGCGGTCTGGGCCCCGGGGGGCGATCGGCTCGCGGTCGCGCTTCGGCGAACATCGGGCGGCGCGCCCGCCTTCGAACTATGGCTGACGAGTCGCACCGGGGGGTTCCGCCGAATGGTCACCCGCGCCCCTGCCGGCTCGGTGATGCGGGATGTGCAGTGGCTTCCAAACAGCCTCTACCTCTTATATGGTCTCGCCCGGCCTTCGGATCAGGTGGTCCGCGAGGTCTGGCAGGTCCGCGTCGCCTACCCGGACCGCCACCAGATCCCCATCGCGGGAGCGGCCACGATGGTCCGGCTGGCACCATCGGGTCGCGCGATCGCCTACGTGACCGCCGGCGAGCGCGGAGGTGGAAGAGGCCGCGTCGTGGTGTCGCGGCCGGACGGCACCGGCCGGTTTGCGGTCACCGCGGAGCCCGGGCGATACAGCGGCCTGGCGTGGTCTCCTCAAGGTGACAAGCTCGCGTTTGCGGAGGTCCGGGACGCGCACGCCGAGATCTGGGTGGCCGATGCGGAAGCCGGCGGGCGGATGCAGGTGCATAGCTACGCGATGGAGTTCTCCGATCCACGCAGCGTGCTATCGATCGTGTGGTCTCCAGACGGACGGCGGCTGTTGTTTGGCACGAACTCCGGGACGTCTCACGGACCGATCTGGATGGCGTCCTTTGAACGGAGGTAAACGGGTACTTCTATTGACAGAGGCGGCGGGCATCTCATAATAGTGAGGTCGATATGCCGCTCTACGAGTATCGCTGCACGAAATGCAATAACGTCTTCGACGTGCACCACGAGGTGGGCGCCTCCCCGGGACCGTGCCCGGTCTGCGGCGGCGCGCCGCGGCGTATCTTTACCTCGGTGGGATTGATTTTCAAAGGGTCCGGGTTCCACACTACGGACTATCCCAAGCCGGGTGCTGTTGACGGCGCGAGCGGCAAGGAGACGACGGGCAAGGAACCCGCGCGGAAGGAGTCGGCCGGCACGGAATCAGGCGGCAAAGATTCGGGCGGCAAGGATTCGGGCGGGAAGGATTCAGGCGGCAAGGATTCAGGCGGGAAGGATTCAGGCGGGAGCGCAGAGAGCACGGAGGCAGCCGCGAAGGGGACCTGATGCAATGTAGGCGTGGCCTCATGTCGACGTGGCCTCCGGGCCACGTCATTTTTTTCTCTTTGTGCGTTTTGTTTGTGCCCCTCGCGCATGCCACCGCCGCCCCGGCCCTCGACATCAGTACGGAGCTCGGCATCGGGGGATGGGTGGTCCCGGGAACGTTTACGCCTCTTCGCGTGGAGGTGACCGCGCCCGAGCACGTTGATGGAATTCTCGAGGTCGACGTGCCGGCGCTCGGAGGGGACCCCCCGATGCGGCATCTCCACGCGGTGCGGGTCACGCCCGGCGCGCGGCAGCAGATCGCATTTGACGTCATCATCAGCGATCCGCGCCGTCCACTCACCCTTCGCGTTCGATCAGGGCGAACTCTGCTCGCGCATCGTGAGATCCCGGTGGGGGTGCAGCGCACTGCGGAAGGCGTGGTGGCGGCGCTGACGCGCGAAGCCGCCGGATTGGAGTTCCTCTCCGAATCGTCGCGCAAGCTCAGGCCGGCGTACCTGGGTGAGGACGCCCTCCCGTTGCGGTGGCAGTCGTACGGCGCTGTGGATCTCGTCGCCCTGCGGGACATCGATTCGCGCGCGCTGCGGCCCGCCCAACAGCAGGCGTTGATCGATTGGGTCGCCCAGGGTGGGCGGCTGTTGGTGAGCGCCCGCGACGGGGGCGTCATTCCCGAATGGTTGCAGCCGCTGCTTCCTGCGCGTATTGACGCCGCAAGATTCTCGCGCGCGCCCGGCCTCCCGGTACGG
>Ga0209845_1000042_pt1 | contig 14762 bp, 14 predicted proteins | sample GWRWS2_50_60_FD_187239 | JGI IMG/M metagenome (GOLD analysis project Ga0209845, IMG submission 187239) | Riverbed sediment microbial communities from areas with vegetation nearby in Columbia River, Washington, USA - GW-RW S2_50_60 (SPAdes)... | ecosystem: Environmental > Aquatic > Freshwater >... | reverse complement strand
GTGGGACAGGTGGAAGAGATCGTCCGCCGGATGCGGGCCGAACTGGGCGGAGATGCCACCGTCGTGGCCACCGGTGGATGGGCCGAGCTCATCCTGGATGAATGCCACTGCTTCGACCATTACGATCCGTTGCTGACGCTCGAAGGCCTGCGGATCATCCACGAGCGCAATCGTGTCCCAGACACGGCGGAGGACCCGAAACCCAAAGCGCCGGCCTCCCAAGTCCGCCGGCGCGACATGGGGCAGGACTCCCTGTGACCGGGCCGTAGTAGTCCCTGTCCAATGAAGCGCGTCGTCTCCGTCAGCCTCGGCAGCAGTTCCCGGGACCATCGCTTCGAGACCATCGTGCTGGGCCAGCCGATCTCCATCGAGCGGATTGGCACCGACGGCGACACGAAGCGCGCGAAGGAACTTCTTGAGGAGCTGGACGGGAAGGTCGATGCCCTCGGGTTGGGCGGGACCGACTTGTACCTGCGCGCTGGAGACCGGAAGTATTTGATCCGCCAGACGGCCACGCTGGTGAAGAATATCCGGAAGACGCCGTTCGTCGATGGGGGCGGGCTCAAGGCGTCCTGGGAGCGCTGGCTGATTACCGACTACCTCCCCAAGGAAAAAGGGATCTCTTTCCGCGGCCGCCGGGTCGTGCTCGTCTCGTCCGTAGACCGGTATGGGATGGCCGAAGCCTTCACCGAAGCGGGAGCCGAGGTCATCTTCGGCGACCTCATCTTTGGGCTGGGGATCCCCATCGCCCTCCGGTCACTGGGCGCGGTGCAGGTCTTGGCGGCGTTGTTGCTGCCGGGGCTCAGCAGACTCCCGATCAGATTCCTGTATCCGACCGGGAAGAAGCAAGAAGAGATCACGCCCAAACATCATCGGTACTTCGCCTGGGCTGAGGTCCTGGCCGGAGACTTCCACCTCATCAGGCGCTACATGCCGGACGATCTCCGGGGCCGCGTCATTCTGACGCAGACCATTACCAAGGAAGACGTCGAGCAGCTGCGGCGCCGGGGGGTCTGGATGCTGATCACCGACGGGCCGGACATGGGCGGCCGGTCCTTCGCGACCAATGTCCTCCAGGGCGTCATCGTCGCGGTGACGGGCAGGCGGCCGGATGACCTCTCGACGGACGAGTACCTCCAGACGGCGCTTGAGGCCGGTTTCCTCCCGCGCGTCGAAGAGCTGAATCCGTCCGCGGCTCCGGCGTGGGCGAAACGGGAACAGGTCGCGGTATGAACGCTCGACCCCACCACGGGACATTCGCATTTCTCCTCCACCCGCTGCGCATCCGCGACTTCGCGCGCAAGTATCCGGTCACGCGGCTCCTGCCGGAAGCCTGGGTGGAGCAAGGCTTCAAGTGGATCCCGCCGCGGCTGGTGTCCCACGTGACAGGGATTCGATCGGCCACAGGAGCGACGGCCGAAGGGTGGTTCATCGGTCTGCCGCTCACGCCCCGGACGCTGCTGGAATCACCACTGCCCTTCGTCTATCACCGTCTGGTCCAGGCCGGGCGGAAGGCTGAGGCGCTCGGGGCGAAGGTGTTCGGTCTCGGCGCCTTTACGAAGATCGTGGGCGATCGCGGAATGACCGTCGCCCGGAACTTGAAGATCGCCGTGACGACCGGCAATAGCTATACCGCGGCCACCGCGGTGGAAGGCGCGCTCCTGGCTGCCGAGCGCATGCGCATCACACCAGGCTCCTCGACCGCGGCGGTGATCGGCGCCACGGGCTCGATCGGAGCGGTAACCAGTGAGATCCTGTCGCGGTCGGTCGGCCGCATCATCCTGGTGGCGAGGACCCGCGAGCACCTTGAGGCGCTCGCCTCGCGCCTTCGGCCGCGCTCTCGGGCGGAAGTCGTCGTCGAGACTGATATACGCCGAGCGGCACGCGAGGCGGAAATCGTTCTCACCGTTTCATCGGCGACAGACGTCCTGATCGAACCCGAGGACCTGCGCACCGGCGCTGTGGTGTGTGACGTGGCCCGGCCCCGCAACGTCTCGCGCATCGTCTACGAGCGGCGGGACGATGTCCTGGTGATCGATGGCGGCGTGATCGAGGTGCCCGGTGACGTCGACTTCGGCTTCGACTTCGGGTTTCCGCCGCGGATGTGCGAGGCGTGTATGGCGGAGACGATCATCCTGGCGCTGGAAGGCCGGTACGAGAACTTCACCCTCGGCAAGGAGATCACGCTCGCGCAGGTGGAAGAGATCGCGGCGCTGGCCCGGCGTCACGGCTTTCGATTGAGTGGATTCCGCCGCTTCGAACGGGCCATCAGCGATGAAGAGGTCGACGCCATCTTCGCCGCCTCTCGCGGTCGCGCCGCGGCCGGCGTGCGAACTTGACGGCCCAGAGGCGATGGGCTATACTCCCTGTCACTGAGGGGGCGCACCCCTCAGTTTTATTGCGGAAGTAGATCGAAAATAGCCGGGATGCGGAGGGCGCTGTAGGTCGGAACTCGGCCTACGGTGTTTGTTCTTAGTAGGAGCGATCGCATGGCAGAAGCAGAAAAGCAGACCATCTTGACCCCCGAAGGGCTGCGCAAGCTCGAGGAAGAGCTTGAGCATCTGAAGACCGTCAAGCGCAAGGAGATCGCCGAACGCATCAAGGCCAGCAAGGAGTTCGGGGACATCTCCGAAAACGCCGAGTATGAGGACGCCAAGAACGACCAGGCGTTCATTGAAGGGCGCATTCTGCAGCTCGATCAGATGCTGCGGAACGCCAAGGTGATCGACAACCAGCACGCGCCGGCCGACACGATCACCGTCGGGGCTACCGTTCGCCTGAAGGACATGGGTTCGGGCGAAGAGATCTCGTATACGATCGTCGGGTCGCCGGAGGCCGACCCCGATCAAGACAAGATCAGCAACGAGTCGCCCGTGGGCCGGGCCCTGCTCGGGAGGCGCAACGGGGACACGGTCGATGTCCAGGTTCCCGCAGGCAAGATGAAGTTCAGGGTCCTGAAGATTTCGCATTAGGAAGTTTTTGAAAACCCCCGCGCGGTCTTTTTCGTTATCTCCTTGGGAAGACTCCGAGATGAGAGCATGTCGGCTCGCGTGGGAATTCACCCTGGTCCTCCAGCGTAGACTACGCAGGAGGGGACTCCGCCGGGGCCGAATGAGTCGCCTAACCGAGCCTCCGATACACACTCTTTCGTCCCTGCCGAGGGGAGGACGTCGTCGCAATGTTTGAGCGGTTTACCGAGCGCGCACGCCGCGTGATCATCCTAGCCCAGGAAGAAGCCAAGCGCCTCAACCACAGCGCGGTGGGCACAGAGCATATCCTGCTCGGGATTGTGCGAGAGGGCGAGGGCGTCGCCAGCAAGGTGCTGGAGAGCCTGAATATCTCGCCGGACCGCGTCCGCGCCGAGATTGAAAGCGCCATCGGGCGCGGCGAGCGCACGCCCTACGAGGAAGTCGCGTTCACTCCCCGCGCCAAAAAGGTCCTCGAGCTCGCGCTGGACGAGGCCCGCCGGCTCGGCCACAACTACATCGGCACCGAGCACCTGCTGCTGGGCCTGATCCGTGAAGGCGAAGGTGTCGCGGCCCGCGTGCTCGAGGCCATGGGCGCCGATCTGGAGCGCGTGCGCGCCCAGGTCGTCTACCTGCTGGGCGAAGAGGGGACCACCTCCTACACGAAGCAGACCAGCAAGACCCCGACGCTCGACGAGTTCGGCCGCGATCTGACCAAGCTCGGACGCGACAACAAGCTCGATCCCGTGATCGGGCGCGAGCGCGAGATCGAGCGTGTTATCCAGGTGCTCTCACGGCGTACCAAGAACAACCCGGCGCTGATCGGTGAGCCCGGGGTCGGCAAGACGGCCATCACCGAAGGGCTGGCGCAGCGCATCGTGCGCGGGGACGTGCCCGAGGTGCTCCGCAACAAGCGCGTGGTACAACTCGACCTGGCAGCCCTGGTGGCCGGCACCAAGTACCGCGGCGAGTTCGAAGAGCGCATGAAGAAAGTGATGGACGAGATCCGCAAGGCCCAGGGTGAGGTCGTGCTGTTCGTGGACGAGCTGCACACCCTGGTGGGCGCTGGCGCCGCGGAAGGCGCGATCGACGCCAGCAACATCCTGAAGCCCGCTCTGGCGCGCGGGGAGCTGCAGTGTATCGGCGCGACGACCCTGGATGAGTACCGCAAGTATGTTGAGCGCGACGCCGCACTGGAGCGCCGCTTCCAGCCCATTCTCGTCAGCGAGCCCACCGTCGAGCAGACCATCGAGATCCTGAAAGGGCTGCGCGAGCGCTACGAAGCGCACCACGGGGTGAGCATCCTGGATGAGGCGCTCGTGGCCGCCGCCACCCTGGCCGAGAAGTACATTTCTGACCGCTTTCTGCCGGACAAGGCCATCGACCTGATGGACGAGGCGAGCAGCAAGATCCGTCTGCAGGCCTCGTTCCTGCCTCAGGAAGTGCGGCAGGCCGTCGAGAAAGTCGAGCGCGTCAAGCGCGAGAAGGAAGAGTCCATCAAGAACCAGGACTTTGAGAAGGCTGCCCAACTGCGCGACAAGGAGCGCGTGCTGCGGCAGAAGCTCGAGGAGCTCGAATCGTCCTGGAAGCGCGAGAAAGGCCGCGACGTCAGCTCGGTGACCGCCGAGGACATCGCGGATATCGTTTCCTCCTGGACCGGCATTCCCGTCACCCGCCTGGTCGAGGAAGAGACGCAGAAGCTGCTCCGCATGGAGGAGTCGCTCCACCAGCGCATCATCGGACAGGAAGAGGCGGTGCGCGCGGTGAGCAAGGCGGTCCGGAGGGCGCGGGCAGGGCTGAAAGACCCCCGCCGTCCCGTCGGCTCGTTCATCTTCCTCGGTCCCACAGGCGTGGGTAAGACCGAGCTTGCCAGGGCGCTGGCTGAGTTTCTCTTCGGGGACGAGAACGCGCTCGTCCGGATCGACATGTCGGAGTACAGCGAACGGCACACCATCAGCCGCCTGGTCGGCTCGCCGCCCGGCTACGTCGGGTACGAGGAAGGCGGGCAGCTCTCCGAGCAGGTCCGCCGCCGGCCCTACTCGGTCGTGCTCTTCGACGAGATCGAGAAGGCCCATCCCGAGATCTTCAACGTGCTGTTGCAGATTCTCGACGACGGCCGCCTCACCGACGCGCAAGGCCGCACCGTGGACTTCAAGAACTGCGTCATCATCATGACGAGCAACGTCGGCGCGCCGATCCTCGAGAAGGAAATCGCGATCGGCTTCAGACCCGTCGCAAACGAAGTGGCCAAGATGGAGAGCGCGTACGAGCGCATGAAGGAGCACATCACCGAGGAGCTCCGCCGCACCTTCCGGCCGGAGTTCCTGAACCGCATCGACGAGGTCATCGTCTTCCGGCCGCTCACCAGCGACCAGCTCAAGTTGATCGTGAACATCCTGATTTCGCGCGTGCAGCGCGAGCTGCGCGGCCAGAGCATGGAGCTCGAGGTCACGGAAGCGGCAAAGGACCTGCTGGTGAAGGAAGGCTACGATCCGACCTTCGGCGCCCGGCCGCTGCGCCGCGCGATCCAGCGGCTGGTGGAGGATCAACTGTCGGACGAGCTGCTGCGCGGGAGCTTCAGCTCGGGTGATACAGTGCTCGTCGACGCCCGCGATAATCGACTGGTCTTCGAGCGCAAACGCAAGGCCGAGCCCGCACTCAAGGGCGATTAAACCGAACAGGTCATCGAGACGTACGGAGGGCCCGGGATGAGACCGGGCCCTTCGTCTTGAAGGTGAGATCTCGTGAGCAAACTCCGCGTCCAGTATGTCTGCCAGTCCTGCGGGCACGCCTCGCCGAAATGGCTCGGTCGGTGCCCGGAGTGCGGCGAGTGGAACTCCTTCGTCGAGGAAGTGCCCGCCGCGGCGCACGTGCGAGGCGCTCCCAGCTCTTCGAGTGCGCCCATTCCAATCACAGACGTCCCTGAAGCGACCGAGCCGCGCGTGAGCACGGGGATGGCCGAACTGGACCGAGTCCTGGGCGGAGGACTCGTCCAAGGATCGCTTGTGCTCGTCGGCGGGGAGCCCGGCGTTGGAAAGAGCACGTTGTTGACTATGATCTCTCAGCGTCTGGCCTCCGCCGGTCGCACGGTTCTCTACGTGAGCGGCGAGGAGTCCACGCAGCAGATCAAACTTCGGGCGCAGCGGCTGGGAGTCGCGGCCCGGTCATTGCTCCTGCTCGCCGAGACCAGTCTTGACGCCATCGTCGATGCCGCCGGCAAGGTGCAGCCGCAGGTGATGGTCATTGACTCCATCCAGACGGTCTACAAGCCAGACCTTCCTTCCGCGCCCGGCAGCGTGGGCCAGGTGCGCGAGAGCACGGCCGATCTGCTGCGTCTTGCCAAAAGGAGCGGGACGGCGGTGCTGCTCGTCGGCCACGTCACCAAAGAAGGGCAGATTGCGGGTCCGCGGGTGCTGGAGCACATCGTCGACACGGTGCTGTACTTCGAAGGGGACCGCCAGCACGCGTATCGCATCCTGCGGGCCACGAAGAACCGCTTCGGCTCCACCAATGAAATTGGAGTTTTCGAGATGCGGGCGGAGGGTCTGCGCGAGGTCACTAACCCCTCGGCCGCGTTTCTGTCCGAACGCGCCCGCGAAGCGCCGGGCTCCTCCGTCGTGTGCGCCCAGGAAGGCTCTCGGCCGCTCCTGGTGGAGATCCAGGCCCTGGTCACGCCGACGGTATTTGGCATGCCCCGGCGCACCGTCTCGGGGCTGGACTACAATCGCGTGGTCGTTCTCCTGGCCGTCCTGGAGAAGCGGGCAGGGGTGCACCTCAGCAGCCAGGACGTCTACGTCAGCGTCGCGGGAGGGCTCACCATCGACGAGCCGGCCGTCGACCTGGGCATCGCTGCGGCGGTGGCGAGCAGCTTGAGAAACCGGCCTGTCGATCAGACGGCGGTCGCGATCGGCGAGGTCGGGCTGGCCGGCGAGATCCGTGATGTATCTCAGCTTGGAACCCGCATCGCCGAGGCGGCGCGGATGGGGTTTCGGCGGGTGGTCACCCCCCGCGCAGGGGCCGAAGAACAGAAACGGGACGGCGTCGAGGCCGTCCCGGCCGAAGATCTGTCCGAAGCGCTTGCGGTGCTGATCCCTTAAGTGAGGTTGAACACCCCGAGCGCGCTGACCCGGGTGTATTCCTTCTCCAGCACGTCCTTCAGGTTGAGGTTGAGCAGACTGCACAGCGCCGCCAGGTAGAAGAGCGTCGTTCCGATCTCCGTCTCCAGGACCTCACGGCATTTCCCGCACATTTGCCCGCCCAAATGCGTTGACATGAACTGGTGGATGTCCCGCAGGCTGACGTCTGCGGGAAACTTCTGCTTGCCGGCGGTGACGGTGATGCAGCCGCAGGTCGTGACAGATTTCGCCACCGCCCGGTTCACCCGGGAGGTCGCCTCGGCCAGCTTGGTCTGCACATCGAGGATACTGCGATGACGCAGGAGATATTGCGAGACGGTTTCTTGAAAATGGATCTCCCCCGTGTCTTTCATTCGCCCCTCCCGGATCACTCCGCCGGACTCGCCGCGTTGAATGCACCTCATTATATGGACTCGAGAAAACGACTGTCAAGGAAACAGCGACGCTGTATAGTTAGTACTGAAAGGGGTCGGTGGACTCATGACGCACGTCATCATTCGCGTGGCCGGCGCCATCCTCGGCGCCGTCGTAGGGACGCAACTTACCGGTGAGATCGTATCCGCGGTGCCCAGCCTGGCCCCCGCGCGTATCGCGCTGTTCATCGTCGGGCTGCTGGCCGGGGGACTGCTCGGTTCGTCCGTGGCGCTGTGGTTCTGGCGCTGGTTCGAGCGCCTGATGGCCTGGATCCTGTCCGCCCTGGCGCACGTCTCGCTGCGCGACATGCTTCTGGGCGCGGGAGGACTGGCCGGCGGTCTGGTCATCGCGTTCCTGGTCGGCTACCCGCTGTCGCGCATCCCCGGGATCGGACTCTACCTCTTCCTTGCCGCAGTGCTCGTATTCGGCTATCTCGGTTTTCATGTGGCGATGCAGCGGCGGGAGGAGGTCGCCGGCTCACTGTTGCGGGTGGAGCGGGGGTCGAGCCGGGAGCGGACCCGCGGGCGCGGCGTGCCGAAAATCCTGGACACCAGCGTGATCATCGACGGCCGGGTCGCCGATATCGTGAAAGCGGGATTCCTTGAGGCGCCGCTGGTGATCCCGCGGTCGGTGCTCACGGAGCTCCAGCGCATCGCGGACTCGTCCGATACGTTGCGCCGCAACCGCGGCCGCCGCGGGCTGGACATTCTGCAGCGGCTGCAGCAGGAGCTGCAGGCTGTGCAGATCGTGGATGATCCCAAAGACCCGGGTCTGGACGTGGACGGGCGCCTCATCGCGATGGCCAAGAGCCTGCGCGGCTGGATCGTCACCAACGACTTCAACCTCAACAAGGTGGCCGAGCTGCAAGGGATCAGGGTGCTGAACATCAACGAGCTCTCGCAGTCCCTGCGACCGATCGTGCTGCCGGGCGAAGAGCTTTCCGTCCAGATCGTCAAGGATGGCAAAGAGGCCGGTCAGGGCATCGGCTACCTGGACGACGGGACGATGGTCGTGGTGGAAGGCGGCAAGAAATACATCGGCGAAAAGTCCGACGTCGTGGTCACCAGCGTCTTACAGACCGTGGCCGGTCGCATGATCTTCGGCCGGCCCAAGGAAGGTGTTCCGCAAGCCCCCGAGCGCCGATGACCGATCCATCCGCGGCCGCCATCGTGGTCGCCGCCGGACGCGGGGAGCGCCTCGGAGCGCCCTCCGGAAAGGCGTTTGTCCTTCTGCTCGGCGAGCCAATGGTTCTCCACACCCTCCGCGCCGTCGAGGCATGCCCCCTCATTGACGGCATCGTCGTCGTTGTCCCGGCCGAACGCATCGGAGCCATGGAAGAGCTGGCCCGGCAAGCCGGACTGTCCTGCATCCGTGAGATTGTCCCCGGGGGCCGCGAACGCCAGGATTCTGTTCTGGAAGGGCTCACGCGCATCAAAGATCAGGGCGTGGTCGTCGTGCACGACGGCGCCCGCCCGCTCGTCCGTCCGGATGTGGTGGCCAGCGTCATCAAGGCGGCGGCGGATACGGGCGCGGCCTCCGCCGGCGTGCCGATGCGCGAGACGGTCAAGGCGGTCGAAGGCGTCGAGGCGACGGGGACCGTGGAGCGCGAGACCCTCTGGATCGCCCACACGCCTCAAGCGTTCCGGACGACGTTGCTCAAGGACGCGCACCGGCGGGCCCGTGAGGACGGCTTCCGCGGGCAGGATGACGCCGTGCTGGTCGAACGGTTGGGCCGCAGGGTTCGGATGGTGGAGGACTCTCCGACGAACCTCAAGATCACCGTACCCGAGGATCTGCGCCTCGCCGAGATGTACCTGTCTCAGACGAAGACGGCCGTCCCCACGACCCGCACGGGGATCGGCATGGACGCCCACCGCTTCGAGATGGGCCGCGCGCTCCGGCTCGGCGGCGTCGAGATCCCTGCGCCTCGAGGGCTCACAGGATACTCTGATGCCGACGTCCTCCTGCACGCGATCATGGATGCGCTCTTAGGCGGCGCCGCGCTGGGGGACATCGGCACGCACTTTCCGCCAGGAGATCCAGCGTACAAAGACATAAACAGCCTGGTGCTGCTGGCGAGAGTGCATGGGATGCTCAGCGCAGCCGGCTGGGGTGTCGCTCACGTTGACGCGGTCGTCCTGGCCGAAACGCCCCGGATAGCACCGTACATTCCCGAGATGCGCACCCGAATCGGCCGCACCCTGCACGTGGACGGCGCGGCGATCAGCATCAAGGCGACCACGACCGAGGGTATGGGCGCCATCGGACGGGGGGAGGGGATTGCGGCCTATGCCGTCGCGACAGTATCCCGGATCGGCTGACGGGGACCTACCCACCCTCCTGTTCCTGGAGCGAGCGGCGGTGGTCGAGCCCGTCAACGTCGAGCTGGATCGCCCCATGGCGGTGCACCCTCAGGTGACGGGGTTCTGGCGGGGGGGCGACTTCTACCGGACCGTCAAGATCGTTGAGACCCGCTATGAGTACGGGGAAACCTACCTGCGCGTGGTGACCGATCGCGGTTGCGTGGACCTGCGCCGGGTACGGGTGACCGATCCACGGACCCTGCGCACGCGCACCACGTGGGAGCTCTGCGCGGAGCTCGACGCCATCGAGATCCCGCGGCCGAAGTAACGACGGATACCCATGGCGCTGCGGCTGCACAACACCCTCACCAGGCGCGTCGAGGAGTTCGTGCCGCGCGATTCGGGGAAAGCAGCGATCTACGTCTGCGGGCCCACTGTGTACGACAACGCGCACATCGGGCACATGCGGGCCGCGCTGGCCTTCGACGTGTTGCGCCGCTACCTCGAGGCGAAGGGCTACCAGGTCCGCCACGTCCAGAACATCACTGACGTCGAGGACAAGATCATCGCGAGGGCGCGTGAGGAGGGCGTGCCGACCGAGGTGATCACCCGCCGCTACAGCGCCGAGTACCATGAGGCCGTCCAGACACTCGGCATCCTGACCCCTCATGTGGAACCGCGCGCGACCCAGCATGTTCCTGAGATGATTGAGATGATCCGAGGCCTGGTGGAGCGGGGGTACGCGTACTACGCTGAAGGCGACGTGTACTTCGACGTGATGCGGCTGTCCGGATACGGCAAACTGTCGGGGCGGGTGCTGGAGGAATTGCGCGCCGGCGCCCGCGTCGAGCCGGGAGAGTTCAAGCGGAACCCTGCCGACTTCGCCCTCTGGAAGAAGGCGAAGGCGGGCGAACCGGCGTGGGACAGCCCATGGGGCAAGGGCCGGCCGGGGTGGCACATCGAGTGCTCCGCGATGTCCCTCAAGTACCTGGGGATGGGCTTCGATATCCACGGAGGCGGCGACGACCTGATCTTTCCCCATCATGAGAATGAGATCGCGCAGGCTGAGGCGTACACTGGGCGCGAGCCCTTCGCGCGCTACTGGCTGCACAATGCCATGGTCATGGTGCGGGGCGAGAAAATGAGCAAGTCGCTGCGCAACTATTTCACGGTTTCCGAAGCGCTGCGCCGCTTCCCACCCGAGGTGGTCCGCTACGCGCTCACGGCTGTGCATTACCGCAAGCCCATCGACTTCGACGTGGAGCGGTTCGAGGAGGCCCGCAAAGCCGTGGACCGGATCGGTGCCGCGCTGCGCGCTGCGGATGCGGTCATCGCGTCCACCGGGGCCAGCGAAGGCGGAGGACCGCACTCGGAAGCACTGCGGAAGGCGGCGGAAGGAGCCTCCGCCGCATACGAGGCGGCGATGGACGATGACCTCAACACCTCCGGCGCCCTGGCGGCGATCTTCGACCTCGTCACCGAACTCAATCGCGAGACCGATCTCGTGGTCAAAGCTACCGCTGAGCCGGCGGCCCTGCTGCCGGGGCTCAAGGATGCACGCGTGGCCGTCGGGCGCATGCTCGGTATCCTCGGGCTCACCGTCACCACTGCGCGTGAGGATGAGCAGGTTCACGCGCGGGTGCAAGAACTGGCCGCTGCGCTGCGCAACGAGGCCGCCCATCTGTTCCCCGCGGAGGCCGGGACCACGCTGGATGAGGCGGTGGCCTTCATCCTCAAGGGTAGGGAGCAGGCACGCCGGCACAAGGACTTCAAAACGGCGGATCAGATAAGGGCCCGGTTGTCCGAGGCGGGCGTCCTCGTCGAAGATCTGCCGACCGGTCCCCGATGGCGGATCGCCGGACCCAACGGTCGCAGCCACTAACTCCTCACCCAATGGATGAGGACGCCATTCCGGGGAGGCGGGCCGTCCTCGAGGCGCTGCGTGCCGGCAGGCCGATCCGCAAGATCCTGCTGTCCCGCACCGCTCACGGCGCAGGCGTCAAGGACATCGTTCACGAGGCGAAAGGGCTCGGCATCGTGCTGCAGTCCGTCGATCCCCGCCGGCTGGACGAACTCGTTCGGGGCGCCCATCAGGGGGTGATCGCCCTCACCGCGGCGAGGCCGATGGCCAGCGTCGATGACATTCTCGCGAACGCTCGGGCGAAGGGCGAGCCACCGTTTGTGCTCGTGCTGGACGGTGTCGAGGATCCGGCGAACCTCGGCGCGCTGATCCGCACCGCGGAGGGCGCAGGCGTGCATGGCGTCATCATTCCCAAGCATCGCGCGGCCGGCCTCACGCCCGCCGTGGCGCGGAGCTCTGCCGGTGCCGTGGAGCACGTCCCGGTGGCCGCCGTCACGAACCTGGTCCGGACCCTGGAGGAGCTGAAGCAGGCGGGGTTGTGGGTGGTCGGCGCAGCGCCCGAGGCGAAGGACGCATATCATGCGGTGCGCCTGGTCCCCCCGCTGGCGGTGGTGATGGGTGGCGAGGAGCGGGGACTCGGGCGCCTCGTGAGGGAACATTGCGATCTCCTCGTTCGCCTGCCGATGCGGGGTAAGGTTGCATCGCTCAACGTCTCCGTCGCGGCCGGCGTGCTGCTGTTTGAGATCATCCGGCAAACCGCAACCGCACAATCTTCTTGACGCATTGTACCCCTGTTCGTATAATGACGGTCGAACCTTCGGCTCGGAGGCGAGAATGGCTCTAGCCCGTCGAGAAACCCCGTCCTACACCGAAATGCTCGATGAAGAACTCGTCGCCAGCGCGAAGGGCGGCGATGATCACGCCAGCGAATACCTCATCAACAAGTACCGCAACTTCGTCCGCGTCAAAGCCAAGGCGTATTTCCTGATCGGCGCCGATCGCGAGGACATCATCCAGGAAGGGATGATCGGCCTCTACAAAGCGATCCGGGACTTCCGCGCCGACAAGCTCTCCTCGTTCCGCGCGTTTGCGGAACTGTGCATCACCCGGCAGATCATCACGGCCATCAAGACTGCCACCCGGCAGAAGCACATCCCGCTGAATTCCTACATCTCGCTGAATAAGCCCATCTACGACGAAGACTCCGACCGCACGCTGCTGGATGTGATCAGCAGCATCAAGGTGTCTGATCCGGAGGAGCTCGTCATCAATCAGGAAGCCTCCGCCACGATGCGGGAGCGTATCCGCAAGAACCTCAGCGAGCTGGAGTGCCGGGTGCTGACCGCGTACCTGGAGGGGAAGTCCTACCAGGAGATGGCGAACGAGCTCAACCGCCACGTGAAATCGATCGACAACGCCCTGCAGCGTGTGAAGCGTAAGCTGGAGCGCAACCTCGAAGGCGAAGAAGACTAGCCCCTGCTGCGTGTTCTTTGCCCCAACTGTAAGCTCGTTTTTCTGCAACTCACGCCGGCCGGCGAGGGGGGACTTGTCTGTCCCCGCTGTGCCGCTGTGTTCCAGCCGAAAGAAGAAGAGCTCGTCGATCCTGAGGATGACTGATCCGGTCCCCTCCGGGCGGGAAATTCTGGAACGGCTCAGCACCGCCACCGGCGACTGGCAGCTGCAACGGCGTGACGCCCACTACGAGATCATCTGTAACGGCGTCTTCCTCATGGCGTCCTACAACCGTGAGTCGAGCCGGCAGCTCGCGTTACTTGCTCTCGGCCGGGTGCGGGGTGACCGTCTGCGGGTACTGGTCGGCGGCCTGGGGATCGGGTACACTGCCGGCGCGGTACTGGAAGATCCGCGCGTGATCCAGTTAGATCTCGTTGAAGTTGAACCGGTGGTTGTGCGCTGGCACCGCGAATACTTCGCTCCGCTTGTTGGCCGGCCGCTGGATGACCCCCGCACGAAGCTGATCCTCGCCGATCTCTCAGCAGTGCCTCTATCACCGGGGACGTTCGATGTCCTGCTGCTCGACATCGACAACTATCCTGAGCGCATTGTCCGGGAGCAGAACAGCGCGCTCTATGACGCGTCCGGAGTTTCCGGGTTGTTCCGGTCGCTGCGCCCTGGAGGCGCGATGGCGTTCTGGGCTGCCGATCGGGCCCCCATGCTCGCGGCCCGCCTCCGGCGGGCTGCGGACGCAGTTGAGGAGATTGAAGTTCCCGACATGGTCAGTCCGACTCGCGAGGGGCACGCCTGGATCTATGTTGGCAGCCGAAGGGAGGATGGGAATGACGTCAAGAGATGAATCGGCGCTTACGTTGAAGGCGCTCGTGACCGATCAGGTGCGGAACACACTTCTACAGGAAGACTGGCAGTGGCAACCCGCGCTCTCAGAAGCACTGGAAGGCCTCACCGCCGCGCAGGCGGCGTACAAGCCTGCTCCAGAACGCCACTCCATCTGGCAGATCGTTCGCCATCTCATTCTATGGAAGCGGGCCGTTCTTCAGGCATGGGACGGAGACCCGCCGGACGAGACTCAGTTGGGAGAAGCCGACTGGTCGAAGGTCACCGGGGATGAGGCCGTCTGGCAGCGTGATGTCCAGGCGCTGATGTCCGTGTCCAGGGAATTCCTCGATCGCGTCCAGAGCCTTGACGACGCCGGCCTGTCCCGCCGGGTGTTCTGGTACAGGCACCCCGACGCCGTTCAGCCGCTGGCGATCCGGCTCGTGAGAACAGTGACTCACGACATCTACCACGCGGGGCAGATCAGGTACCTGAGGGCACTCCAGGGAATCTAGAGGTCAGCCGCCGATTTGAATCATCGCCCGCGCCTGCGGGTACATCTGCTCGGCGAGGGCGTGGCCGAAGGGCCGGCGGAAAGCACCGGCGCGGAAGACTTCCTTGATCTCCTCGTAGGACGCTCCCTTGCGGAGCGGGGTCAGCAGGTCGACTTCATCATCCCGCAGCAGGCACAGCCGCAGCCGCCCGTCCGCGGTCAGGCGCAGACGGCCGCACTTCGCGCAAAACGGGTTGCTGACCGTGCTGATGAAGCCCAACCGGCCGGCCGCACCAGGGA
>Ga0209845_1000038_pt1 | contig 15257 bp, 12 predicted proteins | sample GWRWS2_50_60_FD_187239 | JGI IMG/M metagenome (GOLD analysis project Ga0209845, IMG submission 187239) | Riverbed sediment microbial communities from areas with vegetation nearby in Columbia River, Washington, USA - GW-RW S2_50_60 (SPAdes)... | ecosystem: Environmental > Aquatic > Freshwater >... | reverse complement strand
TCCCAATCTCGCAAGAGCCTGACGACCGCTTCGACACATGAAGAGCCGATCATCCCAACCGCTTCGATGGCCGCTTCACGAACCTGCCAATCACCATCACGGAGAGCGCGAACAACCGGCTCGACGCATCGCTCATCGCCCATCTCACCCAACGTGATCACCGCCTCGCGGCGTACGGCCCAATCCGGATCTTGCAGGAGATCAACCTGGATTTCGATCTCATCCTTGACACGCTCTTCTTCAAGGACCCCTTCCTCTGCAGCATCGGCGGGGGACCGCTCAGTCGCCGCGAGCTCGGACGCCACGGCGATGGAATTTGCGACTTGATCGGTGAGCGCATCTTCCTCTCCCGGAACAGTGGGAGAAGACAGCTCAGGAGTCTTGTTGTTCTCTTCGCTCATGCCCTAGTCCCTATCCGTAGGACTCACTCCGCCAGCTCTTCTGGTCAAACAAGCGCCGGCACTCAGTTAGGCGTCAGCGGCTGTCTCGGTCTTGGCGGGTACACCGGCCTTTTTCCCCATCGCCTGTCTCTTCCTGGCAGCCAGACGTCGTCGCTTCCGCTGAGCCCGTTTCAGACGCTTGTGAAGTGAACGGAGCGTCGCATCGGCTTCAGGATTGTCGGTCGCGGCGAGTTTTTCCCCGACCTTCTTCCTTAGTTTTGCCTCGTCAGCCTCACGAATCGCCTGCTTTGCCATTGTAGGAGAGTCCTCAAGAATCAGTCACTGAGACGCAATCACCGCATCGCCCAATAGCGTCCCAGTCTAGTAAAGAAACGTCATCACTGTCAACCAGTAGGGAGATAGGGTGGGGCAACTCCGGAGGGCTCTCAAACCAAAAGGGCAGCGACGGTGGTATAGACGTCGTGCTCGGCCGCCAGGATGTCGGCCACGCGGCGAGCGCGCCGCTCACGCATGACATCGGTGGGAGGGAGGCGCAGACTGCGTTCGCTACGCACCTCTTCAGGTTGCAGCCATCGAGCAATGGACTTGAACGCGCCAGAATCAACCGACTCGGGCTGGGATTCCAATTTCGTGAAGGATCGGGCCTGCATGATCACCTCAACAATGGCCGCGAGCCAGCCCGTCTTTTCGCGGCCTGCAACTTCCAATTGGACCGCCGCGACGCCGTCCTCCACCATGTCTAATTCCCTAGCAGCTGCGTGGGAGAGGTCAACGATGCGCCCCTTGACGTAGGGGCCACGATCGTTGATGCGTACCAGAATTTGCTTGCCATTCACCACATTGGTCACCTTCACGACCGTCCCCAGGGGAAGCGTTCGATGGGCACCGGTCAGAGCTTCCATGTCGTACACTTCCCCGCTGGCCGTGGCCAGCCCATGGAAATCAACTCCATACCACGAAGCAATTCCCCGTGCCTTGATTCCCAGATCCAGATCAGCCTGCCCTTTCGGTAGACTCGAACAGGCACCAAGTGCCAGGCCTAGGGCAACAAGGAGGAGCCCTATGCCTGAGTGTCGTCTTGTTGACTTAGTGGCTTCTATGCAGATCCTTCGCTCGTTCATCAGGCCTCCATGTGATCGGTTGATGGACAATGATGCCTTTCGCCATCGTCAATAACCTATGACCTAACGTCGAGCTGCAGCGTCGCTGGGCCTTACCATAAAGGACCGCTCCCCAATCGGCAATACCGAATGCGTAGGCTTACCCATACGATAGTATGGGTTTTACCAACCAGAGGGGATAAGCACGCGGAAGAACTACGCTGGCTAAAGCAGAATAAACTGAACGCTTATAACAAAACCGGTGGAAGAAGTCAAGCTGGGTTCCAGACCTGCCTGAAATTCGCGAGCGGGAGGCGAGAAGAGACGCCACGAATCCAGAGGCTTACGCATCTAGCAGGGAGAGGCCACTCGTTCACGATCCCCCCAGTCGCAGCAGATTATTTTCAAACTTGGTGTTGGCCACAAGCTTTTCCAGGCTCGCAGTAAGAACCTCGTTCATGAGTCCCTGGGCATCCTCCGGGTCGAACCAAAAGACGCTTTCCGTGCCTGCACCATTGAGGGTCATACGGACCGAGCTTTTATCCGCTCTGTTCAAGGCCTGGACGACAATCTTGCTCTTGGACGAAATCTCCGTTTGCATGAACTTACTCTTGGCGTCCACAGAGAGATCTAGCAGCTTTCCCGAAAGCATAACGTCCGCGCTGCTTTCAGTGACCGAACCACCTGGCTTGACCAGTTCGGCACGCCAGCCCTTGCTTTTCAGATAGTCAGCCACTGCTTGAGCCGCCACTTCGCCAGGCTTGCCGCCCGGCACATTGAAATAGCTTTCGCCTCCCCAGAGGTGGGTACGGGTCCCGAGCCTCGACTTCTCGGCTCGCGAGTCTTCGAAGGCAGTGACGGCGATACTTGGGCCGCTGACTTCCATCGCCTTTGCAGGGGCCGCCGAATCACTGCCCTGAACATGTACAGGAATGACCTCCCCTTTACCGGCACAGCCGACCAGTATTATCAGTCCTAGCCCACTCGCAAGCAGGATAGCGCGTTGTTCCACAAATACCTCCTTATGCGTCTTGTCCGACAAATACATGGCTCAGGTCCGCGTGTAAAGCCAATCCGAGCTACGGCTGTACAAAGTGCGCGCGGCGATTCGACTGCCAGCAAGCTTCACTGTGGTCAAGGCAGAACGGCTTCTCCTTCCCGTAACTGGTGATCTGGATCCGCGATGACGGAACGCCGAGGTCCTGCAAGTACTGCTTGGCCGTCTGCGCCCGTCGTTCACCGAGGACAAGGTTGTACTCCACGGTTCCTCGTTCATCGCAATAGCCCTCGATCAGAAGCTTGCGGCTGTTCTCTGCCTTGAGCGAACGAGCATTGGCTTCAAGCACAGCCCGTGCGTCGCTCCTGATGACGAACTGGTCATAGTCAAAATACACATCCACCAGCGCGAGCGGTCCAGGGGCCGGCGGCGGGGCCGCAGGGGGGGGAGGAGGAAGTGGCGCTGGCTCAACCTTTGCTACCGCCTGAGGCGGCTCTGGCGGTGCCGGGGCAGGAGCCGGTGGTTCCACCTTTGCCTCCTCGACTTTCGGCGGTTGGCCAGGGACCAACGTTTGATCTTGTGCAGACGTGGACACCTTCCGGCCAGCGCACCCGACGAAAAGCCCCAGGACACAGAAACAGACGAACACTAGTGTTGTGCCATATGTGACCTTCCTCAACATGTGTGAATCTCCTGCTTACCGGACGTGGATGGACCGAGCCACCAGCCCGTCCGCGCTCTTGAGATACGTCAAATCTACTGCCTCACCGATCTTGATATCGGCAAGCTTGACCGGCTTTTCCCCACGTGTGATGGTCGCTCCTTTCTCAATAGTGGCCCCCACGATCAGCTCATGCTTGCTCTGAGTCATGGCCTTGACCACAATGATCTGAGGATCCACTTTGAGATTGATGGCCACCACCTTTCCCTTTACCGTCAGAACCTTTCCCTCTGGCGCGGCGGTGGCAAACGGCACCAACACAACGGTCATTGCCACCACCAGGATCGTGCCGCTGAGAGTTTTCGCTGTGAGCATTCGCATGGCCCCATCTCTACTGTCCCGTGAATATGCAACACCAGCAGGTGATCCACTATAAGGAACTTTCAAAAAGCAATCAAGATTAGAAATTGCCGTTTGTTTACTCCGTCGCGACCCTTGACTGGTTCAAGACGGACTCGGTAAGATCGAGCCCGGGCCCGCCGCCCCATGTCGAGGCAGCGGGCCCTGTTGTGAAAGGGACTGGATCTTACCGCTGGAAGTTCGGCTTCCCGATGATTGAAGTTCAGAACGTCACCAAACGATACGGGGATCTTACAGCCATCGAACGGGTCACCTTCTCGGTGAATAAGGGAGAGGTGCTGGCCTTCCTCGGCCCCAACGGCGCCGGCAAGACCACAACCATGCGGATCCTGACCTGCTTCATGCCGGCCACCGAGGGAGTTGCGCGGGTTGCTGGCTTTGATTGCTTTGAACAACCCCTTGAGGTCAAACGACGCATCGGCTATTTACCCGAGACTCCCCCGCTCTATCACGAGTTGACGGTCCGGGAATATTTGACCTTCGTGGGCCGCCTGAAAGGGCTGAGCGCAGAGAACCTCCGCAGCGGACTGGATCGGGTGGTGGAGCGATTGTCGCTGGGCGAGGTCCGTCACCGCTTGATCGGTAACCTGTCCAGAGGATTCCAGCAGCGGGTCGGACTCGCTCAGGCCCTGCTCCATAATCCGCCTGTGTTGATCCTGGATGAGCCAACCGTGGGGCTCGATCCGAAACAGATCATCGAGATTCGCGAGCTCATCAAAAGCTTGGCCGGATCACACACGGTCATTCTCAGCACACACATCCTGCCGGAGGCCACGGCCGTCTGCCAGCGGGTGGTCATTATCAATGCGGGTCGTATCGTAGCCATGGACCGGCCGGATCGGCTCTCCGCTAGGCTGCGTCGCTCCGAGAAGATCAGCGTGACGGTCAAGGCCCCACCAGCCGGCCTCGCCGAGCGGTTTCGCGCGTTGCCCGGCGTGCAAAGCGTCTTCGAACCGACGGACACCGGCGCCTTTCTCCTGGAATGCGAACTTGGTCGGGATCTCCGAGATGAGATCGCCCGGTTCGTCGTAGGAAACGGTTGGGGGCTGCTCGAATTGAAGACAATCCCCATGACACTAGAAGATGTGTTTCTCCGTCTGACCCAGCACGAAGACATCACGGCCGGTGAGGGAGAGGAAGCCAGAACGCCAAGCAAGGAGCAGGCCCGCGCATGACTCCGGTGCACGCGATCATCGCCAAGGAACTACGATCCTATTTTGTCTCGCCGATCGTCTATGCGGTGGGAGCGGTCTTCCTGCTGATTTTCGGTGTCCTCTCCTACGTCTTCGTCGTGAATGCAGGGAACCAGGCGGTGCGGCTGATGCAGGTCCAGGGCGCAGCGGCCCAGCTCAATCTGAACGATTTGGTGCTCCGGCCCACGTTTTCCTTCATGGCGATCTTCCTCATGCTGCTGCTCCCCATCCTCACGATGCGCACGTTTGCGGAAGAGCGAAAGCTTCGGACCGTTGAACTGCTGATGACCTCCCCGATCGGCATTAATGAGATCGTGGTCGCAAAGTTCTTGAGCGTCTATCTGATTTTCCTTGGTCTCTTGACCCTGACCGGTATCGCGCCCCTGATCCTATCCCTGTTCAGTAGTTTCGACTGGAATCCGGTCTTCACCGGATATCTGGCTCTGGCGCTCCTGGGCGCCATGTTCCTCGCAACCGGTGTATTGGCCTCCGCCCTGACCGAGAACCAAATCGTGGCGGCGTTTCTCAGTTTCGGCCTGCTGATCCTGGTCTGGTTGCTGGGCGGATTGGGAAACGTCCTTGGTGACACGTCGATCGGCAACACGATTGCCTATCTCTCGTTCATCGAGCATTTCGATCGCTTGACTCGCGGTCTCGTGGACACCAAAGACCTCGTCTACTATCTGTCCAGTATGGTGCTCATGCTCTTCCTCGCCCACCGTGTGGTGGAGTCGCAACGATGGAAATGAGGGTTGAGAGGGTAACTAAGCTGCCCCTCGTGCTCGCGCACCGCGCACGCTCAGAAGGTGCCGGGTACCCGTTGCTCCTGAAACATTGCAATGGGTGATGACGCGCACAGTTAAGTGGCAGCTTGGCTACCCTCTGTGAAAGAAATAGGTAAAGTAAGGAAAGAAAGAACGAATATGAATCGGATGATTTCTGCGATCGGCATCGCGGGGGCAGTGCTTGGCGTCACTGGCCTGATCGTTTATAGCCTGGCCCCCGAGATGCTCTGGGTGATCACCCTCTGTGAGGGACTCGCGGTCATCTGCCTCATCGCATTTTTCGTGAACCATTTCGAGACCCTCAAGGCCTTCTCGATCCGGCGCTCCACGCGGCTGGGGTTGAACAGCATCCTGATGGTGCTGCTATTCGTCGGCATTCTCGTCATCCTCAACTTTCTTGCCGCCCGCCATTCCAAACGGTGGGACCTCTCCGAGACCCAGCACTTCACGCTGGCCCCTCAAACGCACCGAGTGCTTCGAGGTCTCAGCCGCGAGGTCAAGATTACGGTCTTTGCCCAGGATCGCGGTCAGGCCTTCACTACCTATCGGGACCTGCTCGACAGTTACCGGCAGGAGAGCGACAAGATTAAAGTGGAATATGTGGACCCTGAGCGACGACCGGGTGTGGCACGCCAGTACGGCATCATCCGTGCGGATACTGCCGTCCTTGAGAGCGGGCCTCAAACGACGCGCATCACCGCGCCATCAGAGGCTGAATTGACCGGCGCGCTGATCCGGGTCTCCAAAGACCGCAAAAAGCTGGTGCTGTTTCTGGAGGGGCATGGCGAACGGAGCCTGTCCGACCAAGAACGGGGTGGATTCTCGCTCGCCAAAGAGGCGCTGACCAAGCAAAACTACGAGGTGGACACGCTGGTCTTGCTGAAAGAAAGCGCGATCCCGGAAGGCATTTCGGTCCTGGTCCTGGCCGGCCCCAGACGCCCGGTCACCAGGGAAGAAAAGGACCGCATCAGCCGCTACGTGACCAACGGCGGCCGCCTGCTGGTCCTCCTGGACCCAGACTCGCAAGCTGACATAGAAGACCTCCTTCGTCAGTGGGGGGTCGAGGCCGGTCGCGGGGTGCTCGTGGACTTGCAGGACCGACTGGCGCAGGGCGATCTCACCGCCCTGATGGTCCGTACCTTCACCGAACACGAGATTACCCAGGACTTTACCTTTGCCGTGTTGTTCCCCGTCTCGCGCCATCTGTCGTTCCACGAAGAGACAGGGAAAGACTGGGATTTCGTCCCGTTGGCCAGGACCTCGCCTCAGAGCTGGGCCGAAACCAATCTGCAAGGCCGCGTCGTCAGCTTCAGTGCCAAGGAGGACGTGCAAGGCCCCCTCCCGTTGGCTGCCGCTCTCACGCCCAAGAAGCCCCTCGAGGAAGGGAAACGGCGAGCCGCCCTCGTGGTGGTCGGCAATTCATCCTTTGCCAGCAACGCCTACATTAATTTCCCCGGCAACACGGACTTTCTGCTGCACGCCCTTGGGTGGCTGGCGGAGGAGCGGGAGCTGATCTCCATCACACCCAAGGAGCCGGCCTTCCGCCCCTTCATCCCCAATCCAGTCCAAGAACGAATCCTGCTCTATGTCCAGGTGCTCTTCCTGCCGTCCCTGACCTTCCTCTGGGGCTTGACCGTGTGGAGAAAGCGTCGGCGCCTCTGAATTCATGAAACGATACTGGTTCACCATCCTGTTGGCTATGGTCCTGGCCGGGCTCGGTGCCTATCTGTACGTCGTTGAGCTCCCTGAGCAGCGCACGCAAGTCCTGTCTGAAACGCAGGAGAAAAAGATTGTGCCGTTCGAGTTGGACGAGATCACCGGCTTGTCTGTCCGCTCGGACCAGGCTGAAATCGTGCTGGCTCCAGGGGAGAACCGCACCTGGAAGATCACGGCACCGCTCCAGACCGATGCGGACTCACGAGAGGTGGATAGCCTGTTGCGCGCCCTCGTCCTGGGCAAGGTCTCACGGGTGGTGGAGGAAAAGGCCGCTGCGCTCGCCCCCTTTGGTCTCGAGCACCCCTCTGTGGTGTTGACCGTCAGGGCCGGGTCCCGCCAAGAGAGCTTGTCGTTGGGCGACGCCGGGCCCATTTCCTCCACCCTCTATGCCATGCGGGCCTCAGATCAAAAAGTGCTCCTGACCGACCTCGCGCCCAAGACGTTTCTGAATAAGACGCTGATGACCTTCCGAGACAAACAGGTGCTGCGCTTCGATCAGACCAAGGCCGAACGGCTGCGCTTGACCTATCCGAAGACCGAGATTGTCTTGTATCAGACGACAGAAAACGACAAGAAGAAGTGGAAGATTCGCGCGCCGGTAGAGGCCGACGCGGACCAAAACGCCGTCAGAACCCTGCTCTTCAAGCTCGAAGACCTGAAAGCCCTCGGCTTCATTGATCCGAGCCCCGAGCACGCAGCGCTGACCAAGAAGCTGACGAAACCTCAAGTCAAGGTCACCGTGCATGTAGCCGGAGCCGATCGGACCGTCAAACTCTTTCAGCCCGATCCGGCCAGCGGCGAAGCCTACGCGGTGATCACTGCCGAGGCGCCGATTTACCGGATCAATCCACCAGTGATCAAGGATCTCACTAAGGAGGTCTTTGCCCTGCGGGATAAACGCTTGCTCGGGATTGACCTGAGGGACCTCGCCATGCTGGCGGTGAAAACGCGGGGCGAGCACTATGGGCTTATCAATCAGAACAACGAGTGGGTGCTCGAGGACCAACCAGGTGAGAAGCTGAAGCAGGAGGCCGTGGACCTCTTAGTGAGCCGAGTGGTGAACCTGCCAGCCGAGTTGCGGGTGACTGAGCGCGAGGGGCCACTCGCTCATTACGGATTGACACACCCAGCCGCAGAGTTCACGGCCACCGCCAAGGACGGCAAGCGGCGTGGCCGCGTGGCGCTGGGAACGCGCGTGGGCGGGTTGGTCTATGCGGCTGGGCAAGGGCTCCCCGGCATCTACGAGGCTCGGGCTGATCTCCTCACCCAAATTCCTACCAAGGACGAGCTGTTGGCAAAGTCCGCTCAACCGAGCAGCACGAAGCCTTGACTTCGGAGCATTCCTCTCCTCTTATCGAAACTAGACTTTCCGGCACCCATTCGGTATCGTACCTCTCGTGCCCCCGTAGCTCAGTTGGATAGAGCAGCGGTTTCCTAAACCGCGGGTCGCACGTTCAATTCGTGTCGGGGGCACCAATCTTTTCCCCTCTCTGAACGCGTCAATCGCCGCTCTGGAGGCTCCGATCACGCTTTGATCCCCAGCCGCGCGTTGCATTCAGACTCGGCTACCGAGGTCTGTGATAAGGCAGGTCTCAGATCCGTAGGCGATCAGCCGGCCTTTGCCATCGAACACCTTCCCTTCCGCGCTGGCGACACGCTTGCCGGAATGAAGCAGCGTTCCTTCACAGCGCAGCAGCCCGGTGTCTGCGTGAGCCACTCGCACGAATACCGTCTTCATTTCGATGGTGGTGTAGGTCTGTGCAGCTTTGAGCGTCGACTGCACCACGCATCCCATGCACGAATCCAACAGCGTGGCAATCCAACCGCCGTAGATCACCCCCATAGGGTTGTAGAACCGAGCGGATGGCATCGCTTCAAACACCACGCGACCTGTCTCCGCCGAGACCATCCAGATATCCGTAGTCTCACTGAATGGCGGCGATGGCGCACGCCGGTCGAGCATGCTCTTCAAGAAATCGAGGCCTGTCGCTGCGGTCGCGGTCGCCGGGTCAACAACGCCGAAAGCCCCGAAGGGGTTGTGCTCACTCAAGGTCATCTCTCCTGTGCGATTTGCGATGCACGGTGATTCCGACAACGTTCGAAGCCGGTTTCTTCTGCTAGGCAGGAACAGGCTCCGTTCGAATCTCGGCAGCGACCTCCTCGCCCTTCGCGACCGGCTTGATCTTGAACCAGATGGCATACAAGGCCGGCAAGAACACGAGCGTGAGAACCGTCCCGCCGAAGGTTCCACCGATCAAGGTGTAGGCCAGCGTTCCCCAGAAAACCGACTGCGTGAGCGGAATGAACGCCAGCATGGCGGCGAGTGCGGTCAGAATGACCGGACGGGAGCGCTGCACAGTCGCCTCGACCACGGCATCGAATGGCGCCAATCCATCCTTCTCGTTCTGGCGGATCTGGCCGATCAGGATGAGCGTGTTGCGCATCAATATCCCGGACAGCGCGATCAGCCCGACTAGCGCGTTGATGCCGAACGGTTGCTGGAACAACAGCAAGGTCGGGATGACCCCGATGAGGCCCAGCGGTGCGGTTGCGAACACCATTGTCATCGCGGAGATCGAGCGGACCTGGAAGATGATCGTGATCAGCGTGAGGGCGATCATGATCGGGAACAGCGGAGCCATGGCGCGATTTGCCTTGCCGGACTCCTCGATGGAACCGCCCTGCTCGATTCGGTAGCCCGCCGGCAGTTTCGCGATGATGGGCTGCAGTTCTTTCCACACGGCGGTGGACACGTCCGGCGGCTGCAAACCCTCGGCAATGTCGCCGCGCACGGTGATCGTCGGGGTGCGATCGCGGCGACGCAGGATCGGGTCTTCCATGCGGATCTCCACGGTTCCAATCTGCGATAGCGGAATCCGTTGGCCCGCCGTGCCCACCAAAGTGAAATCGGCGATCTTGCTCGGATCGAGCCGCGCATCTCCGGCAGAGCGGGCTACGACCTGCACCGAACGGATATCTTCGCGGACGTCGGTGATCGGGATGCCGCTCAACAGGAACTGAAGCTGTTGGGCCACGTCGCTGGACGTCAAGCCGATGCTTTGGAGCCTGTCCTGATCGAGCGCAAAACGAAGCGCAGGCACGCGCTCGCCCCAGTCGCTGTTGACGGTTCGCATCAGGGCACTCGCCTGCATCACGGCACGTGCCTGCGCCGCGATGTCACGAAGCGTGTCCGCGTCGGGACCCATCACACGGAAAGCCACGGGGAAGGGCGAGTACGGCCCGAACACCAGCTGCGCAACTCGCGCGCGGGCCTCGGGCGCTAGGCCGTCAGCCACCGCCTGTCGCAGTCGGAGCTTGAGCGCCTCGCGCGCCTCTTCCTTCGGCGTCAACACGACGATCTTCGCGAACGAAGGATCGGGTAGCTCCGGTGACATCGCGAGGTAGAAGCGCGGCGCCCCTTGACCGACATAGGCGGTAACGGTCTTGGCTTCCGGCTGCGTGGCCAGCCAGGCCTCGACCTTGGCGGTGGTGGCACTCGTCTGCTCGATGGAAGTGCCATACGCCATTTGCACTTCGACCAGTACTTCCGGTCGATCGGAAGTTGGAAAGAACTGCTTGTTCACCACGCCCATGCCCAGCACCGCGACGAAGAATGCCCCGACCACGCTCCCTGCGACCAGCCATTTACGGCGAATCACAACACCAAGAAGCTGCCGGAAGCGGTTGTAGCGCGGCGTGTTGTAGATCGCCTCATGCCCGCCCTCGCGCCTCTCGATGTTCGGGAGCAGCTTTACGCCCAAGTAGGGCGTGAATACGACAGCGACGACCCAGGATGCAATTAGCGCGATGCCGACGATCCAGAACATGTTGCTGGTGTACTCGCCGGCGGTCGACTTGGCGAAGCCGTTCGGCATGAAGCCGATCGCGGTCACCAGCGTCCCGGCAAGCATGGGCGCGGCGGTATGACTCCACGCATAGGCCGCTGCGCGGATGCGGTCGTAGCCTTCCTCCATCTTCACGACCATCATCTCGATGGCGATGATCGCATCGTCGACCAGGAGCCCAAGCGCCAATATCAACGAGCCGAGCGTAATGCGGTCGAAGTCCTTGCCGGTGGCCGCCATGATGATGAATACCGCGGCCAAGGTCAGAGGAACCGCCGCCGCAACCACGATGCCGACGCGCCATCCCATACTCAGAAAGCTCACGAGCATCACGACGCCGAGGGCGGCGAAGAACTTGAGCATGAATTCGTCGACGGCCGCCCGAATGTTGACGGATTGATCCGTGACCTTGGACAGACTCATCCCCAGCGGCATCTCGGCGTTGATCGCTGCCACTTCCCCGTCCAGCGCTTTGCCAAGGTCGAGGCCATTCCACCCCTCTCGCATGACCACGCCGAGCAGCAAGGTCGGTTCGCCGTTGTTGCGGATCAGGAATGTCGCCGGATCTTCGTAGCCGCGCTTCACTTCGGCGATGTCGGAGAGCTTGAGCGTGCGGCCTCGTGCTGCGACAGCGGTATTCCGGATCTCCTGCAGATCGTCGATGGCGCCGTCCAGCCGGATGAAGACCTGCGGGCCCCTGGCTTCGATCGAGCCGGCGGGCGTCATGACGTTCCGGCTGTTGAGCGCGGCGAAGAGGTCCGGAGGGGACACGCCCAGGGTTGCGAGCCGGTCATAGGAGAACTCGACGAAGATCCTTTCCGCCTGCTCGCCGATAATGTTCACCTTCTTGACGCCCGGCACGTGAAGCAGCCGCTGGCGCAAGACCTCGGCATCGCGAACGAGATGCCGATGAGGCTCGCCCTGCGCCTTCAACGCGTAGAGCGCAAAGGTGACGTCCGAATATTCATCGTTCACCATCGGACCGATCACGCCACGAGGCAGGTTCAGGGCCTCGTCGCCGAGTTTTTTCCGCGCCTGATAGAACTGCTCGGGGACGTCGGCGGGCGGCGTGCTGTCGCGCAGGACCACCGTGGTGAACGCCAGGCCCGGTCGCGTAAAGGTCTCGGTACGGTCATACCAGCGAAGTTCCTGCATCCGCTTCTCCAGCCGTTCGGCGACCAGCTCCTCCATCTCCTTCGCCGTCGCTCCCGGCCAGGCCGTGACGACAGTCATCTGCTTGATCGTGAAGGAGGGGTCTTCCGCCCGCCCCAGCATCAGGAAGGCCACCACGCCGGCGATCGAAATCGCCACGATCAGGAACAGAGTGACGGAGCGCTCGCGTACGGCGAGCGCGGAGAGATTGAAGGCGTTCATTGGTGTCCCCCGCTCTTGGCGGCCACGTTTTGCGCGGCCTTGCTTTCAGCCAGTCGCACGTGCTCGCCTTCGTGCAGCAGATGCGCACCGAGCGCCACGACGCGATCGCCCGCCTCGAGTTCGCCGACGACCGAAGCCGCTTCGTCACTGAGGCCGGCGATGTGCACGGCACGCCAAGTGACCCGAGGCGTTTCCCCTTCGACTAGCCATATGCCGGGCCCCTTGCCCGGATCGAAGATCGCGCCGATCGGTACCTGCAGCGCCGGCGCAGACTGGCCGTCCGAGATCTGGATGGAGATGGTCGAGCCGAGCGGCACGTCTGCCAGACGACCCTCCAGCACGTACCGAGCCTCGAACGTCCGAGTCTGACGATTTGCGGCGTCCGACAACTGGCGAAGTTTCGCAGGGCCCGTCAGCCCGCTTCCATACAAGGTCGCGCGGCCGGTGGATCCGATCTCCGGGCGCAGGGTTTCGGGAAGCTCGATGACTGCCTCGCGGCGCCCGGCATGCGCCACACGGACGACAACCTGGCCGGCAGTGACGACCTGCCCCGGCTCCGCCAGAGTCTCGACCACCACACCGTCCGCATCAGCAAACAGGACAGCGTAGCTCAGCTCGTTGCGGGCAACGTCGGCCTGGGCTTCGGCCGCATTGAGCTCCGCTCTTGCCGACTCGGCGTCAGCCTTGGCCTTGTCATAGTCCGTTGCCGAAACCGCGCCGGGGGAGACGAGGTCGCGGTATCGCAGCTCGTCCTCCGCGGTCTGGTGCGCCCGCGCCCTTGCGGCAGCAACGGCTTCCTCGTGCGCGCGCATGGCGAGCCTCAGGTCCGTGGGATCGATACGCATGAGCGGCTGGCCGCGTCTGACGGGTTGCCCCGCATCAACCAAGCGTTCCAGGACCTTCCCGGGGACTCGGAACCCCAGGTCGCTCTGCACGCGGGCCGCAACGATGCCGGTGAACGAACGCTCCGACTGGACGGAGATCTCGAGAGCCTCTATCCGCACCAGCGGAGGCTGGGTCCGTGGGTCAGTTAAAGAAGTGGCGTCATTGCATGCCGCCAAGACGAAAGGCAACAGACCGATGACGGTAACGAACGGGACATCACGGCGCGTAAGCATGGAAACCTCCAGGAAGGCCACTGCCTCCATTGACGTTCTCGTCATGGCGGACAGGTACGGCATAGGTGCCCTTCGGTACGTTCCGAAGAACCAGCTCGACCTCTCTTGCTCCTTGTTCCATTGTTCTGTTCCCTATGCCCATAAGATGATGGCTATCATCCCATGTGGCCAAAAAAAGGTCGTCTCAGTCCTGACAAAACGCTTGAATGTAGAACTCCTTGGCAGCGTGTAACAACCTGGCGCGGGTCTGTTCCTCTGACACAGCGCGGGCTAGGCTCAGGGTACCTGCCATCCCCGAAAACAAAACGAAAAAGTTGCGTTGCCTTTCTCTCCGGGTCTTTCCCGGTAATAGCCTCTCGATTTCGTCCATATACGTTTTTAATGCCTGATCAAAGGCCGCTCGTACGGCTCGGGGTTGACGCGGGATTTCAGAAGCCAACGCTGCCAGGGGACAACCTTCAGCTGGATTCGCCCAGTGCCGCGGACTTAGATACCTTTCGATGATGACCCTCAGTTGAGCAGCAGGGGCTTTGGCATCACTGCCAGTTGTGAGCTTTGCGTGGGACTCCTGCATGGCGCTAGCAAGTGCTTCTGCAAACAACTGCTCCTTGCTATTGAAGTGTCGATAGAATCCACCATGTGTGAGTTTGAGGTCATGCATGAGATCCGCGATCGAGAAGCCTTCAGAGCCTTGGCCCCGAAAACGCCGTGAAGCTTCATAGAGAATGCGCCTGCGCGTTTCGAGTTTATGTTCCTGAGAGTATCGCATCTGTTGCCTGTATAGGATGATATACATCATCTTATGTCGGCGTGTCAACTGTGGTGTGACTTCACGGGGTTCTCATTGCTCTGTCCTCTCGGACGTATCGCCCAATTCCGGGGTGATCCTCACCTCAGCCCCGTCAATTTCTCCACTCTCTGGCTATGCACAGACCGTTCCAGACGGCTGACGATTGACGAATGATAGCCCAAGTGACGGACAGCAAAGACGTTGGCGGTGAGGAGTCAAGATCTCTACGTGCGAGGGAGGACGACGGTGACGAAGCGGTTTGCGCCATTATATCGGCGGGGTGCCGAAAGATCGGCGCTACTGCAGTCGAGAGATTCCAATTACTGCGATATCAACAGGACAGCGGTATTCGAAAAGCTATTACAGTGTCGGCCCGCAAATGAGCAGAGCTGCATAGTTCATCCTTAATTGTTCTCCTCGCTGCTGGAATCTGCCACCGCACTGCTATCAGGACAGCACAAATCTGCGCCATCCGTTGCGACTTGGGCGGGTACCCTGAATTGTGGTTTCTTTTGGGCTTAGGTTGTCTGAGGTAGGGCTGAAATTCGTAAAACAGCAGGACACTGGTTCGATCCCAGTCGCCGGCTCCAAGAAGGCAAGTTAGCAACACACAGAGTGTGCTAATCCCAAACTGTCTCACCAGAGGGGTTCACCCCAGATGATTGTGCTAAATTTGTGCTAAAAATTTTCAAAAGCGTGATGATTCCCTGGAAGCAATCAACTACATAGAATCCTCGCAAACCCGCGCTGCGTAAGAAAAAAGTGGGAAACCAGTTGATACACCGAGCTTTTTAAAAAATGTCCTGGTTCGATTCCTAAACCGCGGGTCGCACGTTCAATTCGTGTCGGGGGCACCA
>Ga0209845_1000037_pt1 | contig 15318 bp, 9 predicted proteins | sample GWRWS2_50_60_FD_187239 | JGI IMG/M metagenome (GOLD analysis project Ga0209845, IMG submission 187239) | Riverbed sediment microbial communities from areas with vegetation nearby in Columbia River, Washington, USA - GW-RW S2_50_60 (SPAdes)... | ecosystem: Environmental > Aquatic > Freshwater >... | reverse complement strand
CGTGCCGCGCTGCGATGTGACGTAGATGATCGTCGGCACGGGGTGCAGCGCCTCGCCGCCTTGGTGCGTGAGCGTGATATTCACACCGATTTCCACGCCGAGCGCGTTGTAGATCGGGTTCATCTCGGATTGCATGTCGGTCCGAGCCTGCGCCGCGGGCGTGGGGATGGCGGACACCCAGACGATGATCACCGAGAACAGCACGACGGTCATCGCGAGGATCAGGATCGTGCCGATGACTTCCGACACACCCGACTCGTCTTCGCGGAGGATGGTTCTCATGAGATGGCCTCCCGGTGGGCTGAGGGAGAACACAATCGCACCCGACCCGACGATATATAAATTGTTCGTGGTAGTTACCAACCCGTGATAGCGTGAGAATCACGGGGCACGCATGGACGGCCCGCTCCCGCATGTGAACAAACGTCGAAGCCCTGGGAGGCCGCGGGACCTTCCGTCTGACGTGGCTCGAGGGGTTCGTGCGCACGCGATGGCCACGGGCCTTGTCTGACGCCGTGCGCGGAATGCGGCTCCGACGTTGGCCGCCCGGTCCGTCGATCGAAACGGGATTTTTTATTGCGGAATCCATATAAAAGATGACGTCCCGGAGAAATCGGATGTTCTCCTGCCTGAGAACAGTTACGTATCGGGACGGATAATCATCCGAGAACCTTTTTAAGAATCTGTCCCGGATGGGCAGCGTAACATGCCCATCGGTCGCATTTCTCAGGATGTAGCCTGGTGCCTCAACCCGCGAAGGTGTTGCGATGTCTAGCCGGGCCGGACGGAATGCGAGGGCCCTCACGCTCCTCATTGTTTGGTCGGTCGCCCTCGGTGCCCTGTTCGCGACGATCCTCGCGCTCGCCCCGGCTGCGCGCGCCGGAACGTGTGACCAGGTCGGTGGCGTCATCACCGGGGACTGGACGATCACGAACACCCAAGAGTGCAGCGGAATCCTCTATTCGGTCGACGGCACGATCACGATCAACTCCGGCGGCAGCCTCACGCTGACCGACGGCGGCCTGAGTTTTTCCAAAGACACATCGCACGAAGGGTATGCGCTCAACGTGAACGCGGGGGGCGAACTCGTGCTCGACAACTCGATCGTCACGACCCAGACGGATTCGATTTCTCCGTTCCTGAAGCTGGCCTTCACGGTCTCGGGCGCCAGCAGCCGGTTCACGATGAAGAACGGCGCATCGCTCAAATTCCCCGGTTGGTTCAACGCGACGAGCGCCACGATCAACGTCACGGACTCGAGGATCACCGGCTTCACGGATTCGGAGCTCTCCGGTCTCGGCATCAACACGGATGACAACAACGACGCACCCCTGATGGCGTGGTCGACCACGACCGCGAGCCTGTATCGGTCCCGGATCGAGCGCCTCTACGAGTACGCCGGCGGAACACCCGGAAGCGTCCTGTTGACCGCGACGAGCAACCTCTACTCCTACGACTCCTACGTCGGGGTGGACTACTCGAACTTAGCCGGCATCCACAACGAGCTGCGCGTCGATGGCACCTCCAACGCCTACCTGTACAACGTCACGATCGAACGCGCTCAGGACCCGGCCGCGAAAGTGGACTGGCTGCCGGCGTTCCGGCCCACCGCGGCGGGCGGAAACGTCGACCTGATGCGATGGCTCTACGCGACCGTCGTCGACTCGAGCGGAATCCCGGTCAGCGGGGCGACCGTGTGGTCGACGCTCAGCCCGAGCAGCACGACCGCGCAGTATCCCGACAACGCGCTCGCGACGACGCCGACCTCACGCACCTTGTGGTACCTCGGCCGGACCGCGAGCGGCACGAACGCGTGGAACCGCACGGACTCGGACGGCCTCGCGCTCATCCCGTTGTTCACGGACCAGATCACGACGGCCAGCCTGCCGAACGCCGAATCCTTCGGGAACTACCACCAGCAAGTCACGTACGCGGCATCGAGCACGTCCGGCGACGAGTTCTACGACCCGTACCCGGCCGTGAGCGCGGCGAACAATTCCAAATCGGTCAGGATGTCCTTCAGCAACCTCCAGGTGTGCCCGACCGGGGTCACCGCGTGGTCGTTCGACCGGCAGATCGTCGGCTCGGTCTCGGTGTCGAGCTGCCTCGAGATTTCCGGCTCCGTCTCGATCACGGACGGCGGGCTGTACGTCGACCAAGGCTCGGACGGCAACTCGCGGGCGTACGTGAAAATCCTCTCGGGAGGACAGCTGACCCTCGTGAACGCCACGGTCTGGAGCAACTACCCGCTCGCCTTCTACGTCGCGAACGGGGGGACGCTGGTCGCGAGCCGAGGGAGCGCCCTCACGTTGGCGGCCCGAGGTTCCCCCGGCATGCTCCGGGAAGAGGGGCCCACCTCGAACGTCACGATCTCCGATACGACGATCGACGCGAACGTGACGCTGTTCGGCGGGAGCGCCACCCTCGTCCGCGATTCGTTCCTCGGTCCCGGCCTGTGGATCGACACGGTCCAGACGACGCACCTCTGGGACGCGACCCTCACGGGCGTCACGACCCTCGCCTTCATGACGGACGACGGAAACGCGAACACCGTCGACCTGGACATCCGAAACACGACGTTCAATCAGGTCCATACATCCCAACTGGTCTTCGGCGGCACCCAGAACGTGCAGCTCACCTCGGTGCAGACGTTCGATCCGAACGGCTCGTGGTGGGTCGGCATGATCACCGGAGGCGCCCAGGTGAGCCGTTACTGAGGAGCGTCCCGGTCCCGTCGACGACATCTACTTCGCCAACTCGACGACGTGGCCCGTCTCGGCCCCGGGCGGATCGATCCTGTACCGAGCGTTCGCGGAGAGCCGAACGACCTCGGCCCGGGTCCTGAACAACTCGTACCTCGCCACGGGGTCCGCGGTCGTCGATCTCACGACGTACCAGCCCGACTCGCCGGCCTCCGCCCTCGTGACGAGCGACACGGTCTCTCAGCTCACGTTCTCCAGCCTCACCCCGGACCTCAGCATCACCTCGATGAGCGTCTTGGGCGGGAACGGCCCGTCCGCCCTGCAGCCGATTAACACGGACATCCAGGTGACGGCGACGATCCGCAACATCGGTCAGGTGAACGTCCGCAACGTCCGAGTGAGCTTCTTCGAGGACAACGTCGACCGCAACGGCGACGGCGTCATGGACTTCGCCCCGATCGACTACATGGCGGCGGGCGTCTGGATCAACGACACCGTTCTCGCGCTCGTCCCGAAGAACACGACGACGACCGCCACGATCATCTGGCGGCCGAACGGCGCCCTCGAGTCGAGCCGGACCGTGTCCGCGGTCGTGGATCCTCCTCTGTCCGCCGTCACGGATGGCGGTGCGACTCGTGAAACGAATGAGCGGAACAACATCCTCCCCCGGACCTTCACGCTGTTCACCTGGCCCGACCTCGCGATTTCGTCCGCGGACGTCCAGTTCGCGACCGACCCCGTCCTGAACAACGACGCCCAGGTGCGCGTGGTGGCCCACAACGTCGGGACGAACCGGGCCGCCGGGGCGATCCTCGAGGTCTGGGAGGGAGCGCAGCGTGTCGCCGGACCGGTCACGTTCGACATCAGCCCCGGCGTCGACGCGACGCTCACGGTACTGTGGCGCCCGACGTCTACGGGTGCCCACGTGCTGACCTTCAGCCTGAGGACCCCAACGGGGGCCGACATCCGCAACAAGGACTATGTCCTGGGCAACAACAACGCGACGTTCTCGGTGAACGCGCTCACTCCGCCGGACCTGGCGTTGCACCAGAGCGACTATCCGGGCGTGCGGACCGTGACCCAGAATCAGCCTTTCACGATTTACGTCCAGGTGTACAATGCGGGCCAGACCGCCGCGCTGAACGTGTCCGTCGCGGCGTTCTTCGGCGCCTCGCAGGTCGGCCGAGTGGACGGCCGTACGATCGGGACGTTCCTGAACGTCTCTCTGAATGTGAGCGGCATCCCTCTCACCGGCAACCAGCAAATCCTCCTCAAGGTCGATCCGGACAACCGAATCAACGAAGGCGGAGCCGCGCAGGAAGCGAACAACACGGCGACGGTCACGCTGAACGTCCAGCCGCCCCTGGGCTACGTCGCGATGCTCTCGCCGACCTCGGGCCAGACGTTCGAGCCCGGGTCTCCGCTGAGCGTCACGGGATATGTCCGAGATGAAAGCACGAACGATGGAATCGCGGGCGTCGGACTCACGATCGAGCTGCGGCAAGGCGCCGCCGTCATGGCCTCCAACACGACCGTGACCCAGAGCGACGGATTCTTCCTCGGCACGGTCGACGTGCCTTCCGGACTGGCGGACGGTTCCTACGACGTCGTCGTGACGCCGTCGTCGGGCATCATCGGGCCGCAAACCCAGCCGATTACGGTGAAGAAGACCCTGCCGTTCCTCAGCGGCCCCGTTCCGATCCTTGGCGTCCCGTGGTGGCTGTTCCTGGTCATCCTCGGAGCGGCGGTCGCGGTGGTGGTCGGCATCACCGTGTACTGGAAGGTCTACGGCCTCGGCAAGATGGTCGAGTGCGGCGAGTGCGGCGCCTTCATCCCCGAGGACGCGACGTCCTGTCCGAAGTGCGGCGTCGAGTTCGAGAAGGACATGGCGAAGTGCTCGAACTGCCAGGCCTGGATCCCGGTCGACGTGAAGCAGTGCCCGGAGTGCGGCGTCGAGTTCGCCACCGGCGAAGTCGAGATGGCCGACTACCAGGAGAAGATGCGCCTCCAGTACGACGAGGTCGTGGCGAAACTGCGGCAAGAGGCGTCCCGGCAGCTCGGACGCGATCTCTCGGACCGCGATTTCCAGGAGTGGTGGAAGAAACAGCCCACCTTCGTGACGTTCGAAGACTGGCTCCGCGAGGAAGAGGAGATGCGCAAGATGGGCTCGAAGCCGTGCCCGACGTGCGGCACCCTCAACTCCGTGACGGCCAACGTCTGTCACAAGTGCGGATCGCTGATGCGCGAAGTGCAGCGCCCGCCGAGCGGCGGGGGAAGCGGCGGTGCCACCGTGCAGGTCCCGTCCGCGGCTCGCCAGCCGGTCCGGGGAGCCGCCCCCTCCGAGACTCCCCCGGCATCGACGGCCGCGCTCACCATCGCAACGGCCCCTCCGGCCGGAGTTCCCGCAACGGACGCGATTCCGCGCCGGGTGATCCGCAAGGCGATCACGCCCCAGCCGGTCATCCAGAGAAAGATCGTCAAGAAGGCGGTCGACGAACAGGAAGCCGGGTCCGAGTCCGAAACGAGCGACGAGGATTCGAAGGAACAAGATCTGTGAGCCCGCTCCTCGCGTGACGTGCTCTTATCCGCTGTGGTCGTTCGGCGGAGCCGGTTCGGCGCGGGCCGAACGATTTCCAAAGGACCATGGGGCTCGCTCGCCTGTTTCGTCATCATGCAGCTCCCTCGCGGCGCTTGGCGGCTCTTCGTGGCCGTCGCGAGCCTCGTCCTCGAGATCCCGGGAGCGGTCCGCGCGATTCTGAGGATGTGACCGCAGAAGTCCTTATCCCGCTTGGGCGATGCGGCCTCGGATGCGGCGGGAGGATCGGCGAGTCGTGGCCGTCCTCGGCTTCCTCCACGGCGTGGTCCACGCGAACATCTTGTCGATCCCGGTCTTCTTGCTCGCCTGGAAAACGGAGTTCGGCGCGGACGACGTGACCCTGGGCTTGCTCGCGGCGGTCGGATACGGCCTGTATGGGCTCGGGGCCGTCCCGTTCGGCTTCCTTGCGGACCGAGGTGCGCCGGCCCGCCTCCTGCTCCTCTGCGCCGCGGGGATCGCCATGTCGATGGTGGGGGTCGCCGCGAGCCCGTCGATCCCTCTCCTGGCCGTCTCCCTGGGGGCGTTGGGCCTCTTCTCGGGGATCTACCATCCCACGGGGCTGTCGATCATCTCCCGCGCCGTGGTCGAGCAGGGCCGCGGCATGGGATGGCACGGGATGGGCGGGAGCCTCGGGATCGCGGCCGGCCCCGTGTACGTTGGCACGGCGTTGGCGTTCGGTTGGTCCTGGCGGCCCGTCGCCGGTCTCCTCGTCATACCTGGCCTCGTCGCGTTGGCCCTGCTCGCAGTCGCCCGGTTGCCGGTCGAGAACTCCGCCCCCGTGCTTCTTCCGGGCCGCACGCCCGTCGCCCTCTGGAGTCGCTCCTTCGCGTTCATCCTGCTCGTCTACATGTTCGCGGGGTTCGCGTATCAAGGCGGGCTCACCTTCCTGCCTCGGTTCGTGGGAGCCGGGTTCTTTGCGCTGGCCCTGGCCCTCGGCGCGGTCGGGCAAGTTTTGTCCGGTCGTCTCGCAGACCGCCGTCGATTCGAACGGATCTTGTTCGCGTTGTCCGCGGTGGCCGCTTCCCTTCTGGTCCTCTTAGCATTCCTGCCGCTCGGAGGCGCCTTCATCGCCGCAGCCTTGGCGTTCGGCTTTCTGCTCTTCTCCCTCGAGCCCCTTCAGAACACGCTCGTCACCGGAGAAGTGCCGCGGCCGCTACGCGGGCTGGCCTTCGGGTTCACCTTCTTGAGTGTCTTCGGCATCGGATCGCTCGGGGCGGCACTCGCCGGATGGCTCCTGGCACAGAATGCGAATGCGATCTTGTTCCTGATCCTCGGGGGCTGCCTCGCGGCATCGGGGACGTTTTCCCTCGGCGTCCGTCGCCGAGCGGTTCCCTAGGACCGCCTCAGGCGGCGGGCACCGCGACGCCTTGGGCTTGCAGCGTGTCGCGGATGATCTTGATCATGCCGTCCGGGTCCTTGTAGTACGAGGACACGATCTTCGCGACATCCCGGTAGTTCTTGATCTCCATCCGCTTCATGTACTCGAAGATGTCCAGGCGGCGCTTGACCTCCTGTTCCATCCTCCGCTGGTTCCAGTTCCGGGCGAGGGAGATCTTCTCGTAGACGTACGAGTGGCCGGAGTAGTTGAACGTGTCATCCGCCGGGTTCCAGGTGTACGCCGAGTTCGTGATCAGCTCGTTCGACTCCGGGTCCGTCCCGACGACCTCGACGATCGCCTTCACACGCCGGGTCATGTCCGTGCCGACCTTGACTTGGGCCTGAAGCAGGACGATGTCGAGGGCCGCGACGAGGGCCCGCGGCAAGTTGATCGGATCGTTCTCGAGGCGGTGGACCATGGCCTGCACGTCATCCGCGTGGAACGTCGTGTACGCGGACTTGCCGGTCGCCATGGCTTGGAACACGACGAACGCCTCGGGTCCACGGACCTCTCCGATCATCATGTACTGCGGGCGCTGACGGAGGGCCGCCGTGAGCAAGTCGAACATGTCGATCTCGCCCGCGGGCTTCCCCGTGGACACGACCCGACCTCCGAACCCGGCGCGGGTGAGAAGCGGGACCCAGTTCTCATGGGGGAGGTTCAGTTCCCGCGTGTCCTCGATGGACACGATTTTCATCTGGGGCGGGATGAACAGCAGGATCGCGTTCAGTGTCGTCGTCTTACCGGAGGCGGTGCCGCCGCAGATCAGCATCGATTGGCCGTTCTCGATCGCAAGCCAAAGGTAGGCCATCATCTCGGGCGACATCGTCTTGAATCGGACGAGGTCCAGCGGGGTGAACGGGTTCTCCCGGAATCGCCGGATTGTGAACGAGGATCCTCGCTTCGTGACGTGCATCCCGAGGGTGGCCTGCAGACGCGAACCGTCCGGGATCGTCGCGTCGAGCATGGGTTGCGCGACCGAAATGTGCTTCCCCGACCGCTGTGCGAGCCACACGACGAACGAGTCGAGCTCCTCCGCGTTGTCGAACTTGAGGTTCGACGGAATCGAGCCGTACTTGCGGTGGTAGATGTAGAGCGGCACTCGGACCCCGTCGCAAGAGACATCTTCGACCTGAATGTCCGTCATGACGACGTCGATCGGGCCGTATCGGATGAAGTCACGATACACGTAATAGAGGACGCGTTCTTTCGACACGGGATGGAGCTCGACGCCCAGTTCCCGGAGGAGCCCGTCCACGATACGCCGTAGGTAGTTCTCCTTCCGGACGCGGTCCGCGTCGTCCAGCATCTCGAGGTTCTCCACGAGGATCTCCTTGAGGACATCGAGAAGTTCCGACTCCTCCTCGATCAGCTTCGGCTCGATCGCCTCGTAGAAGTACTCGTTCGCCATCGTGTCGTACAAGATCCGGACATACGAGAAATTCTTCAGAATCGGCTGGATCTCGATCTCGTTCATGTTCCGCTGAACGATCTTCGGGATCGTCGTGATCTTGCCGAGGCTTGTCTCCTCGACGCTACTCACCTTCGGCGACTTGACCTTGATGCCCCTGTCCCCGAGGAGGCGATTGAAGTACCGCTTCTTGATCGAGTCGAGGGCCGCGAAGGTGCTGCTCTTCTTCTTCGCGTCCATATCGTCGAGCATCCGTTTCGCCTCGTCGCGTTCGCGGCTGGAGGCGGCCTTCCGGTCTTGGTCTTCCGGTGTCCCTGCATAGTTCCTCTCCGTGGATTGGGCCATTTTCGGTCACCTCAGATGAACAGGAACGCGAACAGGGCGATCACGAGCATGATGAAGCTGTGCCTCAGCCCGTTCGGGATTTTCCCGGTGTCCAGGACTCCGGCGAGGATGCCGTCCCCGAGGCCGTGCACGACCGTCGCGATGAAGAACGCGATCCGGATTTGATTTACGACCCCCGGAAGGTCTTGGGCCAGCGGGCTCTGGACGGCGCCGCCCGTCGAGGACAGCGCGCCGCTCGCCTCGAGCATCTTCGGCAGGAACGTCACATCGAGAATCCAGATCGTCACGAGGAAGACCATGAAGGAAATGTAAATCACCGCGATGTACGTCGACATCGCAATCCGGCGCTCGTCCTCGGTCAACTGGTGCTCTTTCGTGTCATGACTGACCATCGTCAGGACGTCGGCGACGTCGCCTCCCGCATCGGAGGACTTGACGATGATGGCGACGACCCGCCCGACCATCGGGGTTTTCACGCGATCCGCAAAGAGGCGCAGCGCCTCCGTCGCGGGGACGCCCCACGTGATCTGGGCCGCCATCTTCTTGATTTCCGGCGTGAGCTTTCCGTAGCGGCCTCCGGACGAGACGACGATGGCCTCGGCCAGGGTCATGCCGAACCGCCCGGCCTCCGCGACATCGCGGAGGAAGTCCGGGAGCCGGCGTTCGATCTGCTTGATCTCCCGCTGAAGCTTCGCCACGTAGAATCCGTACGGCCCGATGAAGCCGAGGGTGGCTACGGTGAGCCAGTATAGGAACCGTTCAACGGGCACTTGGGTGGGTCGGAAGGCCAGGTTCACCGAGTCGATCAGGTTCAGGAAGGCGACGAACCCGAAGAGGACGAACAAGGCCGTCCCGACGCCAATGACGCTCTTGCGGCGGTCCCCCTTCTCGGTCCGCCGGAGTCGGGCTTTCTCGAGCTCGACGCTTGTCATCTCAGCCCTCCTGTTCCATGTTCCAGATGACGAAGATGAACCCGAACTGGCTCATCGGGATCATCAGCGCGACGACCACGTACAGAAGGAGGACGACGAATCCGGACCCCGTCTTGCTGATCAGAGCCATGATCGCCATGATCACGACGAGGAACAGCGGGAACGCCACGACGACGGTCACAAACGACTCCGCGAGCATCCCGAGCGTCTCCATCTTCTTCCGCATCTCGAGGCGGTCTTCCTTCTCGAATTGCTCCGCCTTCACGAGGAAGTATGGTTTGAGCTGGCCGCCGCTCGTGGATGTCGTGACGACGCCTTGCAGGAAGTCGGAGAACTTTGAGGACGGGGAGCGCTGCGCCGCCTTCCGGATCGCGGTCAAGATGTCCAGGCCGAGCAGTTCCGTGTCTCGCGTGATCCACTCCGCCTCCTTGGCGACCTCGCCGTAGATGGTCTGTTTGGAGAGCTCTTTGAAGATCACGTCGACGGGGACGTCGGCGGAGGCCATCGCGGAGATGAACGACATCGCGCCGGAGATGCGGTTGTCGATCTTGTGGCCGCGCTTCTTCGCCATACCCGCGGGCTTCCCATGGTAACCGACCGGGAGGCCGAAGGCGTACATGTACGAGAAGAAGATCGGAATGGCCGCGACGAGCCCGAAGATGATCAGGAGCGTCATGATCGGGATGTTGAGAATGAACAGGAAGAGGGCCGCGACGAACGCCGCGACAACTGCGCCGACGGCCGCGAACGTGGTGTTCATCCACGCGACCGCGAGGTACTCTTCGGGCCGAAGCCGGATGTGGGCTTTCAGGAGGTTGTCCTCGAGCTCCGGGTCACTTCCGGTCCGAGCCTGGACGAACTTCCCGAACATGCGCCATGCAACCTGCGCCTTGGGGGGCAGGCTGACGTTCACGGGCTTGGCGCCCTTCGGGAGCTTCACCATGTGGGCGGCCTTTTCGGACTCGTCGCCCGGGCGGAACCGCTTCGTCTTCGTGAGCGTGCCTCGCGTCTCGAGTTTCTCGAATGCCGAGCTACCCAACGGTCTCGCCTCCTGCCTCGACGGTCTTCATGACCGCATGGTCCTGCCAGCCCATTTCTTCCCGGACTCGCTTCGCGGTCTCCTCCGGGTACTGGTAGTACTGGACGACGAGCTTCGCGATCTCTCGGAAGTCCAGCATGCTCTTTTGCATCATGTAGTTGATAATGTCGACGCGGCGCTGGAACTCCGCCTCCATCTCCTCGTGAGTCATGTTCTTCATTTCCATGATTTCATCGAACAGGAACGAGTGACCCTTGTACACGAACGTGTCCGTCGCGGCGTCCCATTCGTAGACCGTGTTCGTGATGAGTTCGTTCGTCTCCGGCTCAAACCCGACGAGCTCGACGATCTGCTTCATCCGTCGCACGATCGAGTCTCCGATCCGGGCGTGGGACTGGATGATGACGAAGTTCAACGCGGTCAACAGGATGCGCGGTGTGTTGATGGGCGGGTTCTCCAGGCGGTTCACCATCGACTTGACGGAGTCCGCGTGCATCGTGGACATCGTCGGGTGGCCCGTCGCCATCGCCTGGAACATCGTGTACGTCTCCTTGCCGCGGACCTCTCCGACGACGATGTAGTTCGGCCGCTGCCGCAACGCCGCTCGAACGAGGTCGTACATGTCGATCTCGCCGCCCGCCTTGCCGTCGGCGCCTCGCTCGCCCACGCCGGACCGCGTCGTCCCCGGGATCCAGTTCTCGTGAGGTAGGTTGATTTCCCGGGTGTCCTCGATGGACACGATCTTCGCGCCCGGTCGGATGAAGAGGGCGGCGCTGTTCAAGGTCGCGGTCTTCCCGCTCGCCGTGCCTCCGCAGACCATCATCGACTTGCCGTTCTCCACCGCGACCCAGAGGTACGCGACCATCTCGGCGCTCGCGGTCCCGAACTTGACGAGTTCGACCGGGGTGAAGGGCTTCTCCTTGTACCGCCGGATCGTGAACGACGACCCGCGGGTCGTGACCTCCTTGCTGTACGTCGCCTGGACACGATGGCCTTCGACGGAGGTGCCGTCGAGGATCGGGTTCGCGACGGAGATTTGCTTGCCGCATCGCTGCCCCAGCATTACGGTGAATGAGTTCAGTGCGTCTTCGTCATCGAAGATGACGCTCGTTTTGATCGATTCGAACTTCTGATGGAAAATGAACAAGGGGATGCCGATGCCGTCGCACGAGACGTCTTCGATCCTCAGGTCCGACATCAGGACGTCGACCGGACCGTAGCCGACGAAGTCGCGGATGATGTAGTAGACGATCTTGTCCTTCGAGGCGGGCGCCAGCCGCAGGCCGCGGGACTGAATGAACGAGTCGACGGCTTCCTGGAGGTATTCTTTCTTGTCCTTCTCCGCCATTTTGTCCCATTCGTACTCGAGGGTCCGGTTCAGGGAGTCCTTGATCATGTCGAGGAACTCCTTCTCTTCCGCGTTGAGCTGGGGCTCCCAGACCTCGTACACGTATTCGGAGCGATCGTGGTCGTAGACGATCCGCGAGTAGGTGAACGGCTCTCGGATCGGGTAGACCTCGATTTCCTCCAAGGTGTCGCGGGACAGATTCGGGATGTGCGTGAGGTAGGAACCGCGCGTCCCGGACCACTCGGCCTTCTTTTGGATCGCGCCCCGCGGCATGAGGATCTTTTTCTGTTTCGGCATTTGTGTTCCACCTCAGGACTGAACGTCTATGCGGAATCTCCCACTCCGACCTGGACCTGGGCGTGCTGCAGGCGGAAGACGCTCAGGGCAAGCAGGGCTGAATTGTGAATCTCGAGGCGCATCGTGTACGTCTGGACCGCCGGGTTGTAGCTCGCGGAGACCTTGTAGACCACGATCAGGCCGATCTTCGCCGTGTACGCGATGTCGAGCGGCGTCTGCGTGAAGGTCCCGCCGAGGACGAGCGAGCTGGCGAGGGTCTGGTTCAGGAACCGGTACCAGGATAGGCCGTACCGCGAGGTGTGGTTGACCCAGATCACGGCGTTGGCGGGGAATCCCTGGTAATCCTGACGGTCGAAGGAGAACACCTGCGTGTTCACGATTTCCGTGCTGGTCCCGGAGACGCTGCCGGCACCGTACAGGCTGACCAAGCCGAACGAGATGTCGAGGGTGTTGTTCGTCTTCACGACGGTGAACGTGGGCTGGGCCCGGATGACTTGGCCGTCCGATTGGTACCGGATGACTGCGCCGTTCTCGTACGCGATCCTCTGCGGGACATAGTACCGGTTCCCGACGTCCAGTTCGATGGACCCGTTCGATTGTTCTTGGACGCGGGTCGAGACGCCTCGAATGAGGTAGTCGAACGTCACGGTGAAAGGGCCTGCGTCCGGGTAGGACTGGATCGTTCCAAGCGTCGAAGCCGCGAAAATCGGGACGCCGTCGACCCCGAGGCTCACGGCGGACGAGGCGGTCACGGGAATGTAGTGGGTCCCCGAAATCTTGGCCGCCTGCGCCGAAAGGATTTGGAGGTCGATCGCCCCCTTGATCCCGCCAAACTGGCCCAACGCGCCGTTCATGTGGGACGCTTCGGAGTCTTTCATCCAGACGGGCACGTACTGGTTCACGATGAGGCTCAGGAACGTGAGGAAGACGAGGAGGGCCATGATCGTCCCGACGGTCGAGGCGACCCCTCGCTCGTCCCCGCGAATGTCGCGGATCAAAAGACGCATGAAGTCACCTGAGGAGTATTCTCCGTAGACATTCCATCGGCCCATCCCGGATGACGCTATTTATAGGTGTCGCGCTGAAAATCTGACCTTGAGAATGAGTTGATTTTCTCCATGTGGGCGAGACCGTTTTTCGACCTCGATTTTCGAGGCGATTTCGGTCGCTCGCGGAGCGCCTACTTTCGCCGTTTCGGGGCCCTTTTCGCGGCGGCGTACAGCAGCGCCGCTTCGCCGGCCATGAAACGTCTCATTCCGTCGATCGAGGCGTACTCGTTCGGCGCGTGGGCCCGGGAACCGTGGCCCAGCCCGGTCGACACCCACGGCAATTTGAGGTATTCGTCGAAGGCAAAGGCGGGCATCGTCCCCCCGCTCGAAGGCCAGACTTCCGGCACCTTCCCGTTCGCCTCGACGGCCTCGATCGCGGCCTTCGCGATCCACGACTCCGGGTCCGTCTTCGCCGGACCGTAGGGTCCGTGGACCTCGATCCGCAAGTCGTCATACCCGCGTTTCTTCAAGTGGTCGCGCAGCTTCCGCAACGTTCCCTCGACCGTCATGGCCTTGACCAATCGGATGTCGATCTTCGCGTACGCTTCGTGCGGGAGGACCGTCTTCGTGCCGCCGTGTTCGATGTAGCCGGAGTAGATGCCGCAGATGTTGACGGTCGGTTCGAACAAATACTTCAGCAAGAGCTGGTCTTTCGGCAAGTCGAACTTGAACTTCGCGGTGCGCTCCTCCTGAAGCCACGCGGACGGGTCGAACGTCTTCGCGAGCGTCTTCACCATGGCGGAGTCGGCCTTCGTCGGCGAAACGATGTCCTCCCAGATGCCATCGATCGCGGGCCGCTGGTTCTCGTCGACCAAGGTGTTGAGGGCCTGGAGCAACCGCCACACGGGGGAGCCGATCCACACGGCGTTCGAGCTGTGGATCTCGCTGTCCATCGGGCCTCCGGCCTGCGGGTTCCCGCGCGACCAGACGGTCAGGTAGAGACACCCTTTCACCCCGAGGTAAATCGTGGGCACGCCGCGAAGGTCCTCAGAATAGTCGTTCGCGATCGCGGCGTCCGCCTTCAGCTCGCGGCGGTGAGTCCGGATGTATTCGATGAAATTTGCGCTGCTGATCTCTTCCTCGCCCTCCGCGAGGATGATCAGGTTCACGGGCATCTCGTCGACGTCGCGGATCGTCTTCCATGTGAACAGATGGTTCGCGAGGGCCCCCTTCGAGTTCGTCGAGCCGCGGGCGATGATCGCCTGGCCGACGCCGGGCAGGTCGCGAATCTCTGCGGCAAAGGGCGGTGCCTGCCACGCGTTCAAGTCGCCGACCGGTTGGACGTCGTACATCTCGTACACGATCAGGGTGACGGGCGCGCCCACATCCAGCTCGCCGATCACGAGCGGGTGGCCGACCTTCGACCAGGTGCGGGTCTTGCACCCGATGTCCGCCATCATCTGCCGCACGAGTTCCGAGCACTCTCGAATCCCTTCGCCGGTCGCGCTCACGGAGGGCTGACGCAGCAAGCGGCGCGTGTACTCGAGTGCGTCCGGGAAGCGGGCATCGAGCGCCCGATCGACTTCCGGCGGCGCGAGTCCGGCCATGGCCCGCGGGAACGGGGACCGACCCATAAGGTTCTCGGTGTCGCGCAGCGCCGCTACGTTCTTGCGTCCGTCCGCGATGGCGAATCCGATGTTGCGGATCGAAGCGGACGTGCTGATCCCCGGACGGGGGGAGCCGATCAAGAACGGGGCGCTGGTCGTCGACGGCGCGACGATCGCGTATGCGGGTCCGATCGAAGGGGCGCCATCGGCGCCGGGTGCGACGGTCCTGAACGTGCCCGCCGTCATGCCGGGAATGTGGGACGTCCACGGGCATTTCATGGGGATCCGGACCCTGAACGTGGAGGAGATCACCCGAACGCCGCTCGCGGTGTTGGCGGGTCGAGCGACGAAAGATGCCGAGGTCGCGGTCTCCGCCGGATTCACGAGCATCCGGGAACTGTCCGGGCTTGGCGTGCACTTGGCCCGCTTGGTCACAGAAGGGACGGTCCGCGGGCCGCACATCTACGGAGCCGGAGGAGCCCTGAGCCAGACGGGAGGGCACGGCGATCTCCATTCGTTCCCGCTGGACTTCATTCACGACGTGTTGCGTCGGACCGGTTTCTCGTACCTTTGCGACGGCGTCCCGGAGTGCCTGAAAGGAGTCCGGATGCAGCTCCGGGTCGGGGCGAGAGTCATCAAGGTCCTCGCGTCGGGCGGCGTTGCGAGCGAGCTGG
>Ga0209845_1000034_pt1 | contig 15758 bp, 12 predicted proteins | sample GWRWS2_50_60_FD_187239 | JGI IMG/M metagenome (GOLD analysis project Ga0209845, IMG submission 187239) | Riverbed sediment microbial communities from areas with vegetation nearby in Columbia River, Washington, USA - GW-RW S2_50_60 (SPAdes)... | ecosystem: Environmental > Aquatic > Freshwater >... | reverse complement strand
AACATCACGAACACAGGTGGTGGCACTCTGAGCTGGTCGGTGAGTGATAATGCGACGTGGTTGACCTTAAGCCCGGCGTCCGGTAGCGCGCCCGGCTCTGCCACGGCGAGTGCGAACACCTCCGGTCTGACCGCTGGCACCTACAATGCGACGATTACCGTCACGGCGACCGGGGCATCGAATACCCCACAGACCGCGCCGATCACTCTGACAGTTACTGCGGCACCGCCAACAATTGGATTGAGCCCGACAAGTCTAACCTTTACTGGCATCCAAGGTGGGGCGAACCCCGCTAATCAGACGCTCAGTATCACCAACACGGGTGGCGGGACCATGAACTGGTCAGTGACTGACACAGCCACTTGGCTGGCCCTAAGCCCAGCTTCCGGCACCGCGCCCGGTTCTGCCACAGTGAGTGTGAGTCTCACGGGTCTGACCGCCGGCAGCTACAACGCGACGATTACAGTCACGGCGTCCGGAGCCACCAACAGCCCGCGGACCGTGCCGGTGACTTTGACCATCACCGCCGCGCCTGCGACCATTGGCAGGAGTCCATCTAGCTTCACCTTTACAGGCATTCAGGGCGCCTCAAACCCGGCCAACCAGACACTGAGCCTGACGAATACGGGCGGCGGGACTCTGAGCTGGTCGGTGAGCGACAATGCTTCGTGGTTGACTGTGAGCCCGACCTCTGGAACCACGACGACGGAGACCGATGCGGTCCCCGTGAGTGTGAATCTGGCTTCCCTTGCAGCCGGCACCTACAACGGGACGATCACGATCACGGCCTCTGGGGCGACCAACAGCCCACAGACAGTGACCGTGACGCTGACGGTCACAGCGCCACCGACAACAGGGACAGCCACATTGACCTGGAATGCGAACACTGAGCCCGACTTGGCTGGCTACAAGGTCTATGTTGGCACAGCCTCAGGCGTATACGGACCCCCAATAACTGTAGGGAACATGACCACCTATCAAGTGAACAGTCTCACGATAGGCACAACCTACTTTTTCGTGGTCACGGCCTACAATACTTCTGGGACTGAAAGCGGCTACTCCAACGAAGCGAACAAAAGCATTTTCTAGTAAGAAGGTGACCTGCAATGGGGAAGTCCCGGGGGCTCACTACAAAGCGTTCATCAACTTTACGTGAGAGGTGAGATACGGAAGGAGCCCACAAAAGAAAAGGGGCCGTCCTCCAATTTCTTTAGCAGGACTGGCCCCCTCCTTCGCTAAGCTTCCACGGAACAGCTAGACCTTAGACCTCTTTGCGTTCCTCCCACTGCCACAGACCGATCTTCTCTAACAAGCCGGACCCTAAAACTGAAGGAGATGGTGAGGAGTTGTCATTCAAAATAGACTGGTTTCTCCACGTGATAACTGTAGTCCATGTAATAGGGTAACAAGTTGGCTCCCACAGCATTTAATATGATGTAGACCGGTATTGCACTGCTCAGAGAATCAAGCGCACGCCTGACAACCTGCTGAGGCGTGGAGCCCGATCGCACCACGAGTAGTAGGGTATCGGCATGGCGTGTAAGGATATTCATATCGGCCAGCGGCAGGATTGGTGGTGCGTTGAGTACGATATAATCGAATTTTTCGCGAAGCGCCTTGAAAATAGACACGAGGCGCTGCGATTTTAATAACTCGCTTGACTGAGCTTTGAATTTGCCCACCGGCATCACCCAGCACGACGTGGTGTCATCGAGTTGATACGAGCACGTTTCAAGCGAGACCTCTCCGCGAAGAAAATCGCCCAGACCTTGACTGCCGTTTCCCTTATACCGGTGTTGTATTGGATGTTTGAAGTCACAATCCACCACCAGCGTGCGCTTTCCCAGGTCGCGCGCAAGCGTATAACCCAGATTGACGGCGGTGGTCGTCTTTCCCTCCCCTTTCACCGCACTGCTGACGACAACGATTGTGGATGCTCGTTCATTGTTCGCGAGCACGAGGCGAGTCGCCGAAACCCGATACTGCTCCGCGGCGATTGATTTCGGCATACTCCGAACGATGATATTCACGTCGAGCGCTAGATGGGGTCCTTGTCCTATGAGAACCTGCCGCTCGACAAGGCGGGTGTCGGACTCGTCCGTCGTCGCGTTGCCCCGCGAGTGGCTCCGGCCATTGGAGAACGGCAGTAATTTGGCCATACTCCGACTTCGATAGATTTGGGAGAAATCCGGGATCATAGCCAGCACTTGGGGCCCTAACACTCGCTCGACTTCTTCTGGCCGCAGGAAGAGCGGATTCATCTGCTCCAGGAAAAAAGCCAACCCAAACCCAAGCCCGCACCCCAACATGAGACCCATGGTCATAAGCATCAATTGATTGGGACTTTCCGGTGCACGAGGCAAATTCGCGGGATCAATGATACGGAACTGCCCACCTTTCTGACGCTTTTCCAGATTCTGCGCAACCCGCGCATTCAACCGTTTGTCGAGAAGCGAGCGATAATTGTTCTTCATATTGTCGTAATCGCGAAGCAGGATGAGGAGCTGCTGCTCCACGGTCGGTGCCAGTTCGACTCGCCGCTCGTAATCCTTCTTCTGCATTGCGAGAAGTCCTTGGCGCTGCTTGAGCAGCCCGAGTTCACTCTTCAGCTCATCGCGTTGCTTCTTGAGCTCCTGGAGATAAGGATCGAATCCCTTCTCACCTTGTTGCTTCACTTGCGTCAGGGCTTCTGGACCATAGACTTCTTCCAACTTCTTTTCGACCCGCTTAAGCTCCTCTTTGGTTAGAATGAGGTCGGGATAGGTATCCTTGTATTCGGCGGATAACAAAACGAGCTTCTCCTTCAGCTCCTTGAGGCGCTGAAAAAGCGGATCAGGCGCAAAATGCCCAGTGAGGACCAGGCTTGGGTTCTTGTTTCCGGTCAGTTCGTACTCCGTGATGGCTTTCTCGACCATAGAAAACCGATCCGATTGGCGTTGTAGGGTCTCATGGAGAGTATGTAACTCGTCCTGAAGACGGTCCAGGGCTCGTAAATTGGCCTCCATCTGCTGAGGGAGGTCACCCAAATGCTTGGCTTTGAAGCCACTGATTTCATCCTCTTTCTTCTCGAGTTCCCCTTGCGCCCGTGAGAGTTCGACGTCAAGAAATTCGGTCGTCCCTTCCGCCAGTTGCTCGCGGAATCTTAGGTTCTCCTCAATGAACCGAGACGCGATTCTTGCGGTCACCGCCTGCGCAATCTTGGGATCTTCATGGGAGAAGGACACGGTGAAGGCGTCGGCAGCAAGAAGGCTCGATCGTCCTTTCAAGAGTTGCCCTCGCACCGGACTTTCGACCATTTCTACTTTTAAGCCCCGAAGCACATTGGCGATAGCGAGATCAAATCCTTGTTGTGACCCCAGGCCTTGATGCAGATTTAACTCTCGCACGACTTCGCCGAGCAGAGTCTTGCTCATGATTTGTTGCTTGATCAAGAAGATCCGCTGAGGGATATTGCCCTCAACGACCCCCTGAACGTAATTTTCCGGAATCCTTTGATCCTCCACGAGGATCAAGGTTTCAGATCGATAGGACTTGGGTAGAACCCAGCACAGGATCCCGGCCACGACAATCGATAGCAGGATCGGTATGATGACGACCCATTTCCGCCTCAGGAGGATGTTCCACACGTCACGAAGCCTGATTGGAGACGAGTCGCTAGCCCGAGGCTCAAACTGTGCTGACATTCCGTCTGTCATCGCTAAAAGGATACTTGACTAGTGCAATTTGAAGCTGCGGGGCCTAACGCATTGAACTCGCTGGGCAGAGAATAAGTGCCTTCCGGCAAAAACACGTCATGGTACCACTTCCAATGACCACCTGTGAACCAGCTAAATAATTTCAAACCCCTTCGTGTCAATGCCCGGCCACCACCACGGAACGTTTTTCAGGTTCGACGTCTTGCTTGATCAACTCCTGAGCCCAACCATTCTCCGGCCGGATGAGACGGGAGTTGTTTTCTTCGCTGAGAAATTTGGCATTACTATACATTGGATTCCGATAGTCTCTGACTTCGCCGCTTTCCAGGGCCGTGATGACCTGCTTGATCCCTTCCTCCAGAGTCCACCGAGGAGTAAAGCTCAACATTTTTCTGATCTTCGCGAAGTCAACCCGATAATTCCGGAAGTCTGTATCAGCTCCCATGTCCAGAATTTCTGCCTTTGGAACCAACGACTGAATGATGCGGCCGGCCTCTTTGAGCTGGTAATTCTGTCGGTCGGAGCCCACATTAAAAACCTGACCGTGGATCAGGTCTCTCGGGGCCTCAATCGCCTTCATCAGCGCTGAGGCAGCATCATCGACATGCAAGAAGGGCCTCCACTGTTCGCCGCCGAATACGGTGATCTTTCCCTCCGTAACAGCCTTTGCGGTCAACAAATTAATTACCAGATCAAATCTCGTCCGGCCCGAGAGCCCATATACAGTGCCGAAACGCAGGACGACCGGAGAAAAGACGTCATCAGCCAGGTGCATCAGCACCTTCTCCGACGCCAATTTGCTCCGCGAATAGAGGGAAATCGGGTTCAGGCTGGACCGTTCATCAAGGATTTCTTCGTTTGCGCCGTATACCGAACAGGTACTGGCAAAGCAGAACCGTCGGATTCTACTTCCCTTCGCCACCTCGGCAATCATCCGTGTCGCCATGAGATTGACTTCCATCGTCAATTCTTGATCCAGAGAGCAGGCTGGGTCTCCGACGATCGCTCCGAGATGGATGACATAGTCCATCTCCCTCATCGCCTGGACGATCCTATCCATGTGCCGAAAATCAGCATGAACAATTTCCAGATTTGGATGCCCAACTACGTTGACGATGGGTTCCTTCCCGAAAAGGAATAAATCCAGCAATCGTACGTGGTAGTTGCAGTCCAAAAGCTTCGGCAACAGGGCGGACCCGATGTAACCGGCGCCGCCGATGACCAGAATGCTTTTGGAGCCTCGCTTCTCAATGTGCGCTCGGTGCTCGGAAACTTGCGGAACCTCCAGTATCCGCCACAACATCGACCAGAGCCGTGCGACAATGAGCAAGACGGAGGTGAGGATCCAGCCGCTGAACAGAACGCTGCGAGGGAGAGACAAGACTTCTTGTGAGAAGAAGGCGACGCAACCGAAAATGAGATAACTTAAGCTCACCGCCTGCGCCACGACCAGCGCTTTATACCAACTCTGATAGTATCGACCCCGGGTATAGAATCCGCTGATATAGAAGACCGGCAGGGAGATGATCGTGAGGACCCAGCAGGCATGAGCATAGACCTGCATATATTGTGACAGGACCTCTTGAGCCGGTGGACTATCTTTCGCCAAGATGACGACCGTGCTCCGTGCCAGCAATGCAAGCGCGAGTGCCGCGTTGACCATGACGGTATCGGCGGCGATCCGCACGCCGATATCCAGCCAGGAATAGTTCTTTCCCCGCGGTACCATTTCCAATTACCTCCTATTCGCCGCAATCACGTCTCGGACGGCGCCAATCACATCATGAACATCGTCCTCCCTCATGCCGGGATAGAGCGGCAACGAGACAATGCGGTCGTAGAGAGTCTCTGCGTGTTTCAGATCGCCGCGTTGATAGCCGAATCGCTCCCGGTAGTAGGGATGCAAATGGACGGGAATGAAATGCACGCTCGTTCCGATGTTCAGCGCTCGAAGTTCCTCGATAAATTGTGCGCGGTCGATCTTGAGCCGCTCGAGCGCCAATCTGATCACGTACAGGTGCCACGCATGCTTCCGATTAGGATGGACCAGCGGTGTCTCGACTTCAGGCATATCGGCAAACGCCTCGGAGTACAGCCTGGCATAACGGGCTCGTGTGTCGATGAATCCGTCCAGCTTCCTGAGTTGATGAATCCCCATCGCCGCCTGGATATCGGTCATGTTGTCTTTGTACCCCGCGTCCAGGACCTCGTAATACCAGGCGGCGGAGCCGCTGTACCGCTTCCATGCGTCTCGACTCATTCCATGCAAGCTTAACCGGCGAATGCGCTCCGCCAACTCATCTCCGGACGTAGCGACCATGCCTCCCTCGCCTGTCGCGAGGTTCTTGATCGCATAAAAACTGAAGCACACCATATGATTGTCCAAGCCCAGGACTTTCGTGTGATGAGCAGCGCCGATTTTGTGATGGCCATATTCCGCGCCGACCGCGTGTGCCGCATCTTCGATGACAGCCAGGCGATGACGACGCGCGATGTCGTACAGCAAGTCCAGGTCGACGGCTTGTCCGCTGTAATGAACTGGCACGATGGCCTTCGTACGAGGTGTGATCGCGCGTAGAATCGCCTCCGGATACATGTGGAAGTCCTCAGCAACATCCACGAGGACCGGCCGGGCCCCTAGATGCACCACGACGTTGGCCGTCGAGCAAAACGTCATGGTTGGAACGATGACTTCATCACCCGGACCGATACCAACCGCAGTGAGCGCAATATGGAGGGCAGCCGTGCACGAGTTCACCGCGACGGCATGAGGAGACCCGATATACTGGGCAAACTCAGTCTCAAATCGCTTCACCTTGGGACCGGTCGTAATCCACCCTGAACGAAGCGAATCGGTCACCTCAGCAATCTCTTCCTCTCCGATTGAAGGTAGAGCGAAGGGAAGAAAGCTCTCGCGAACCGGTGAACTGGGTACTCCTCGACACAGCATGGTGTTCGCCTCTCAAGAGTATGAAGTCATGACGATTCTTTTTCTCCCTGAACAAAAGCCCCGGCCTGACGGGGTATTTCATGTCCTGAGAGCTCTGTGTAAGCGACCGGCTGTCCTTGAGAATAGGCCTCACTAGAAGTCTTCCAGATGAGTGTCAGTAGCGTCTTCAAGATCAAGATCAGATCCATGCCCAGTGAACAACGCTGAACGTATACCTCTGCCAAACGGAGCTTGTCCGGAAGAATTCGTCGGACATACTCTTCTTCAGGGTTGTCGGATCCAGCAAGGATCGCGGGCTCATCGCGATACTTCAGTGAGGCCAGGTCGGTGATGCCCGGCCGCACGGTCAGGATCGTGTCATAGCGCTTCTCAAACAGTTGCACATGCCGGCGAACTTCGGGACGTGGTCCTACGAGACTCATGTCACCTCTGAGCACATTGATCAGCTGCGGGAGCTCGTCGATTTTCGTCCGGCGAAGAATGTGTCCTACCCGCGTGATTCGAGGATCACGGCCGACTGTCAGGACCCCTCCTCGCTGAGGCGCATCCTCCACCATCGTTCGGAATTTGTAGATGAAGAAAGGGCGAAAGCCTTTCCCGATGCGCTCTTGCTTGAAGAGGATCGGGCCACGCGAGTCAAGCTTGATGACCGCGGCCACAAGCATGAACAGCGGCGCACACACGAGCAGGCCTATGACGGCCGAGATAAAATCAAACGCGCGCTTCATCATCGGCGGTTGGACTGGATCAGCTCCCTGAGGATTGTGATGACACGCTGGATATCTTGCTCCGTCATCTGCGGATAGAGCGGGTCTGAACCATAGACGCGAAAGGGTCATCCAGCTGCTTCAGGCCAGATTGGAGTTTAGGTTGGCTGAGTAAGACTTGCTAGTCCCCCGAAGGGGTGCTAGCCCTACTAAAGAGGGGGGTGCCGAGAGATTGATATCAGTTGATATCATTGATAAAACGAAGCGAAAGCCGGGCAGCGCTAAACTCTGGACTCACCATGATCCAGCGGACTGTACGGTCCCCATCGATGTCGAGCCGCAACTGCTCAACGGCTCCCTGTCGGCCGCCGAGTTCAAGCCCATACGCGTTCTATTCATCAGCCACCGGGACCAAGCAAGATTGCGGAAAAGTCTCCACAAAATCAACAAGGTTCACTGGCGTGTCGTTCAGCAAAGTGTGATTCTCGGTTGCCCTCCCCTTCAAGGCATTCAGGCGCTTTACCATCGTCTCCAGGTCGTGCCTCAGCCACACGCTTCGCACTCCGGCGGGTGAGATCGTCATATTGCGCTTACGCAGTTCATGAGCGATCCGAGCTTGCCCCCAAATCGGCTCTTCCAGCGCGAGAGTGACGACAGCTGTCTCGACTTGGGGGGACACTCGATTTTTCAAGATAGGCTTTCGCCTGGAAACCTCCCGTAGTGCGCCCTTGCCACCTGCCTCGTAGAGCTTCTTGAAGCGATAGAAACTGTCTCGGCTGAAGCCTATAATCTTGCAAGCTTCAGAGACATTCCTGAGTTGTTCGGCAAGCACGAGAAGGCCTACCTTTGCTTTGATAATCTTATCTTCTTGAGTCATAACTTTTGGCTGCCTGGCTGTAGTTCGGTGGGGCTAATCTAAGAGATCTGAGGAAGTCTGGGCAGTTTCTTCATTGCTCGTAAAACTCCCGCACTGCGTCTACGACGATTTCCTGGTGGTGCTCTGTCAACTCGGGATACGTCGGGATCGCTAAGAGCTCCCGGCAGGCTCGTTCCGCCTCACGGAAATCTCCCTCACGATACCCAAGGGAGCGGAAGCACTCTTGAAGATGAAGAGGAACGGGGTAATAGACTTCACTTCCAATGCCCCTCTGTTTCAGGTGGTTCTGCAGGCCGCCGCGATTGGGGACTCCAATCACAAACTGATTGTAAATATGGTAGTGGCTCACACCACTCCCCCGATACACGGCTTGAGGAAGGCGCAGCCCAATCCTCTGCACCAACCCGCTTTCTTCGAATAGGGTTTCATAATGCCTGGCATGGACCTGACGAAGGGCGGTCCAGCGGTCGAGGTAATTGAACTTGACGTTGAGCACGGCAGCTTGGAGGGTGTCCAAGCGGAAATTTCCGCCGATCATCTGATGATAATATTTTGGCTTTCCCCCGTGCACCCGGAGTATCCGGATCAGGTCTGCAAGAGTCTGATCGTTGGTCAGCACCATGCCTCCGTCACCGAGCGCTCCGAGGTTCTTACTCGGAAAGAAAGACAGACAGCCCAACGTTCCCATGCTGCCGGCCCGCCGCCCATCACGATATTCAGCTCCAATGGCTTGCGCGGCATCTTCCACCACAGCCAGGCCCTGCCGTGTTGCAATCTGGAGGATTGGCTCCATATCAGCGCACTGTCCGTAGAGGTGAACAGGGATGATGGCTTTGGTGTGCGAGGTGATAGCCTGTTCGATCTTGTTCGGGTCCAGGTTGTACGTCACCGGATCAACGTCTACGAAAACCGGCCTCGCTCCCACCCGCGCAATGGCCCCCGCAGTGGCAAAGAACGACAGAGGAGTCGTGATCACCTCATCACCTGATCCAATCCCAAGAGCCATCAAGGAAACCAACAATGCGTCTGATCCGGAGGAAACGCCGATCCCGTATTGAGTCTGGCAATACGCAGCAATGTTCTTTTCAAGACTGGCGACATCCTCGCCCAGGATAAAGCTGTTGCGGTCGACGATCTCCTGAATCGCCGCAAGAAGGTCCTTTCGAATCGGGTCGTGTTGGGCCTTCAGATCGAGAAGAGGAACCCTCATGCTGAACCTCCGTCCGCGTAGAGTTCTTGTTTTGGGAAATCGTTTGTTCCCATGGAACCGTCTCCCGCTATTGCGAATGGATCAAAGCGTCAGACGTCAGGCGATCAAAAGGAAGGATTCTTCACGGTAAGGGTCGAGCGTTGGGCGGCTTTGGTTGCATGCTCGCGAAGGGTGACCACAGAGAATCCAGCTTTTAGTCTGTCCAAGACGTCGCTCACGAACTGCAGCTTCTTCTCGAGCGGGAGTCCCATTCCGGGAATGAATGACAGGCCCTGCCCATCCTCGCTGCCCAGGAAATCCGTGGGGTGAAGCACAACGGAGGGCTCGACATCGGCCAGACGGCACAACCGCAGACCTAGGTCTAAATAGCCAAGCGCCAGCTTGGGAGAAAGTAGACTCAGTCCTACGAGATAGCTCATGTGCATGGGCAACTTGAAGCCCGGCATCGTGGTCACTGGAAGTTCGAGTAGCGTCTTCCCATCCACGCGCCAGCAGTATGGTCTATTGGGGCGTAGCCCGTCGCGCAGCTTCCCGCCAAGCCATTGTCGCTGACGTTTTTCCCGGGAACTTAGATTCGCCGTCGCGAAATAGTACAGGCGGACCAACGGAGTGAGCAACGTCGGAAACGTTGTCGCGTCGTAGAGATAGCCGCGTCGTGCCAATTCCTCCAGAGTCGCCTGAGAAAGGCTGTATCCAGGCCCCCGAAAGCCCACCGGTCTTTGGTCCGTCGCTCGCTCGATGTGGTCCTCCGCCATCGCGATCTCTCTTTTGATCTCGTCCTGCGAATACAGGTGGAGCCAGGGTTCATGCTGGAATGAGTGATTACCGACCTCATGACCGGCCTCAACAATCGCGCGAAACAGGCCGTGGTTCCTCGCGAGGGCGGCGTCTTGGCCCACGATGAAGAATGTCGCGATGAGATCTCGCTGTTTCAAGCACGACAGGATGCGAGGTGCGACCAGATCGAGATACGAGGGCAGTGTGTTCCACCCTCCATCTCCATGCGTCTTCATATAAGACCATCTGTCGTCCAGGTCACATGAGAGACTGGCAATCCTCATAAATCGTTATCGCCTTTCAAACCTCGTGTCGCTCGACGCCCTCATCCCGACCGCTGGGCTGTCAAAGATCTTTGCATCACTTGAGCCGGTCGACGGAGCCAACTCAATAACCGGGAGATCGGCCCGGTTAGCCTGCCTGTGGGCATGTTCTCGCATTGTCAGCACCGTAAAGGCCTGACAGAAGAGATCGATGACTTCGGCGACCACTTCGATCTTCTTCTGGAATGGAAGCTTCATGCCGGGGAAAAATGACAAATCCTGAACGTCCTCACAACCTAAAAAATCCAACGGGTGGAGAAGGAGAGAAGGCTCCGTCCCTGTCAAGCGACAGAGATCGAGGGCCATACGGAAGTATTGCAGCGCAAGAGCACGAGAGAACCCGGCTAAGTACAAGATGTAGCTGACATGAAAAGGCAGCTTCACTATCGGCATGGTTGTCACTGGGATTTCAATCAGTTTCAGGTCGTCAAGTCGCCACTGATAAGGTTTGACCGGACGGAACCCATCTGTGAACGAGCCAAACAACCCTTCTCGCCGGCGAGATTCCTCTCCGCCCAATTTGGCGGTCATGAGAAAATAGGCTCTCGCGAGCGGGTTCAGAAAGGTCGGCAACGTCGTTGCGTCATAGAGATAGCCCCGTCTCGCAAGCATCCGTAAGGTTGCAATAGAGACACTATAACCGGGCCCTCGAAACCCCACGGGCTTTTGTCCGGTCGCCCGTTCAATGTGCTCATCCGCCTCAGCTATTTCGCGCTCAATCTGGGTGTCGGAGTACAAATGCAACCAGGGGTCGTGGTGAAAGGAATGGTTACCGATCTCATGCCCCATGTCGGAGATAGATCTGAGAACTTCCATATTGTGGTCGAGCGCTGCGTCTTGTCCGACGATAAACACCGTGATGGTAAGGTCACGCTTTTTGAGGAAGTCCAGGAGCCTGGGTACTATGGCGCCAAGATAAGATGGAAGTGGCGTTCCGAGCGCAAGTCCATAGGACTTCATGTAGGTCCACTTGTCATCCAAGTCACATGAGAGACTGGCGATCGGCTTAAGCATAGCCGAGCGCACTCTAAATCTTTCTGAGTAGGACTTTCTATTCCTCCGAAGGGGAGCTAGCCTTACTTAAGTGGGGGTGCCGAGCGAGGTCGATATCAATTGATATCATAGAAGAGGCGAAGCCAACCCTGACTCGTTACAGCACCTTAAGAATCGTGTTCCTCAATGGCCCGACCTTGAAAAGGTTGGCAGTTCAAGTTAGGGCGATCAGAAATAATCCGCCGCAAATCAGGCCAATGCCAACCTTACGGGCTGTTGAAACAGATTCCCTGAACCACACAACAGCGCCCCCAACGGTGAAGAGAATGGACAAACTGACAAAAGGGTAGGCATAACTTAAATCGACCATGGAAAGGGCGATTAACCAAAGGACGGTGGCCACTGCATAGAGACAGAGAGCAGCAACGATGTGCCGCTCAAAAACCCGTGACACAAATCTCTGAAGGACATTCTTATTGCGGCCCCTCCTAGCTAGGCTGCCAGAGACGCCGCGCTTGATCAAGAATTGGCAGCACACAACCAGGGCAACCGTGCTGAGCAAATAAACTATCGGGCTCATATCTTTCGAGCATCAAGAGACATCACAATAATTCCTGCGCAGATGACCATGAGTCCGAGCATCCTGAGTGAGCTGATATGTTCCCCAAGGACATACCACGAGGCCGCAAAAATCAATATGTACTGAAGACTGGAGACTGGGTAGGCAAAGCTTAGCTCCAGCCGGGAGACGGCGAAAATCCAAAAGATGGTATCTATGACGTGCAGGGAAATCCCGAGCATGATCGGCCCGGTCACGATCTTTCGGCCAATGCAGGGAATCATCAACTGATCGTCGCAGCTTCCAGAGTTCAGCAAGCCCAGCTTGAGAACGAGCTGCGCTGCAACCGCGAACAACACACCGGCAGTCAAATAAATGACCCCCAGGGCATCGAACGCGTTGAGCTCGAGCCGCTTGGAAAATAGCTTTGATTCGCCAGTCCTTTTTCGATTTCCAGTACTAGGAAACACCGAGCCTCAACCCCCGATAGATAGTAAACAGGCCCCCACCAGTTCGGGGAATTGCCAATTCCCGTTGGACAACAAATGACTTCGTTAATGTAGGAATCAAACGATCCCTTCGGTCCCCGTAATCCCTCCTAACGCTCCTGCCAGTCAAAAGATCATGTGCAAAATCAATCACGGGTGAATTCCCGGGGGTGACAAGGACAAAGCAACCATCCGATGTGAGCACTCTCCTGATTTCCCGAACGGCGCTAACAAGTGGATCTATGTACTCCAAACAGCTCATGGCGACAACACACTCAAATGTCTTGCCATGGAATGGGAGCGCAGTGGCACTTCCTTGCATCAATTCCGCATCTACATGATGACGTCGAAGATTGCCCAACACTCGTGCTGCATGGGGGTGAATATCAATTCCATAGAGCTCATCGCATTGGTAAGCCAATTCTGGTAGAAAAATGCCACTCCCATAACCGATTTCAAGAAGCCGAGAAAAGCGTCGCATCGGGAGAAGGGATAGGACGAGCAAAAAGCGCAGGCGTTGGAAGATGCCAAGAAGAGGATGGAAATTGAGTATGGCTTGGTCCGCATCACCCGTCTTTATCAGCGCAGTCCTCGGCAACAGCTTCGGTTGGAAGACATTGATCCGACTTTTGGCGAGTTCTCTCCAGATTGGATTCCCGGCCCCCATACGTCACCTCGCTCACGTAAGCGCACAGCGCGTCGCAGATCTGCTCTGCCGACCGCCCTCCTCCGAAAGCGGCTAATGCGTCCGTCTCGACGCAATACCCTGTCCCGGCCAATCGCTCCTCCCAGCTTGCCACCGCCTCCTTCACGCGTTTCGGGTCCGTCCCGGCGATGATGTTCCCTCCGGCGACGACGGTTTCCACCCACTCCGTCTCCTCGCGCAGCGTGATGCAAGGGCACTCGAGGAAGAACGCTTCCTTTTGCAGGCCTCCGGAATCCGTCAGAACCATTCGCGCATTGCGCACTAGTTGCAGCATGTCCATGTATCCGATGGGTTCAATCATGCGCAGTCCAGCAGGCATGGGCACATCTGTGGTCAACTCCCGGATCACCTTTGCCGTCCGTGGGTGCACCGGGAAGATCAGCGGGAACCATTGTCTGGAGATGTCCGTAAACACCGCGAGCAGCGCTTCCAGCTTCTCGCGGTCGTCGGTGTTCTCCGCGCGATGCACCGTCACCACGCCGTAACCGCGAGGCGACAGTCCCAGTCGTCCCAGCACCCGGGAACGCCGTTCCGCAACAGCACGCCACATCAGCAAGGCGTCGAACATGATGTCCCCGGTCCAGACAGCTCGACTCTCCAGCCCTTCCTTCCTGAGGTTGTCCATGGCTGATGGAGTCGGGGCCAACAGAAGATCGGCGGCATGGTCCGTCAGCACGCGGTTGATTTCTTCGGGCATGCGCCGGTTGAAGCTCCGGAGGCCGGCTTCCACATGAGCCACAGGAATGTGCAGCTTCGCAGCGGCCAGGCTCCCAGCGACCGTCGAGTTGGTATCGCCGTAGACGACCACGATATCGGGTCGTGTCTCTGCCAGGACTCGCTCAATGCCTTCCAGCATGCGGCCGGTCTGATACCCGTGGGTTCCGGAGCCGATGCCGAGGTGATAGGTGGCTTCGGGAATTTCGAGGTCTTTGAAAAACACCGCGGACATGTCCGAATCGTAGTGCTGCCCGGTGTGGACGATGACATGTTCAATGGAGCCGTCCCGCCCGTTACGACTGTGAAAGGCTTGCGAGAGGGGGGCGAGCTTGACGAACTGCGGCCGCGCGCCGACCACGCTGACGATTTTCATGCGTCCCAATGGAAAAACCTTGCGGTGTATGCTCTCGGCGAGCTAGGCCATGACCGCGGAGAGCGCGGGCCTTAAATGACAGGGCTGTTCGAGCCGAGCCCCATATTCCCCCACGAACTCGTCCACCGCGCGGATGACCTCATTGTTGTTGAGGGTGCAGTTGAGGAACTGCGAAGTGTTAAGCACGAAGAAGTCCTCGTGCTGTGTGGCGACTTGCGGCACACGCTTGGAGTAATGCAGCACTTGTAACGGCTGGACCTTTGTCGCCCTATTGATGTGTGCGCCGACAATATCCTGTTCGCGTAGATCCGGAAACATCAAAGCGATGCCTTGGAAGAACTGTCTGCGGATCGTTTCGTCAGATTGCTGCAACAACGGATCGTCAGATAGGACGTACTTCGGGAAATAGGTCAGGTACTGGCCGGCCGTTTCTTCTGTTGAAACAACGCTGCTCATCCCGATCACACCGGTAAATGGGATCCTGGGGTCAGCGATATTCAGCGTGTAATAGGGAATGATCGGACGGCGTGTGAGAAGGACAAGGCAGATCACACCCAGATATTCCACCTGAACATCGGATTGCGCGATTTGCACAAGCCCTTCACTCGCTAGGCGCTTCAAGACGTCAACCGGGCTCGTGCAAATAACCTTATCGAAATGATCACGACCCTGGTCCCATTCGATCCACACACCGCCATCCGGTCGCGGCACTATCGCTTTCACAGTTGCCGCAAGCCTGATCTCGCCACCTGCTGATCGAACCAGGCTTTCGAGGCGCGCAATAACGGTCCGGTACCCGCCGGATACGTGGCCGAGTTGTTCGCGCTGCGCCGCCGCATCGCGGGCTGAGAAGATGCGCTTGATGTAAGACCAGATGAAGACAGCGGAAACTCGCTTGTAGTGCTCCCCGAGCTTGGCCAGGAGCAACGGTTTCCAGAACTTTTCATAGGTCCGGCGCCCGCACATCCGCGTGAGCCACTCTTCTACCGGGATCGCTTCCAATTGTTCCCAGTCACGGATCCGGAGGCAGCGCAGAATGGTGAGCGCCAACCGAAGCTTGCCGATCAGCCCCACCAGAGGAAATCGCAGCAACTCCACCGTGTTGCTTAGCGAATAGAACCGCTCATCGACGTACAGACCGGTTCGCGTCGCGTTCCAGCGGATCCGATCTCCCAAACCAATCTCGGTCAGGAAGCGGATCAGATGCGAATCGGAGGGCAGAATGACATGGTAAAAGCGATCCCACCAGAATGGTCCGTAATCATGGTATGTGGCGAGGCCGCCGAGTTGCCGATCCCGCTCAAAGACAGTGACGTTCATGCCTCTGGCCGACAGACGTTGCGCCAGTGCCAACCCCATCACCCCACCGCCGATGATCCCTAT
>Ga0209845_1000031_pt1 | contig 16483 bp, 12 predicted proteins | sample GWRWS2_50_60_FD_187239 | JGI IMG/M metagenome (GOLD analysis project Ga0209845, IMG submission 187239) | Riverbed sediment microbial communities from areas with vegetation nearby in Columbia River, Washington, USA - GW-RW S2_50_60 (SPAdes)... | ecosystem: Environmental > Aquatic > Freshwater >... | reverse complement strand
AGCCGCGATAGCGTCGAGACAGTGGGCCCAGGTGGCGCGGTTCACGAAGAGCATTCCCGCCACGCTGAGGGTGCCTCCCTGGTTCACGAAGCCGAGGGCGCGCGTGCGCGGTCCCGTCGAGAGTGGCATGACCGTCCCGAGCAGAGGCTCGGGACGCGTGTGGGTCAGGAAGACCCGGCCGGGCACCGCGGGGGGATAGAGACGATCGATGACCTCCATCGTTGCCGTGTGCGCGGCCTCTCGCGGACCTCGCGGAGCTCGGAAGCCTCCTGGGACGCAACATGCGCGTGCAGTTCCATTTCCCCGCACGGCCGCTCTCTGCCACGCGCCTCGCCCACACGTACGTGTTCCCGAGCGACCAGGAGGTCTTCATCCTGAATTCGTTCTATCGCGATGGGGGACTCGCGGCGGACAAACTCCAGGGGCTGTGGGTCGGTGACATGGACTTCGTCAGGATTCAGCTCGAGGCAATGCTCCTGGACCTAGCGCAACCGACGGCTCGGGAGCGCAAGGCGTTTCCGAAGGCCCGCTGACATCAGCCCGCGAGCTGTTTGTCGTACTTGCCGGCCTGGATTTCTTTCGAGAACTCTTTCGCGGGTTTCCCTTCGACCGTGACGCCCGTCGAGACGCAGGTGCCGACGACCTCGAGGACGCGTGCCTTCAGGGTTTTCGCTTGCATCGCGTCCGCTTTCATGTTCGCGATCTTGATCGCCTGCGCCAGGGACAGGTTCCCGACGCGCGTCTTGCCCGCGTCGCCGGAGCCTTTCTCGACCTTCAGCTCTTTGGCAATCAACGCGGACGTCGGTGGTGTCCCGACCTCGATCTCGAAGGCTTTCGATTTTGGATCGACGATCAGCGTGACGGGGACTTTCATCCCTTCGAAACTTTTCGTCTTCTCGTTGATGGCCTTGATGATCTCGACGATGTTCAGGCCGAGCGGACCGAGCGCCGGTCCCAGCGGGGGCCCGGGGGTGGCCTTGCCGCCGTCGACGAGCACGCTGAGCTTCTCAACCATCGCTTCGACCTGAGTGAAGCGGCCCGAGAGAACGGGCCGGCATAAACGTTTCGACCGGGATCATCGGGAGCCTCTTTTGGTGTTGGGGCCGCGAAATTTCGAACCCGTCGCACCCACGTTGAAGGTCGGCCACCCCAACTCCGACTACGATGCGACGAATTCAACCTTAAACAAGGTTAACGAGAATGGGCCGACCGATCCAGACGGCCCGACTCACTTCTCCTCTTCCTTCTGGAGGACCCGCACGCTGTCTCCACGCACAGTCACCGGAATCCGGACCATCGCTTCGAACAGCTCGACCGTGATCTCTTCCTTCGTCTCGTCAATCTTCATGACGCGGGCCTTCTCTCCTTTGAACGGCCCGGCGACCAGCTCGACGATGTCGCCCTCCATGATTCCGCTGACGATCGGCTTCGGGGTGAGGTACGCCTCGATTTCGGAGAACGCGATTCCCGTCGACTCTCCCTCGCCTTTCACGACGCCGCGCGCCCGTCGAAGTCCACGGACGACCTCCTCCAGGCGGTCCGGATTCATGCTCTCGACGTAGACATAGCCGCGGAAGTTCGCCGGCACCAGGATCGAGAACACGCCGACGTCTTTCGCCTTGGCCCGTGCGTAGATTGCATCCGCCACCGCCCGTTCGTGACCAATCGATGACTTCACGGCGAGGACCGCCTGCCGCGCGCTGAAGCTCAAGGTCTTCGCGTCGAACGCGCCCGGGTCGCCTTTCGATATCGCGTTCACGACGACATTCAGACGGTCCCCGTACCGCGCGCCTTTCGGACACGTGACGGTCAGGGTGATCTCTCGTTGGCCGTCGGCAATCAGTCGAAACTCTTTCTCCGTGAGCTTCGTGAAGGTGACGTCCCACACTTTGTCCTCGACCCCGTACAGTTTGACGGTCCACTCCGGCGGATCTGGAAGCTCCGAGTTATAGACGAGGTCCACTTTGATCCGGATCGTATCGTCCTCGGTCCCCGTGTTCGTGACGACGACCGGGTATTCTTTCGTCTGACCGGCGGTGAGGGAGACTTTCTCCTCTTTCAGGTCCAGCTTGACGGCATAGTGGCCGACCGCGGGCGGCTCGGGCTTGGGCTCCGCCTTCGCCTCGCGCCTCGAGAAATCGTCGAGGAGTCCCATTCCATCACAGCCCCAGGGACCCGAAGATCCCGTGGAAGAGGTCAGGACCGTATCGCATGATCAGGTAGATCACGAAGCCCAAGGCGCCGATCGCGGCGATGCCGAGGCCGGTGATCAGCACGACCTTCGAGTACTCGTCCGGCGTGGGCCTGCGCGCCATCTTCAGGACGCGGCCGTACCGACCCTTCCCGAGACGCTTCGCGCGCTCCTCGATCCGCCGTTGCACCTCCCAGCTCTTGTCCACGATGTCCGCCATGAACCTCACCGCACGATGTCGACGCCGCCGTGGGAACGCACATGCTCCCCCGGCCCGAGGATCTGCTTTGATCTCACCCCGGTCAGGATGAGCATGACCCGCAGCTTGTGCTCCAGGCTCGGGTCGACGGCCGCTCCCCAGATGATCCGGGCGTTCGGGGCGATCCGACCTTGAACGATCTCGGCGACCTTCTCCGCCTCGGCCACGCTCATGTCGTTTCCGCCCGTGACGTTCACCAGGGCTCCGGTCGCGGCGCTGATATCGACATCAATCAAGGGCGAGTTGATCGCCTCTTCGATCGACTCTTCGGCGCGGTTGTCGCGATCCGATTCACCGAGGCCAATCATCGCGACCCCGCCGCCCTTCATGATCGTCTTGATGTCGTTGAAATCGAGGTTCACGAGGCCCGGCTTCGTAATGACCTCCGTGATTCCTTTGATGGCGCGCATCAGCACGTCGTCCGCGACTTTGAACGCCGCATTCAGGGCCAGACGCGGGACGAGTTCAAGGAGTTTGTCATTCGGGATCACGACGACCGTGTCCGCAAAGTTCCGGAGCTTCTCGAGGCCGTACTCCGCGTTCTCCGCCCGGATCGCGCCCTCCGCCCGGAACGGGAACGTGCAGATCGCGATCGTCAGGGCGCCCGCCTCTTTCGAGAGCTGCGCGAGGACCGGGGCGCCGCCCGTGCCCGTGCCGCCTCCGAGGCCGCACGTGATGAACACCATGTCCGCACCCTGGACGACGGACCGGAGTTCGTCCGCGGCTTCCCGCGCCGACTCCTCGCCGACCTGGGGGAGCGCGCCCGCTCCAAGGCCACGTGTGACCCGGCGTCCCAGGAGGAGCTTGTGGGGGGACCGGACGATGAGGAGATGCTGGGCGTCCGTGTTCGCGGCGAACAACTCCGCCCCGACGATGCCGGATTCGACGAGTCGGTCGATCGTGTTGCAGCCGCCGCCCCCAATCCCGACGATCTTGATGTTCGTCCGGAGGCTCGCGAGGATCCGCTCGAGTTCGGCGTCTTCCGCGTCGACGCCGACCCTCTGCGTGGGGAATTCAGGAAGCCGCGGCTGAACGCCCGAGCGACTCACGACTTCCCTGACAATGGAATCCATTTTTCGGCCTCCGGCTGCCCGAGGAAGCGAATGAAGCAACCGCGACATTCACGTAAAGGAGGAGGATTAATAAATGTTTCCGGGCTGCCGCCATCCGCTGCGCCTCCCGTGGAAAGGCGACGGCGCGACGTTCAGCGGATCACGTCGACGCCGACGCGGGCCTTCTCCTCCGATGGATCTCGTCGCCCGACAATCTGTTTCGATTTGACGCCGGTGGCGACGAGCATGACGCGCAACGTGTGTTCGAGCGACGCGTCAACGGTCGCGCCCCAGATAATCCGCGCGGTGGGGGAAACTTTCGATTGGACGACCTCGGCGACGCGTTCCGCTTCGGAAATCGTCATGTCGTTCCCGCCCGTGACGTTGATCAGCACGCCGTGCGCGGTCGAGACATCGACCTCGAGGAGCGGAGAGTTGATGGCCTCTTCGATCGCCTCGACGGCGCGGTTGTCCCCGACCGCCTGGCTCTCGCCAAGGCCGATCATCGCGACCCCGCCGCCCTTCATGATCGTCTTCACATCGTTGAAGTCGAGGTTCACGAGGCCGGGCTTCGTGATGATCTCGGTGAGTCCCTTGATGGAGCGCATCAGGACCTCATCCGCGAACTTGAACGCGAGGTTCAGCGACTGCCGCGGCACGAGGTCGAGCAACTTGTCGTTCGGGATCGTGATGACCGTATCGGCCGCGTCCCGGAGCCGCTCGAGCCCCCATTCTGCGCTCTCCATCCGGAGCTTGCCTTCTCCGCGGAACGGCAAGGTGACGACCGCGATGGTCAGGGCGCCCATCTCCTTCGCAAGCCGCGCGACATACCCGCAGCTGCCCGTGCCGGTCCCGCCGCCGAGGCCGCACGTCACGAAGACGATGTCCGCACCCTGGACGATGGCCCGGAGTTCCTCTTCCGCCTCGCGAGCCGCCTCTTCGCCGATCTGCGGCAGGGCACCTGCCCCGAGGCCCTTCGTGATGCGTCGACCGAGAAGGACCTTCTTCGGGGACGCGATGTGGAGCAAGTGTTGCGCGTCCGTGTTGCACGCGAACAGTTCGGCCCCGACGATCCCCTCGTTGTAGACTCGGCCGATCGTGTTGCACCCTCCACCTCCGAGGCCGATGATCTTGATGTTCGTCCGCATCTTGCTGAGCATCTCTTCGAGCTCAGCGTCGACCCGGCTGTCTTCAAACGCGGGGGCACTCCCTTCCCGGGCGAGCACGTCCTCTAGCATCGAATTCATTTCGCCACCTGCAGAACCTGCGAGGTCATCCCATCCCGCAAGATGGCCGCGTATCCGGCGGACGCTATTTAAAAGTTGTCCGACGAACGTCCGCCGCGTTGACAAACGCGAGCGAATCGTCGTTGATCCGGGGCCTTTCATCCGAAGAGCGCGGACATGGACGCCTTGCGAACCGCGTCGACGGCCTCGGCCGGTGCCGCGACCATGACGACCCAGTCGACGACCTGGCGGACCTGGAGGGCGCGGCCCAGCGGACTCACTTTCGAAAAGGGCTTCACCTCACCGTCGTCGAGGATCGGGACTTCGGTCTTCGCGATCCGAGGTTCGCTCAGGAGGAGTTCCGGCAGCGGGACGTCGACGATGACCTGGCCTGGCTTCACACCGGCTCGCCGCGCGATTCGGTCCTCCACGCGGCGGCGCTCGTCCGGATCCTTGAACGACGCGAGCACGGCCCGCGTCCCGTCCGTCAAGTCGTCCCGGTCCGATGCGAGGACGCGCTTGTAGAGTTTGCGATACTTCAATCGCAGCGCGATCTCCCGCTGGAGGGGCCCCTGGTGCACGAGCCAGTTCAGGAGCTCGTGGTCCACCATTTTCTGGATGTCCGCGATCGGCGCATCGGAGCGTTCCACCGCACGTGCGAGCATCTCCTCCGCGATGCGGACCGTCTTGTGGAAGTACACGGAGGAGTACATGAGGCCCCGCGCGACGAGCATCCCCTCCAGCGCGGGGAGGCCTTTGCGGTCCAGCGCGAGCTCGCCTCGGTGGGTCCGGAGCGTTTGCAGGAGCCGAGAGAAGTCGATCGTCCCGTGGGTGGCACCGGTGTAGTGCGCGTCCCGCATGAGGTAGTCAATCTGATCGGCGTCCATCGGGCTGTGGATAATCTGCGCGAGGTAGCGTTTTGTTTCCTTCCGACTCCCCGGCACGAGCAGGCCCGCGCCTCGCTCCGAGGGTCCGCGAATCAGGGCGGCGACGGCCTCGGGATCCACTCGGTGCTTCTCGAGGACCTCGTGAATTCGCTTGACTTCCGGGAAGGCGCTCCGGTCCTCCGGGGACACGTTATCGTCGTGACCGGTGATGATCCGCTGCGTCAGGTGCATGTGATCCACCGCGAGCTCGCGGCTCAGGACGTGCTCGAGGGTATGGGAGAACGGACCGTGGCCGACATCGTGGAGGAGGCCCGCCGCCTGGACGAGTTTTCGTTCGTCGTCCGAGAGGCCAAGGGCTCGCGCCATCTCCCCCGCGACGTGGCCCACGCCGAGGCAGTGTTCCACGCGTGAATGGTTCGCCCCGGGGAACACGAGATACGTGAGGCCGAGCTGGCGGATCGAATTCAGTCGCTGGAGTTCAAGTGTTTCGAGCAGGTCGAGGGTCAGCGGATCGAGGCGAATCGTCCCATGGACGGTGTCCGTAATCGTCTTCAGGTCCGCCATCCGACGCGCCAGCCCGTACCCGCATATATAGATTCGGCGAGACCGTTCGATGGACCATCTGCCGAACGCCGTCGAGAATGAATCGGCGCGGTCCTGGCGTCCGGGGGACGCGTCTAAGCCTTCGACAAGCGATAGTAGTCCAGGCCCCAGAGCATCGGGTTGAAGTAGTAGCCGCTGACCCATGCGCGCTCGACGTGAAAGCTCGTCGCCTGGAAGACCCACAGGTACGGCACGTCGTCGAGGACGGCGCGGGCGGACAGATCGAGGAATCCTTGGACGCGTGTTGTCTCGTTCAACTCGCTGGCCGCGGCGTCGATGAGGGCGTCCAGGGTCGCGTTGCCGTACCCGATCCATGTCGGAAACGGACTCCCTGTGCGGAGGAACGGCACCACGGAATCCAGAGGATCGGCGAAACGCGGCGTCCACGACAGGAGGGTGATCGGGAGACCTCCGGAGCGCAACGCTCCGTTGTAGGCGGCGGCGTCCAGCGATCGAACGGTCACGAAAATCGGCCCGGGAGAACCTTCCTGCGTGTGCAGTGCCTCGAGGCCCTTCGCGAGCAGCCGACATCCTTGCTCTTCGTATCCGTTCCCCGCGCGGTGGTACAAGGTGAGATTGAATCCCGACATCCAGTACGGCGTGGCGTTCAGCTCGACCGCGGCCTGGACCAGGTCGAACGGGAAGAGGGGGATGCTGGCGTTGTAGCCGGGGAGGCCGAGCGGGACCGGCCCGCGGGGCTGCAGGCCCGCATCGTGGGTCACGTTCACGAGGAAGTCGCCGTAGTCGAAGGCATACGTGAAAGCCCGGCGAACGTGCACGTCCGCGAAGAAGGTCGTGGGCACTGTGATGGGATCCGGCGCCGCGGTAGCATTGATCTTCTGATTGTACCCGAAAAACGACATGTCGAACTGGGGCCGATCCTTTGCGATTCGCAAGGTCGGCGACCTCGGCGTCCCATCCGGGTTCATGACGTCCCACTGATGGTCCCGGTCGATCGCGGCCGAATCGACGTCGCCGGCGAGGAGCAGGAACTCGCGGCTCAGGACGTCGCGTACCGGAAGGAGGTGGACCGATGGGGTTTTCGCCGCGCCCCGCCAGTACTGGTCGAACCGCGCCAACACAATGGCTTGGTTCGACGACCAAATCGCCAAAGTGAACGGTCCACTCCCGCACTCACCGCCTCGAGCGAGGACGGGATTGGGGACTCCCCATCGGACGCCTCCATTTCTTGCGACGCACGACTCCGACAGGACGGAGCCGACTGTCGAAGCGAGGATCGGCAAGAAGGCGGGATATGGGCGCAGGAGATGAAACACCACGGAGTAGTTCCCGGTTGGCACCACGGTCGAATTGCTGACGGCCCATGCGGTCGAGACGTTCAGCGCCGTCGTATCCCACGACGGTTCCGGCGGCAAGGCCGCGCCGATGTACCCCGGTACCGCGGCCCGCACCGGGAACGTCTGGTTGGCCCAGTCCCCGATCGTGCAGTTTTGCTTGCCGGCGACCGAGGGATTGCAGTCCGCGCCCGCGAACGTGCTGATCAGATTCGTCATCAGGCGCTCCAGAATCCGCGACGGTCCGACCGGTGAATGGATCGCGAGGAGGCGCCGGAAGGAGGCCGAGACGTCCCGCGCCGTCATGGGCGTGAGGTCGTGGAAGACCACGTCCTGCCGCAACTGGAACGTGTAGTTCTTCCCGTCCGCGGTGGTGCCGTTATTTGCGATCGACGGGACGTCCGTGGCGAGGCGGGGCACGAGGGGATCGACGCTTTCACTGTCGGATGGGAATGCGACGAGAGTTTCGTACACGTTTTGCAGCACCTCACCGCCCGCGGACTCGTTGTCGATGGCCGGTTCCAACGAATCGGATTCCCGCGGGATCGCGGACGCGAAGATATCCGGATACTTCAGCTGGGTCGTCGGAGCGCCGGCGGGCACGCGCACCGTGTAGCCCGCGGATTTCGTCAGTGCGCCCGATGACACGCTCAGGCGAACGAAATAGTTCCCCGGCGACGAGAATCGGTGCGCGGTCTCGCCGACCTCGGCCGCGGTGCCGGTCGTGTTCGCGGTTCCGTCCCCCCAGGCGTAAACGAACGAGAACAACGATGCGTTTTCCGCGGCGCTCACAACCGTGTACGTTCCGCCGAGAGACGCGTTCGATGCGTTGTTCCACGCCCACACGTACGCCCACGAGGCATTTCCGCTGAAACGGACTTCGGAACCAGCGACCGCGGTGGAACGGTTTGCTGCGAGCACGGCTAGTCCAGTCGCCGCGACGCAGGTCACTGCGCAACTCGACGGCGCTGGGGGGCTCGAAGGGATCGCTCCAGCAGACGGATCGGACCGAACGTGAATGAACAGAAGGCGGTCATCGTTCGTGGCGACCCCGCCCTTTCCATCGCTCACGGTCAGGAGGGCGATGTACCAACCGGGCACCCCATAGACGTGGGTCGTTTGGATGTCGGATCCCGTCTGTCCGTCGCCAAAGTCCCACGAATAGCTCAGGGCGTCGCCATCGGGGTCCGTCGCCTGAGCCGTGAAGGTCAGAGGCACGGGAGGAGTGGTCACCGTCGCGATGTCACTGCTGACCGATACGTCGCTGATGGAAGGAGGGCGGTTCGGCTGCCGAACGGCGATGGACAGAGCGGTGATCGTGACCAGTGCCACGACCAGGACCGCCGTGATGCGGCCCCAAGGCCACCGGTGAGGTCCCTCGACGCCTGGCGGAACATCGACGCGTCCTCCCTCCGCGTCCGCCTCGGGCTCCATACAGCTCCCTTCCGGGCCGGAATTCGTGGAAAGGGAGAGTCGACTCTAATAGTTTATCAGACGAAGCTCGAACTCCTGCGAGACGACGGTGGTCTTGTGGGGAGACGTCGGAGCCAGGAGGCGGCCACGTTCCAAGTCCTTGTTGCTCCGCTCCTCCTGAGGGGACGCGAAGACGTCTCCAAAGTTTCAATTACGCCGCGTCGGTTGGGCGGACGACGCCGGGGTGACAGAGCGGCTAATGTGACCGACTGCAGATCGGTTTCCAGAGGGTTCGACTCCCTCCCCCGGCACTCTCGAATCCGGCCGTCAGCGCTCAATGCCCATTCACCGTCGGAACGATTTCGAAGCGGACGAGCCGAAATCCGCTTTCGACGACACGGGCCGTTGACCAACCCGCGCACGTTCTTATAGCGACCATCCTTTTCATCGAACGTCGGCGATGGAGTCGGCCTAGAAATGCGGTACTACGAGAGCATCCTCGACACGATCGGCAACACGCCCCTGGTCAAGTTGCCGAAGATCATGGCGGGCGTCCCCTGCCTCGCGCTCGCGAAGCTCGAGATGATGAACCCGGGCGGCAGCGTGAAAGACCGGATCGGTGAGAAGATGATCGAGGAGGCCGAGGCGAAGGGGCTCTTGAGACCCGGCGGGACGATCATCGAGCCGACGAGCGGCAACACGGGTCTCGGGCTGGCGATGGTCGCGGCGATCAAGGGCTACCGTGCGGTCTTCACGATGCCGGACAAGATGAGCCGCGAGAAGATCGATCTCCTGAAGGCCCTGGGGGCCCGCGTCGTCGTGACGCCCACTGCGGTCCCGCCGGAGCACCCGGATTCCTATTACCGCGTCGCCGAACGCATCCATCGAGACACTCCGAATTCGATCTTGCCGAACCAGTACGCGAACCAGGCGAATCCGCGGGCGCACTACGAGACGACCGGCCCGGAGATCTGGCGCGACACGGAAGGGACGGTCACGCACTTCGTCTGCGGGATGGGGACCGGCGGCACGATCAGCGGCGTGGGCAAGTTCCTCAAGGAGAAGAACCCGAAGGTCCAGGTGATCGGGGTCGACCCGCTCGGGTCGATCTTGAAGGACTACTTCTACAAGAAGGACACGATGAAGGCCCACACGTACAAGATCGAAGGGATCGGGGAGGACTTCGTGCCGGAGTCCACCTGGTTCGACACGATCGATGAAATCGTGAAGGTGGGCGACAAAGAGTCGTACCTGATGACACGCCGCCTCGCCCGAGAGGAAGGGATCCTCGCAGGCAGCTCAAGCGGTGCCGCGGTCGTCGCGGCGAGACGTATTGGAGAGACGCTCGGCCCGGACGACGTGATGGTCGTCCTCTTGCCCGACACCGGGGAGCGCTACCTGTCGAAGGCGCACAACGAGGAGTGGTTGAAGGAGCAAGGCTACCTCGAAGAACCCGTCGCACCGCTCATGACGATCCTCCGGGCGAAAGAGCGAACGATTCCCGGCGTCATCACGATCGACATTGCCGCGAAGGTGCGGGAGGCGGCCGACATGATGCGACAGTACAACGTGTCCCAGCTCCCGGTCATGGACACGGGCATCCTCGTGGGCAGCCTGCGGGAGGAGATCCTGATGAAGGCCCTACTCGAGAATCCGAAGATGTACGACGATTACGTCGCCAAGGTGATGGAGAAACCGTTCCCCATCGTGGAGCCGGGGGCGGACCTCGAGCAGGTCTACAAACTCTTGATGCGCGGCAATCCGGCCGTCGTCATCGGCAAGGAGAACCGTCTCGAAGGGATCATCACGCGCATCGACGTCATCGAGTACCTCGCGGGCCGCGCGTAGCAAGCCTATTTACGGGGGGCCCGCGACTCCGTCCCCGGCGATCCCATGCGTTTTGCCACGAAGGCCATCCATGTCGGGCAGGAACCGGATCCTCGCACGGGCGCGGTGACCCCGCCGCTGTACCTGACCTCGACATACTCCCGGAAGACACAGGACCAGTATGCGTACGCGCGGGGCGCGAACCCGACGCGAGACGCGCTGCAGAACAGCCTCGCCGGTCTGGAGGGCGCGAAGTATGCCCTTTCGTTCTCAAGTGGCATGGGGGCCATCACGACGTCCCTCACCCTCCTGAAGAAAGGAGATCACGTCGTCGTGACGGACGATTGCTACGGCGGCGTCTACCGCATCTTCACTCGAATCATGAGCAACTATGGGGTCGACTCAACGTTCGTCGACCTGCGAGACCTCGTCGACGCCGAGGACGCATTTCGACCGGAGACCCGGATGCTCTGGACGGAATCCCCGACGAACCCCTTGATGAAAGTCGTCGATCTGCGGGAGCTGGCCGTCATCGCGAAGGCCCACGATGCGATCAGCGTGTGTGATAACACGTTCGCGTCGCCGGCTTTGCAGAATCCACTGGCTCTCGGAGTCGACCTGGTCGTCCATAGCACGACCAAATACATCGGCGGGCATGCGGATCTCCTCGGCGGCGCCCTCGTGATGGACCGGGACGACCTGCACGAGAAGCTCAAGTTCTCCCAGAACGCGCTCGGCGCGATCCCGAGTGCGTTCGATTGTTGGCTCACGCTGCGGGGGATCAAGACCCTCGCCGTCCGAATGGAGAGGCATTGCGACAACGCCGAGGCCCTCGCGAAATTCCTGAAGGGTCACAAGGCCGTCGCGAAGGTCCACTATCCCGGCCTCCCCGACGATCCCGGTCACGCGATTGCCAAGAAACAGATGCAGCGCTTCGGTGGAATGCTGAGCTTCGAAGCTCGCGATCCGTCGCGGATCGTCGAGCGGCTCAAACGCCTCGAAGTCATCGTTCCGGCCGAGAGCCTCGGCGGCGTCGAGTCGTTGATCGAGCACCCGGCATCCATGACCCACGCGAGTGTGCCGAAGGCGCAGCGGGAGAAGCAAGGAATCACGGAGGGCCTCGTGCGCTTCTCGATTGGACTCGAGGACGTTCAGGACCTAACGGAAGATCTGGAGCGAGCGCTCGGTTGACGATCCGCGCAGACGTTGGCGCGTCCACGTAGGGATCCGCGAGGTCGCCGGGGCCAGATGGGCGGTCATCCCGAACGCGATCAGGGCGTATCCCACCAGCGCGGATCCCGGAAGGATTCCATTGCCTAGGCTCCACGCTTCAGCGAAGGCGGTTGCCCCGGGATTCTGGAGGACCGCCCCAGTCGTCGCGGCTGCGACGGCGAACAAGACGAACGCGCCGATGTCCGCGAGATACCGGAACCGCGGTTCGAGGCAGCCCGCGACGCGACCGAACAGGACGCCCTGCAGGGCGAGGATCGGCACGAACGACCAGCCGATGTACCGGAAGACGGTCACGTACAGGATGAAAATCCAAGCGTCCGGGGACGCGATCGCACGGTACTGGAACAGGACGATGGTGATGGCCGCGACGACCGCGAAAAGGCTGAGCAGGAACGCTCTCCAGGCGACCACGACGCTGGGCTCGTTCGGCTCGCGCGCCCGGAGGTCACGCAGCCCGGCCCAGAGGTTCGGCCATGCGGAGAGGTGGACCACGACTGCGATCCAGGCGATGAGGAGGTCTCCATAGATCGGTTCGGAGTCCGGAATCGGAACGACCCACCGACCGGCTGCAAACGAGGACCAGAAAAGTGCGACGCTCGCGGCCAGGAGGACGGCGGCCCGCCGGAGTCCGCGGGGCCAGAAGACGCGATCGATCGCCGCACGCCGGGAGGGAAGGGGATCCGCCATGGCCGGTCTGCCATGGCGGGCCCATCGTCCATAAGACTTGCGCACCAAATGTATTGCGATTGACAAACTCTGAAATGGAGCACGCACTCCATGTCGCTCAAGAACCTTAATACGCGCCGCCTTCATGCGGACCGCGCGATGCCCATCCGAGTGTACAATACGCTCTCCCGGAAGAAGGAGGAGTTCGTTCCGCTCCGGGCCAACCGCGTGTCGATGTTCGTCTGCGGCCTCACCCCGCAAGACGAGACGCACATGGGCCACGCGAAGACCTACGTCGCCTTCGACGTCGTCGCCCGCTTCCTCCATCACAAAGGGTACCACGTGTTCTACCTGCAGAACGTCACGGACATCGAAGACCGGATCATCGAGAAGATGCAGAAAACTGGACGCGAGTGGAAGGACATCGTCAACCAGTACTTCGGCGAATACCTCGAGGTGATGGATGCCCTCCGCTGCAATTCGGTGGACGTGTATGCGTTCGCGACCGACTACATCGACGACATCATCGCGCAGATTCAAGGACTGATCGACAAGGGCCACGCGTACGTCGCCGAAGACGGGAGCGTCTACTACGACACGACCACGTTCTCGGGCTGGGGCAAACTGAGCGGACAGAAGGTCGAAGCGCTCCGGCCCGGGGCGCGGATCGCGATCGAGGAGCGGAAGAGACATCCCGCCGACTTCGTCCTCTGGCGAGCGCGGAAGCCGGGAGAGCCGGCGTGGGACAGCCCGTGGGGCAAAGGCCGGCCGGGATGGCACATCGAGGACACCGCGATCACGATCCGACACTTCGGACCGCAGTACGACCTCCATGGAGGGGCGACGGAACTGATGTTTCCCCACCATGAAGCAGAGATCGCCCAAGCCGAAGCGTACACGCGGATCACGCCCTTCGTGAAGTACTGGATGCACGGCGGCATGGTCACGGTGAAAGGAGAAGAGATGCACAAGTCCCTCGGCAACTATTGGCCGGTGAAGGCGGCCCTGAAGCTCTACGAGCCCGAGGTCATCCGCTTCTTCCTGATCAACGTCCAGTACCGCGGGCCAATCGACTTCGCGCCGGAGCTCCTCGACGAGGCGAAGCGCTCGTACGAGCGGCTTCGGGAAACGACGCGCACGGTCGAGGCGGAACGCCGTCGGGCGCCCGACGCCGGGAAGGCCGATCACTCTCTGAAGGCGGCGACGGCGAAGTCCCTCGCGGATTTCGATGCGGCGATGTCGGACGATTTCAACACGCGAGAGGCGATCGCGGTGATCTTCGATTACGGACGCGCGGTGAACAAGGCCATCGAAACGGGTGCGGGGCGCGACGCCCTCGACGACGCCGCACGGGCGTATCGGACGTTCGGGGAGGTGCTGGGGATCCTCCAGCCCACCGGGGCGGGTACGGAGCTAGTGGACGCCCTTCTCGACCTGATCGTTGCACTCCGGGAGGACGCTCGCAAACGCAAAGACTTTGCGACCGCGGACCGAATTCGCGACGCCCTCGCGGCGGTCGGCGTGGTCCTCGAAGACACCCGGGACGGGGTCCGGTGGAAGCGAAAATAAGCCCCTCCGCCGACGGATTTCGGCCCCTCCATCCGATATTATCCGAAGAGAGAATCAAGGGGTCAAAATGACCGTGCTACAGTATTTAAGTCGGAGACCGCAAAAGGACCCCGTCTGAAGAGCTCTGTTTTCTCCATAGAAACTGGCCTCCGAACGTTTATAAATGGCCTGCGTATACTTGGAGCATCCTTCGGGATGGGCTGCGAGAGGGCACCGAAACGCGCTCTAAGAGGTTACGAAATAGATGGTAGAAGAGACCGCCTACGACGCCACGCAGATCCAGGTTCTCGAAGGCCTGCAGGCGATTCGAAAACGCCCTGCGATGTACATCGGCTCGGTCGACGCCCGGGGCCTCCACCACCTCGTCCACGAGGTCGTCGACAACTCGATCGACGAGGCGATGGCCGGCTTCTGCAAGGAAATCCAAGTCACCCTGAACCCGGACGGATCCGTCACGGTCGCGGACGACGGCCGCGGGATTCCGGTCGACGTCCATCCGAAGTACGGCGCGCCTGGGGTCGAGATCGTCCTGTCGCGGATGCACAGCGGCGGGAAGTTCGAGCGGAAGATGTACCGCGTCTCCGGCGGATTGCACGGCGTCGGGCTATCGGTCGTCAACGGCCTGAGCGAATGGCTCGAGGTCCGCGTGAAGCGGGAGGGCCAGGAGCACCGGATGCGCTTCGAACGCGGGAAGAAGGCCTCGGACCTGGAGGTCGTCGGACCGGCGGAGGGGACGGGCACGATCATCACATTCCTTCCGGATTCACAGGTCTTCGAATCGATCGAGTTCGATTACGACATCCTGGCGACGCGCTTGCGGGAGCTGGCATTCCTCAACGCAGGCCTTCGGATCATCATCGTGGACAAGGTCCACGACCGCGGGGACGTCTTCCAATTCCAGGGTGGCATCGCCGAGTACGTCAAATGGATCAACCGGGCGAAGAACCCGCTCCATCCGGATCCGATCCGGTTCGCGAAGGAATCCGACGGAACGCTCGTCGAGGTCGCGATGCAATACCACGACGGCTACAATGAGTCGATCTTCACGTTCGTGAACAACATCGACACGATCGAAGGTGGCACGCATCTCGTCGGGTTCAAGGCGGGGCTGGCCCGCGCCTTCATCAAGTACGCGAAGGACAACAAATATCTGAAGCAGGGCGAAAGCCTCGAGGGCGACGACGCCCGCGAGGGATTGACGGCGATCCTCAGCCTCAAGATCCCCGAACCGCAGTTCGAGGGGCAGACCAAGATGAAGCTGGGGAACTCCGAGGTCAAGGGAATCGTCGAGTCCATTGTCTACGAGAAGCTCACCGATTTCTTCCTGGAGACTCCGAAGGTCGCAGAAATCTGCATCGGCAAGGCGGTGCTCGCCGCGCAGGCGCGCGAGGCCGCACGGAAGGCCCGTGAACTCACGCGCCGAAAGGGCCTCCTCGAGGGATTTAACCTGCCAGGGAAACTCGCGGACTGCCAGGAACGCGATCCGGCGAAGTCGGAACTTTTCATCGTGGAAGGGCCATCCGCTGGCGGATGCTTCTCCGGAGACACGAAGATTGCACTCGCCGACGGTCGTCGGCTGAGTTTGCTTGAAATCATCGCCGAACAAGAGCAGGGGATAGACCATTTCTGCTACACGATCAGGCGCGACGGGAAAATTGGTCTCGAGAAAATTGAGAGCCCGCGACTGACCAGGGAGCGCGCAAAGGTGGTCAAGGTTGTCCTCGACACCGGCAACGAAATCCTGTGCACACCTGACCATCGGTTCATGCTCAGGGACGGGGGGTACCGCTTGGCGAAGAACCTGCGGCCTGGCGATTCGCTGATGCCGCTGCGGACGAAGGTATCGGACCTGAGCGACGACGCGCTGGCGCGCATCCGCAACAAAGAGATCGGCTTCGTCTTCCAGACGTTCAATCTGCTGCCCCGCGCCAGCGCGCTGCACAACGTGGAGCTGCCGCTGATCTACGCCGGGACGCGCGCGGCGCACCGGCGGGACCGTGCGATGTACGCGCTCGAGCGCGTGGGACTGGGCGCCGTTGGCGAGCGCGGCCAGGAGCGCGCTCGTCCGCACTCCGCGCCCCACCACGGTCGCCTGCGGCTCACCGCCGGCGGCGCCGATCACCGCGCCAAGCGCGCCGGCCAGCGGCTCCTTCGCGCCGCGGATGGCGGTCCCGAGCCAGTCCATCATCGAGCGGCCCGCGGCCTCCGCGACGGCCGGCGGCAGCGACGCCGCGTCGAGCCCCAGCACGAACTCGACCAGCG
>Ga0209845_1000029_pt1 | contig 16560 bp, 14 predicted proteins | sample GWRWS2_50_60_FD_187239 | JGI IMG/M metagenome (GOLD analysis project Ga0209845, IMG submission 187239) | Riverbed sediment microbial communities from areas with vegetation nearby in Columbia River, Washington, USA - GW-RW S2_50_60 (SPAdes)... | ecosystem: Environmental > Aquatic > Freshwater >... | reverse complement strand
CAACCCGATCACAGTTGAGCTCACCTATGGCACGGAGCGTATCGCGATGTACCTGCAAGAGGTGGACAGCGTCTTCGACCTGGCCTGGTCTGATACGATCGCCTATGGGGACATTCATCACGAGACGGAAGTCCAGTGTTCGAAATACAACTTTGAGGAAGCGGATATCAGCATGCTGATCGCCACCTTCCAAGCCTTCGAGTCGGAATGCAAACGACTGCTTGCCAGGGGGTTGACTGTACCGGCCTATGATTACTGCATCAAGACGTCCCACTTGTTCAATCTCCTGGATGCGCGTGGCGCGATCAGTGTAGCCGAGCGGACTGAGTACATTGCCCGTGTCCGGGCCTTAGCCCGTCAGTGCGCAGAGAACTATCTGAGCGAACGCCAGACCCAAGGGTTTCCCTTGCTGAAACCACGGGGCCAATCGAGGAGCCAGCCGAAGGGCAAAGCCCTCGTGAAGTCGTAACGCCCGTCACATGGTGCACCCCAAGAAGAAACCTCTGGCGAACCCTTCCGTGGGGGGTGAACCGCCACCGGCAGAACTCCTCCTCGAAATCGGGACAGAGGAACTGCCGTATCAGTTCATCCCACCGGCCCTCCGTGCCTTAGGGGACTCGGCCGCACAGCTCCTGAAAGAGTATCGCCTATCGCACGGAGCGGTGCGCGCGCTTGGAACCCCGCGACGCCTTGTGTTGGTGATCGCCTCACTGGCAAGCCGCCAGACTGTGACGGTCAAGGAGACCATGGGGCCATCCAAATCCCATTCGTTCGATACGGCCGGCCAGCCGACGAAGGCGGCAATCGGGTTTGCAGGCTCGCAGAGTGTGGCCGTGAAAGAACTGGAAATTCGACACACCCCAAAGGGCGAATACGTCTTTGCGGTCAAACGAGAACCCGGGTACCCCACTCACAAACTTCTGTCCGATATCTTGCCGTCGTTGATTGAGCAACTCTCCTTTCCGAAGTCCATGCGCTGGAATGAGAGTGGCATGAGATTCGCTCGTCCTGTTCGCTGGCTGCTGGCGCTCTACGGTGGGAAGGTCGTGAAATTCCAAGTGGGTGGGGTCCAGGCCGACGACCGGACCTGGGGCCACCGTTTTCTCGCATTCGACAAATCAAAGACAAACCAATGGGTTCGTGTGAATGATTTCATGTCTTACGTGAAGGTCTTGGAACGTCACGGTGTGATTCCTGATCAGGAGCAACGGCGGACGATGATTCTCTCCCAACTAACCCGCCTGACCCACTCGGTGCGCGGCGATCTGCACCGGGATGACGATCTGTTAGAACAGGCTATTTATACCGTGGAATATCCGCATGCGATTCTCGGAACTTTTGACCCCCAGTACCTCACTTTGCCCAAAGCGATCCTCATGAGCGCGATGAAGGAACATCAGGGGTTTTTCTCCGTCATGCGTCGAGAAGGGTCCTTGTTACCCAAGTTCATCTCAGTGACCAACATGAAGCTGGAGGACATGCGGTTGATTCGAGAAGGCAATGAACGGGTGCTTGTGGCCCGCTTGGCGGATGCCAAGTTTTTCTTCGAAGAAGATCGAAGGATCAAACTGGCGGAACGAGTCGAAAAACTGAAGGGCGTGATCTTCCACCAGAAGGTGGGCACACAGCACCAAAGGACGAACCGCATTGTCCTGCTGTCCACCAAATTCGCAGGTATGTTAGGAGGCGATCAACTGATCACGACCTGTCGTCGCGCCGCTGAGTTGAGCAAGGCCGACTTGCTGACCGGGATTGTCGGGGAATTCCCGAGCCTCCAGGGAGAGATGGGAGGGGAATATGCTCGCCATGATGGGGAATCCGAAGCGGTGAGCCTGGCCATCGCGGAACAGTACTTGCCGCGCGCGATGGAAGGCGAATTGCCTAAGACTCTCGAGGGGAAAATCCTCTCACTGGCCGATCGGGTGGACACGATTGTGGCATTTTTCCATGTTGGTGTGGTACCGACCGGCTCAGAAGATCCCTTCGGGTTGAGACGACATGCGTCCGCTGTCGTTCGGATCCTCGTTGAGGGAAACCTGTGGCTGAATCTGAGCGAGGCGGTGAGGCACGCGAAAGAACTGGTACAAGCCCAAGGTCTCTCAGCCGTACCTCATTCGAAAGGTAGCAGTGAGCCGCTGGATTTCATCGCCGAACGACTCCGGCACTACGGGCGAACGGTGCATCGCTTACGGGACGATGTCATGGAGTCAGTGCTGAAGCCTGCAGCCAAAAGGCCTTTTGTCTTATCGGATCTTCTTTCGCGGATGAAGGCGCTGCAGGCGATTACCGCGAGGCCGGAGTTCGACCCTCTCATGGTTGGATTCAAACGAGCGCACCGTCTGGTCCAGAAAGAAAAATGGTCTCGTGATGTCATTAACCCTGAACTTGTTCAGCATCCTGTGGAAAAAGAACTCATCAATGTCTTGAGCGAGGTTGAGCCACGCGTTCAGACTATGATGGCCAAGAGCGAGTATGCCAAGGCCCTGGAAGAGCTGGTTCGATTGAAACCGGTGATCGATCAGTTCTTCGTCGGAGTGTTGGTGAATGCCGACAATCCGGCGCTCAGAGAGAATCGACTGTCGATGCTCTACAAGGTGGATGTTCTCTTTCGGCAGTTCGCCGATTTTTCTCACATCGTGGTCCAAGGGACCTGATAGGGTGACGCCACGGTGCCTACTTCGAACGAAGACCGAGCGATTTCATCCGAGCCAGTTGGCCAAGACCATTGGAGAGACCAGAAAGTGAGACGGCTCCGCCGCTATAGCTATGCTGTGACGGCTGCGATGATCGGGCTGTGCAACGCGGTGTTCCTGCTGGGGCTTTGGAGCAGCGGGGTGAACCTGGACAGCTTGATCCGGATCCCGGATCCCTTCAACCCGGCGAGGGATATCTGCTTGCGTCTGATCTGGCACAGGGTCGCCGGACTGAAAGAGCCCATCCGGCTCTGCTCCGAGTGGATCAACCTGTCTGATCCCTCAGGAGAAACACACAAGTTTCAAACGGATACCCAGGTCGTTCAACGGGCCGACGGGAAACTGTATTTCGAGCACGGCGCACGCGTGGACTACCGGTTTTTCCTGTTTGGCGCATTTGTGGTGGCGGTGATCGTACTGGGAGTCTCGCTGAAACGGTATTTGATCGCACGTTACCGTGAGCGACTCGGCATTTCGAGCGGCAACATATCATCCGTCACGTAGTGTCATCATCACTCAATCATAGAGAGGATGGGCGTGGGCACCAATAAATACGTCTATTACTTCGGAGACGGGAAGGCCGAAGGGTCCGGCGAGATGAAAAACCTCCTCGGCGGAAAGGGAGCCGGGTTGGCGGAGATGACCAATCTCAAGATTTCCGTGCCTCCCGGCTTCACGATCACTACTGAAGCTTGCGTGGGATACTATCGCCAGAAGAGAGCCTTTCCGAGGGGCATGTGGGATCAGGCGCTGGAGAGTTTGAAGAAGGTGGAGCGCTCCATGGGCACCCGCTTTGGCGATCCGTCAAGTCCGCTCTTGGTCTCGGTTCGATCCGGAGCTCGAGCGTCCATGCCGGGAATGATGGACACGGTCCTCAATGTCGGACTCACGGAACGAACGGTCGAGGGGCTGGCGGCCAAGACGCGGAATGAACGGTTCGCGCAGGACAGCTATCGGCGCTTCATCACGATGTTCGGCAACATCGTCATGGGTGTGGGGCGGGAACACTTCGAAGAGATTCTGAAGCATAAGAAGGCAGAACTCGGCGTCGTGCAGGATACGCACCTGGACGCGAAGGCCCTCAAGGAGCTCGTGGGGCGGTTCAAGGCGCTCGTCCGCGAACAGACTGGACGGGAGTTCCCTGACGATCCGCTGGGGCAATTGAAGATGGCCATCGAGGCGGTGTTCTCATCATGGTTCGGCGCGCGTGCCGTCACGTACCGACGTCTCTACAATATTCCGGACGCCTGGGGAACAGCCGTTAGTGTGGTCGCGATGGTGTTCGGCAATATGGGGGAAACCAGCGGAACGGGAGTCGCGTTCACCCGTGATCCGGCAACGGGTGAGCGAACCTTCTTCGGGGAATGCCTGATGAATGCACAAGGTGAGGACGTGGTCGCGGGCATTCGTACGCCGCTTCCCGTGCGTGCCCTCGCGGAGGCCGTGCCCGGAGCCTACAAGGAACTGGTCGCGACGCACCATCGGCTGGAACGACATTACCGGGACATGCTGGACCTCGAGTTCACGATCCAAGAGGGCAAGCTGTTCATGCTCCAAACCCGGGTGGGGAAACGAACCGGCCTCGCGGCAGTACGAATTGTGGTGGACATGGTCAAGGAGGGCTTGATCAGCAAGCGAGAAGCGGTGCTCCGCGTCGCCCCGGATCAACTGGCGCAATATCTCTATCCGATCTTTGACGCCGCGGAAGAAGCCAAATGCACGGCTCTCGGCAAGGGCCTTCCGGCTGGTCCCGGCGCTGCGGCAGGGAAGATCGCGTTGACTCCCGATCGAGCGGTCGAGATGCAGGCGCGGGGAGACCGCGTCGTGCTTGTCCGGCAGGAGACCAGCCCGGACGATATTCATGGGATGCACGCCTCGCTTGGCTTCTTGACCGCCCGAGGGGGGATGACCTCTCACGCGGCGGTGGTCGCTCGACAAATGGGGAAGGTCTGCGTCGCAGGCTGCGAGGCGGTGGAGGTGGAAAACGCGACGACCGTCAGGATCGGCTCGCTGGTTTTTAAAGAAGGCGATTACCTCTCCATCAACGGCTCGACCGGCAATGTGTACAAGGGCGACATTCCGGTGGTGGAATCCGAGGTCATCCAGGTTGTTCAGGGCAGGATGGATGCGCGCAAGTCCGAGAAATACGGGTACTTCTCCACGTTGATGTCCTGGGCGGACGAGATTCGACGACTGAAAGTACGGGCCAATGCCGACATCCCGGACCAGGCCAAGATCGCTCGAGGGTTCGGGGCAGAGGGCATCGGCCTCTGTCGCACCGAGCATATGTTCTTCGCTGAGGATCGTATTCCGATCATGCAGCAGATGATCCTGGCTCGCACGCGCGAAGACCGGGAGTGTTACCTGGATCAGTTGCTTCCCCTGCAAAAGCAGGACTTCATTGGACTGTATCGAGAGATGAAGGGATTTCCAGTAACGATCCGTCTCTTGGATCCTCCACTGCACGAATTTCTACCCAAACGCGAAGACCTCATGGTCGACATTGCGCGCCTCGAGCTGACCAGCGGGAATCCGGGGATTATCGAAGAAAAGCGGCGCCTGCTTGCGAGGGTCGAAGAACTGCACGAATTCAACCCCATGCTTGGGCTCCGAGGCTGCCGGCTTGGCATCACCATGCCGGAGATCACGCGGATGCAGGCCCGCGCGATCATCGAGGCTGCCTGCGAAGTCGCTCGGGAGGGCAAGAAAATCGTCCCGGAAATCATGATCCCGCTGGTCGGCATGGTCACCGAAATGAAGGCGCAGAAGGATCTCATCCGAGAGGTTGCGGAGGAGACAATGAAGCGTTGCGGCGCCAAACTCTCCTACCTCGTGGGGACGATGATCGAACTGCCGAGAGCTGCTGTGACGGCGAAACGCATTGCAGAGGAAGCCGAATTCTTTTCCTTTGGGACCAACGATCTCACCCAGACCACTTTCGGCTTCTCTCGGGATGACGCCGCCAAATTCGTCGGCATCTACAAGACGGAGAACATTCTCGAAGCCGACCCCTTTGCCGTCTTGGATCGTGAGGGGGTGGGAGCCTTGATGCGAATGGCGATCACGGAAGGACGGCAGGCTCGCCCTGGACTCAAGCTCGGTATCTGCGGAGAGCATGGAGGGGACCCAAGTTCCGTGGAGTTTTGTCATCAACTGGGCCTGGACTACGTCAGCTGCTCGCCATACCGTGTGCCGATTGCGCGACTTGCGGCAGCGCAGGCCGCGCTGACTGGGGCTGACACCCAGAAGACTACCGGCAAGCCATCCAAACAGCGATCAGGACGATCAGCCGACCGAACAGTCTCTCGCAGACAGACATCTCACCGTCGAGGCCATACAGGCCGCTCTCGTCAGGTCCGGTGACAGACAGAGTCCTGGACAACCAGTATATGGCGCTGGCGCTTCGCCTGGCCGCCAAGGGGCGTGGACTTACCAGCCCCAACCCAATGGTGGGCGCCGTGGTGGTGGCGCGAAACCGCATCGTCGGGCAGGGGTACCACCGGCAGGCCGGCGCCCCGCACGCTGAAGTACTTGCGCTTCAGTCGGCCGGTGATCGAGCGAAGGGCGCAACCCTTTACGTCACGCTTGAGCCCTGCTGTCATCGCCGCAAGCGCACTTCCCCCTGCGTTCCCGCTATCATTGCGTCGGCTATCCGACGGGTGGTCGTCGCGATGCGAGACCCGAATCCTCAGGTCTGCGGACGCGGCCTCCGGCAGCTTCGACAAGCCGGTGTCACGGTCACCGTGGACTGCCTTCGCGAGGAAGCGGAGCGCCTCAATGAAATCTATTGCCACTGGATGCGCACCGGCCGGCCGTTCGTGGTGGTGAAAGCCGCGATGACGTTGGACGGCAAGATCGCCACGGCAAGTGGAGAGTCTCGTTGGATCACCGGGGACGCAGCCAGGCGACATGTGCATGGCCTTCGGAGGCGGATAGACGCCGTGATTGTGGGTCTAGGAACAGTGCTCCGTGACGATCCTCAACTCACGGTCAGACTCGGATCGAGTCGGTCCAGAGCTCGTCCCGATCGCCAACCGCTCCGCGTGATCCTGGACAGTACCGCCCGTATCCCGGCGACGGCCAAGGTATTGTCGCCGGCTGCCGGAGCCAGTGACCGCTCCGGTGGCCGAAGCAGCACGGTCGTCGCCACCACCATGAAGGCGCCCCAGCGTCGCATTGAGCGACTGCGGGCACAAGGCGTCACGGTGCTGGTCCTTCCGCTTCAAGACGGGCGTGTGTCCTTACGAGCCTGTCTGTCCCGCTTGGGACAGATGGGCATCACCAGCGCAATGATCGAGGGGGGAAGTGAACTGAATGCCGCAGCCTTGCGCGGAGGACTGGTTAACAGGATTCTGTTCTATATCGCCCCCAGGCTCTTGGGTGGACAGGACGCGAAAGGAGTCATGGGTGGACCTTCTCCTCGACGGTTGGCGGAGACCCTACCGATTGCAGACATCCACGTTCGACGGCTCGGAAGCGATCTGCTCCTGGAGGGGACCCTGCGGACGAGACAGCCTGCCAGGCGCATAAAGCGAGCATGAGGCGCACAGAGCTTTCTCGCCAGCAGCCTCATCGCGCCGGCTTCTGGCCTTGCCCCTCGCTGTTTTGACAGGCCCGCGGTAAAGATGGTACGGTGCTGCGGTGCACGTCGCCCTGCACAAGCGAAGCTCCTACTCATTCAGCAACGATCTTCCGTTTTGCTTCACCGCCTCTGGATGTCTTGCCACAGGGGCTGCAATCCTGACCCTCTACGCGGTCTGTGTCCTGTCCCTTTGCGATGACGCGGGGGCTGTGTCGTCCGAGACGGACCCTCGGCCTCTCTCGCGGCTCGTCCATGAATTTCTCGAGACAGAAGACGCAGATCATGCCAAGCAAGTGCTGACCGAAATTCTCAAGAACCCCCAGGCAGATCCCACAAGGGTGGAGACGATCATCAGAGCCGGACTTCCCTATGGCGCACGTCCGGTGGGGATACAGGCCGGGGTTCCTATTCGTGTCAGAAACCACACCTACCGGTACGGACTGTACGTTCCCCTGTCGTACCGTCCCACAAAAGACTATGCGTTGGTTATCTGCTTGCATGGCGCCGGGTTCACGGGTGACGCTTATCTGGAGCGCTGGCAGGCACGGTTGGGCGATGACTATATCCTGGCTTGCCCGACCTTCGGCGAAGGTGCTTGGTGGACTCGTCAGGCAGAGGAATTGGTGCTCGCCACCATTCGTGCGGTCCAGGCCCGCTACCGCATCGATCCGGATCGGATTTTTCTGACCGGCATGTCGAACGGAGGAATCGGGGCCTGGATCATCGGGAGCCATCACGCCTCCCGGTTCGCCGGGCTCTCGCCAATGGCGAGCGGCTTGGATCAGGTCCTGTATCCGTTCCTGGAAAACCTGCGGCACACGCCGATCTATCTGATCCATGGTCTGAAGGATCAGGTGATGCCGGTTGAGTTGAGCCGGTCCATTGCCAAAGAATTAACGAGGCTCGGCTATGCGTTCGTCTATCGGGAGCATGATCGAGTTCACTCAGTCGCTGGTGGCCATTACTTTCCACGAGAAGAACTCCCCGAACTCGTGGCCTGGTTCGGCGCCCGTCGCCGCGAACCTTTTCCCAAGAAGGTGACGGTGGTGCGCGACGCTACCCACTTGGTCCCTTTCGGCTGGGTGCGCATCGACGCCACCGACCGGATCGCGGCCCTGTCGGAGAACCTGACCGACAGCCGCGACGAGACCATCATCAACCGCATCTATGCCAAACTGGACGCGGAAATTGCGGCGCCCAATCGAGTCGAAGTGCGCACGCAGCGAGTGAGACGCTATAGTCTGTTCCTGAACCATTGGCTTGTCGATCTCTCCAAGCCGATCACGGTAGTCACCGATGGTCGGCTGAGCTACGAAGGACCGGTGGCTCCCAGCGTGGAGACCCTGCTGCGCGAGTCGCGCACGCGTCAAGATCGACACATGTTGTTTCCGGTTCTCCTGAGTCTGTCGGTGGAGGATCAACCATGAAGGGGTTCCGGAGCCACAATTCCTTCGGACGCTCTTCGAAGCGCTGGGGGCCCCGAACCGCCGCGCTGAGCCTGCTGCCTTCGCAACCACTGCGTCCGGCCCCATGACCCAGGCACGCAGCTTCTTCCTGCTCTGCGGGATCGGCGTCTTCTGTTTTCTCAGCTACAACCTCGTGCGGATGCCAGTGCTGGCTCTCTTTGCGCAATCTCTAGGCGCCGGTCCGGAGAGCATTGGCCTGGTCGTCTCCGTCTCGACCCTGACGGGTGTGCTGCTCAAGCTGCCATCCGGCGCGTTGTCGGATATCTATGGTCGACGTCTGCTACTGCGGGTCGGCGTGCTGGCGTTCGGGCTTCCGCCCTTTGTGTATCCCTTCGTCTCCGATCTCGAGACCTTGGTTGGCCTGCGGTTCCTGCACGGGCTGGCCACGGCGATCTTCGCCCCAGCTGCGCTCGCCACCGTGGCGGAAATGTATCAGACACAACGCGGCGCGGCGCTGGGCTGGTATACCGCCTCCACGCAGGCGGGCGCGCTTCTGGGGCCGGTTCTCGGGGGATGGTTGGCCTACACAGCCGGGTTTCCGGTCACCTTCGTGACCGGCGGGATCTTCGGTTGCCTAGGCTTGCTGGTTTTCTTCAGCCTTCGCCTGAATCCACCTCCACCACGTGGAAATAAAGGGCTGAGGCTGGTTCTCGCGGACATGTGGAAAGGCGTCCACATTGTCTCAGGCAATACACGGGTACTCGTTACCAGCGCGACGGATGCTGCCAAGATGATCGCCAACGGCGCGCTCATGGCCTTCCTGCCGATCTATGGAATCTCGGTTGGATTGAATCCAGGCGAAGTGGGCCTGTTATTCGGGATTCAGGGTATCACCTCATTCCTTTCAAAACCGGTGATGGGACGAGCCTCAGACCGGTTCGGACGTCGTCCCCTCATTCTGCTCGGCCTCCTGATCTGCGCGGGGACCTTTGTGCTGATCCCCTCAACGTCCGCCTTCCCGATGTTACTGGCGCTGGCCGCCGGGTTCGGATTCGGCGAAGCGGTGGTCACGTCCTCCACTTCAGCCCTGGTAGCCGATCTCTCAGAACTCAAGACGCTGGGAGCCGGTATGGGGATGCAAGGGACGATCAACGACATCGGCCACGCCAGTGGGCCGTTGCTCGCAGGTCTGCTGATCGCTCACCTGAGCTATCAGGAAGCCTTTGCCGCGATCGCTGCGATCCAACTGGTCGCTGCGGTCATCTTCTGGATCGCGGTGAAACGCTAACCCCGCGTCAGCGAGCATTGCGCGCATTGATGTGCTAAGATCGCCGAGCGAAACTCGGGAGAGGGCACCAGTGAAACCGGACATCGCAACGTCCGATATTGTGGTAGGGGTGCTGGCAGCGCTCGGCGTCGTCGTGTTGATTATCGTCTTCGTGTGGGTCTTCAAGGATCGGATGCTGGACAAGTAATGTTTACCGGTATCGTGGAGGAAATGGGCGTCGTCAAGGCGCTCGAGCACAGTCCGAGCGGGACCAGGCTGACTATTTTGGCTTCCACGATCCTGGACGACTTAGCGGTCGGCGCGAGCATAAGCGTCGATGGAGTCTGCCTGACCGTGGTCGCGCGCAACGATCAAGAGTTTTCAGTGAACGTGTCTTCCGAGACGCTTTCGGTCACAACGCTCGGAAAGTTGAAAGCCGGCCGACCCGTCAACCTGGAGCGCGCGATGAGGATCAACGAACGGATCGGAGGCCATCTGGTCGCCGGCCACGTGGACGGCGTGGGTTCAATCCGAGATCGGCGGCAGGAAGGAAGCACGATCGTGCTGACGATCGAGGCACCCAAGGAGGTGCTTCGCTATTGTGTCTCCAAAGGTTCGATCACAGTGGACGGGATCAGCCTGACGTCTAATGAGGTGAGTGAGCGGTCTGTGACTGTGGCGATCATTCCGCATACGGCGAAGATCACGACGCTGGGTCTCAAACATCCGGGCGATCCGGTAAACTTGGAATCGGACCTCATCGGCAAGTACGTTGAACGGCTCCTGCAAGAGCGCGAGCAACTTCCCCCGAAATCGGCCCCTGTCATTGACCGGGAGTATCTTCAGAAGCGCGGGCTGCTCTGACCGATGGCGCTTATTTCATAAAAAACGGCTTCGAATCCTCTCCCGACGCGGTGGTCACACTGAGCAGATGGAGGCCTTTCTTGCCGGACGGCACCGTCGCCGTCACCGTTGACTCATTCACGTGCTCAAATTTGGCTAGAAGGCCAGAGCCAAACGAGATGGAAGAGAGACAGCCGGGAGCGCCAAAATTCTTCCCTCTGATCGTGACCTTTTCGCCGCTCTTCCCCTCATCAGGCTTCACACTCTCAATCTTGGGGGCATCCCCGAAGCACGTGGTCGCTTTCGCTTCCGGGGCTGCTCCGGAAGCCTTGGTCGCCCCCTTGGAGGGGGTACCCTTCTTCGCCGGCTGAACCGATTTTTCCTTCTTTGCCGGTTTCTCTTTCTCGGCCGACCATGTGGAAATCACTCCAACCGGGCTGACGACAACCAGCACCGCCAGAAGAAGAGCTACAGGGTATGCCCTTGACAGGCTCAGCGTCCCGATGCGCATCATCGCCTCCATTATGAGCGGGAGGGAGCCTCACTCGGAAGCGCCACTCCCGCACCCACAGGGTTACTCCTCAAGAGTGGAAATGTCTCCAGGGTCCTGGCCAAGTTCCTTGGCCTTGAGCACCCGGCGCATAATCTTGCCGGACCGGGTCTTGGGAAGGGAGGACACCACCTCGATCTCTTGCGGTACCGCGATCTTCCCCAACTCCTTCAGGACCTGGTCCTTCATGGACTTGATGAGATCCTGGCTCTCCTGCTGCCCCTGTTTTAAGATCACGAAGGCCTTGATTGCCTCGCCGGCCGTCTTGTGAGGTTTGCCGATCACCGCCGCTTCAGCCACAGCGGGGTGACTCACCAAGGCGCTCTCGACCTCAGCAGTGCCGATGCGGTTGCCCGCCACTTTGATGACGTCATCGGCCCGCCCCATGAACCACAGGTAGCCATCTTCGTCCTTTCGGCAGACATCACCAGCCGTGTAACAGTTCGGGATCGTGTTCCAGTAGACCTGGTACCGGTCAGGATCCTTGTAAATAGTGCGCATCATGGCAGGCCAGGGTTTTGTGATAACTGCGAACCCGCCGGCATTGGCCGGCAGGCTCTTACCCGCTCGATCCACCACGTCCGCCTCCACGCCCAGAAACGGGCGGGTCGCCGACCCCGGCTTCAGCGGCACGCAGGGCAGTGGCGTGACCATGATCATGCCGGTCTCGGTCTGCCACCAGGTGTCCATGATAGGCTTCGTGCCGCCCGTCACACGGTGGTACCACTCCCAGGCCTCCGGATTAATCGGCTCGCCGACGGTGCCGAGCACACGGAGCGTGGAGAGGTCATACTTCTTCGGCCACTCCTCCCCATACCTCATGAGCAGCCGGATCCCGGTCGGTGTCGTGTAAAAGATTGACACCCCATAGCGCTCGATCAGGTACCACCATCGTCCGGGATTCGGATAGTCTGGTTTGCCTTCGGCGGTGAGGATCGTAGCTCCGTTCAGCAGGGGACCGTAGACGATGTAGCTATGGCCCGTCACCCAACCGGGATCGGCCACGCAGAAATACACATCTTCTTCCTTCAGATCGAACACATACTTCGTCGTAATGTAGGTGCCGACCATGTAACCGCCGTGCACGTGCACGACGCCTTTGGGTTTACCGGTCGTGCCGGAGGTATAGAGAATATAGAGCGGCGCTTCCGCATCCAGCGGTTCGGCTGCACAGACCGCTTTCTCTTTGTCCAGCCAGTCGTGCCAGTCGAGTTCCTTGGGGGCGGACAGCGCCGGACTCGAAGGCTCGCGCCTGACCACCACGACCCTCTCAACCGACCGACAGTTGGCGACCGCTTGATCCACGACGCTCTTGAGATTGATGACCTTCCCCCGATCGTAGCCGACATCGGCTGTAATAACCACACGCGATTCCGCGTCCTGAATGCGGCTCTCCAACGCGGGCGCGCTGAATCCTGAATAGACGACGCTGTGGATGACACCCAGTCGGGCGCAGGCCAGCATGGCCACGATCTGCTCAGGGATCTTCGGCAGATAGATGGTGACGCGGTCGCCCTTGCGCAGACCGAGCGCCTTCAAGGCGTTCGCACACCGACACACCTGGCGAAAGAGCTCGCCGTAGGTGAAGATGCGTTCTTCCCCCTGTTCTCCTACCCAAATGACCGCCACCTTGTTTTTGCGCCAGGTCTTCACCTGCCGGTCCAGGCAATTGTAGGAAATATTGCACGTAGCGCCCACAAACCACTTGGCCCAGGGATAGTTCCATTCCAGGACTCGCTGCCAAGGTGTGAACCACTCCAACTCTTTGGCCACGGTGCTCCAGAAGGTCTCCGGGTCGGCAATGGACTTTTTGTAAGCTGCTTCGTAATCCTGGATATAGGCGGCGGCCTTTGTCTCGGCGGTGGGCTGCACGACCCGATCCACTCGGAACAAACTTTCGACCTTCTCCTCCATCGGTCCCATACGCACTCCTTCAATCAACCATCGCTCGCAATGGCCTGCCGAGCGAGTTTCCGTCCTGGGCGCTCATTATGCTCAAGCTGTCCGATATGTGCAAGCCTGCGCTCAGGCGTCGAAGGAAAGCAGACACCCGACTGGCGGCCGTCGACCAACCATTCTTGACAGCGAAAAGAGCCGAATAGTAGCATGCACCACGTGCTGGAAGCAGCACAGACATTCGATCTGACCAGTCAGAAACATAGATACGTTGCCGGGTGGGTGCGTCGCACATGAGACTGGTGACAGGGTCAAGCATCCGAGTCGCGACAGCAGCTCTGATGCTGCTGTCCGCAGCGGTTGCTTTTGGTCAGACCGGTCGGCCTGAGGGTCTGTATTACAAATCCTGGGGCGTGGTGGTCGGTATCGACGACTATCTGGTGGCCCCTAAACTCAGCGGCGCCATTGCGGACGCCAAGGCCATGGCCGAGGCGCTTCGCCAGCTCGGGTTTGACGAAGTTGTGGAACTGTACGACAAGGACGCAAGTTTCCGGCGCTTGAACCATATCCTGAACGATTATCTGCCTCGTCGAATTGGTCGGCATGACCGGCTGGTTCTGTTTTTCTCAGGACATGCCGGAACCACACTCGATATGAACGGGAAGGAGCTTGGCTATCTGGTCCCCTGGGATGCGCAGGTCACCAACGTATCCAAGGCCGTGACGCTGGACCAGCTCAAGGAATTTTCGCGGCGCGTGATGTCCAAACACACCCTCTTTTTACTGAATGCCGGCCTCACTGGGTGGGAGGTCACCCCTCCTCAACAACTATCCCTTGAAGGACGCCTGTCTCCTGAAGAGGAAACCGACAAGCGAGCGGTCCAGGTCTTGACGGCGGCCGGCAAGGGAGAATCATTGGCGCGGAAAGACAAACACGGAGTGTTCGTGCAGGCCTTGCTGTCCGGCCTGAAGGGAGCCGCCGATACGGACAAAAATGGATGGGTGATGGCCAGCGAACTGGGCGCATTCGTGAAACAGCAGGTGAAGGAGGCAGCTGGGGATAGACAGCATCCTCAATTCGCACGGCTGGACGGCGATGGCGATACGATCCTCATAGAGGGGAAGAAAGCCCTCTTCAAGATCAGACCAGAGCCGAAAACCGAGGCCGAACGGTTGGCCGCGGCGAAAGAGGAATATGAGGAGGCGTTTTCACTGCTCCAACAGCAAAAGTCGGCCCAAGACGCGCTCGACCATCTGAACAAGGCGATCCAGTACAGCCCCGCCTACGGGGACGCCTATGTCCTCAAGAGCTTCCTCTACCTGGATAGGCTGTCCAATCTCGAGGAAGCGTTGGCTGCTGCTCAGCTCGCGACCAAATACGCCCCGACCAATCCAGATTCCCACTACACGTTAGGACTCGTACTCCAGCGGAAAGGCCAATTCGCTGAGGCTGAGAAGGCCTTGCAGCAAGCCCTTGCCGTGAATCCGAAGTACAGTGACGTGTATCTCTCTTTAGGGGACCTGTACGCAGAAGATATCAAGGACAAGAAGAAGGCGGTTGAGGCGTATCAGCGGTATTTGGAAACCGGCGGCACCGAAGACAAAGCAAGGACTTACATCCAACAGGCTGAGGGCTCCGGGCCAGCCGCTAAGCAGTAGCGATCAGTCTTGGGCCCCGCCCTTGAGATAGCCCAGGCCGATCTTGATTGCGCGCCTTGTGACTTCGGCCCACCGAACCTCTGGATATTCTGCAAGCACTGCCGCAGCCCTCGGGTCCTGAACGTCCAGTTCGATCACTTTGATGATGCCGTCTTGAACCTTGACTTCTGCCACCAGTCCTCCTTCCTGCCGGGGTTGTGCAACCCTGAACACCGCTCGTGCCGGCACACACAAACTGCGCGGTTCCGGTCAACCGGATAGCTCCTGCTGCGTTGACAGTCTCCAGGACGCATGTTAGCATAAATCACAGTCCCTCGCGGTGAACTGAGACCGGTAGCCAAGGCATGAATGCCCGCCCCAAAGACCAGAAGAATTACGGATAACAGGAGTGTGACCGCTCACGCGGCTGTGAAGAAAGGAGGACACGCATGATTTTCAGAAGTGGTCTTCTTACTCGACTCGTGGGTAGCGGACTGGCTGTCGCCATGCTGGTGGGATTGACCGCCTGCGGCGGAGCGCCGAATTGGGTAAAGAAAGGATCCGGTGCGTTGAACAACAAAGATGATAAGGCGTTCTATGGGGTCGGGTCAGTCGTCGGGGTGAGGAATGAGCCCTTAGCCTGGGATACGGCCGAGAACCGGGCGCGCGCTGAGTTGGCCAAGAACTTCGAGACCTACACGGCGTACCTGATGCGGGATTACGCCGCCTCCACGACGGCGGGTGATTTCACCAGAAACACCGAAGAGCAGAACGTGGAGCGAGCCATTAAGACCTTCTCTGCCGTGACGCTAAGCGGAGTTCGACCCGTGGATCGGTACAAGGACGACAAGACCGGAACCTATTACGTCCTCACGAAACTATCTCTCAAGGACATGCAGGAATCCATGTTGCAGGCCAAAGAGCTGAACAGCCAGGTTCGGGATTTCGTGCGGAAGAACTCCGAGCGGCTATTCGACCGACTCGAAAAGGAAGAAGACAAACGGACTGGCCCCAAATAGAGACTGGGAACGCTGCCTTGCGCGCGTTCCATGCCCGAAGGAGGCGGTGATGCAGGACCTGCTTCGTGGCCCCGCGTGGGGTCAGAGGACCGCGATGGCTATGTTGGTAGGCACCATGCTGCTCGGTGGCTGCGCGAGCGAGACCAAGGTCACCCGAGTCGATACTGGAGTCGTTACAGACCTGAGCGGGCGGTGGAACGACACCGATTCCAGGATGGTGGCCGAGACCATGGTCAAGGAAGCGCTGGGGAGTCCCTGGCTGGAGAACTACACGCGGAGCAAGAGCAGACAGCCAGTGGTGGTAGTCGGAACGATCCTGAACCGCAGCCATGAACACATCAACGTCCAGACCTTTGTCACGGACCTCTCGCGCGAGCTGACCAACTCACAGAAGGTGACATTTGTAGCCGGGAAGGGGGAGCGAGAAGAGATTCGCGAGGAACGTCGCGAACAAGCCGTGCACGCGCTCGAGGACACCCAGAAAGCTCCAGGGAAGGAGATCGGGGCAGACTATATGTTGAAGGGGAATATCTCCACGATCCTGGATGAGTCGGAGGGCGTCAAGGCAGTCTACTACCAAGTGGATCTCGAAATGATTGACTTGGAGAATAATGTGAAGTCCTGGTTCGGACAAAAGAAAATCAAGAAAGTGATCGAACGCAAACGA
>Ga0209845_1000028_pt1 | contig 16691 bp, 24 predicted proteins | sample GWRWS2_50_60_FD_187239 | JGI IMG/M metagenome (GOLD analysis project Ga0209845, IMG submission 187239) | Riverbed sediment microbial communities from areas with vegetation nearby in Columbia River, Washington, USA - GW-RW S2_50_60 (SPAdes)... | ecosystem: Environmental > Aquatic > Freshwater >... | reverse complement strand
TCCGCCGGGCGATTTCGGTTGACAAGTTCCGCGGTTCCTCGTTCGACGACCGAATGCATCCGATTTCGATCGGGGACAACGGGATGGTCGTCTACCTCGACGCCCCCGCTCAGACGCGGGTCTCGACCCCCGCCCCGAAGCCGGGAGAGTCGCTCCTCGAGACCCGACTGATTGACGAGGTCTCGAACGTGATCGAGTCTATCATGCGTCAGATCGAAGACGCCCACCGGCGCCAAGTCCCGATTCGGGACATCGAGGTGTCTCTGTCCCGAGCGATGCTCGCCTTCCAACGCCGGAATTACCAAAAAGCGATGAAGCTCGCGCTCGCGTGCGACTCGGAGCTAAAGGAACGCCTGGCGCAAGCTCCGCCCCCGCCGCCGGTTTCGATTCCGCCGCGACCGCCGCAGGTGATCCGTTGACGGCCGCCGCAAAGATCCGGACGGGCATCCCGGGTCTCGACAAGATGCTCCACGGCGGCTTCGTCCCCGAACGGCCGTACATCGTGTCGGGTCCTCCGGGCGCGGGCAAGACGATCCTCGCGATGCAATTCCTGCGTGAGGGCCTGGAAGGCGGGGAGCGATGCCTGTTTGTCGCCCTCGAAGAGCCTCCGAACGAGTTGAAGATCAACATGCGCGGATTCCGTTGGAACCTGGACGACCTCGACGTCCTCGATGCGAACTCGGACATTCGGCGCTTCGAGCCCACCCCGATCCTCGAAATTTCCACGGAGGAGGAGCCCGCGAAGATGCGATCGATCGGGGAACGGATCCGGAAGACTCCGGACTTCGAGAGCAAGGAAGTCACCGTCCATTCGTTACAGCAACTCCTGAAGAACCTGTTCCTGAAGAGAAACTACAAGCGCGTCGTGATTGATTCGATGACGGCCCTCAAATATTTCTGCATGCGCGAGTTCGAGGAGACCGTGACGACGCAGTCGTTCATGCGATACCTCGCGGAGTCGAAGGTGACTTCGCTGCTCACCCTCGAGCTCCCCGAGGAAGGCGAGGTCCCGCCCGAGGCGTTCCTGGCGCGAGGGGAGCTCCGCCTCCACAAGCTCCGGGACGAGACGGGCATCAAGCGGTTCCTGTCCGTCGAGAAGTACAAAGGCTCGTCCCACGACGAGTCCGTGTATTCGTTCGATATCACGAACGCCGGGATCGTGATCAACATGGCCTCGATGCCCGCGATGGCGCACTAAGGCCTCTTTTCCGTGGCAGCCCCGCGGCGGATGTCAACGCGGCGTTTGTCTGACAGATGTATGACTACTTTTAAATAGGGCAAGATGGATTCGTCCGCCCGTCAGTCTCCATCGGGATGGGATGGCACAATGAAATCACTTCTCAACGAAGCCTTGGCCCGACACCAGGAAGCCGAGGCGAAGGAAGAGCGCGAGTCTGAGAAGGCCAAGGTCGTCGAAAAGAAGAAGAACGACGACGACGAAGAGATCGAAAAGATCGTTGAGTCGATCAACGTCTCGATCAAAATCGTCGGCTGCGGCGGGGGCGGATCGAACACGATCAACCGATGCAGCGAGGCCGGGATCACGGGTGCGCAGCTGGCTGCCGTGAACACGGACGCGAAGCACCTGCTGTCCGTCCACGCGCCGAAGAAGATCCTCATCGGCAAGCGCCTCACGAAAGGCCTCGGTGCCGGGGCCCTCCCAGAGGTCGGTGAACAGGCCGCCCACGAGAACGAGGAAGAGATTCGAGACTTCCTCCGCGGCTCTCACGTCGTGTTCATCACCGCAGGCATGGGCGGCGGGACCGGGACCGGCTCCGCACAGTACGTCGCCCGCGTCGCGAAGGAGGAAGGCGCCCTCACGATGGGCGTCGTCACGATGCCGTTCAAGTCCGAAGGCCGCATCCGGATGGAGAACGCGGAGGCCGGTCTCGACAAACTCCGCAAGTTCAGCGACACGACGATCGTCATCTACAACGACAAGCTCCTCGAACTCGTGCCCCGACTGCCGATCAACGCGGCGTTCAAGGTCGCGGACGAAATCCTCATGCAGTCGATCAAGGGCATGACGGAGATCATCACGAGGCCCGGCCTCGTCAACCTCGACTACGCGGACCTCATGACGATCATGAAGGGCGGCGGGGTCGCGATGATCGGGATCGGCGAGAGCGAGGAAGAGCGGGACCGGATCGACTACGCGATCAATGAGGCGCTGGAATCCCCGCTGCTCGGCGAGGTCGATCTGACCCACGCCCGCGGGGCCCTCGTGCGCGTCGTCGGCGGGCCGGACTTGACCGTGTCCGAGGCGGAGAAGGCCGCGGAGATCGTGGGCCAGAAGATCAACCCGCAGGCGCGAATCATCTGGGGTTGTTCCGTCGAAGACGACCTGCAGAACACGGTTCGCGTGCTCCTCGTGATTACGGGCGTCAAGTCGAAGTCGCTCCTCGGCAAGGACGTCTACACGGGCCTCGTAAAGACGTCCGCCGAAGTGGACGAAGTACGCTGACCTCCTCCTCTTTTTACCCGAACCTTTTTCCATCTCTCCCCCATCGCCGAGCGTGAGCACGCGCCGCCCGCGGTATCGATACATTGCGTTCCGAGTCGACGGTTCACGGCCCATCCGACGCGAAGAGGTGCTGGAGGCCCTTCGGACGACGACGCTGCGACTCTGGCTCGTGGACTTCGCGGGGATATCGGGCCTCGTCCGGACAACCCATCTCGAGAAAGACGCCGCGATCCAGGCGCTGAATGACATCGGTTCCATGGGCGGAGAACGGGTCCGCGTGACGACGGTCGGCACCTCCGGAACGATTCGCGCGGCGACTCGCAAGTACTTGGACCGCGCCGAGAGCGCTCGCCGAGAACACAAAAAGAACCCTTATAAGTGACCGCTCTCTTAGCGGCCCGAGGTTTATCATATGCAGCCGGGCCAGATGGCCTACGACCGCGCGATTACGGTCTTCAGCCCAGACGGCCGCCTGTTCCAGGTGGAATACGCTCGCGTGGCGGTCACGCGGGGAAACACCACCGTGGGACTGAAGTTCAAGAACGGCATCATCTTGATGGCCGACAAGAAGCTCGGATCGCGACTCGTCGAAACATCGTCGATCGAGAAGATCTTCCAGATCGACGAGCATGTCGGGGCGGCGACCTCGGGCCTCGTCGCCGATGCGCGGGTCCTCGTGGACTATGCCCGGCTCGTCGCGCAGATCAACAAGGTCACGTACAGCGAGAAAATCGGCGTCGACCTCCTCGTCAAGCGGATTTGCGACTACAAGCAGAACTACACTCAGTACGGCGGCGTCCGTCCGTTCGGGACTGCGCTCCTCGTCGCGGGCGTGGACGACCTCGGCACCCATCTGTTCGAGACGGACCCCAGTGGCGCGCTCGTCTCGTACAAGGCCGGGAGCATCGGGCAGGGCCGCCAAGCGGTCATGGAACTCCTCGAAGAGAAGTACAAGGAGAACATGGCCCAAGACGACGCGATGATCCTCGGTCTGCAAGGCCTCCAGAAGGCCGCGGAAGGCGAGAAGCTCGACGCCCGCGCGATCGAGGTCGGCCTGATCGTCGAGGGGGAGAAGTTCCGCCGGCTCTCGGAGGCCGAAGTCGGTCAATATCTCACCCGGATCCCGACGGCGTCTTAGGCGAGCGAGGTCATGCCTAAAGAGCTCAGATCGGACCGTCGCGACGATATCTTCAAGGAATATGTGATTGCCCGCATCGAGAAGGCGGGCGAGAAATTCGAGGTCCTGGTGAAGCCGGACGCGGTCCAGCGGATCCGGGATGGCAAAGAGGTCGATCTCCTTCGGGAGCTCGCCATCGACGAGATTTTCAAGGATGCCCACAAGGGCTCGAAAGCGTCCGAGGAGAAGATGATGGAGTTCTTCGGGACCACGGAGCCCTTGGCGGTCGCGAAGCAGATCGTGCAGCGCGGCGAGATTCAGCTGACGACCGAGCAGCGTCGCCAGATGTTGGAGGCGAAGCGCAAACAGATCGTTCAGTACATCGCCGCGAACGCAATCAACCCGCAGACCGGCGCGCCCCATCCTCCGCAGCGGATCGAGAACGCCATGGAGGAGGCGAAAGTCCACGTCGACCCCTTCAAGAGCATCGAGGAGCAGGTGAAAGAGGTCCTCGACGCGTTGCGGCCTCTCATTCCGATTCGCTTCGAGAAGGTCCGGATCGCGGTGAAGTTGAGCGCCGAGGACAGCGCGAAGGCCTACGGGGACATCAAGTCGTTCGGCACGATCGTCAAGGAAGAGTGGTCTCCGACCGGCGCGTGGATCGGGGTCGTCGAGATGCCCGCAGGCATGCAGACGGACTTCCTGGAGCGGCTGAACGCGAAGACGAAGGGGAACGTGGAGACCCGCGTCCTCAAGGCGGACCAACGGGTCTAGCGCCTGACCCTTAGAGACTCGATCATGACGCAGGGCCGAGAGGCTGAGGTTCGGCATCTTGCGAGTGGTCCCACGCCTGGGGAGAAACCAAGGGAGTTCCTCGAAGATGTGACCGTCCTGTGCAAAGGAAACGCCTCCCTGGTGCTCGAGAGATGCCGCGAGGTTCTATCCCGGGTCCTATCGCATGACGAGTCGCTCTGGCCCTCGGATCGTGAATGGCCCCGATTGCTCCCGTCGTGGTTTGTCGCGGAGTGTGGTCCGGAATTGACCAAGCGCCAAGCGAAGCATGAGATGAAACGGTCCCGACGTCTGTCTCGTGAGGAGATGATCCGCGAGGAGGCCCGCGCTCGCTGGTCGGTTCTCAGCTGGATCTACTGGTTCATGCCTGAGGAACGGTCATGGTGGTGGTGGGACGCTGCCGTGCTCGAGCCGAATGTCCTCCGGATAACCATTGAGGTTGAAGGCAGTCCATACACTGCTGGGGCGCTCGAGTGGCTCCTTCGCGCCTCCGGGGCCTCCGAGGTGAAACGGCTCTGAGAAGACGTTTTTCCCGTATACGTCCAGGGGGCGGTTAGGCGGTCGACCCGGTCCTCAGACGTTCTTGGTCGATGGGTAAGCCTGGAACCGACAGCCTCAAGTAGCCGTCTCCATTTCGACGCGTTGCGTGAGAGAGAGACACCAATGCAGAGTAGCGGGTCGCTCCGCCCGATTGTCATTCCGGGCGAAGCCGTCGGCGGCCCCGGGCTGAAACCCGGGCCCGGCACATACAGCGAAGGCGGACGGGTTTTCGCGGCGCAACTGGGCATTCGGGACGAGCACGAGGGCCTCGTCAGCGTGATCCCGCTCAATGGGCGCTACATCCCCCAACGCGGCGACGCCGTCATTGGCGAGGTCGTCGACATCGGCCCATCCCACTGGCTCGTCGACATCAATTCTCCGTATCCCGCTCCCCTCCACGCGACGGAGTCTCCCTGGCGGGTCGAATTCGGCGACACCGCACGCTACCTGAAAGTCGGGGACGTGATCATGTGTCATGTCCTGAGTGTCGACGAGATCAAGCGCGTCCAACTGACGATGCAGGAGCGAGAGGCCCGACGCCTGACCGGCGGCATGGTGATGGAAATCTCGCCGACGAAAGTGCCGCGGGTGATCGGGAAGCAAGGGAGCATGGTGTCCCTGATCATGGAGCTGACCGGCTGTCGGATCTACGTGGGCCAGAACGGCCGGATCTGGCTGGACGGGGATGATCGCAGCGCCGCGATGGCGGCGATGGCGATTCGCCTGATCGAGGAACGGGCCCAGGCGGTCGGCCTGACGGAAGCCGTACGGGAACTGATCGAGCGGGAGAAGCAGCGACGACGAGGGCCGAGACCCTCCTAGGGAAGGTTTTCCATGGAAGACATCGAGCACATCGAGAAAGAGATGAAACTGATTGACTCCGGCGGACGTCGTCTGGATGGCCGGTCGTTCGATGAATTGCGACCGATTCGGATCGAGGCGGGCGTCTTGCGGCGGGCGGACGGCTCCGCGTACATCGAGTGGGGCGGGAACAAGGTCCTCGCGGCGGTCTACGGTCCGCGCGAAGCGCACCCGAGGCACCTCCAGGATCCCGCGCGAGCCCTCGTCCAATGCCGGTACAACATGGCGCCGTTCAGCGTGTCCGACCGAAAGCGTCCCGGACCTGATCGGCGGTCCGTCGAGATTTCGAAGGTGATCTCCGAGGCGTTCAGTTCGGTCGTCTTCAAGGAGCAGTTCCCGCGCACGTCGGTCGACATCTTCATCGAGGTGCTCCAAGCGGATGCGGGCACGCGGTGCGCGGGCCTCACGGCCGCCAGCGTGGCCATCGCCGATGCGGGCGTCCCCATGCGCGACCTCGTCACGTCGTGTGCGTCGGGCAAGATCGGCGGCGTCGTCTGCCTCGACCTCAACAAAGACGAAGACAACTTCGGAGAGGCGGACTGCCCCATGGCGATCGTGCCTCGGACTGGTGAGGTCGTCCTTCTCCAGATGGACGGCCATCTGACATACGACGAGTTCCAGAAGGCGATGGACCTGTCGATCGATGCGACGCGCCGGATCTACGAGATGCAGCGCGACGCGCTCCGACGCCGCTACTCCGTCACCCTCGAAGACATCCTGAAAGAGTCGCCCCCCGCGGCCACACCCGTCGAGCCGGAGGGCCCCCAGCCGCCCGAGGATGACTTCGGCCCGGAGGGGATCTGATGAGTGAAGAGATTGTCTCCGAGCTGATGCGGGCCCATGTCTACCGCCTCGCGTCGACGGGACAACGGGTCGACGGCCGCGGCCTCGACGAGCCCCGGAAGGTGAGCGTCGCCCGCGCGTTCGTCAAGACGGCGGAAGGGAGCGCCCGCGTGAAGCTCGGGAACACGGACGTCCTCGTCGGCATCAAGATGTCTGTCGGCGAGCCGTATCCCGACACCCCGAACACGGGGGTCCTTTCGACGAGCGTCGAGCTGATTCCGATGGCGAGTCCCACCTTCGAGGCGGGCCCGCCGAGGCCGGATGCGATCGAGCTCGCCCGCGTCGTCGACCGCGGGATCCGCGAGTCGAAGATGGTGGACATGGAGCGGCTCTGCATCACGCCGAAAGAGAAGGTCTGGATCCTGTTCATCGACATCCACGTCCTCGACTACGACGGCAATCTGTTCGATGCGTGCTCCTACGGCGCGGTCGCGGCCCTCGCGTCGACCATCGCGCCGGCGAAGAACCAGGGGCTCGGCGACGACTTCCCGCTCCCGGTGGAGCACTGGCCCGTCAGCGTGACGACAGCGAAGATCAAGGACCTCTTGCTCGTCGATCCGAGCCTCGACGAGGAGCGCATGGCCGATGCGCGACTCACCGTCACGACGGACGAGAACGGCGACATTCGCGCGATGCAAAAAGGCTTAAGTGGAAGCTTTACTTACGACGAGGTGAAGCGGATTATCGAGACGGCCCAGCGCGTCGGCCGCGACATCCGCCCGCTCCTTCAATCCTCCTGAGGTCCTCCATGGCCCGTCGCACGCGAAAGGCAGGCATCGTCGGCCGTTTCGGCCCTCGCTACGGTGTGCGAATCCGCCGCAGGGTCCAAGAAATCGAGGAGGGCATGAAAGGGCGGCACACGTGTCCGCGCTGCGCCGCGATCTCGGTCCGGCGGAAATCGACCGGCGTCTGGGAGTGCCGTCGATGCGGATACGTCTTCGCCGGCGGGGCGTATCGGCCGATCGTGACGACCTCGTTCAAGCGGGAGGTCGCCGAGACGACGGCGAAGCCCGAGCCGAAGGCGGAGGAGGCCTGACATGTACAAGTGCGCCAAGTGCCTGGAGCCGATCCGGGCGAACATCAACACGGTCGGGATTCAGTGCGAGCGTTGCGGCTCGAAGATGTTTTACAAAGAGCGTCCGAATGTGAAGAAGGTCGTCAAGGCGCGATGACCATGCGGCGCGCGACGATTGTCCTGTCCGGTCCCGAGGCCGGCGTGGTTTACGAGGCGTTGCGGCCGGAGACGGGACGCGATGTCCCAAAGGCGCGCGTCGCGATGCGCTCGGCCCACGGTCGCCTCACCCTCGCGATCGACGCGGACGACACGAGTGCGCTGCGGGCCGCGGTGAACTCGTATCTCCGCTGGGCCGACGTCGCGGCCCGCGTTCGCCACGAGGTGAAAGCGTGAAGGACATTTCCCCGCAGCTTCAGAACCAGATCGCCCAGTACCAGCAGCTCCAGAACCAGCTCCAGGTTCTCGGCAGCCAGCGCGTCCAGCTCGAAGCGAAGCTGCGAGAAATCGAAGGGACCTTGGAAGAAATGGCCAAGATCAAGGACGATACCCCGGTCTACAAGAGCATCGGGATGCTGCTCGTCCGGCAGGACGATCGCGAAGCGCTAAAGAAAGAGCTCGAGGAGCACAAGGAGACCCTCACGATTCGGGTGAAGTCCCTCCAGAAGCAGGAGAAAGCCCTCACACAGCGATACGAGGATCTCGCGACCAAAATCCAGGCGGCGCTCGGGACCGCACCGACGCCTTCGGACAACGGCTGATTCCCTCCAGATGGCGCGCTGCAAATCCTTATATCGGCACGTCCATTGGCGAACCCGTGGCCGATGATTCCGGCTCCTCAGAGGCCGAGGAAGTAACGGAGGAAGGTGCCGAGGAAGCGACGGAGGATACGGCCCCGCCGGTCCGGCCGGCGTCGCCGTTCAGCCGCGCGAGTCTGTCCCGGTTCCTCATGATTTTCCTGTTCCTGCTCGCGCTGTACGCTATCATCGACCCGCAAGTGGGGACGGGGTTCGCGAACGGGGCGAACTTCATCCTCTTCCCGATGTTCGGCTTCGGCGGGGCGCTGCCGGTCTTGACGATCCTCCTGGCCGGCATCTTGACGACGACGATCGGCTCGATCATCCGCGACCATTACACGAACTGGGTGAAGATGGCCCGCACGCAGAAGGTCATGTCCGCGTGGCGGAAAGAGCAGATGGAAGCCATGCGAAAGGGTCAGCAGACGAGGCTCGCGCAGCTCAAGGAAGTCCAGAAGGGCTTCGCGAAGGATCAGATGGACATGATGTCGACGCCGTACAAGTCGACGGCGTGGACGATCTTCCTGTTCATCGTGATCTTCACGTGGCTCCGGCTCTTCGTCGACGTCGTCTTGCAGGGTCTCGGCAACCAGTGGATCGCGGTGCCGTGGTCGGACCACGTGTTCCTGAACTCGGTCTACGTGTTCCCGTCGTGGGTCCTCCTGTACTCTCTGCTCGCCATCCCGTTCGGGCAGATCGTGGTCCGCGTCCTGAAGTACATCCGGTTCCGACGGCGTCTCCAGGCGATGGGCGTTCCGGTCCGGGCGGGAGTGGACGAGACCGCCTGAGGGACGTCGATGATCCTCGTGATCGGAGGCCCGCCCGGCAGCGGCAAGACGACGGTCGCGGAGAGGTGGGCTGCGGCCCGCGGGTCCGTCCTCGTGTCTGCGGGCATGCGGTTCCGGGCCATGGCGAAGGAACGAGGGCTGAGCCTCGAAGCGTTCGGCCGCGCCGCGGAGCGCGATCCGAGCATCGACCGCGCGCTGGACAAGGCCGTCCTCTCCGAGATCCAGGAGCGTGTGGCCGAGGGCCGGGACGTTGTCGTCGATGGACGGATTCAAGCCTATCTGCTCGAGAAGGAGAAGATTCCGTGCCTGAAGGTGCTCATCGACGCGCCGCTCGCGGTGCGCGCGAAACGAATTGCCGGCCGAGAGGGGACGACCGTGAAGGAGGCGAAACGTGAGATCCTCGCGCGCGAGAGGTCGGAACGGATCCGGTACAAAGCGATCTATGGAATCGACGTCGGGGACACTCGCGTCTTCGATCTCGTGGTCGATTCGCGGGACCGGACCCCGGACGAGATCGTCGCGATGATCGCCGCGCAGGTGGGGGGATGAGCGACCTCGTCGTCCTCCACGAGGTGCCCGACTCGAAGCACGGAAAGAGACCGGAGGATCGGTCGATCGAGGAGCGGATCCACCTCGGCGTCGCGATCGTGGACAAGCCGGCGGGCCCGACGTCCCACCAGGTGAGCGCGTGGGTGCGGGACATGTTCGGCGTCCCGAAGGCGGGCCACTCCGGCACCCTGGACCCGCGGGTGACGGGTGTGCTTCCGGTCGCCCTCGCGGACGCGACCCGCGCGGTCGAGGCGGTCCTCGAGGGGGACAAGGAATACGTCGGCGTGATGCAGCTCCATCAGGACGTCGACGAGCGGCGCATTCGATCCATGATGGGTCGGTTCGTGGGAGAGATCTTTCAAATCCCTCCGATTCGCTCGGCGGTCAAACGGGAGCAGCGGACCCGGCATGTCTACGAGCTGGAGCCGCTCGAGGTCGATGGCCGAAACGTCCTCTTCCGGGTGCGATGCGAATCAGGGACCTACATTCGCACGCTCTGCGCGGACATCGGGGATGCGCTCGGGGTCGGCGCGAACATGGTCGACCTGCGCCGGACGCGCGCCGCGACGTTCGGCGAGGCGGACGCGCATCCTTTGAACGCGTTCCGCGACGCGATTGCATATTGGAGGGAAGACGGCAACGACTCGGCCCTCCGCGCAATCCTTCGCCCCGTGGAGGACCTCCTGCGGCACCTGCCGCGCATCGTCATCAAGGACACCGCTGTCGATGCGATCTGCCATGGGGCGAACCTCGCGGTCCCCGGTGTCGCCAAGCTGTCCGACCATATCCGGGCCGGCGACCTCGTCGGCATATACACGGGGAAGGGCGAGGGGGTCGCGATTGCGAAGGCGCTCATGACGTCGGATCGAATCGTCATCGCGAAATCCGGTGCAGCCGCGGACACGGCCAGAGTGCTCATGGCCCCCGGGACGTACCCGCGACTGTGGAAGTGAGCGGGTGTCGGTCGACGCCTGGGGTTTCGACGTCCAACGTCAGACGACGGCGCGTCGCCTGCGGTCGTTGCGCATCCGACTGTCGGCGGTCCGGTCGGCGGTCGCGGCAGCGGTCACCCTGGCCCTCTTGTTCGGCGGGGCGGGCGCGTTGCGTGACTCGGTCCTCGCGTTGCCGATACCTTCGTGGGCCGCCACGGTCACGTTCCTCGTCGCCTTGTTCGCCATCGTGGCCCTGGTCGATCTCCCGTTTCGTTACGTTGGCGGATATCGATTCGAACGGCAGTTTGGGCTGTCCGCACAACACGTGACCGGGTGGCTGAAAGATCTTGCGAAGTCTTTCGCCCTCGGACTCGGCTCGACGGTCGCCGCGGGCTACGTTCTGCTTTGGCTGCTCGCCGTCTCGCCAATGTGGTGGTGGCTCGCCGCGTGGATGATGAGTCTCGCCGTCTCGGTCGTCCTCGCGTTCCTCGCGCCGATCGTGCTCGTGCCCCTGTTCTATCGTTTTCGGCCCCTGGGAGATCCGAATCTCCGGGCCCGTTTCGAATCGCTCGCCGCCCAGGCGAAGGTTCCGATTGTCGGCGTGTTCGAGCTCCGCGCATCCGAGAAAACACGGCGTTCGAACGCCGCGGTCATGGGCCTCGGGCGGACGCGTCGCGTCGTCGTCACCGACACACTCCTTCGCGACTTCCGGCCGGAGGAGGTGGAGACCGTCCTCGCGCACGAGCTCGCCCATCAGAAGTTTCTCGACCCGCTCCGTGGCTTCGTGTTCGGTTCCTTGACGTCTGTCGTGACGCTGGCGGTCGCCGCGTGGATCTATTCGATTCTGTACTCGTCGTTCGGAATCCGCTCGATCGGCGACATGGCCGGGCTCCCGCTCTTGGCGGCGGTCCTCGGCCTCGTCTTGTTCCCGCTCCGCCCGCTCGAGCTGTGGTGGTCCCGCACGCGGGAGGCCCGGGCGGATCGATTCTCCCTCGAGCTCACGCGCGACCCTGCGAACTTCGCGTCGGCGATGGCGAAGCTTCACGACCAAAACCTCGGTGTGGCGGATCCGAAGCCATGGGAGAAGTGGCTGTTTTACAGCCACCCTCCGGGCCGCGAGCGCGTCGAACTCGCTCGGTCGTACCACGGATCACCCGCGTGAGAAACCGAGGAATCTTTATTACGACGCAGCCGATGGTTGCGGGACTGGGTGCTGAGGTCGCTCAGTCCGTTGGAATCCACGCCAACATTCCCGGAAACGGGTTGTTGGCAAAATGCCCGGGTCGCCTAGACCGGTAGGGCGCGGCGCTGGAGTCGGCCTGAACTACCGCTGCCAGCGACGCCGTGGCTGCAAGGCCTCGGGAGTTCAAATCTCCCCCCGGGCGTTCAGCTTTTTCGACGCGCGGCGGCGAGTTTCGCTTTCAAGGCCACAATGGGCTTGAGCACCATCGGATCGACGCGACGCAGCACCGCCAGGTAGAGGCTCACGTAGTCGCCCAGATACAGCGTGCCCAGCATCCGGCTCACGAGGGTCGGCCCGTCGTCCTCGACCTCCTCGACTTTCGTCTTCTTGGAGATGAGGGAAACGGTGATGTCGAGCTGTCGTCGCATCTCCGCGCTTTCGTCGCGGTCTCGGAGCAGGACGAGGCGATGCGATCGCGCGCGTGCATCCTCGACCCATCCGACGAGCTCGTTGTGGTCGGCTTCGGGGAAGGCGGACGAAAATGCGAGGATCTTCGAGTTCTCGTTCAGCTGCGTCTGCCATCGCCTCGCAACGGCCGAGAAGGGAGGTGCCGCGTAAATGATCGGCACCGTGGTCTTGATCCGGACGGCGAAGGCCTTGGCGCGGTTGGAGCGCATGCCGCTTTCAGGGCGCAGTCGCCGACGCATCGCCCTCAGGTGGGCAACCGCCTCATCGAGCTCGGCGCGCGGGTCCGAGTACGTCCACTCCCCGCTGATCGCCGCGAGGATGCCGAAGAGATGGCCGAATGCGCCGCGAGGCGGGAGTCCCGTCGGGACATCGAAAACAGGAAAGTCGCTCGTCCTCGCGAGTTCCGCCAGCGTTCCGCCGGACGTGATCGCGATCACGCGGCACCCGAGCTTGATTCCCTGGGCCGCCGCCGCCAGGGTTTCTTCCGTGTTTCCGGAATACGACAACGCCACGAGGATGTCGTCGGACCGTGCATACGACGGGAGGTGATAGTCTCGGACAACCTGGATCGGGACCTTCGAGCGGTCTGCGACCCATGCCGCGAAAACGTCCCCCGCGATCCCGGAGCCGCCCATCCCGACCAAGAAGATGCGCTGGGCTTCATCGACCGCGAAATGGGTCGCGCTCGCTCTCGTCGCCGTGGCGATTTGGTCGGGGAGGGACGCGATGATGTCCCTCATCCCGCTCGGATCGAGCTGTGCGACCGCTCGCGGCTCCAGCATCGTGGGCCCCATGGGACCGCTCAAAATAAGGCCTCCGCCCCTCCAGGCGGAAACCAATAAATTGGTTCCTACAACAATCTTGATATACGCTGCCCAGCTCCACAGATTCGTGGAACTCGCACGCGCGGTAGCCGCCCTCCGGCGCGGGGAATTCATCCTCGTGTACGACGGCGACGGTCGCGAAGAGGAGACGGACCTCACGATCGCCAGCGAGTTCGTGAAGCCCGAATCCATCCGCATGCTCCGCAAGGAAGCGGGCGGTCTGATCTGCACGACCCTCTCCGGTGAAGTCCGAGAAAGGATCGGCCTTCCGTTCATGGCGGAGGTCCTGCGGCGATCCGGATCCGCGTATCCAGTCCTCGACGCGATCTCGAAGGAGGACATGAAATACGATCGACACAGCGCGTTCTCGATCTCCGTCAATCACCGCGAGACCTTCACCGGCGTGACGGATGTCGACCGGGCCAAGACGATCTCGCGCCTCGCCGCGATCGCGAAGGAGGCGACGAAGCGGGAGAACGGATGGGCGGCCCACGTGTTCGCGGACGAATTCCGGTCTCCCGGTCACGTGCCCCTCCTGAACGCCGTGGATCCGCTCCTCGTCGAACGACGCGGCCATACCGAACTCACGACGGCCCTCATGCTCATGGCGGGGCTCGCGCCCACCGCGACCATCTGCGAAATGATGGCGGACGACGGACGAGCTCTCTCGAAGCAAGATGCAAAGGCATATGCTCGGGCGAGGAATCTCGTGTTCCTGGAAGGGCAGGACATCGTCCGAGCGTGGCGTTCGTGGTCCGTGTAATGGCGACGGGGGTCTTCGATCTCCTCCATCCCGGTCATGTGTACTTCCTCCGCGAGGCCCGGGCGCTCGGCGACGAACTCTGGGTCGTCGTCGCGAGGGACAGCACGGCCCGGAAGTTCAAGCACGAACCGATCATGCCGGAGGCGGCCCGGTTCCAGATGGTCGAGGCGCTCAAGCCCGTCGATCGCGCGGTCTTGGGCCACGAGGGCAACATCTACGACATCCTCGACGAGATCCGCCCCGACATCATTGCGATTGGGTACGACCAGGTCCACAGCGAGGAACGGATCCTCGCGGAGTGCCGCAAGCGCGGCCTCGCGACGAAAGTCCTCCGGCTCCCCAAGTTCGAAGGGGATCTCGTCGGCACCCGGAAAATCGTGAGGAAGGTGGCGGAATGGCTGGCGCTCCAAGAGCGGCTCGACAAGGTCGAACGCGGAAACGCTCGGCAGGCCGCGGACCCGCCGCCTCAGCGTCGAAAGCGACAACGCGTGCGTCGAAAGCGAAACGCCTGAAACGGATCGGGATCGTCGACACGTCGTTCTCGCGGTACGACATGGCGTCCGCCGCGATCGACGAACTGCGGAAGCAGGGCGAGGGCTTCACGGTCGAGCGGTACACGGTTCCCGGCATCAAGGACCTCGCCGCGGGCGCACGCATCCTGTTCGACCGCGGTTGCGATCTCGTGATGGCGCTCGGGATGGTCGGACGGCAGCCCGTGGATAAGGACTGCGCCCTTGCGGCGGACTTCGGCCTCCAAGCGGTGCAGGCCCAGATCGGCAAGCACATCCTCGGCGTCATGGTGCACGAAGAAGAGGCCGCGGACGAGGCCGAGCTCGCCGGGCTGTTCGACCGCCGGACGCGCGAGCACGCGATGAACGCGTACGATCTTCTGTTCCGACCGGCCGCGATCCGGGCGCGGGCAGGGACGGGTCAGCGAGAGGGATTCGCCGACGCGGGGCCACTCAAGGGGACGCGGACATGAGGCTCGCCATCGTCGCCGCGGAGTTCAACCGCGAGGTCACGGACGTCATGGTGAAGAGAGCCCTCGCGCGGGCAGAAGAGCGCGCCATCCGCGTGATTTCCGTCGTCCGCGTGCCGGGCGTATTCGAGATTCCCCTCGCGGTCCAGCGGCTCTTGGAGCGAGCGGACGTCGATGCGGCCGTTGCGATCGGCGCGGTGATCAAGGGGGAGACGTTGCACGATGAGGCCCTCATGGCCGCGGTGCCGAAGGCGCTCCTCGACATCGAGCGGGCGACGCACAAGCCGGTGGGACTCGGGATCACGGGTCCAGGGATGACGGACGAACAGGCGATGGCCCGCGTCGGCAAGGGCGCCGAGGCGGTCGACGTGGCCTTGGCGATGCACGAGTTGCTCCGCGGGCTGTGACGATTTTCCCCCTGAGACTCACGTCCGAAAGGTTTAATCCAGCAGCCGTTCCATCCGGGCTGAATCGGAGCACACGCCATGGTCGACGCGACCGCCCTCGAGTCCCTTCTTCATGAAATCGAGCACAACGAGGGCGTGCAGGAGGCGATGCTCGTTTCCCGGGCGGGAACGTATCTCGCAGGCAACTTTCCCCGCGGCGTTCATGTGGACACCTTCGGGTCGATGTTCGCGGTCCTCGTTGGCTCCGCGATGACCATCACCGATGAAGCCAAGGATTCGCTCGAGTCCGTCGTGATCCATTCCAAGTCGAACAAGTACCTCATCGTCCACGCGGGCCGCAAGGCGCTGCTCGTGATGCGCCTTCCCCCCTCCGCGGATCCCCAGAAGACGAAGATCGCGGTCGAGAAGTACATCCCGCGGATCGAGGAACATCTCTGACCTAGATCCTTCGCATTCCGCGGAGGATCCACTCGCTGACGGCCTTCGAGACGTATCGGACGGTCGCCGCGGGTCCGCGATCCATCCCCTGGGCCGACGTCCGGCCCTGTGAGAGAAGCTGGAGCACGTCGTCCACGCGCATCGCGCCGGCATCGACCGCAGTCACGGCCTTCGCGACTTCATCGAGGAAGTGGCTATCGCTCCCTCCCGTCTCGCCCAGCTTCCGCTCTCGGGCCAACGTGCGGGCGCGGACGTTCCCCCGTCGGAGCGTCCGGCCGTTGCACGTCTCGTATGCGGGGAACCGGGTCTCCGCGACCGTGGCGGAGCCGAGCCCGGACCAGAACCGAAACGGGTGGGCTGCGACCGGAACGCCGCCCAACGCGACGATCCGTTCCGCGGTCTCCGACACTGAGAGATTCCGGGGGATGACCTCGCGAATTCCGTACCCGAGGACATGGCCGGATTTCGTCGAGACCTCGATCGCCGGGATCACGAGGAAGTCGTGGTCCGCCGCGGCCTCTGCCGCCGCGATCCCGCCGACGGAATTGTGATCCGTAATCGCGATCCCCGCGAGGCGAATTCTTCGGGCGAGGCTCACGAGCGCCGTGGGATCCACGCGGGAATCGGGGGAGTATCGCGTGTGGTTGTGCAGATCGAAGAGCATGAAGGAGGCCGGACTGTGGACCCTTCGCTTAAAGCCTTGCGCATGGGGATTCCCCGCAAGCGCTTATGCGACGCGGCCTCGATGTCGAGACCGTGATTGTCGAGTCGAAGCTCGGCATCCTGCGAGACCGGGTCCTCGCCGGCGGCCGAGAAATCGCCGTACGCCGGGGTCGGCATGGGTGGCGCCTCGTCGCCGGAGCTCGCGGCGGAGTTGGCCGGGTGCAGTACGACGGCTGGCGGGACCGACTCACGATTCAGTCCCCGTACGGCT
>Ga0209845_1000027_pt1 | contig 17011 bp, 18 predicted proteins | sample GWRWS2_50_60_FD_187239 | JGI IMG/M metagenome (GOLD analysis project Ga0209845, IMG submission 187239) | Riverbed sediment microbial communities from areas with vegetation nearby in Columbia River, Washington, USA - GW-RW S2_50_60 (SPAdes)... | ecosystem: Environmental > Aquatic > Freshwater >... | reverse complement strand
CGCAGATCTGCGTCCAGAGCTCCACCGGGCTCGCCGCGAGGCGAGCCAGACCGCCGAATCCCGGGCCCCGCAACTGCAGCGCCTCTTCCGCGGCCGCATTCACCGCGGCGATGGCCAGCAGATAGGGGACATGGCTGACCTGAGCGACCAGCTCATCGTGCTGCTGCGCGCTCAACACAACGGGGTTCATCCCCATGCCCTTGGCCAGCGCGGAGACCATCTCCACGGCTTCCGCGTCGCTCACCGCGGTTGGCGTGACGATGAACGGCCGTCCCACAAGCAGTCCCGCGTCGGCCGCCTGCGGTCCGGAGCGTTCCGATCCCGCCATGGGGTGACCGCCCACGTAGCGTACGAGCCGGGGCAGACGCTGTTCCAAGTCGCTGACAATTCCGGCCTTGGTGCTGGCCACGTCTGTGAGGATGCTGCCGGGGCGGAGGGCCTCGGCCGCCTTCAAGGCCGCGCCCACCACCGCATCAGGCGGGACCGCGATGACCACGAGGTCCGCTTCACGCAAGGCGTCAAATGAGGTGCCCCCCTTGTCGAGGGCGCCGCGGGTCCTCGCGGCTTCCACCGCGGTCTCATCCACGTCCACGCCCACGACGCGCGCCGCAACGCGCCGCTGCCTGATCGCCAGGCCGATCGAGGTGCCGATGAGCCCGGTCCCGACAATGCCGACGGTTCGTGTCCCGAGCATGGCTACCTCAACGCCGCCGGCGCCTGCACGCGCCGGCCGAGCGCGGCCGCGAGCGGGATCAGCTCGGCCATCAGCCGGCTGAACGAGTCCGGCGTCAGTTGCTGGGGCCCGTCGCTGAGCGCCTTCTCCGGCTCCGGGTGGACCTCGACGATCAGCCCGTCGCTCCCGGCGGCAACCGCGGCTTTCGCGAGCGGCGGGACGTACTTCCACTTGCCGCTCGCCTGGCTCGGATCGACGATGACCGGCAGGTGTGTGAGTTGTTTGAGCACGGGGACGGCAGAGAGATCGAGCAAGTATCGCGTGTAATTGTCGAAGCCGCGGATGCCGCGCTCGCAGAGGACGATGTCGTAATTGCCCTCGCTCATGACGTACTCGGCAGCCAGGAGCAGCTCTTGGATCGTCGCGCTGGGCCCGCGTTTGAGGAGCACAGGGCACTTCACGCGGCCGGCCTCGCGCAGCAGGGTGTAGTTCTGCATGTTGCGCGCGCCGATCTGGATCATGTCCGCGTATTTGACGACGAGCATGAGCTGTGCGGCGTCCATCGCCTCGGTCACGACCGGCAGGCCCGTCGCCGCCCGCGCTTCGGCCAGGTAGCGCAGGCCCTCTTCCTCCAGACCCTGGAAGCTGTACGGCGAGGTCCGCGGTTTGAAGGCCCCACCGCGCAGCATCACGGCGCCGGCGGCTTTCACCCCGCGCGCCGTCTGCAGGATCTGGTCCCGGCTCTCCACCGAGCAGGGACCTGCCATCACCACGACAGAGCCGTCGCCGATCCGCACCCCACCGACGTCGACGATCGTGTCGTGCGGCCGAAACTCACGGCCGACGAGCTTGAACGGCTGGAGGATCAGGACGACCCTTTCCACTCCCCCCGACGCCTCGAGGGACTGGCGGAGCAGCTCCTTCGTGTGGCTGTCGCCCACCACGCCGATGATAGTGCGCTCCACACCGGCGGAGATGTGGCTGCTCAGCCCTGCGTCCTGGATCTTTCTCACGATTTCGTTGATCTGCTCGCGCGTCGCGCGCGGCTCCATGACGACGATCATCGTGCACCTCCAAACACAAAACCCCTCACCCCATTGTAGGGGCGAGAGGTCCATGAGCGCTCCCGCGGTGCCACCCGGCTTCCGGACCTGATGAATGCGTCCGGCGCTTTGACAAGACCGAGCTCGCTCGATCCTGCTCTCCTAAGGTTACGGAGGAGATCTCCGGCGCAGCCTACCTGTCAGGTTCGGTGCGCGCCTCCCGGGTCCATTCGCCGCTCTGTAACTGCCGCGTTCTCACCGGCAGCGGCTCTCTCCGAAGTCCTCGGAGCGGGTACTCCTCCCGATCATCGGCCGATCTATGCTTTTTGGAAGTACGGAGATTATAGCACAGAAGTCAAGGCGTGTCGGCTCCCGGTGATAGGGCTGTCAACGCGGCGCCGTAGGCTCAGGCCCATGACCAGCACATGGGACGCGGCCGCAAACTTGGTCGCGCTACCCGCTCCGGGCAATCTGACCAGAATGATCGGCACGTCAGTCTTCGCGTGGACCGGCGATGTCCTGGACGCGGTCGAGCGCTGATTTCGCGGCTGTGACTTCATCCGGACCAGGATGGTGAGGTGAGTATCTGACGCGCGTGTATGCGTCTGTCAGCGCCGAGATATCGGCGGCGCCGTCGGGGAGTGCGGACGTCAGTCTCGGCTGGTACTCCAAGGGCGTCTCATAGGTCTTCCGCGAAACCCCACGCCGAGTCCCCAAACGCAGAAGTTCCCGGTAGATGGCCCGAATGGCGGACGTTTCGAAGAGGTCGGCCTCCGCGGGCGACGCCTGCAACCTCGCCCACAGCGAGCGCCAGGCGTTGCGCAATCCCGCCAGCAGCGACTGCGGGTCCCACACCGACTCGCGCTCATCATCGCCCGCTTTGCGCGCCTTCCGCCGGGCGCGCACCACGGCGATCGCCACCAGGATGATGAGCAGGGCAACAACCAACAGCACGATCCCCCATCGCGCGCTGCTGACGACCGTCGGCGGCAGATCTCGCAGGAGGGCGGAGAGGGGTTGCTCCAACCTCTCCGGGGGCTGGACACCCCGTATCCTCCACGGCAGGCGAGAGATGACAAATACGATCGCCTTGGCGATGACCAGCGCCACGGCGAAGACTGCGAGGAAGATTACCTCGACCACCGGCTCCAGCGGTCGGAGCGCCTGCAACATTACCGGGCGGAACTGGATGTTGAGCAAGCCGGACATGAATGCCGCGCCCGAGAGGATCAGCCCGACGACGGCGACGAGCAGCAGCAGCCAGTGGCGGTTCGCGGCCAGGGCCTGCGTCTCGTCGGCCTGGCTTTCTTCCCAGATCGTGAGCAGGCGGGTCACCGCGAGCATGACGAGGCTGAGGGAGAAGAAACCCAGCAGATACGTAGGCGCGGATTGCGCCGCGGTAAAGCCGCGTGAGTCACCGTAGACTACGAAGAGAATGACGAAGGCGATGGTCCACCCTACGCCGCGGCGGAACGCCCGGTCGACCTCGAAGTGAGTAAATTCGCGCTCTCCGAGCACCACACCGCGCCACCAGAGCAGGGTGGCGGTGAGTGCGCCCATGGTGGACGGCAGGACGACGGGGAGCGCGTCATGGGCCGAGCGCATCAGCGCGACGATCCAGCGCAGATCGTAGGCGGCTGCCTCCGGATAGTACGTCAGCTTCACGGCGCACAGCCCCGCGATGATCCCGGCGGCGACGACGGCGACGCGTGCCCGGATGAGCGGCCAGGGCTGCGAAAGCGCAACGCGCACAACGGTATATCCGAGGGCGAGCAGGCCGAACGCGGCGATTGGGGGCAGCAGCGGGGCGGCCGGGGGCCCGTAGAACGCCCCGGTCAGCAGCAGCATCCACGGATACACCCAGCAGAATTCGATCGCGATCGTTGAGAGCGGCAGCGCCTTCCGGAGAACCCCAAATCCTCCGCGCCACTCGGTGCTCACGCGGTACCCTCGGCGCGAAGATCGAGTCCCTCCAGCGCCTTCCATCCTCGGTCCGCGGAGACGCGGTAATAGGGGTGCGGGAGGCCGCCCGCGTCAGCGTCGTCGCCGACCAGCACGACCGCCGTTCCATGTCCCGCTTCGCGCAAACGCGAAAGGCCGGCCGCGAGCGGAGGATCAGTCACCGCCGTCACGACGACGGCCGTCGTCCCCCACGGCAGCGCTGTGGCCTCGAGCTGCATCAGATCTCCGATCGGCATGACTGGAGTGGGGAAGACTTTGGCCAGGGCCTCGAGCATGGTCGCGAGGTGTGTGCTCCCCGGCGCGGGCGGGATGCGGATCCAGCGCAGCCCTTGAGGGAGATACCCGTTGGCGTACAGGCCGGTGAGGTGGCCTTCCTCAATCGCCCAGCTGGCGATCGACGCCGCCGTGAGGATGTTGATCTCGAGCAGGGTGCGCACAAACCCGCGGTATTCGGCGTATTTCCCCAGCGTATCCAGATTGAGGAAGATGGCGAACCGATGGCTGGTGGTCGCCTCGTACAGTTTGCTGCGCAGCTCCTGCGATTTGGCCGTGGCCTTCCAGTGAATCCGGCGGATGGGATCGGTCTGCTCGTAACTCCGGGCCCCCACGATCCGCGTCGGATCGTCCAGCAGATGGCGCCGCGCGGTGAGATCGCCGAGCGGATGGAGTGCCGGAAACCCGAGCGCGTCCAGCGGTACGACCCTCGGATACACCAGGAGGTAGTCGGTCTTGTCCACGTCCGCGCCGCGCACCGTGAAGCCAAAGATGTCACCTGAGCGAAGGCGTGCCGGCCCCAGCGGAAAGAATCCGCGGGCGTTGCAGCGGACCGTGAAGTGCCTGCGCACCCTCTCGTACCACCGCACGCTGAACAGGTTCACCAGGTGCTGGCGGCGCTGCCGCGTGCTCGGGATGACCCGGCCCTTCAGCAGCTCGAGCTCTTGCGGCAATTCGTCGATCACTTCGAGCCACGCCAGCGGGAGCGGCTTGCGGTTGGTCACCTCCATGGTGAAGGTGATCGTCTCTCCATAAAACGCCCGCCGCGGCGTGAAGGAACGGCGGTACTCGACGCGGGCCAGGCAATACCTGTCCCAGAGGTACGATGCGCCGGCGCTGAGCAAGACAATGAACCCGATGAGAAACGCGAAGCCGTGGCGCGCCAGGACCCCGATGATGACGAGGACCCAGCCGATCAGGAGCCAGCCCTGCGAGTACATGGGGGCTATTCTGCCTCGACCGGCGCCGGGACCGACCTCAGGATCTCTTGCGCGATCTCGCGCGCGCCGCGCTCGCGCAACCTGGCCTGGGCCGTCATAATCAGACGGTGGGAGAGAACGTACGGTGTGAGCTCCTTCACGTCATCCGGCAGTACGTGTCCCCGCCCGCGGATCGCCGCAAGCGCCTGCGCGGTCCGGTACAAGCCCAGGCTGCCGCGGGGGCTTGCGCCCAGCTCGATCTCCGGGTGGTTTCGTGTGGCTCGCACGATACTGACGATGTACTCCTCGACCGCAGGGCTGATGTGCACCGAGCGCACCTCGTGCGCGAGGTGGATAATCTCGTCTGGCGATGCGACCGGTTCCAGATTATCCAGGGGATTCCCCACACGGAACCGCCGCAAGATCTCCGCCTCATCACCTGCACTCGGATAGCCGACCGGAAGCTGCAGGAGGAACCGGTCGAGCTGCGCCTCAGGCAATGGGAATGTCCCCTGCAGCTCGATCGGATTCTGCGTCGCCAGCACCATAAACGGCCGGCCCAGCGCCACCGTGCCGGTCTCCAGCGTAACCTGCCGCTCCTCCATGCACTCGAGCAACGCAGCCTGCGTGCGCGGTGTGGCGCGATTGATCTCATCGGCCAGCAGGATGTTCGTAAAGACGGGGCCGGGACGGAACTCGAACTCTTGCGTCTTCTGATTGAAGAAGTGCAGGCCGATGATGTCACTCGGCAGCAGGTCCGGGGTGCACTGCAAGCGCCGGAAGGTGCATCCCAGCGTCCGCGCGAGCGACTTCGCCAGCATCGTCTTCCCGATACCCGGCACGTCCTCGATCAGCAGGTGACCCTCAGAGAGCAGCGCAGCCAGCGCGAGCTCGATGACCTGCTCCTTGCCGACGATCACACGGCTGATGCTGTTGCGCAGCGCCTGGGCAACCCTCGTCACGTCAGCCATTGCTGCCCGCCCCCGACACCACCGGCTTTCTCCCGGTCACCGCCCCGAGCGTCTCAAAGAACCCGGGGAACGAGAGCGCTACCGATTCGGCGCCGCGGACCGTGACGGGCTCTTCCGCCAGCAGCCCGGCGACGGCAAACGCCATCGCCATGCGATGATCACCGGCGGCATCGACGGTCCCGCCTCGCAGGCGGCCGCCCTCGATCTCCATGCCGTCCGGACGCTCTTGCACCCTCGCGCCGAGGGCCCGCAGTCCGGTCACCAGCACGCCGATGCGGTCCGATTCCTTGACCCGCAGTTCCGAGGCGTCCCGGATCACGGTGCGGCCCTCCGCAACTGCGGCGAGGATGCAGAGTACAGGGAGTTCGTCGATGAGGCGCGGGATCAGCGTTCCGTCAATCGTCATCCCGTGCGGGCGCCGTCCGCGGATCGAGACGTGGCCTACCGGTTCCCAGGACTGATCTCGCACCCCCTCGACAACCGCAGGTGCGCCCATGGCACGGAAAACGTCGAGCACACCCGTGCGGGTCGGATTCACACCGACATTTTCAACGGTCAGCTCTGAACCAGGGATCGCCGCCGCCGCGGCCAGGAAGAATGCCGCGGAAGAGAGATCGCCGGGGACAATGACCCGGCTTCCCCGCGGAACCGCAGGCGTCACCGTCGTGCGGTTGCCGCTTCGACGTACCGGCACTCCGAACCCCGCGAGCATTCGCTCGGTGTGATCCCGCGTTGGGGTTGGTTCGATCACAGTCGTCTCTCCACCGCCCAGTATGCCGGCCAGGAGCACCGCCGACTTCACCTGGGCGCTCGCTACCGGGACCTCATACGTTACCCCGCGCAGCTCCGCACCCATGATCCGAAGCGGCGGGTACCGTCCCTCACGCGCGCCGACGTGGGCGCCCATTCTGCGGAGCGGGTCGGCCAACCGATCCATCGGACGGCGGCGCAGAGATTCGTCGCCGTCGAGCTCCGCAGTAAACAGTTGCGCGGCAAGCACGCCGGCCAGCAGGCGCATCGTGGTTCCCGAGTTGCCCGCATCAAGTACGTGGGCCGGCTCAGAGAGCCGGCCTGCGGCTCCGTGGATCACGAGCTCCCCCTGATCGTCCTCGATACGCACACCGAGGTCTCGGAGGCAAGCCAATGTCCGCAGGCAATCCTCGGCCTGGAGGAAGTTGCGGACTGTCGTCACGCCCGAGGAGATGGCGCCGATGATCGCGGCGCGGTGGGAAATGGACTTGTCACCGGGAACGCTGATGCGACCTGAAAGACGGGAGACGGGGGCGACGGTGACGTCCATGCGTTCGGCGGGACTCAGGAGCGGCGTTCCTTTAGATCCGGCCGCAACGCGGTGGCGCCCCGCAGGTACACGTGTACAACTTCTTGCTGGGACCGGGAAGTATTCCAGAGCATGAGCACGCGGATGCAGTGCTGCGGCGCCCCCGGCACCGCCACTTCCGTCGCGGACATCAGCGGCACCATCGCCCACTTCAGCCGGCGCGCCGCCTCCGCGGGGAACGTGGCAGTGAGATCGGGAGTGGAGGTAAAGATGATCGCAGCGATCTCGTCGGACTCCACGCCGTTCGCATGTGCCATCTGCTGCAGCAATTCGACCGTCACCTGCACGATGGGGTCTTCAGCGTTGGCCTCGGACGTCGTGGCGCCGCGGATACCGCGAATGTGCATGGACTACCGCGCCTCACTGCGGATCAGCTCGATGGCCGCGCGCAACCCGAGCACGAAGCTGTTGGCGCCGAACCCGAACACCATCCCCTTGCATGCCGGCGCGAGCGCGAGGGTGGAACGGAATTCCCCGCGCGCCAGTACGTTGGTCATGTGCACTTCGATCACGGGGATCCTGATGGCGGCGATGGCGTCCCGCAGTGCGTAGCTGTAGTGAGACAATGCGCCGGCGTTGAGCACGACGGCTGCAACCGTCTTGCGGGCGGCCTGCAACCGGTCGATGATGTCGCCTTCGCTGTTGGACTGGAAGAACTCCACCTCGACGTCCTCGCGCGACGCCAGCTCGCGCAGGCGCGAGTTGATCTCTTCCATGGTGTCGCGACCGTAGACCTGGGGCTCGCGCTCACCGAGCAGGTTGAGGTTGGGCCCGTAGACGACGAGGACCTTGGCCACCGAGCACCTCCGCCAGCAGAGCGTCCGGCACTTCCTGTTCGCGCCGCAGTTGGCCGATGCCTACCAGCATCGGCCAGCGCACCACGCCGTCTCTGACCTTCTTGTCGAGCGCCAGCGCCCGCCAGACCGCCTGACGGCTCACCGCGCTCAGCTTCACGGGGAGCCCGGCGCGGGCGATCAGCGTGTTCTGCCGGTCGACGGTCTCTCCGTTGACCAGGCCGAGCCGCTGCGCCAGGCGGGCTTCGAGCGCCATGCCGATCGCAACCGCCTCCCCGTGGGTGAGTCCCCGGAAGCCCGCGGCGGCCTCGACCGCGTGGCCGATGGTATGACCGTAGTTGAGAATCTGGCGCTCACCGCGCTCCCCTTCGTCCGTCTCCACGATCCGTGCTTTGAACGCCGCGCAGCGGGCGATGACTTCGACCAGGGGCTTCGTATCGCGGCGCAGCACCGCCCCAAGATGCTCCTCGAGAAATTCGAAGAGGTCGGAATCGCCGATCACGGCCGTCTTGATCACCTCGGCGATCCCGCTGCGGAGTTCCCGCTCAGGCAGCGTGGCCAGGAAACGCACGTCGGCAATGACCGCTGACGGCTGATAGAAGGCGCCGACCAGGTTTTTCACGCGTGCGTGATTGATCCCCGTCTTGCCGCCGATGCTGCTGTCAACCATCGCCAGCAGCGTGGTGGGCACTTGAATGAGACGGATGCCGCGCATGTACGCCGACGCGACGAAGCCGCCGAGGTCGCCAACCACGCCGCCTCCGAGCGCCACGAGCGCGCTGTGGCGATCGAAGCGACCGCGCGCCAGGCGGGTGAACAGCGCCCCGGCGTAGGCGAGGCTCTTGGACTGTTCGCCCGCCGGCACTTCCAGCAGGACGGGCTCGAATCCCCACGATTTGAGCACGCCCTGCAGCCGGTCGCCTCCGGCGCGGAGGATGTTGCGGTGCGTGAGCAGCGCGACCTTGCGGCCGGCGCCCAGCGCGGCGAGATCGACCGGGACCAGCGGAAGAATACCGTCACCGACATGCACGGGATACGTCCGTTCATCGAGGCGAACGGGGATCGTACGGCGCTCCTTGCGGGTGAGGAAGTCAAACACAACGTCAGCGACGCGTTCGGGGCTTGCCACCGATACGTCGATCAACACGTCCGCGTCGCGATAGAGGGGCCGGCGCTGATCGAGCAGGCGGGCGATATTCCCCCGGACGTCTCCCCGCAGCAGCGGGCGCCGCTCGCCGTCGCTGAGCCGCTTGAGCAAGACGTCCACCGGCGCGGTCAGAGAGACGATCCACCCGCGCTCACGCAGGCGGCGCATGTTGTCCGGCCGCAGCACCACGCCTCCTCCGGTGGCAACGACGGCGTCGCGTTTCCGCGCGGCCTCCGCAATCACGAAGGCCTCGCTGCGCCGGAAGTACTCTTCGCCCCGACGCGCAAAGATCTGCGCCACGGTGGCGCGCTCCTTCGTCTCTACCCGGCGGTCGGTGTCGATGAACGTCCACCCCAGCCGGCGCGCCAGGATCTGGCCCACGGCGCTCTTGCCTGTCCCCATGAACCCGATGAGGACGATGTTCCGCATCACATGTCCCGCAGGCGGCGACGGTAGACGTCGTATGCCGCCCGGATGTCGGCCATCGAATCCGATCCAAACTTCTCGAGGAACGCGTCCGCCAGAACGACGGCCACCATCGCCTCGCCCACCACGCCGGCAGAAGGGACGGCGCAGACGTCGCTGCGCACCACGGCGCCCTTCACGGGTTCCTTCGTTGTGATGTCCACGGACCGGAGCGGGGACATCAGAGTGGAGAGGGGTTTCATCGCGCCGCGGATCACGAGTGGTTCCCCGGTCGTGACGCCGCCTTCGGTCCCGCCCGACCGGTTCGTCTCACGATAGAAGCCGCGCTCACGCCCATACTGGATCTCGTCGTGCGCGCGCGAGCCGGGCGTGCGCGCGATCTCGAACCCCTGGCCAACCTCGACGCCTTTCACGGCATGAATGGACATCACCGCCTGGGCGAGACGTCCGTCGAGTTTGCGGTCCCAGTGAACGTAACTGCCCAGGCCCGGCGGGACCCTGAGTGCGACCACTTCGAACACGCCGCCCAGGGTGTCGCCCTCCTTTTTGGCCCGCTCAATCGCCTCGCGCATCCGCGCTTCGGCAACATGATCCACACAGCGAAGCTCCGACTCTTCGGCCACGGCGGGAATGTCTTCCCATCGCTCGGGTCGCAGGCTGATCGCCACGCCGCCGATTTCCACGACATGGCTGAAGACGCGGACGTCAAACTCGGCGAGGAGCTTGCGGCACACCGCCCCGACGGCGACGCGCGCCGCGGTCTCACGCGCGCTGGCCCGTTCGAGGGCGCGGCGAACGTCGCGAAAACCGTACTTCATCGCGCCGGCAAGATCCGCGTGGCCGGGGCGTGGGCGCGTCAATTCCGGCTCGCCGGTGCGCACGTCGCGGTTCTCGATGCGCAGCGCGAGCGGGCCACCGATCGTCTCCCCGCCCATCAGCCCTGAGACGATCTCCGCGCGATCCGGCTCCAGCTTCATGCGGACGCTGCGCCCGTACCCGAGCTGCCGTCGCAGCATGTGCGTATTGATGTCGTCTTCGCTGAGCGACAGGCCGGCCGGGAGGCCCTCGATGACGGCCGTGAGGGCCCTGCCGTGCGATTCACCCGCGGTCAGGAATCTCAGCATCCACAGCCCTCATCATCACGTCCACCGGCGCGGGCTGGCCCGTCCACAGCTCAAACGAGCGCGCTCCTTGATGTACGAGCAGCGATAACCCGCTCACTGCCGCGGCGCCGGCTTCCCGGGCCGAGGTCAGCAGTTCCGTCCACTTCGGAGTGTATACCATGTCCAGCACCGTGATGCCCCGGCGCAGATGCGCACGGATCGCGTCCAGCCACGGCGCCCGACCACCCAGGCCGCCCATGGCGGCGGACATCGTCGCGCTTGTGGCCTGGACGATGATGTCGGCCTCTCGCGCGAAATGCACGGCCGACGACGCGTCGAGCGCGCCGGCGGCCACATCACACGCGCGCACCGCGGCAGCGACCTGCTGAGCGAGTTTCTCCGCGCGTGAGGGCGTCCGGTTCAGGATCACGACCTTCGCTGCTCCCGCCTGCGCCAGGCCGAAGGCCGCCGCCCGTCCTCCGCCGCCCGCACCAAGCACCAGGCAGCGACCGCCGGGAACACGCGCCCCACCTGCGCCCTCCAGCGCATCGAGCACACCCGGCGCGTCGGTGTTGAATCCCACCAGCCGTTCTTCATCGACCCGCACCGTATTCACGGCGCCGATCCGCGCCGCCGTCGCGTCCACCTCATCGAGCAGCGGCACCACCGCCTCTTTGTGCGGCACTGTGACATTGAGACCCATGAAACCGAGCCCCCTGATCCCGCGCACGGCCTGCGGGAGCTCCGCGGGCTGCACGCGGAAGGCGAGGTATGTCCAATTCAGACCGAGTGCGGCGAATGCGGCGTTGTGCATGCGCGGGGAAAGGGAGTGGGCGACCGGATCACCAATGATGGCGACGACGCGCGTGCGCGCATCCGGACCCGTCATTGTGGCGCAATTATAGCAGACAGATCCTCTATGGCATCGGCAGTTTCGGCGCGAGCCTGCTGCAGCAAACCATGCTGCTCTGGGTCTTCTATTTCTACGCGCCCCCCGCGGGGCAGGGATTGCCGGTGCGCCTGAGCGCGTCGCTGCTGGGGATTGCGATGGGCGCGGGTCGCGTCGTGGACGCGCTGGCGGATCCGCCGATCGCCTACCTCAGCGACCGCATCCGCTCGCGCAGTGGACGCCGGCGTCCGTTCATGCTCGTGGGGGCGCCGCTGCTCGCCTTGTCGTTCGCGCTGCTGTGGATCCCCCCACGCGAGCAGCCGGGCATGGCAAACTTCCTCTATCTTGCGACGATGCTCGGCGCGTTCTACTTCCTGTTCACCGTGGTGCTGAATCCTTATACGGCATTGCTGCCGGAGATCACGGCGGGAGGGGAGGGGCGGATTGACATGGCCGCCTGGCAGGCCGGGTTCAGCCTCGCGGGAACAGCGACCGCGTTTGTTGCCTCATCGGCGCTCGCCGACCGCTTCGGGTTCCCGGTGATGGGATTCGTCCTGGCGCCGGTGGGCATGCTGGCCCTATGGACCGCGGCCCTCAGCGTGAAAGAGCAGCCGATCACCGAACCACCCGTGGCCTTCGCGCCCGCCGCACGTGCTGTGCTGCGGAACCGGCCGTTCCAGATCTACCTGCTCGGCCTGTCGTTGCTGTGGTACGGCCTCAGCATGGTAAATCTCTCTACGGCGCTTGTGGTCACCGTCTTGATGGGGCTGCCGCGCAGCGCCGTGGGGACGGTGCTCGCTGTATCGATTGGCCTCACGCTGCTCTCGTTTCCCATCATCGGCCGGCTGGCGAAACGCGCCGGCAAGCGGCGCGCGCTGCTCAGCGCGATGGTGATGGCCGGGCTCGTCGTCCCGCTGATCGGCGCGATCGGCTGGATCCCGTTGCCGCTCTCGCGGGTCGCGCAGGGCTACATCGTGGTGGCGCTGGCCGGGCCGCCGCTCGCGGCGCTGTTCGTGCTCCCCAACGCCATTCTCGCCGACATCGCCGAGCATCACGGCGCGGTGCTGGGGCACCGCAGCGAGGGCCTCTTCTTCGCGCTCCAAGGGCTGATCTTCAACGGTACGACCAGCCTGGCCGCCGTGACGCTGGGCGTTGTGCTCGAACAATTCGGCTACGCAGCCGGCGGCGATCTCGGGCTGCGTGTGGTCCCGCTCATCGCCGGGGTGTCCGTGGGACTGGGGGCGCTGGTGTTTACGCGCTTTCCAGGTGGGCCGTCTCGTTGATGAGGAGCACGCGGACGCGTGTCCCCCCGTACTCCAAGACGTTGATGCACGCGTTGTGCTGGCGGATACGCCAGTAGCTGGCCAACGGCGCACCGAGCGCGGTGAGAATGACCGACTTGTTCACCCCTCCGTGAGCGACGATGGCCACGGTCTCGCCTTCATGACGTCTCCGGATTTCCTCGAACGCCCTTACCGCCCGAGCGCGCATCTCCTCGATCGTCTCGCCGCCGGGGATCCGGGCGAGATGCGGCGTCGTGTACCATTGATGCACGGCCTCAGCGTAGCGCGCCTCGATCTCAGAGGTGGTGAGCCCTTCCCATTCGCCCACGCGAATCTCGCTCAAGCCGTCTACGCTCATGACGGGGAGACCGTGCGGCGCCGCGATGACGTCCGCCGTCTCCTGAGCGCGGACGAGGGGACTGCTATAGACCGCTCGGAGAGGGGCATGCCGCAGCGCGTCGCGTGTCCGATAGGACTGGTCCCAACCGAGTTCACTCAGCGGAGAGTTGAGCGTCCCCTGGTAGCGCCGCTCGTTGTTCCAGATCGTCTCCGCGTGGCGGATGAGATAGATGCGGGTGAGCGCCACCGACTAGGAGCGGGGGTTGCGTGGCCGGGGGCGTTGCTTCATCGCAGCGAGGTATTGCCGGTAGTAGCGCTCGACGGTGTGATTGTTGATGGTCAGTGAGGGCGATCGCTCCGGACGGATGCCGCCGCTGAATGTCCGCGGGATATGCAGGAGCTCGTGGATGATGACGCGGTCCTGCTCCTCACGCGGCAACCGGTCGAACGCCGGCACCATGAACTCGATGACGTAGTGCGGGGCGAGCTGCAGCGCATCCTGGAACACCGGAGGCAGTCCCCAGATGCGGGCCAGCGCATTCGCCCGGGAGCCTTCCACGCGGACGCACCGCACGCGTTCCGGATCGACGTAGCTGAGGCCGAGGGCCTGCGTGATGCCGCGCAGGCGAGTGTGCACATCTGCCGCCGGATACCACTGCATGGGGAGCCTCCGAAAAACGCACTACTCTGTTTGGCGTTCGGAGGTGGTGAGTCCTCTAGCCGCCCGTGCGCTCGCGAATAGCACCCGCGGTGCGCGAAAGTGGTTTCCAGCGCGGCCGGTCTTCGAGATCGATGCGGCGATAGCAGTCGGCGCAGAGGAACGCGCCGTTCTCGATGGCGGCCTCGTCGGGGTCGAGCACGACGTCGCGCGCGCTGCCCTCGTACCACTGCATGCTATCCCGATTGCCGTGGCGCCCGCACGATACACAGATCAGTTCCGCCATCCCCACACCTCACCCTCAATTATCCCACCGCCAGCGCAATCTCAAGCCGCCGGTTGGTCTTGCCCTTGTTCTCCGTCTTCGTCACAATGAGGCGGCCGATCTCCTGCGTGTTGGCCACGTGGGTGCCCCCGTCGGCCTGGGCATCGAATCCCTCGATCTCCACGACCCGCACTTCGCGAATCCCCGCCGGCACCAGGTTCTTCGCCAGCCGCACGAGGTCCGACCGTTCAAACTCTTCGCGGGAAAGAAAGCGGACCAGGATGCGGCGCTCTTCCTTGATGACCCGGTTCGCCTCCGTCTCGATCGCCGCGATCCGATCTTTGTTCAAATCCTCCAGCGAAAAATCCATCCGCGCGCGGTCCGGGTAGATGGCGCCGCCGGTGACGAGCGCGTTGAACTGTCTGTAGATGACACCGACGAGTACGTGCAGCGCGGAGTGGTGGCGCATGATGGCGTAGCGGCGCTCCCAGTCGAGGGCGCCGCGCACGGCCGCCCCCACGGCAGGAAGTCCGCCGTCGATCACGTGCCATACAGCGTCGCCGTCCTTGCGGATGTCGGTGACCCGGCACTCTCCGCCGTCCCACCTGAGGAATCCCTGGTCCGCCGGCTGACCTCCGCCCCCGGTGTAGAACGCGGACCGGTCGAGCGCCAGACTCTGGCCGGCGTGCGCCTGGACGCTCGCATCGAACTCTCTCCGGTAACTATCGTGCAGGTACAGCAGCTCCGTCATCGGCGCGCCGCCCCCTCGAGCAACTCGCGTACGGACGCCTGAACAGTCCGCTCTAGCGCTTCAGGGTAGTCAAGCCCGTGGGTGCGGGCCAGTGCAGGAGCGACCTCGAGATACAGCGCCGTCAATACCCGCGCCGCCTCAGCGATCTGCCCGGCCTCGAGCGCCACGAACGTCTCTGCCGCCCTGGCGCGCCAGGACACAGGCAGCACCAGTTCCACCCTGTCGTATCCGCCTCCACCGTACTGCCAGTCCGCATGCATTTGAGCCAGCTTGACGACCTTCCGCCGGAGATCTTCGAGATACGCGGCGGCCGTCCACACCCGGCCGCGGGCGAGATACTTTCCACAAAGCAGCAGATCGCGCCAGAACCAATAGATCAGGTGCCGCAGTGTCCGGCGCTTCTCCTCATCGGGCGGGAAGTAGTAGGGAAACGTCACCGACTGCAGCATCTGTGTCTTGTCTATCAGAACCTTGTACGGTCCGCCATGAATGTGGTGGGAGTTCGAGGCCGGGGCGAGCGCGAGTTCCCCATAGGGGCCTTCGCCATAGATAAACAGCACCATGTCAAATCCGAACTCTGAGAAGTCCTCGCAGAAGACAGGGTCGCCGAGGCGCTGCATGAACTGCTGCCGATCGCCGAAGAAATCCTGATAGTCCGCATCCGGGGTGATCAGATACAGATCGAGGTCGGAGAAGTCGTCGGCAGTGCCCGCGGCAAGCGACCCACCCAGGAAGGCGGCAACCACACGGCGATCATCGCGACACGCTGCCGTGAAGCGATCGATGAGTCTGGTTCGCGCCTCAGGCGACATCACGCCTCCTCCGCACCGCCCCCGGCGACGACGCGATAGACCACGTCCCGTTCCCATGTGCCGTGCGCCGTCTGTGGCAAGTGTTCCAACTGAAAGAACCGGGCCTCCGCGATCTCCCCAGCGGCTACGGGCAAGCGATCCGCCTCGCATGTGTAATGGAAGAACAAGTGCCAGGGTTCTCCGGGGATAGATTCGATCTCGGCCAGCTCCAGCCGGCCAGGCTGGAGTCCCAACTGCTCGGTCAGGATCCGCGCGACGCAGTTCTCCGGATGCTCGCCGTGTCGGAGGGCGTCCCCGGGCAGACACCAGCCCGGGTGCCCCGCGGGAGGATTGGTTAGCTGGACGAGGAGCACAGAGCTATCTGAAAGCACGACCACATACGCGGCGAGTGCGTGGACGCCGCATCGCTTCGCGTTCTCCACGGCGGGACCCCTCGCGAAAATCTACGAGGCCAGGTTCTTCTGCACGACAATGAGCCCTTCCGGGCACCACGGATGGTGGCGCCATTCGCGGACTGCGAGCGGGGCGAGGAGCTCGTGGTCGGGCGTAAAGATGACGACACGACCGGCGTGGCCCTGGGCCTGCTCGACAACTTCACCGAAGACAGCCTGCATGCCGGACGGAGAGCCGTCGATGGTGGAGATAATGTACGCATCCTCGTGCCGCGCGAACAGCACGCACGCCTGCGGATCCTCGGATCGTTCCGGACGCAGCGCAAGCGCGGTGCGGTGGTCTTTGATCAGGCCGCGCACGAGCTCAGGGATGAGGCGACGGAAGCGCCATCCGAGTGGGACAAGCTTCTCCCACGCCTGCACCGTCTGCGTACGCTCGAGAAACCGCAGCACCGCAGGCGTCTGCTCCGGCCTGGGCTGCTCCACCGGGGCATCGTAGGGCACGTGCGGCGGACCTGTGGGCACGTCCGTTTCCAGGACCACGGCGCGAAACACCTGACGATACCCGGCGCGTTCCGCGACCGCCACCGCGCTGTATTCGTGAACCGGGATTGCGGTGCGCATCACCGCGGCGCCGTAGCGGCGGGCGACTCCCTCGGCCTCCCGCACCAGCTGCCCTGCAATGCCTCGGCCCTGCGCCTCCGGATGGACCCGGATTGCCTCCATCCAGGCTTCGGTCTGCCCCACGACACTGACGTGAATGCCCCCGACGGCGCGGCCGCCATCTGTTGCCACGAGGTCGTGGCCGGGCTCCTCGGACCATTCCCGCCATTCCTCGGGAGCGGCTTCACGGCCACCTACGGTGCGGGGAAGTTGCTCGGTGTCTGTGCCGGCGGGGCGAACCGCTACCGCCATCGTCAGATCTAGCGGCCGGAGGGGCGGGGACGCGACCCCATCAGGCGACGCAGATC
>Ga0209845_1000026_pt1 | contig 17266 bp, 18 predicted proteins | sample GWRWS2_50_60_FD_187239 | JGI IMG/M metagenome (GOLD analysis project Ga0209845, IMG submission 187239) | Riverbed sediment microbial communities from areas with vegetation nearby in Columbia River, Washington, USA - GW-RW S2_50_60 (SPAdes)... | ecosystem: Environmental > Aquatic > Freshwater >... | reverse complement strand
AAGCATTATAAGCCTTTCTTGATTTTTTTTGAGCTAATCTTTGTACAAGCGTAACTGCATCTTTAGTTTCTTGTACATTATGAGTGCGAATAATATCTGCACCATTTAACACTGCAATTGCTTCAGCTACAACTGAACCAAACAGTCGATCTTTTGGATTTTCTATTTTCAATAATTTTCCAATAAAAGATTTGTTTGAAACTGAAACAAGTAATGGTTGTCCCATCTTTATCGATTTTAAATTCTTTAGTATAAGTAAATCTCGTTCAAACCAATCTGAATTTATTTTTGTAAAAAATTGACCAGTTCCTGTTTTTCTAAAAAAGCCAATTGCAGGATCAAACACTATATTTTTTTTAGATATATTAACAGATTTAGCTAATGCAAAACTTTGTTTCAATAAAACTTTAATTTTATTGAGTTGGTTTCCCGTTATCATTTTTTGGCTAAAACCACATAACACGAGTGAGGGCCGATATTTTTCAATTATATTTACCATTTTTTTGTCAAATTTAAGCCCAGAAATGTCATTAAGAATCTCTGCACCTTCTTCAAGTGCATCTTTTGCAACACTTGCCCTACAAGTATCAACAGAAATAGGAAGATTACAGACTCGTTGAATTGTCTTTATTGCTTGAATGATTCTCCTTGACTCTACTTTTTCGGATACATACGTGGATAAATATGGAGCTGTTGACATTCCTCCAACATCGATAAAGTTGGCACCATCGTCTGCCATTTGTCTTACTAAATTGCTTACATCTAGTTTCGTTGTAACAATTGTTTTTTTGTAAAATGACTCTGGACTTGTATTTAGAATTCCCATTATACGTACTGGATTTATCCCTCCAACTGATACTCTCCCTAGTTTATTCACATGATTTATGATTAGGATTACCAATTTGAGTCATATGACAGTCTTAGGATGGGAAAAAAGATATTCAGAGATATTAAAGGAATTTGGTTATAGTAAAAAAAGTGATCTTGAATCAGCAAAATTACTTAATTCCCTTCTGAAAAGTAAATTTCCTCTCAAGAAATTACGAAGTAAAGTGTTTGAACAAAATGTATTCGTGATAGGTGCAGGACCATCTCTCTCATCTTGTATATCAGTATTGAAAAGATTTAGTTTCATCACAAAAATTGTAGCAGATGGAGCCGCAAAAGCACTAATTGAAAATAATATCATACCAGATATTTTAGTAACTGATCTTGATGGTGATGAAAAATCATTAAAAAAAATTGGAAAAGGCAAAACTATCATGGTAGTTCATGCACATGGGGATAATTTTGATAAGTTAGAATTAGTTTCCAAATTCAAAAATTGTATTGGTACTACTGAGGCAAAGTCATTTGGAAAAATTCACAATTTTGGAGGTTTTACAGATGGGGATAGATGTGTCTTTCTTGCTAAGCACTTTAAAGCAAAAAAAATAATTCTGTTTGGAATGGATTTTGGAAACAAAATTGGCAAGTATTCAAAAACAAAAATTACAAGTAAGAAAACAAAAATTAAAAAACTCAGGCAAGGAAAAAAACTTCTTGAATGGATAGCATCAAAAAATTCTTCAGATCTGTATACAACCTCAAAACCCATTAAGGGATTTAAAAAAATCTACTACAATGAGCTTGAAAGTGTTCTTGCAGATGAGAATGCGTTTTAATACAGTATCTATCTAACAAGAATTATGGAATTTTCAGAAGAACAAGTACGAGATATTTTGGAGTTAAAAGATCGGATAACCCAACAGATCGAAAAGCACAAAGAAGAGATTGAAAGTCTTGAAAAAAATTTAACGGTTTTAAATGTAATACTCAAGCAATCTAGTTTTACAAAAGCATCTTTACTTGAAGCTTCAACAACATCATCAAAATCCGAATCACCAATTCCATTAACAAAAACCTCTGATGGCTCAGTTATTGCAAATGCGTACGTTACACCAGAACAGGTTTCAATTATTTTAGAGGAGGGCGTAGGCTTGCAACCTGAAACTCCCCCATTCAAATCATTTTTCGTTGAAAGAATAATTGGAGAGATGAAGAAAAAGGATAACGCTGAAGCAGAAAATGGTAAAATCCAAAGAGAGTCAATTATTGATTGCATTATTAACAAAAATGGCAGCAAAATTAGAGAAATTATTATCAAAAATTATCGCCAGAAGGAACGAATTAACGAAATTATCAACACAGCTGCTTGGTCTCTATCAAAAATGATTGATAATTCAAGTTAGGGTAAATCATGGAAAAAATTGTAGTATTAGATTTTGGATCGCAGTATAGTCACTTGATTTGTAGAAGAATTCGAGATTTTTCAGTATTAGCAGAACTTGTACCTTACAATATTTCTCTTGATGAGCTAAAAAAACTGGAACCAAAAGGGATTATTTTCTCTGGAGGTCCCTCTAGTGTCTACATTTCAGATGCACCTATGCCAGCAAAGGAAATTTTTGAAATGAAGTTACCAATTTTAGGAATATGTTATGGTCATCAGTTAATAGTAAACAATTTTGGGGGAAAGATAAAACGAGCTAACAAAGAATATGGCTCTTCCCTACTAACAATTGATAACGATTCTGATTTACTGAGTGGAATAGGTGGATCAATTAGAGCATGGATGAGTCATGGTGATGAAGCAGAACAAGTTCCATCTAGTTTTAAAACAATAGGACATACTGAATCTGCAAGTGCTGCAGCCATTGCAGATCAGAATAATTCTATTTATGGTATTCAATTTCATCCAGAAGTGGTTCATACAGAACAAGGTACTGCAATTCTGAAAAATTTTGCATTAAAAATTTGTAAAGTCAAACAAGAGTGGACAATGGAAACTTTTGTAGAAAATACAGTGAATGAAATTTCTAAGATAGATGGTAATGTCTTATGTGGAGTGAGTGGCGGAATTGATTCTACGGTAGCGGCCTTACTTATTCACAAAGCAATTGGAAACAGATTAAAATGTATTTTTGTAGATAATGGACTTTTAAGATTAAATGAAGAAAGAGAAATAGAAGAGATGTTTAGAAAAAATTTCGCTGTAAATTTTAATTCCGTTAATGCAAAACAACAGTTTTTATCAAAACTAAAGGGAATTACTGATCCCGAGCAAAAAAGAAAGATTGTTGGTGAAGAATTTATTAGAATTTTTACAGATTTTGCACAAAAAAATGGACCATTCAAGTGGCTTGCTCAAGGAACACTTTATCCGGATGTTATTGAAAGTGGTGTATCAAAAGGTCCTGCTGCAATAATTAAAACACATCATAATGTTGGGGGCTTACCAAAGTGGCTAAATCTTGAGATACTAGAACCTTTACGTGAATTATACAAAGATGAGGTCAGAAAAGTAGCAGAAATACTTGGTGTTCCAAAAAATTTATTGATGCGTCATCCTTTTCCTGGACCTGGTCTTGCTGTAAGAATAATTGGAGAGGTTACAGATAAGAAGTTAGAAATAACAAAAATTGCAAGTAAAATAGTTGAAGAAGAATTAGAGGAGGCTGAACTTTATGATAAGGTCTGGCAAGCATATGCAGCAGTTGGTGATGACAGAGCTGTTGGAGTTGTAGGAGATGAGAGAAAATATGGAAATATTGTAATGATTCGTGTTGTTGATTCTATTGATGCTATGACTGCAGATTGGACAAGACTTCCACATGGATTACTTGAAAAGATAAGTAATAGAATAACTAATGAAATCGAAGATGTAACTTGGGTTACCTATGTTGTATCTAGCAAACCGCCAGCAACTATAGAACCACAGTGAGATTTCAAAAAGATGCTGTACTTTTGAAAGTGCAATCAGTTTTTAGTTTCCATGTAAAAATTTGCTACAGATCTTTGGATTAAGGCCTCAATTTTTAGTAGATTTTGGAGATAATTTATATCAAATCTAGTTTCAACTTTTGAAAAATATACTAGGTCAAGACTCTGTTCAAACATCCTATCTTGCATATTTCTTAATTTTCTCTCATAGTCAGCTAGCATACTATTTCCACTTTTGATATAATACAAAACCTTAACAGATTTTATAAATAGAATTTTGTTAGAAACGTACGAACAATCAATTTCGGCTAAATTGATTAATCTAGATTATATTTCATTTTCTAAAAACAATCCATAACCGTGTTCCAGCAAAGATTGCTACAGCGGCAATAATTAATCCAATTGTAATAAATTGCCCAATTTCCTCCTCTGTCACAATAAACTAGCTCCAAAAACTCCTGCTGAATCACCAAGTTGATTTTTTAAAATTGGTGTCTCTACCAGATCACTGAATACCTTATCGTATACAGCATCTCGTCCTTCATCATAAAGAAATGAAATGTTAGAAATACCTCCCCCTAAAACTATAACATCAGGGTCTAAAATGTCTATAACGTTTGCTAACCCAATTCCAAAGTTTTCCAGAAATTCTTTTTTCCATTGTTGTCCTTTTTCAGTATCAAGATTATGAATAATTGAAGGTAGTGATTCAGTTTTTCCTGTAAGTTCAGTCCATCTTTTTTCTAGGGCAGGTCCACTGATATAAGTTTCAACACATCCTAGTTTACCACAATAACATTTGTTTCCATTAACTCTGAGAGTGTGATGTCCCCATTCACCAGCGATGTTGGTTCTACCTTTGTGAACCTTCCCATTAATTACTATTCCACCTCCAACTCCAGTTCCCATTATTACACCAAACACGACATTGTGATTTTTTGCTGCACCCAAGGTGGCCTCAGCTAATGCAAAACAATTTGCGTCATTATCTATCGCAATTTCTTGATCTAGAGCTTGTTTTAGATCCTCTTTTAGAGGCATGCCTATAAGACATTGCGTGTTACTGTTTTTTATTAGGCCAGATTTTTTAGATATTGCACCAGGAGCACTAACTCCAATTGTAACATTGTCACTTGCTTTTATTTTTAGTTCCTCTACTAGAGAAACAATAGAATTTATGATTGATTTGTAACCTTTCTCTTGTTGTGTTGGAATGCGTATTCTTTCAACTACATTGAAACGATCATCAAGTAAAATCCCTTCAATTTTTGTACCACCAAGATCAATCCCTATTTTATTCACAATACCAAATCACAACTGTGTGTTTTGAAGTTTTCAGTTAATAACAGTGATAAAAAGATTCTAATTAATTAGTTACATATGTGGTGGCCCAGCGCCACCATGAGACCCACCAGAAATTGCTATAACGTCATCAATTCTCAAAATCATGCATGCAGTTTCGGTAGCAGATTTGATAATCTGTTCCTTTACAACCACTGGTTCGACAATGTCTTGAGCATACATGTCGGCAATCTTGCCCTTTCTTGCATCGATTCCTGTCCATTTCAGGCCTTGAGATTGCTTTGCTCTAAGATTTGTCATAGTATCGATTGGATCCATTCCAGCATTTTCTGCAATTGTTAATGGAATGACTTCAAGTGCTTCAGCATATTTTTTGATTGCAAGTTGTTCTCTTCCATCAAAGCTGTCTGCCCATTCTTTTAGATTTGATGCTAGAAATGCCTCTGGAGCTCCTCCACCACCAACTATTGATGGTTTTTCTATTACATCTTTTACAACCATAAGAGCGTCATGAATTGAACGATCAACTTCATCAACTACTCTTTGAGAGCCACCACGTATCAAAAGTGTCACTGATTGTGGGTTTCTGCAGCCTTCAACAAATACCCATTTATCTGATTCAACCTTTTTCTGATGGACTAGCTCGGCATAACCTAGATCTTTTTCAGTCAAGTCATCAATATTAGTTGTAACTCTACCACCAGTTGCCTTTGCAAGCTTTGTCATGTCACTTTCCTTAACTCGTCTAACGGCTAGAATTCCATGCTTAGCCAGATAGTGTTGTGCAATGTCATCAATACCTTTTTGACATATGAGTACATTTGCACCTGCTTCATGAATTTTTTCTACCATAGTTTTTAGCATTCTGTTTTCTTCCTCTAAGAACATCTGCATTTGAGTAGGATCACTAATTCTAATTTCAGCACTCATTTCAGTTTTTTCAATTTCTAGAGCAGCGTTAATTAGAGCAATTTTAGCTCTTTCAATTTTTGTTGGCATACCACTGTGAACAATCTCTTTGTCAAGGACAATTCCCTTTATTAGTGCAGTATCTAAGATAGAGGCACCTGATTTTTTCTCAACTTTAATGTTGTCAAGATCAACAGTATATTTTTCTGCCTTTTTTATTGCAACTTTTAAAATTGCGTCAACTACTATTTTTGAGAGAGTTTCACTATCCTCAGAAACTAGTTTTGATTGCATGCTGGTCTTTGCAATTTTCAGTAAAGAAACTCGATCATCAGGTGAGATGGTTTTTGCAATATCAGATAGTAATTGTAATGCTTTTTCAGCTGCTGCTTGATAACCCTCTACTATTACAGAGGAGTGAACATCTTTGCTCAACAGCTGTTCAGCCTTTTCAAGTAAGGCACCTGCAAAGATAACTGAGGAGGTTGTGCCATCGCCAACCTCATTATCCATAGTCTTTGATATTTCAACTATCATTTTGGCTGCTGGATGCTGGACATCAATTTCTTTAAGAATGGTTGCTCCATCATTTGTAATTGTAACATCCCCAATGGGATCAACTAGCATCTTATCCAAACCTCGAGGTCCTAGACTTGTTTTAACCAAATCTGCAACTAGTTTTGCAGCAGCAATGTTGTTTTTTTGAGCGTCTTTACCTTTCTGCTGAAGAGCACTCTCTTTAAGTACTAAAACTGGTCCTTGCGGGGTTTGTTGAATTGATGCCATATAATTCGTTTCAAATGCGTGGAATACCCCTTTTTAAGATTACTTAGTTGAAAGGGGGGATGAAGGATCTATTTTTTACATCAACTATTCCGCTATACAGAATTCTAATTGCAGGTAATGCAAGAAAGGGCAAGAAAAGCGGTATTAAATGAGGTTTTTTGAATTTACATCCTAATTCTACAATTGTAGAATTCAAATCTGCAAAGTTTTGATGTACTTTTTCAAAAGAGTCAGTTGAAATAATTCCTGCCATTTGAAGTGGTAAAGAAGAAAGAGTATTGCCATTTTTAACAACAGTCATTCCGCCCTGTGATTTAACTAAATTGTTTGCTGCAATGGTCATATCTTTATCATTTGAACCGATTACAATTAGATCGTTTTCATGAAAACTCCATGTGGAAGCAAAAGCACCTATTTGTGATCCAAAATTTTTTAGAAATCCAATAGCATGTTTTTTTGAACCATATGTCCTATCAAATGCTGCCACCTTCCAGACATCTTTATCTTCTGATGCTAACACATTTCCATCTTTTGTCTTAAGCTCAGTCTCCTCTTTTTTAGTAATAATTTCAGTCTGCATGACAATCAAATTAGCATTAACAGAAATGGATTTTGATTTTACATGAAAAATATTTTCAGAAAATTTTTTGAGTTTTACAGTATTCCTAATCCACTTTGGAATAGTTTTTGACTGTATTTTAGTAATAACTTTTCCATTTGATACAACAAGTTTACCTCCAACAAAGACTTTGTTTGGGAGCATTGTGGTAAGATTGTCAAAAACTAAAATATCAGCAAGTTTTCCCGGAGCTATTCCTCCAAGGTCTTTTCCCATGTTATAATAATCAAAACAGTTCTTTGAAGCCATTGTAATTGCGTCAATTGGATCTAATCCTAATTTTATCGACTCTCGTACACAATGATCGATGTGACCGTAATGTGACAGATCAAGTGGATCTATTCCATCAGAACAAAACATCAGTCTTTCAGTATTTGTTTCGTGGTTCATCACACCAAGTAAAATTTCCTTCAGATCACGTCTAATAGAGCCCTCACGAATCATTATCCACATACCGAGTCTAAGCCGCTCTAAAACTTGTTCAAAATTAACAGGTTCATGACATGAAAGTATTCCAGATGAAACGTATGCGTTTAGTTTTTTCCCAGAAGCACCAGCGGTATGACCGTTAATGATACAATCGTTATCTAGCATCATAGCTAAAGTCTTCATAGTTTTTGAGTCCCTTTCTGTAACCTTTGTCCAAGAAAATACTTCACCAAGACCTAGTACATTTGGTAGTTTTATTGCGGTTTTTTCTTGAATTGCACTAAGGGTTTTTCCATGACTAAATTTTCTGTCAACTGGCAGACCGCCTGGCACAACATGAAAAAATCGAATTGGAAGATTTTGAGTGAGTTTTACAAATTCCCTAAATCCACGGTATCCACAAACGCTTACAATATCAATCGGATCAGAAAAGAGTGATGTTACACCACATAGAAGTGATTTTTTTGCAAGCTCAGAGGGCAAAACAAACTGATCAATGTGAATGTGAGAGTCGGCAAATCCAGGTGTTACATGTTTTCCTTGTAAATCTATTACAATAGTTTTTGAACCTAATGTGTGTGATGCGTCTAGGCCAACATAAGCAATTCTTTCATTTACTATTGCAATTTGGGTTTGTGGTAAAATTTCATGTGAGTAAACATTCACCAGAGAACAATTTTTTAGAATGAGGTCTGCTTTTTTTTCTCCCATTGCAACTGCATTTAAAATTGGAATTGCTGAGGAAAGATTTTCCACATAAACTATTGCTTTCAGAACCTATTATAGATTCAAAGCGATGTTTAAATTACCGTCAAGGGAGGTTTTTCATATTGAACTTACCTAAGGAGATTACAAGATATTGTCCTAAATGTAACACGCATACAAAACAAAAGATGACTCAATACAAAGCAGGAAAAAGAAGAGGTTCAGCAATTGGTGAACGAAGGCACGCCGAAGATAAGAAAGGATATGGTGGACAGAAATTCCCAAAACTTGCGAAGCCTGCAAAGACCACAAAAAAATTCACACCTATTCTAACGTGTACTATATGTAAGAAGAAATGGAATAAATCTGGAATAAGAATTCGAAAAGTCGAGTTGGTAGCAAAATGAAAAAAGAGCATATACTCATTCCTAAACCTAGTAGTAAATTCCAGAAAGTAAAGTGTAAAGAATGTGATGAAGAAAATATCGTTTATTCACATGCCTCAACATCTGTAACATGCAAATCATGTGGCAATGTTATTGCAGAGCCATCAGGGGCAGTAGCAACTCTTCATGGTGAAATTTCAGGAAGTGCCGAGTAGTCGGTAATCTTCTACAGTGTTTAGATTAAATGCGATCCTTTTATCATTTAATATATGATAGATTTCTTCAACCGAATCAAGATTATTAATTTCATTTGCATTTATTATTGAAACACCGGTAAAGTGACACTCTTTATTTTGAAAGATAACAGAGAAATCAGATTTTAAGCCAAGAGAGATTAGAAAGTCCCTTGTCACAAGATAGCTTGTCCAGATTTTATCAGGGTGATGTGAGTTAACAATTTTTTTTACAATTACATCATCAAGTAAAGGTAAATCTCCTGATACTACAAATATGTCATCTTTGATTGAACGTAGAATCAGATTTAGATCCTCCACATATCCTTTACCAGTTGTCTCAAATGTCTCAATCCCAGCATTTTGTAACATTTCTTTAGTTTTAGGAGAGTTGGGGCTAGTTGCTGCAATTATTTTTGAAAAGCAAGTTGAATTTTGAAGGGCAAAGACCACATGTAAAATTGTGGGATGTACATGTTTTAGTAAGAGTTTTTCTTCATTTGTTTTCATCCGGCTTCCTTTGCCCCCGGCCATAACTAGTCCTATCATACTGATGCAAAAATTACAAGAGAAGATAACCGTGTTATCTCGTTAGTAGCACCTAAAACATCTCCGGTTATGCCCCCAAAGCTTCGAGTGGAGAGTGCAAGAATAAACAATGTAAAAGCAATACCTGCTCCAAAGACGATTAATCCTGTTGTTCCTCCTATTATCACTAAAGGAATAATGGTAATTGTTCCTGCTGTAACCAATCTTCTTTTATCTTTCATTATTTGCACGAATGGGGAATTTGAGCCAACTGCTGCCGAACGACCAAGACTCGCTTGTAATACCATGGAGAATTTTGATAATATTTCACTTAAAAGGATGGCTTGGAAGAGTACAAAGCCACTCATCAAAGAGAGCGCTAAGATCATTCCTACAACATAGAAAACTATTGAGAAAATTCCCGCAGAACCTGTTGAAACATCTTTCATAGCTTGTAATTTTTTTTCTTTTTTTCCTTTTGTCATCATTCCATCAGCAAAGTCAGCAAGGCCATCTATGTGGTGTATTCCGGTGATGATTGCTAACGCACCTACCACCAAGAGTGATACGATGAGTGGATCCAAAAATAATGATAATCCTAAAGCAAATGAACCTATGATTAATCCAATAATAATTCCCACAATTGGAAAGATGTACATGTATTTTGCAACAGTTTCAAGATTGGTGTTGCTTGCAGGAATTATTGTTAGAAATGAAAATACTGAACCAATTTCTCTAAGCATGAATCCACCAGCCAAGATAAGATAAAATGATCATTACTGGAATTGTAAAAATCACACAGAATAAAATCGATGTTACCTTCATCAATGCAATTGCAGAGTATAAATGAGATTTTGTAAGATCTTGGTTTCCTTCACCAATACAATAATGATCAATTTTTTCAAATCTTGCCCCTAATGCCCCTGCAAGGGCAGCCATAGGATAACCTGCATTAGGACTTTCAGTATTTTTACCATCTCTTTTCATTATTTGATACGATTTTTTCCAATCGTTACCAAGGATCATTGCAGCAATAACCATTACAAAACTTGTTATTCTTGCAGGAAGATAATTAAGTATATTATCGCAATTTGCTCCAAACCATCCTATATTTCTAAAAATACTAGTTTTGTAACCAATCATAGAATCAATTGTGTTAACTATTCTATAGATGAATGCACCTGGAATTCCAAAAAAAGTAAAATAAAATAATGGTCCAGTAACTCCATCTACAGTATTCTCACTAATACTTTCAAGAGTGCCTGAGAGTAGGTGATTTTTGTCCAAATCCTTCGTATTTCTCTTTACAATCATGGATAGATTAGTTCTAGCAGCCTCAAGATCATTTTTTTCTATTGACAACATTACAGCTATAGCGTGTTTTTCCATGCCATGTATTGCAATTGTTGTTTTGAGTAATATTACACCAACTACAACTGATACAATTGATGCAACAAATTCAATTGGGATATTATTAATTTCAATATTTAGAAAAACAAGAATTGTTGTTATAAAAGCAGTTACTGATACAACTAAAATTATTCCACCGATCTTTTCTACGTTAGGAGATTTGTTTTTGATGATTGGAACAATCTTTGCTATCAAAGTTCCAATCCATGAAGTAGGATGAAATTTGTTTTTGGGATCACCTACGATAAGATCTAAAATTAGCGCAAATGTAACTACTAAAATAGATTCAAGTATCATTTGATGAGTCTCTCTATAGCTTTGATGTCAATACTTGAATTTACTAATTTACTTAATTTTTCTATCTCTCTATCCATTATCTTGATGTTTTTCTTGTTCCAGATCATGGTTTTAGGTTTGACACCTAGTGAATCCTCTTCAGGTAGTGAAAAGTTGGCCATAGGTATTGTTCCAAATACAGGTTTTCCTGTGTTTTGTTTAATTTTTCTAAATCCAGGTTTTAGAATCTCAAGATCGCCTCTAAACTTGTTAAAGACAAATCCTTTGACTAGTTTTCTATATTTTTTATCAAGTAATTGTAATGTTCCTACAATACTTGCAAAAGATCCGCCTCGATCTGTATCTGTAATTAAAATTACTGGCGAATTAGATTTCACTGCTACTCTCATATTTGCAATATCAAATTTTTCTAGGTTAATCTCAGCTGGAGAACCAGCTCCCTCCATTATTATCAGATCATATTTTTTTCTAAGCATATCAAGTGAATCAGAAATTAGATTTAGACCGTGTGGTAAAACGAATTTTTTGTAGTATTCATTTGCATAAAGTTTTTTATAGAATTTTCCTTGCAAAAAAACAGAGCTTCTATAATTTCCAAGTGGTTTTAGTAGGATTGGGTTCATGTGAGGTGAAATTTCGGCCCTAGCTGCTATTGCTTGCATTGCCTGAGCACGAGAAATCTCAAAATTCTTATCTTTGTAGGAGTAATTTGACATATTTTGTGATTTAAATGGAGATACACTATATCCTGAATTTGAAAAAATTCTACACAGTGCAGCAACTAAAATAGTTTTACCTGCTCCTGATGAAGTGCCTTGAATCATTAGTGACTTTGTTAAGTTAAATCGCCTCCAATTCTTTGATAAGTTTTATATTTTCTTTGTGTGTTTTTACTGCAATTCGTATGTAATTATTATTTAATCCTCGAAACGATTTACAATCTCGTATCAAAATTTTTTTCTTAAGTAATTTTTTTTGTAAAATATTAGATTTTGTTTTAGTTTTAATTAAAATAAAATTAGCATCTGTATGCAAACATGAGAGTCCATCGATTTTTGAAATTGCGTTTCGTAAAATCGTTGTTTCTTTATGAATTATTTTAGAAGTTTCATCCAAGTAATTATGATAACAAAGTGCAGCACTTGCAGCCTTTTGAGCAATGCCACTTACGTTCCAAGGAATTTTTATATTATTTAGAATTGTAACGAGTTTTTTATTTCCTAGACCATATCCAATTCGTATACCAGCTAATCCAAATGATTTAGTTAATGAACGTAAAACAAAAAGATTGTTATATTTTTTCAAATATCTAACAACTGATTGTTTGGAATCTGATAGTTCAATGAAACACTCATCCACAAAAACTAAGGTTGATCTTTTCTGTGATGTGACAATTATTTTTTTCATTTTCTTTCTAGAGATTAGAATGCCTGTTGGATTGTTTGGATTACATATGAATATGCATCCTTTTTTAGGAATTTTTTTAATAAAAGTGTCCAGATCGTAGTTTAGATTCATCGTTTTGAAAAACAATAACTTAGACCCCTGTAGTTTTGCTGCTACCTCGTATTCACTAAATGTTGGAATTGGGATTAGCACGGGGGTTTTTTTATTTAGAAAGGCATGACAAAAGTTGTAAATTATTTCAGTTGCACCGTTTCCTACAACTATTTGATCTTCTGAAACTTTAGTGTACCATTTTAGATTTTTTCGTAATTCAGAAGAATCAGAATCTGGATAGACAGATAGTATTTTCATTTGTTTTGTAAGATATTTTTTAACGCCTGGATGGTATCCGAGTGGATTAATGTTTGAACTATAATCGATTATTCCTTGTTTTTTTGATTTTACTGAATATAATCCTCCATGTATGTGAGGTTTATGTTCTTTGACATTTGGGTTTGGAATTAATTTCAATGAATTAAACTGGGTTCTATGGGATTTAGTGTGTTTTGGTTAAGCTCACTAAAAGATTATTAACAGAACACGAAGGAATTTGATCTGTGAAAAAAAAAGTAGCAATTATTGGGGTAACAGGCTCAGTAGGCCAAGAATTCGTAGTGTCACTTATGGATCATCCTTGGTTTGAGGTAACTCAAATTGCAGCTTCCGAAAGATCTGCTGGGAAAAAGTATCGCGATGCAATTAAGGATCCTAATAGTGGAATTACGAACTGGCAAGTAGGAGGAAACATTCCAGATTATATCAAAGAAATGACAGTGGTATCAGTAGATGATATCAAAGTAAAAGATCTTGACCTCGTATTCTCATCAATTGAAAGTGAGGCAGCCAAAGAAATAGAGGCTCGTTTTGCAAAAGATGTACCTGTAATTAGTACATCATCAGCGTATAGATATGAAGATGATGTTCCTATTCTGATACCTGGAATCAATGATGAACAGGCTGATTTGCTTGATATTCAAAAGAAGAATCGTAACTGGAAGGGCTTTGTAGCTCCTCTTCCCAATTGTACTACAACTGGACTTGCAATTACAATGAAACCACTTTATGAAGAATATGGTGCAAAGAAGGTTTTGATGACATCAATGCAGGCAATTTCCGGTGCAGGAAGGGCTCCAGGTGTATCAGCTATGGATGTTACAGATAATATTATTCCGTATATTCCAAAAGAGGAACAAAAGGTTAGAATTGAAACTGCGAAGATACTTGGTAAACTAAAGAATGGAAAGATAGAACCAGCTAATATCAAGGTAAGCTGCACCTGCACACGAGTACCAGTAATTGATGGACATACCGAATCAGTGTTTGTTGAAACATCAGAACCAATTGATCCAAAATCAGCAAAGAAATCCTATGAGGAATATTCAAAAAACATCTCGGTGGCTGGTTTGCCTTCTGCTCCCCCAGATTATTTGCTGGTCTATGATGACCCTACAAGACCACAACCAAGAATCGAACGAGAAATTAACGACGGCATGACTACCACAATTGGTAGATTAGAAGAAGAAACCCTATTTGATCATGGAATCAAGTACATGTTATTCTCACATAACAAGAAGATGGGTTCTGCAAAGGGGGCAGTACTTTTAGCGGAAATGCTATACAAAAAAGGTAAAATCTAAACTAATTTTATAAAAATTTCAATAATAGCTTTATTAGTTAGATATTTCTGAACGATCTTTACTGGTTCTTATGACAAAAATTGATGATTTAGATCTCCAAATTTTATCTGAATTAAGTGAGGATGCAGCTATTTCTGTTCCTAAACTATCAAAGAAAATCAAAGTAAATCCTTCTGTGGTGTATAGTAGGATAAAGAGACTTATTAAACGGAAACTAATTGAGCGTTTTACCATTGTTGTAAACGACCAGGAGTTAGGATATCAAGTAAAGGCCTTGGCTGGACTCAATATGGACTCCAAACAACGCGATAATGTAATTGATGAGCTTTTCAAGATTGATGGAGTACGTGAGATCGCTGAAGTCACTGGTAGATTTGATATTTTAGTAACAATGTATGCAAAAACATTAGATGGAATGCACAAACTTATTTCTGATAAGATCGGTCGAATTCAAGGAGTAATGAGCTCTGAGAGCTTCATCGAGATGAAGACTAGGACAAAGTCGATGCCTTATATGCCTTCAAAGTAGCCTTGGTACATTTAATTTTAAGAAAGACCAGTTTTGGACAAGGTATTGATTAATGCAAAAAGCAAAAGTTGAATCTCGCATCAAGGTTTACTATGAGCTTACAAAGCCAAAAATTTGGTATCTTCTAGTGTTTACTGCTTTTGCTGCTGCAATTACTGCATCAAATATCTATTCCATTGAGATCTCACCAGCAACATGGGCTTTGATGTTATTTGGCGTTGCTGCAGGTTCAGCAGCTGCAAATACACTGACTAATTATCACGACAGAGATATTGATGGAATAATGGAGAGGACAAAGGGAAGACCAATTCCAAGTGGAAGAATTGCACCAGAAAAGGCTCGTGACTTTGGTTTGGTGTTAGCTGGAATATCGTTAGCTTGTGCATTTGCTATTTCCTACACTACATCATTTTGGCAGGGAATTTTAGCTGGCTCGTTTATGGCCTTTGGTTTAGCTGATAATATTTTTGTGTATAGTTATTTACTAAAGAGACGAAGTTGGACGAACATTATTCTTGGTGGCTTTTCAGGAGGAGCCCCGGCAATGATAGGATATGTCACAGTAACAACTCAGGGATTATGGGATCTTGGTTTGGTAATGGCATCTCTTGTATTTGTATGGATTCCAATGCACATATGGGCATTGACACTACACTTCAGGGATGATTACAATAAAGTCAATGTTCCAATGCTGACAGCAACTCGTTCAGAAGGAACAGCTTCTAGAATTATAGCAGGAACTACATTAATGATGGTGCTGTTTTCTATAGTTCCATTTTTTCTCACTCATGAAGATGGAACATCTGTAATGGGTCAAGTGTACCTGTATACTGCAATAGCTTCTGGAATATTGATGATAGTTTTGAGTGGTTGGGTTATCAAAAAACCAACTGAACGATCCTCTTGGATTCTTTTCAAGTTCTCAAGTCCATACCTAGCAGTATTATTTATCGCTCTGATGGTAGATTCTGCATTCTAAAACGAGTCTAAACTAAAGATAGCCATCTGATGTTCATTTTGAACACAAATTTGATTAAAAGAAAAATTTGTTTATTAATAATATTGACTCAATACTGTAAGAAATGTGGGAAAAAACTGAAAAATATTTCGTCTGAAGGAAGTTACTGTTCATTAGAATGTGCTTATAACATCTATGAGATTAATTTTGATAAAATTATCGTAACGCGACCTTAGTGTCTCAAAAACAGATTATTACCATTGCATCAAAAATGAACCAACAGTACCAAACATTACATTTTTGATCCTGTTTGCAAGATCCATTATTACTTTGAGTTGCTCTCTAATTATTTCGTCTTTCTTTGATAATTCTTCTTCAAGCGATCGAATTTTTTCTTCAAGATCAGCTGCTTTGTCAGCCCCTTTCTGAGCATCAATGATTTTGGGTTCAGAGTCTGAAATATCTACATCTAGTGTAAGATATCTTGTTTCATGTGCTTGAGGCAATTCAGATTTTATTTCAGCTAGTCTATTATGGAGTTTTTCTAATCTGTCCTCTCCTATGTATTGCCAAACTGAATCATTATACAACATTATACAATCACTTACAGATTCTCCATGCTTTTGTACTCTAAACTGTTGTTCAGTTAAAAATTGATATTGAGGATACCAGTCTTCACAGTTTTGCATATTTTGGAGTTGTATTCTTTTTTCACTTTGTTTTTTGTAATCAATTTCTACATTTTTGTATTCATTTGTAATTTCGGTTTCACAGTTTCTTTTTGCAACAGTTTTTGCAGCCTCAGTTACTGATTTGTCTGCCATAACTTTTTCTTGACATTCTTGAATTAGCTCACGAATAATAATATCTACTTCATCATCAGATACATTTTGGGCATAAGCAGGAATGAGTAGTCCCATTCCCGCAAATAAAAATAACGGAAAGACTACATTCATGTCTAACAATCCCATAATTTTATTACTTAAGTGGTGCGTATAATTTCTTAGCGAAGCAAAATGCACAACATTGTTTTTATTAAAAATTCTAAATAGAATATGAAGAGTTTTTGGTATTAACTAAAATTTTTACATTATTCCTAAAAGCCCTGCTAGTTTTGCCATAAATGTAGTCAATATTCCAAAAATATCTAACATCATTTCATGATGTGAATGAAAGGTATAAGAAATGGATTATGTGGAAATTGAACAAAATTAGTCGTTACGTTAGTTAGTAGTGTAAACAACCTTCCATTTTGTGTCTTAATTCAAACATTTTTCCTTTTTCATTCTTAAATTATATAGGAACTTAAGGCCAGAAACGGTAGTATTCT